>Ga0153924_1000714_pt1 | contig 19814 bp, 18 predicted proteins | sample TSNJ008MetaG_FD_104709 | JGI IMG/M metagenome (GOLD analysis project Ga0153924, IMG submission 104709) | Attine ant fungus gardens microbial communities from New Jersey, USA - TSNJ008 MetaG | ecosystem: Host-associated > Fungi > Mycelium > Unclassified | place: USA: New Jersey, Wharton State...
GATTTTTCGCCAGGCAAGGCGCTTTTCCGCAGGAATACTTTGTGTATTTCAAGGGAAAGCAACGCGGCATGGCAAAAAACCCGCCAAAAGATGGGTATCTTGCACTTGTGTCAACACTATCTAAGAGCCCTCGGGTACGGAAGGAACATGGGGAGATCCGCCCTTTTCATTGTTGCGCCTCTGTGATAAAATACCACCATGAGTGAATCATGCACCATTGGGTTAAGCGAAAGGGGCGCAAGGGAATGAGCATTGTAAAAGACATGGCGCTGGCTCCCTCGGGACATCAAAAGATTCAGTGGGTACGGGATTTTATGCCCACTTTGGCGGGAATTGAGGAACGCTTTCGCCGGGAGCGGCCACTGGACGGATTGCGGGTTGCCGTGTCGGTTCACCTGGAGGCGAAGACCGCCAACCTGGGACTTGTGCTGCGCGAGGGGGGAGCTGAAGTATTCCTCACAGGGTGTAATCCGCTGTCCACCCAGGATGACGTGGCCGCTGCCATGGCGGAGCTGGGGGTGGAGACCTTTGGCATTCATGGAGTGACTGCCCAGGCATATGAGGATTTATTGGTGGAGACGCTCAAATGCCGCCCCCACTTGATTGTGGATGACGGAGGAGATTTGATTTCCCTGTTGGGGGGGCGCTGCGCCAACGTAACCGGTGAGCTGATCGGCGGGTGCGAGGAGACCACCACCGGAATCCACCGGCTGGCGGCGCGGGAAAGGGCCGGTATTCTGCCCTGCCCCATGATGGCGGTAAATGACGCCAAGGCAAAACACTACTACGACAACAAGTATGGAACCGGCCAGTCCACATGGGACGCCATCATGCATACCACCAACCTGATGGTGGCCGGAAAGACGGTGGTGGTGGCGGGCTATGGCTGGTGCGGAAAAGGGATTGCCATGCGGGCAAAGGGGATGGGGGCCCATGTCATTGTCACGGAAATTGATCCCTTTCAGGCGCTGGAAGCGACCATGGAAAATATTCGGGTCATGCCGATGGATGAGGCGGCGGCGCTGGGAGACATTTTTGTTACCGCAACCGGCTGTAAGGATGTGATTGTAACGCGGCATTTTGAGCGCATGAAGGACAATGCCCTGCTGTGCAACTCCGGGCATTTCGACTGTGAGGTGGATGTGGCCGCCCTGCGCCAAATTGCGCAAGAGAATTTTCAGCGGCGGCCGGGCATCGAGGGCTTCCGCCTGAGGGACGGGCGCACGCTGAACCTTTTGGCTCAGGGGCGCCTTGTAAACTTGGCGGCGGGGAATGGGCACCCGGCGGAAATTATGGATATGTCCTTTGCAGTTCAGGCGCTGTCTCTGGAGTGGCTGGTAAAGCACCGGGATGAACTGCAGAAAAAGGTCTACCGCGTCCCCCCTGAAATTGACCGGCAGATTGGCAGTGTAAAGCTTGCCGCCATGGGATTTGCCATTGACGTCCTGACCGCGCAACAGGAGCAGTATCTTGCCGGCTGGGAGTGATGCCGGAATAAGAACCGGGCTCCCTGATTGTGTGTAATTTTGTAGCAAAAGGAAAAAACAGGCATGGGCATGAACCGCTCCCTGTCAAGTAGACAGAAGAAAAACAAGAATATAGTTTTTATTGGACCCCAGAAATGGGGTCCAAATTTTATGCAACGGCCTTTTCCGCCCGGCAGCTACTCCGGGCGCTGGGCGGTCAGATATTCGTCATAGGACATATGCCGGTCGATAAAGGTTCCATCGGCGGTAAAGTCAAACACCCGGGTACATACCGTCTGTACCAGCTGGTGGTCGTGGGAGGAGAGCAGCACGTTGCACTTGACAGCCTCCAAACCATTATTCAAAGCTGCGATGGATTCCAGATCCAGGTGGTTGGTGGGCTGGTCCAGCATCAGCACGTTGGCGCCGGAGAGCATCATGCGCGAGAGCATACACCGCACCTTTTCTCCACCGGAGAGCACCTTGACGGCCTTGTACACTTCCTCGCCCGAAAAAAGCATCCGCCCCAGAAAGCCCCTCAAATAGCTCTCCTGGGGATCGGAGGACCACTGGCGCAGCCATTCCACCAGATTGTCCTCACAGCCGTCAAAATAGGGGGTGTTGTCCTTTGGAAAATAGGAGAAGGTGGCTGTCTGGCCCCATTTTACCGTACCCTCATCGGGCTGCATCTCTCCGGCCAATATTTTAAACAGGGTGGTGTGGGCGTTTTCATTGTCCCCCACCAGAGCGATTTTGTCCCCATGCCCCACAATAAAGGACACATGGTCCAACACCTTTTCCCCATCGATGGTCTTGGACACATCGGTGACAAACAGGATGTCCTTTCCCACCTCGCGGTCGGGGGAGAAGGCGACCCAGGGATACCGGCGGGAGGATGCGGGCATCTCATCCGGCGTCAGCTTATCCAGAAGCTTACGCCGGGAGGTGGCCTGCTTACTCTTGGATTTGTTGGCGGAAAAGCGGGCGATAAACTCCTGCAGCTCCTTAATTTTATCCTCATTGCGCTTGTTCTGGTTTTTGATCAGCTGCTGCACAAGCTGGGAGGATTCGTACCAGAAGTCGTAGTTGCCCACATACATCTTGATTTTATTGTAGTCAATGTCCACAATGTGGGTGCAGACTGTGTTGAGAAAGTGCCGGTCATGGGAGACCACGATGACCGTCCCCTCAAAGTCCAGCAGAAAATCCTCCAGCCAGTTGATGGCGTCAATATCCAAGTTGTTTGTGGGCTCGTCCATCATTAAAAGGTCTGGGGAGCCAAAGAGCGCCTGGGCCAGCAACACTTTCACCTTCAGGCGTGCGTCCATGGTCTCCATGCTGCTCTGGTGGAGCTCTGTGCCGATGCCCAGGCCCTGCAGAATGCGGCTGGCGTCACTTTCCGCCTCCCAGCCGCCCAGCTCGGCAAACTCCTCCTCCAGTTCGCAGGCTTTCATGCCGTCCTCGTCCGTCATCTCTTCCTTGGCGTAGAGCGCCTCTTTTTCTTTGCCCACCTCATAGAGGCGGCGGTTGCCCATGATAACGGTATCCATCACATGGAAGGCATCGTAGGCGTTTTGGTTTTGCTGGAGAGTTGACATGCGCACATTGGGCTGGATTGACACCTCGCCGGAGGTGGATTCCAACTCCCCGGAGAGAATGTTCAAGAAGGTAGATTTGCCCGCCCCATTGGCGCCGATAATGCCATAGCAATTTCCGCGGACGAACTGTAAATCCACATGGGAGAACAGGGGAACTCCGCCATATTGCAGTCCCAAATCAGAAACAGTAATCATAAATTGGTTACTCCTTATTGTATCATTCATTCAAGCGAGGCCTACATCATACCACAATAAGCCCCCTCTTTGCAATGCAAAGAGGGGGCTTATTTCGTATGTTACCGGGCGTTTTTTAAGAAATCCCCCAATTCCGGCAGGTCTTTGGCAATTAACACGTGAGGCCATGGGGTAAAAGCCTCGGACCGCGTGGTACCATTGAGCACAGCCGCAAAATCAACGCCCGCGTTATGCGCCGCCCCGGCATCAAGGACTGTATCACCGCAGAACAGGAACGCGTCCCGCTGTGCGCCCAACGCCTGCAGCGCAATGTCAATTCCCTGGGGGTCGGGCTTGGGCTTTTCCACATGGTTGTAGCCCACGATGACATCCGCCGCGCGGTCCAGGGAATAGTGCTGCAGAACTGCGTGAATGGTTTCACTGTTTTTTGTGCTGACGATTCCCAGTTTAATTCCCTGTCCGTGTAATTCCCGCAGAAGGCGCTCGGCGCCGGGGAACAGGCGTGTATCAGTACGCTGGCGCTCCTCGGCAACTTCTCGAAACAGGGGGCGAAACCGGGCAATGCGCGTCTGATCAGTGTCTCCGGTCAGCTGCACATAGGCGTCTTCCAGTAAAAGGCCGATGGTTGGAGTGACCTCCTCCCGCGTGGGGATAGGCCAGCCCAATCTAGGCAAGGCGTACTGGAATCCCGCCACGATGCCATCGGAGGCATCGGCCAGGGTGTAATCAAAATCAAAACAGATGGCGTGATATTTCATGGTTTTCCGTCTCCTTTTGGCCACTTGGGAATTAAAGATCATTATACCATGAAATTTCGTTGGCGTAAACACGCCGTTTGCCTCTGTCAGCCGCGCAAGCGCTCTGCCAGCCAAGATAAGCGCGTCTGTAAACCGCGGGATTTGGTGCGTACTACCACGCGGACGTATTTGCCGCAGTGTTCACACGGTTCCAAATCGTCCTCGCGGGAAAGAACGACATCTTTTGGCGTCAATTGAGTATCGTTGAGCAGATTCCAGCAGTTGAGGCAAAATTCCGCCATAAACTCACATCCTAGCATACCCATCCTAACCGGTTTGCAGGCAGAAATGAGTCGGAACCAGTCGAAAACTCAAAGAGATGATTCCTTGTCCTCCCATCCATTGAGCAGCCGTGCCGCCCCATAGCGCAGGCAGCGCCGCAGCCTGGCTTCCCCGCGCTTGATGGTGCGGGAGACAGTGGACTTGTCCACATTGAGCTGAATTCCGATCTCCCGCATGTTCAGGCCCTGTGTGTAGTAGAGGTGCAGCATTTGCCGCTGGCGCTGTGTCACATCCTCTTGCAGTGCCCGGCGAAGATTGTGCTTCAGGCGGTCCATATCTTGGCTATTGTCCGAAGAGATCTCCCGGGCGTACACCGCCATATCGGCGGCAAACAGACCGCCCCTCCTATACCGTGTATTTGGCATTTCGGTAATACCCCCTGTCGTAATATCGGCCCGTCAGCACCGCCAATTCCCGGGTTTGGCGGTGCATGGAGGACAAAGCTCGAATTCGGTTTTCCAGCATCGTCCGATCGTGGCCGTCTGTGTTTTTTAACTGTGTATGTAGCTGTTTGATTCGCTGGGCAAGTTGTTCCGCACTGCAGCGATATTCAAAAGATAGCTCAATAAGCGTCATAATTTAGAATAGTTCCTCCTTGTGTGACTGGGGTAGAGATATTCTCCCCAGTGATCGGGTTATATTTTGTTGCTATGCCCCTGTGCCGGGATGAAGCTGTATGCGCACAGGCATCGTGTATCCCGTTGGGAGAGAGAAGATGCCACATTGCGCGGCACAAATTGTCAGGGCGCCTTTGCCCGCATGCTCCATCCATCAAAGGGAACTCTTTCAGTATCAGGAATGGACAGCAAAACAGAAATTAGTGCTTGACAATTTTCTCACACTCTGATATATTAATTTCTGCTGTCGGACAGCGCGTCCTGATAAGCTGGTGTAGCTCAGTTGGTAGAGCAGCTGATTTGTAATCAGCAGGTCGGGGGTTCAAGTCCGTCCACCAGCTCCACAATTTGATATTTGGAGGAGTTCCCGAGTGGCCAAAGGGGGCAGACTGTAAATCTGTTGCGTTAGCTTCGGTGGTTCGAATCCACCCTCCTCCACCAAAGCAGCTGCCAACAAGGCAGCTGCTTTATTTGTTTGATACAGCTTGACCTTTGGGGTTATCGCTCTCAACGTAGTACGGGGGTGCTTGGGGGTGCTTGGGTTGGCAAGATAGCCCGAACACCGGCTTGCTATAAAATAGAACAAATGTTCGAATTAGTACAAGGATAACGGATTGGTCCAAAAAAGTCAAGGGGATCATGTTCCTCTCGAAGCGAAAGTTTGATGTTATAGTCTCATTAACCGGACAACAGCTTGAATTGCTTTGACAGAAAATCCGTAATAGACACTTGACGGAAAGATTAGAAACCGTTATAATGTCATTTGCATCTGCACCCCCATGCGAGACAAACTGGCTGTTGGAGCCCAATTTGCTGCCGCAGCTCAGTTGGCAGAGCGCGTCCTTGGTAAGGATGAGGTCAAAACAATTTGAGGGAGCTGCAAAACGCTGGAAACACCGGGAATTCAGCTTCTGGAAAATGAGAAAAAAACCGGGTTTTGAGTTTTATTTTGGGATTCTTACCCGCCGGAGTACGAAAAAAGATATAACCCGCTGCTGTGGCTCAGGGGTAGAGCAGCTGATTTGTAATCAGCAGGTCTCTGATTGTTGATAAGGTAGGCCATTGCAAAACACAACCGAAGCAATTTTATGATACCAAAAAAGAGGGTGGAAACCCCGCCCTCTCATATGTGCTGGCGTAGCTCAGTCGGTAGAGCAGCTGATTCGTAATCAGCAGGTCGGGTGTTCAAGTCACCTCGCCAGCTCCAAAGAAAAGAACCTACAGGATAGGTTCTTTTCTTTTTATAGTTATTTATTACTGTTACCTTTCATTGCTTAATGCAGGGATGTTTTATGTGATTTGGAGAGCTTCCGATCAATCCATATACTAAGAGCGGGGCACTATCCCGAGCGTCCTGTCAAGGCGCATTAAGAAAAAAGTTGTGGACATAACAAAAAAACCGCCAGTCGGGATTTTTCAAATCCTGACTGGCGGTTTTGGCTCTCATTTTATCAAGCGCGGGGCAATCAATTTGCTATATTTAGTTATCCCCCGCGACAAACCGCATGAAGTTTTTGAACATCTGCGCGACCTCGGCGCGGGTGGCCTTGCCCTGCGGGTCGAACCCGTTCGCGCCCTTGCCGTTTAATATCTCGGCGGCGTACATGGCATTCACCGCTTCCTTGGCCCATGAGCTGATCTTGTCATCATCGGCGAATACGCCCACCCGGTTTTTCGGAAGCTCCGCGTTAATAAATTTCGCGTAGTTGTTGAGCATGACCGCCATCTGCTCGCGGGTGATCTCATCGTTCGGCGCGAACAGGTTTCCGCCCACACCGCTGACGATACCGTTTGCGTAAGCCCAGCTCACCGCCTCGGTGTACCATTGGCCTGCCGCTACATCGGCAAATCCCGCATTTGACGCTGTGAGCGAACCGTTAAGCCGCCACAGCACCGTCACCATCATGCCTCGCGTCATTGTGCCGTTCGGTGTGAAGGTGGTCGCCGAAGTGCCGGAGAACAGGCCGTTTTGATGCGCGAATTTTACGCTCTCATAGAACCAATCGCTCTCCTTGACGTCGTTGAACGGGTTGACCCACGCCGGGGCGGGCCCATCGCTTGTGTCATTACCCACCACATACAGGGAAAGGTGCGTGAGCGTGAAGCTGACCGTTTTTGTCTTGGAATCGTATGTGCATTCCAGCTTCTCAAGCTCGCCCGCACTGTTTAAGTACCATACGCCCACCGGCAACTCGCCGCTGTACGGCACTGTGACGGTGAGATTGCCATCAAAGGCCGTTATATTCTGCGTTCCCGACATAATCGAAACATTGAACACCACATCGCCGTCATTGATTGTGTCGCGCTGCGCGGCGTTAAGCGATGATGACGCCGCTTGATTAAGTTGTACGGAGAGATTTGTGCCGGAAGCCTGTTCCGCAACGGACGCCGCCGCCTCGCTGTTCAGCATTACTGTACCCTGCGGCAGTTTTAGCTCAACGTCCAGCCTCGCATCGGCAAATTCAGCAAGCGCGGTTTTTGGCAATACCGCCGAGGTCGCGTTCGATACGCCGGAGAGGTCGATGGTCGCTGTATCGGTTGATTTGCCGATGATCTCGTTTATCTTGTTTGTAGGCAGTGAAAGTGTTACCGCGCCGCCCGATTGCGTGTAGTTCACTTGCACCGCGCCGGACGCCGCCGGGACGGTCTGCATCGGCGTGGAACCGCCGCCACCGCCGCCTGTGCTGCCGGTATATGTCCACTGTGCGTAGATCGTGGTGTCGGCGGTGAATACATAGCTTGTTGTAATTTGCGTACCGCCGCTTGCCGCTGTGAACCAGCCGTCAAAGCTGTAGCTCCCACTTCTCATCGGCGTGGGCAGGCTTGAGAGCTTGCCGTCCGTTCCCGTTTGCATGGATGAGGGGGTAGCGGAGCCGCCGTTTGCGTTGAAGGTGATGGTATGGGTTGCGTTGGGCGCTGCTGTTATATTAGCTTTAATTCCGGTTGGCTGTGTCAAGCTATAGTTATCGCTGGCTGCGCCGCTAATAGAAAAAGCGGTAAAGTTTATGGGAATATCATTTCCGACATTCACGCTGGAGAAGGTTGGAGTGCCGTTGGTTAGCGTAACTTCATCGCCACCCACTACGCCCTCCAAGCTCGCCTCATTGATTGTCGCGGTATCCGTTCCGTCATAAATCTTATCATTTACTGTCACGTTGACCGTGAGAGTTTTTTTATTCACGGTAAAGCTCACGTCAAAAGTTTTTGATATTTCGTTATCTCCAGTCACAGTTACAGTTGCCGTGTGTGTCCCAACGGCAAGCCCTGTTTTCGGCACGACTGTAAAAGAGGTAGAGCCTCCGGTGGCTAATGTCGTTGATAGGGGCTGCGTAATGGTAAAACTGCCCAAGCCGGCGCCCGACAACGCCGCCTCAAGATTGCTTACGCTGCCGCTATCTGTTCCTGTGTTTGTTATTGTTACGGAAAGCGGTGTCTGCGCGGAGTAGCTATACTCCGCGTTGGCAAAGGTGTGCGTTCCGCTTATATTAAGAGCGATATCTGCCGACCAATGGGCATACAACGTTATGTTACCGATTACTTTCCTGGTAGTATCCGCGGAATCTGTGCTTGACTCATCGAAGTGCCATCCGTTAAATACATTTCCGGTTTTTGTAGGAGAAGTATCAGGTTTACAATCACTGAATGTTACGGCATTTATAGTAACTGTTTTTGTTTCGTATACCGCACTGTCAACCATATATGTAACGATTGCTTCTCCAAAAACGATTTCCGAACCCGCGCCGACCGTGGCGGACAACTTTTGTCCTGTTGCGCTTATATTTGCTTCATATTCATAAGAGTTATTAAAAGTAGCTCCGCCGCCCATATTAACGGTAGCTGCGCCGGTTACGCTGCCGTATTCACCGGTAATAGCTGTTGCGCCATCACCGCCAAAGCCGCCGCCATATATGCGGCCTGTTACCGAGCCGCTTTCAAAATTCACGGTCGCCGTTCCGGTAACAATACCTTCATAACCGCCGCCGTAAACACTACCGCCAACAGAGGCATTGTCTTTTAAGGTTACGATTGTATTGCCTACAGTGGGTGCTGTACCGGCAGCCATATTACCGCCGCCATAAACACTGACAAGAACGGACGAATTGTCTTTGAGTAGCACAGTAGCCGTTCCGGCTACATTTCCTGCCGCCCCTCCGCCGTAAACGTCAATAACCGATGCGGTTCCGCCGATCGTCACGCTTGTATTGCCCGAGACATGTGCGTCAAGGCTAAAACCTCCTCCGCCGATAACAGAGTTCCTGATTTCGCCGCCGCTGATGGCAACCCGGGTGTTTCCGACCGAACTATACTCGCCTCCGCCAAAAATCGCGGATAAAAATGTGCCGCCGCTTATAGTCAATGCAGTATCGCCTGTTACCGCGCCGGAAAGACCGCCGCCAAAAACACTTCTATCAAACGTACCGCCGGAAATCTCGACACTTGTATTACCGACAATTCCATACTCCGCACCCAATCCCCCGCCGTAGACCCCCCCGCCGAAGGTACCGCCCTCAATGGTCACGTTTGCCGTTCCCGATACAGCACCCCAATCACCGCCGCCGTAGAGGTATTGTAGTGAGCCACCTTCGACTGTGATATTCGTATCGCCGCTTACTGTGGCGTTGCAACCGCCGCCGATAATACTTCCCGAAATCGTGCCGTTAGTGACATTGATGTTCGTTGCTCCCGTTACTTTGCCCCAATCACCGTCGTTCCAACCAACGTACCCGCCGCCGTAAACACTTTCTGAAACCGTGCCGCCCTCAATGAACACGTTTGTTGTTCCTGTTACATTCCCGTAATCTCCGCCGCCGTAGAGATACGTTACTGAACCGCCCTTGATCGTGACGTTTGTATTGCCGTTCACAGTGCCGCCGCTTCCGCAGCTGCCGCCGAAAACCGTACAGTTAAGCGCACCGCTCTCAACGGTGATAGATGAATCGCCCGTGTAGGCGATTCCCCATGTGCCGCCAAAGATGAAAAAATTACTTACATCCATACCGCCAAACAAAGCGTCACCAGTAGCCACGCCATTGCCATCGTCTAAAAACATCTTAGTGACGCCGCCGTCCATCTGTATGACTACTGGCGTACCGTTTGCGAATATGCCGTTCCAACCATCTGTTGTATACGTTGGCACACTTGCCACTCTCGGCGACATATCCAACACCAACGGCTCCGCCACGGTGAGCGAATGCTGTTCCTCGCACACCGTCACCGTTATGACAGACGGCGTTACAACCTCCGAGAGTGAAAAGCCGCCGCCCACGGTCGCGGCAAAGACGTAGATGCCCGCCGTTTCGCCGGCGTAGTCCGGTGCGGAGGTCCACGTTACAGGAACATCAAGCTCCATATCAAGTATTTCCGGTTCGCCCTCCGTGACAAGCTCCCCGTGATCTTCTTCGCAGCCGTCCTCACAGCCTTCGTCATGAGGAACAGCCGTGACAGTAAACGCGCCGGGAGACGTAAACTGTACCGTAGCCGTCAGCGTTTCCGGCAATGTGATCGCTGAAAGCTCCGTGCCAAGCGGCACGCTCTGTTCGCTCAGCTCATCGGCAAGCGGTTCAAAAGCAATAATCTCGCCGACCGCGCCGACAGGCAAATCCTCCGCGCCTGCCGCAATCGGCAATGTGCCGAAAATCATAACGGCAGTTAAAAGCCACGCTAAGATTTTTGAAAAAGGTTTGTTTCTGTTCATATTGGTATCCCCCTAATTAATTTCGCGGCCGCTGTCCGCCCGCTGCATGGTCATTATTTCTTTTACCGTTAAGCTCGCCCCGTTTTCCCAATACACACGCCCGCCGTCCGTCTTGGGCAGTAATGACAGCTCCTTGATTTGCGCAAACTTCGGGTCTTGCAGCTTTGGTTTCAGCGAAAGCAGAATTGTTATGCCGCCCGTAAGCTCTACAAATATTTCCTCCGGCCTTTCAATCTCAGCCTCCGCTTTGACTATTTTTCTTGCCACTCACATCATCCCTCCACCGTTTTCAAAATCTTGCACAGTGAAAGACTAAGGCCGCTTTTCCAGTACACGCGCGTTCCGTCCGTTTTCGGATTGTAATTATCCGCGCCGGTCAGTTTGCAGATTAAGCGCAGGAGAATTAACCGTCCGCCAAGCGGATACCATATGCCATGACAGTTACTCAGATAAATATCCAGCGAGCCGTTATCATTCATCCAAACGCCTTTAATTTTTGCCATGTTCAAGCCTCCGATCCAAGTGTATTTTACCGTATAGAACGGGAAAGAGCGCCCGCGTGGGCGCTCTCGAAGAAGCTGGTTCCATTATAGCATTTTACGGGCAGAAAAAACGAATTATCCTCAAATTGTCCACATTCAAATTAAAATTACAGTGAATTGGCCTCTTCCTCAAACCGGTATCCGTTCCCGTACACGTTGGAAATGATGTACCCGCAGCCCTCTATTTTTTTACGCAGCCGGGATACGGCGCGGCGCGCCGCGCCCACATCATTATTAATCGGACGGCCCCAAATCTTTTCATAAAGCGTTTCCGCTGTCAGCGGACGATCCTCGTTCTGTATAAAATATTGAAGCAGAGCGAAATCCTTTGGCGTCAGCAGCAAGTCCTCGCCGTTCATAAACGCTTCCTTTGCAAGAATGTTCAGCGTCAAGGGTCCTCTTGATACGGTTTCCGGCACCATATCCACCCTGTACAATAATCGTTTCAGCCGCGCGTGAAGCACATTGAAGGTGTAGGGCTTCGGCAGATAATCATCACAGCCGCTGTCAAAGCCTTTCTCTACATCCGCGTTTTCGCCGTAGCCGGTGAGCATCAGCACCGGGATATTTGACGTCTGCCGGAGTTCTTTAAGAAAGTCCAGTCCGTTGCCGTCCGGCATACCAATGTCGAGGATAATGGCGTCGATTGCCCGCTGTCCCAAAATTCCCCGCGCATCGGCAAGGGTCATGGCCGTTTGCACCGCAAAGCCCTCTCCCGCCAGCAGGCGCTTGTTGAAGTCCTGCACCTTTTTTTCGTCCTCTACCAGTAAAATTGTTTTTCCGTTCATAGCCTGTGTCCGGCCTCCTGTCCTCCGTATACCGGGACGGTGAAGGTTACTGCCGTGCCTTTCCCCGGTTCGCTCTCAATTTTGATGGTTCCGCCGTGAGCCTCCACAACGGTTTTGCAGATGTACAGCCCATAGCCGGTGCCGCTCCTGCCGGACACCCCGCGCTCAAATACGGCGGGCAGAAGCTCCAGCTCTATGCCATCGCCGGTATCGGAAACCTGCACGGTGATAACCGAGCCGTCATGCTCCGCCGTGACGAATACCTGCCCGTCCTGCGTGTGGTCTGCCGCGTTAGCAAGCAGGTTCGCCATCACCTGTATAAAGCGGTCATGCTCAACAAACACATCCGGCAGGCCGGGGGCGATCTTCACCCGCAAGGCATTGTTATACTTTTCTATTGGCAGCCGGAACGCCTCTGCGCTGCTCCCCAGCAGGGCGGCGAAGTCCACCCGCTTCCGGTTATCGGAAATGCCGCTCATGGCGGCAAGGCTGATCATGCCGCTCACCATGCGCCCCAGCCGCTGTGTTTCCTCCCGAACGATGTCAAGGGCGCTGCGCGCTTCGGCAAGGTCGCCGCCATCCCTGCCGATCTCCCGGTCGGCAAAGTCAATGCCTGTGGCGATAACGGTCAGCGGGGATTTCATTTCATGACTCATGTCCTGTAAAAATTCGGTTTTCGTTCGGTTGAGCTTATCCAGCAATTCGTTTTCGCTTATCGCACGGGAATAGCGGTCAGACAATAAAATGGTGTGGACGATAACAAAAAACGTTTGTGTAATGACAGCCACATTCGGAAATCTGTCTAAAAATAATCCGAGCAGCACCGCTTCCGCCATATAAGCCACAATCGTGGCGAAATAGAACTGATTCAAACGGTTTGCCTTAAAAGCGGGCGAATTGACGATGAGAAAAAGACCGTATAATTGAATACTGATAGTGGGAATCACCACGAACATTCTCGTGTAAACATTATCCCCGCCCTGTATCGCCGATAATATGGCGTGCAGCATATACGCGATAACGGTTATCACCCTCAAGGCAGTATAAGCTTTTCTGAATTTCTTTGCGGGCATGTAAAATTCATATATAAAGCCGGTTATCCCAACGATAAATAATCCGATAGCCATATAACGCACGGCGTATATCGCATTATGCGAAAATCCGGGCACCAGCTCCATGATGGTTTTACTTCCTTCCATGAAGAAAAACCGCACTCCCGCGCTTACGCACATCAGCGCAAAATACAATGCGGTTTTTTCCCCGCGCCGGAACAAGTACAGCATCACGGCAAAAATAGCCATAAACATCATGCCGCCCGACGCAAACGCGGTAAGCGCCAATATGACGGCAGGGTTCCCGCCCGTGACTGCCGGTTGAATTGTCAAAAAGTACAGCAGAAAACCGAGGTAGGCGAGAATGAATATCGAAAAAAGCGCAATCTCCGCGCGGCGTTTATTCATGCGCGGTCTCCTCCTTTTTTGGGCGGCGGCAATTATATTTACGCCTGTCCTCCGGCTTTTGCGCGGACGAGGGAATGAGCCATGTGTTACCAATCTTTACGGCGCCGGGGATGCGTTCATGCGCTAAATATTTTATAACCTGCCGCTCGGTTACGTTCCAAGTCCGCGCCGCATCCTTAACCATTATATAATCTGACAATTTGCTATCCATAAATCAACACCGCCTTATTTTCATTATAATTCTTTTATGCGAACTATTCAAGAATAAAGAGCGGTTGTGCCATCGCGCGGTTAAGAAAATCTCCCCGGAACACGGTTGGAAACCGGAGGTACGGGGAGGCATTTAGGTGGTATTGCAAAATAATTATTCTTTCGTATCGGAACATAAGGGTTGAGTATTTGCATAATGCAGAAGGTAAAGCAAAATTAATAAACTACCTTGGTTTATAAACAGCACGAAAGCAGGCTGAGACATGTCAGCCTGCTTTCATTTCAGGTGTATGCGTTATTTCTCACCAGCTTGTTCCAACCATAACTGCGCTGCCAACCTACTCGTCTCTACATCTCTATGCGTCAGGCAGTACAGCAGATCATTGGTAAGCCCCTGCAGGAACCCCTGCCATCGGCGTGACAATGAGAAACCGCTGCCGGAGCAGTAGGTTGAGCCGCTCCATCTCATCCTCACCGCCGAGCATGGCGCTGATCTTGCGGTACAAATCCCGCAGATAGACGATGTCGAAAACCTCCCGCTGTTTTTCTTTCTGCCGTTCATAGTATTTCTTCGCCACATGTTCCAGAAGATCTCCGGCCAGAGCGATACAGTACAGGCTCTGTTTCATCGGCACCTCCAGATACGCCAGCGGGTGTGAGCCGATATACTCCTTTACCTTTTCGTACAGCGGGTGATCCGCGCAATCGGCCTTGCCGTCCATGACGGAAAGGCATAGATGCCTCAGCTCCGATGAGGCATTGAAGCCGCGCTCCGCCGCGTCGTAAAGCAGCGTCGCGTTGGCGGCCTCCAGGATGATGGAAATGTACTTGTCCAGCAGGTAGCCCTGTTTGCCAAGCCTGCGCCGAATCGTGCCCGCGAGCTCCAGAAATTCATCCATCGTGCGGTTTAAGTGCGCGGTCTCGGCTTTGCCGAAAATGTCCTCATAGTCCCAAAATGTGTTCATGATCTCCGACCTTTCATGCTAAGATCGGAAGAACTCCCATAAAAGGTGCATACAAAGGCGGGACAAAACATTTGCCCGGTACCCATGCATACGCCGCAGGTTCATCTTGTGCAGCGGCAGAAAAACAGATATAATGAAATCTGTCATGGCGCCGTTTACGGTTGTGCAGGGGTGGCTTGATCACCTTCTCGCAGGGCTCGGTGTGTTCGCTGTACATCAGCCTGCCATGACGCTTTTTATTGGAAAAACTCCCGTCTGTGGTATGTAACCTCTGAACGGGAGAATTGTCAAGTAGAAGATAACCGAAGGCCAAAAAGCAAAACAGAAAGAAAAAACGGCTAACCGCAAAATTACCCGGTCAGCCACACGGCACAGCCCCACATAACGGCGTGTCCGCCGCTGTGTGGGGCTGTGTGCGATTTTACGATCCCCAGTGGGGCAAGTTCCCGCCCCCGGCCGCCAAAAGCCGAAATTAGCCACTTTGTACCCGTCTGTGGCCCGCTGTGACGCGGGCTACGGTTGTGCATTTCGCTTTTTCTGCCGGGAGCGCTTGACATTTGCCACGTTGCGGCATGATTCGGAACAATACCGGGACCGGGTACCCGCGGATACAAGCATTGGATTATGGCAGTGCTCGCACAGCCTAACCGCTGGCCTGGGATTCTGAAGCAGCTCCATGAACAGGATATCCACAGCGGTTTTTAAGCTGTCAAAGTGCCACACACTTCTGACCTGCCCATCAAATATCAAGCCTGACTTGGCGTTGCCAAGTGTGTACTCAAACGGTTCCCCTTGACAGAAGCGTAATGCCATACCGTAAAGCCGCTTTGCATAAAAGACAATCCAGTCGACTTGTTCCGCATACCCCGGCTCAAACAGCGGCCACAAGGAGTCGGGAGGTCTTCTCTCCCAGCGGTCGGTCATCCGCATTTCATGCCCCCTTTTCACCCGGTGGGAGCAGAGGTCAAAGGGAAAGAACAAATCCATCAGCTCGGCTTCGTGGAGCGCCTTGCGCCCCAGCACATTGTCCGGATAAAATTTGACCGTGGAATCTTCGTATTCCTTCTGAATGACGGCCTGCCCAAAACCCAGCAGCCCAAATTGGTTGCAGAAGTCCAGCACCTGTTCTTCGGACGGGGCAAATCCGATCCGCAGCAGCGCAAGCAGAATTCCATCCCGGCAATCAAAAGGATTGTATGTGACGAGTTCCCCTTCCAGGGGAACGACATACAGTCCTTTTTCTCTGTGCGCTTTCAGGTTGTAATCGGGATACCTCATCCAGGATGTAAAATACCGGATCGACATAGCGCACCTCGCAAAATTTTGTTAATAGATAATATATCACAACTATTATCAGTATACAAGAAAACGAAAAGCCCAAAATCTCAGAGAAAAAGTCTGCAGAGAAAACGATGCTTTTCTCCCGGCATTTTTTATAATCAAATACCTTCCAACAGGCATTCTGTTTGTGCAGGACGATGAAATTTTACGAATCACTAAAATTTGTTTTGGTCAACACCTGTTCTCAACGGCCTAAGTAGGTGGAGGCGCTTTTATGTTTTTATTTTCAAATACAAAGGAGGCCGCACATGAACGAAAGACGATTCAAAACCATTGACGGAGAAACCTTGATGAACACGCCGCTGGCTCCAATTCCGTTTGTGGTGGACGGGCTTCTCGCTCCGGGACTTAATCTGCTGGCTGGCGCGGCGAAGGTGGGCAAATCCTGGCTGGCGCTGTGGCTGTCGGTGGCGGTGGCGAAGGGTGGGGACATTTGGGGCATGAAGACCCGGCAGGGCACGATGCTCTATCTCTGTCTGGAAGACAGCACCATCCGCGTCCAGAATCGGCTATTCGAGATCACCGAGGACGCGCCGGACTGTGTTCACTTTACTACCGAGGCGCACGCCATCGGAGAGGGTCTGGAGGATCAGATCGAAACCTTTCTCGCGGAGCACCCCGATACGGTGCTGGTAATTATCGACACGCTGCAAATGATACGCCGCGCCGTATTCGACACCAGCTATGCCAACGACTACCGCGAACTGAGCGCGCTGAAAAAGCTTGCCGATGCTCACGGCATCGCCATCCTGCTCATCCACCACCTGCGTAAGGAGAACGACGGCGACACCTTCAACCGCATCTCGGGCACGACTGCGCTGCAGGGCGCTGTGGATTCCAGCTTCACGCTGGTGGAGGACAGGCGGGGCAGCGGCAAAGCACTGCTCTCCTGCATCGGGCGGGACATCGAATACCGGGAGTTGGAGCTCAGGCGAAACAACGACAACATCTGGGAAGTGCTTTCCGACAGCGCCGCCAAGCCGGAGATGCTCAAGGACAACATTATCCTTTTGCTTTCTGACTTTATGAGAGACAGGATTGAGTTTACCGCCACGCCAACCGAGGTGGCGAAGCTGCTCAGCGCCGGCAGTGACGATCCTGTTTCGGCAAAGGCGCTCTCCAAACGGCTGGTGCTAAACAGTGACGATCTCGCGGCGGCTGGAATTTCCTTTGAAAGCCGCAGAAGCAACGGCAAACGGCTCATCACCCTGCCGCCGAGAGAGGATAGGGCGTGTTGCCGCCTGTGTCGCCCCGTGTGCCCTTTTCAGGGCACAGGTGGGGCAGGGATAGCATTGGGGCATGGTCCAGCGGTTTTTGGCGGCGTTTGCGGGGCATTTTGCAGGGAGCCTGGAACTACGGCGCCTAAGCCCCGATTCCGTCCCCTATTGGAGGGGTGAACCCACCGGTCGAAAGTATAGCGGGATAAAGGAGCGGTGTCGCAAGCGCCACTCGCTCCAGATCACACCGCCCCGCAAAGCGGTTCGGGGAGCGGGTTTGCGGGGTTTGAACCCAGGGGTGAACCGAGGTGGTCGGAATGATATCATTTGAGCCCTTGCGGACGTCCAAAACGAAGAAAACCCGATGTAACAAAGGGAAAGCCGGAAGTCCCGATTGAAATTCCGGCGGATTGGAGGAAAATGAGTGAAACAGAACATTGAGAAAATTACGGTATCCTTGCCCAAAGAAACGCTAAAAATTGCCGATGATAACCGTGAGCGGCTTGGATTTGAGAATCGTTCTACGCTTATCGATACAGCGCTTCGTGAATATATCAGCCAGTGTTTACTGAAGGAAACGGGGCAGGCTGACGACCGAATCCTGCCCACCGACATCAAAAATATGGAGAATCATCTGGCGAGACTTTCCTACAAAATTGCCGTAGAGCTTGCCCAAATGAATCTGATATGGGCCTCTGTATTGGACATCTCAGATGAGAGTATCCGCAGCTTGCGCGGGCGGGCTGTGAGCCTCCTCAAAAAGACCAAAGGCTATATTCCACTCTCTACCGCCAACAAAAATGCGCTTGAAATTGATATAGACCCTGATAATGATCTGCTTGGTTGTATGCATAAGCGTGTCTACCAAACTGAAATTCGCGATACGCTTTTCAATATCACCTGCGAAGGCGGCGGTGTGGATGAGACTACGATGGATAAAGTACTACGAGCCATTCAGTACACCGTCATCAATTCGAACGAACGGAAGGAGAGCAACACATTATGATTACTTCTGAATTTAACAAGACCTACAGAACCCAAATCGGCGACACGGTCTACACCATTACCAGCGAATGTGACGAGGACACCACCGAGGATATTCGCAACGTGATGCTTCACATAATGAAGTGCAGTACCGACAGAGAGGAGCGTATGAATGGCGTCTTTTGACCATACGGACAGGGAAAATGGCAGCGGCGTCTTCGCCGAAAGCAGCGGTATTGACATGAGCGTCACCACCATCCGGCGTGTGCAGTATATTGTGTTCAGCTTCTTTGACGGGGACAAACCGGTGACCGACCGGGTCGGGAGCTTGATTCAGGCGTCCTTTGAAGCGTCCACAGCGGAGGAAATTACGAGCGAATCTTTGGTGGATAGTGGTATAGCTTTCCTTGAAGAGTGAAGGTATACTGTTGCTGTCATAGGATCGCTTCGGGAAAGGAGCCAAGATGATAACGAAGCAAGACAAATACATCGCAGCCATCTACTGCCGCCTGTCCTCCGAGGATGGGCAGGCTGGAGAAAGCGGCAGCATTGAGACACAAAAAACGCTACTGACCCAATATTGCATGGACCAGAACTTCATCGTTGGAGATTATTACTGCGACGACGGCTGGTCGGGTACCAACTATAACCGTCTGGAATTTCAGCGGATGATTTCGGATATTGACGCAGGAAAGATCAACCTCGTGATAGTGAAGGATCTGTCCCGGTTTGGCCGTGAGCATATCCAGATGGGCGTATATACCAACCACTATTTCGAGAAAAAGGACGTCCGTTTCATCTCTGTTCACGAAGACATTGATACAATTAACGGTATTGACGATCTCCTGATGCCTATTACCAACATCATCAACTCCATCTATGCCAAAGATTGTTCCCGGAAGACCAAAGCGGCGCACCGGGCGAGAGCCCAGGCAGGGAAATACATCGGTGGACACGCGCCATTCGGGTATGTCAAAGACCCAAATGACCGGCACAAGCTTATTGTCGACCCACCCGCCGCTGATGTGGTGCGTCAGATATTCCAGATGTTCGCGGAGGGAATCGGGTATGTACGCATGACAAAAATCCTGCGCGAACGGAACATCCTCAACCCGCAGGCCTACTTCAACCAAAACAATCCCGACTACTACAAGAGTGAATACTGGCGCAAGCCCTTCGACTGGCACGCCACCTCTGTCCGAGTCATACTGTCAAACTCTATTTACCTTGACAAGCTGGTGTTCGGGAAGACAACCCGAAAGAATTGGCACAGCACGAAACGCGTTCAGGTATCGGAAGATGAATGGATTGTGGTGGAGAACACCCATGAGCCGATTGTTTCACAGGAGTTATGGAATACGGTACAGAAAATGATGGCCGGCAAGCATCGGGAAACCAATCAGGGCGAGATTCAGATGTATGCCGGGCTTGTGAAATGCGCCGGATGCGGTTCCTCATTGAACGTATCTTACGATGCAAAAAAGCAAAAGTACAAAAACTTCTCCTGCTGGGTTTACAAAAACTACGGGAAGCAGCGCAGCCCTGATATGCTACCCCTGAATAGGACAGTGAAATAAAAAACACTGTCGTATTTGGGGGTAAAATTATGCCACATGAAGGGAAAGTATCAGCAGAGAGGAAATTGCGAATCGTGGAA
>Ga0153924_1000716_pt1 | contig 19779 bp, 21 predicted proteins | sample TSNJ008MetaG_FD_104709 | JGI IMG/M metagenome (GOLD analysis project Ga0153924, IMG submission 104709) | Attine ant fungus gardens microbial communities from New Jersey, USA - TSNJ008 MetaG | ecosystem: Host-associated > Fungi > Mycelium > Unclassified | place: USA: New Jersey, Wharton State...
CAACAGATAGTCTTCAACTTTTCTGTTGACCCATGAAAACCGACACAACAGGCGGAGAGATCGGAGACACAGGAACGCTGGAAATTGACACTGCTCTTTGTTCTATAACGCCATTATTAACAGGGCCTCTTGTGATAGAATTTCCCTCAGTAGAATACACTTGGGGAATGTATTGCTACAGGATCATTGAACAAAGACGTCGGGTACTGCAACACTGAGGTTGGCTAGGTGGGAACCCAAGTCCTCGAGACGGGATGCTGATAACGGCTTGGTATTGTGATAGGAAGTTGGGGTAGCATAGACTGTGTAGATGGGGGAGAATACTATGCTAGTGGCGTAGGCGCTGAGACTGATGGAGGGGAAGACGATGTGGAAGCCGACCTTCCCAGCAGAGCCGCAGAGGTTGTGGACAAAGATGAAGGTCGCAGCTGGACAGAGATTGGTAGTAAAGATGGTGTAGATGGAGAGCTTAAATTCAGGGTAGGGATGGCAGAAGATGCTGAAATGAGAGATGAGATGGCAGCTTGGTTATGTTCACTTGAGGTAACGTTCGAAGTCTTATCTACAGCCGACTCTGGAGTTACGACAGGCCCGCTTTGTAATAATGGATAGAATTTTGATTGTATACCCGACCAGAAAGAATCATATGTTAGGGATGTCGTATTGAAACTGTTTGCTGTCGAAGTTAGCTTGTTGATATGAGGCACGGGATACATCTTGGACAATGTCATCGGAGTAGATATCAAAGGGGTAGGCATGAAATTGTTCTTCTCAGTCATGTAAGATAGAGTTGGGATAGGAAGAGTACGCTGAACAAGTGATGGCCCAGAATGTTGAGGCTCCTTAGATGCAGGGATCGACTCAGCAGCTGGAAGATGATTGGTATCGGAGTCTATGCTCTGTACGGAGGAGAGAACCTGAGAGTCCGCTATGAGTGTCTGAGCAGGGGTGATAAGATCTTGAGACTGCTGATCCACTCGAGTCTCTAGAGAACCAGTAGGACTATATGGAGTACCGAATGAGGTAAGTGTTGTCTGAGGCGTCACAACGGCCGCAGGCCCAAGTGTCAGCTTCTTGGCCGTTGAGCTCTTCTTGGAGGAAGTACCCAGAGTGAGACATTCGGACTGGAACCTTAACAATGATTTAAAAGGAGAGCCAATGTTCCTTGTCGTGGGGTCACAGCAGGATAACGGTATATATGAGTTTGAACCGCGTTGGTGTGCATAGTGGAAGTAGAGATTTTCTACTTCATTCAGGTTTTGCCTTTGCTGCAGGAATTGGTATCAGACTCAAAAGCTGTCACATGAGAACAAACACACCCAACCGTGTTCGACTTTGAGTCGCGCGTACTGCAAGCGCATCTGGAGCTGTCTCGACAACTGTCCAAGATCGTTATATATCAGTATATCAAATATAATTAATAGTTCGCTCACATGATTGGCTTGAGCCCTCCCCAAGGTGTGCTTCCTCTTCTTTTCCATCTCACTCGCGTGTGAAGCAGCTGAAACCGTAGAAACCATCTTCTTGGTCCTCTTCCTGGCAAGTGACTGGAAGAGTCAAATGCTTCAGTGCAGTAGACGTAGATGTATTGTGAACGATCAAGTCAAAGTTGAAGCTTTGCTGCCATGAGGATTTGCGACTGCTGCCGAATTGAAGATGCGAACCCGTGTTTATGGGCACATGATCTGACCCCTGACCCCACGTGCCAGCAAAAGAATATTTAATATTCAGTGTTCTGTTGGCGGAGTTTCCCCACACCGAGGAGTGTGTCTGCATCTTGTCATGGCGCCGAGCGGTACCTAAAGAACTATCCAATATTCATTCATATATAGCAATTTGGATAATTCTGAGAATGTTTGGCAATAAGTGTGAGTTGAACATTCTATCGTGTTTTTTTGTGAAAGTATAAGGGTTAGAATGTACTGCGATCGAGCACCGTGGGATATTGAAGGGGAAAAAAATAAGGATTAGATAGATATGTGAATGGGAAAGGAGATGCGACCAAGCCTCAAAGTCTGATCTGATTGACCGTTCTCGGTGAATGTGCTAAAGTTGCCAACCAAGGGCACCACTGAGCACCCTCGTCTTCTTATGCACCAGAATATTCGCAGTCTCTGGACAGCAATGAGAAGTCAACCTTCGATATCAACCCTGGCTCCAAAAGTCGAATATAAACCTCAAAAAGAAGAGAGGCCCATGTGCTGACTTGACACAAGCCGATCAATGTGACTCATAAAGCGCTTCGACATCGACAGTCCAACACTCACAGCATTATGAAAATCACGTACCTGCTGCATTCAGTCTAGACCACTTCAGGCTCATGTGCTTCTACATTCCCAAGAACCGCTACACGTAGTCAGACGATAGACCACTGGGTAAAAAAAGTCTGGGTTCACTGATACGAGAAATATGTGCATCCAAGTGACAGAGTAAGGCAGAAAGTAAATCATACCTATATTTGTATCGCACCTCATCTAGGATGGTGCACTTTCTAGTACTCTCAAGGGACGAGAGAGAAAAAGATATTTTTTTACACAGCACAGCTGCTGACATACATACACACCCATGTAACAGAAGATCCAAGCAACTAATATACTATAATTCCTACAAAAAGGAGAGAAAAAAATTAATCAAAAAACCACCTCTAGTAAAACAATCCTCATGAATTCCCTTTCCTCGCAACAGCAAGCGCCGCAAGTCTAGCTTCTTTCCACCGCTCCAATTCCTGCTTCAACTTCTGTATCCTTACCTCATTGACAGGATGAGTAGATCCCACAATCCCACGAGTGAGAATACCAATCCCTTCTGCCTGTTGTCCCGTCTTCGCACCCTGAGAACTCGAACAATCAGCGTCTTCATCGCGATTTTCCCAGAATTTGACAGCATCTCTGGCATCAAAGCCCGCATAAGCAAGAAGGCTAATTTGTCCATGTTAGTGGAAAGGTGGGGAGAGGTAAGTCACGCAGGGTTTGACCCACCGAGCAGAGACTACATCAGCCTCAATCTCTTGTTTCATGCTCGTACAGTATTGCCCTAGCTTACTCAGCTCTCCAGAGCCAAATTTTCCCAGCTGCGCAACAGCATCATTCACAAATGGTCCAAATAACATTGTGATAGGGAATGCAGCCACACGGACTATGTCAGAGACAATCGACAATATTCCTGGGACTATAACAGTCCCCGAGGAATAGGTCTCGAGGTGATGTGCGAGTATGAGGTGTGAGAGTTCATGAGCAAGTAGCACAGCAAGTTCTGTCGTTTGCTCAGGAGTGGGTATCGGGTGAGGTCGAGGTCGTGATGTGGAAAATAAGCTTCCTAATAGTTGTGACCACCAGGTTGTCCTCTGTTGGTCAGGCGAGGGGTAAACGGCCAGCGACTTCTTGAAGATATCTTCCAAGAAGCCAGAGTATACGACAATTCCACCACCACCATCAGGTCCAAATCCATACGAGAATGCATTCTTGACTTGAGCATTATCCACTACAAGGAGTGAGTAGGGAGATCCTGGGATCGCATGCGGTCCCGAGTGCTCCTGTTTCTGTTCTGTCAATCTTTGACAGAAAGACTTGAGATACTCGGATGCGCGCGACCTTGGGAGGAGAGGGAACTCGGCTGGTGGTGGCATCGGCTTTCCATTCCTGACCGCATCGTTCTCAAACCAATCTGGATAGTGCTCGGACTCCGATGCAAGGATAGGAATAGTGCTCTCGAGGACGCGCAAGGTCTCATTCACCCATCTATACCTCCAATCTGAAGGTGGAATATACGAGGTCTCGCCTTCCTCTGCCAATATTGTTCCTACAGCATTATACCATCCTGGACCAGCAAGCTGAGACGCAATTTCACTCTCCTCTTCTGGTGAAAGGATAATCATCCGCCACCTATGATGGAGAACAGGACCAAAAGACGCATCAGTACTTCAACATCCATTGAGTCGACCGAATGGAAATAAGCTGACCTGCCCGTCAAAGGCGTTCGCTCCAAACTAGCGATGATAGTTCCCCAGAACAAAACCAGGGGAACAATCAGAAGAACTTTGAGAAACCGACTTCGGTGCTTAACAGCTTTCAGAATAGCCTCCTTCTTTTCAGGTGTAATAGGCTGCCCATGGCGAGTCTTCCCATGAAGAACCCATATCCGAGAACCACGATTCTTGAGTAAGATCAGAGGGGCAAAGGTCAGCACTATGCGGGCTGCTGTACGAGCGACCTCGAGGGCAGTTGAAGTCTACAACGGCACAAACAGCACATTCATTGCATGTATAGTCAGCGTCGAGAAAACCCCAAAGACAAGAGCAGGATTCACCTTGAACACTGATGCGAACAGTCCGATCAACGGGGAAGCTTCAGTCCGGCGGGTCGAATGAAAAAATGCAGATGAAGCGGGAAACTGATAACGTGCAAGTCCATCAAATGGTAGCTGCACTCTTGGTCGAGGTGTTGCAAGGACAGAGAAACGATGATGAGGGCGCAGAAGGACGAGGTTTTGCCGCTGAGTAGACCGTAGACTGGAAAGGACAGTGGAGAGTACGCAGGACATGGCTCATGATGGAACAAGACAGAGTGCTGAACTATTAAGAACAAAACAGCTTGCCTTCGTGGGAATCTGTCAAGACATAATTTATCGCCAAAGTTATTTTCATACAATAGGTATCGTTGAAACAGCATTCTATCGTCTATACAGATATGAATGTGGCTTCATTATACAATGTACCTTTTAGTTCTACTCCCTGTCCAAGCCCGGCCTTGATACCATCCGGCCCATTGATCTTAAGCACGGCTGGATTGAACCACTGCGGAGCCGCATCTATCAATCCTCATGAAAACCGGATAAAAATACGACAAACCTGATAAATATACGGTTTCGTCCCCGCGACGTAGCTGACTGCCATCTTCAAGACATACGGAATTTCTGCCAGAACATCCACCTTCTCCATCAATCCACGCGGTTTCGCCACCGTTCCCAGATCCACGCGCAAATGGGCGCTGACATCCCCCGATGCATCGGGAATCAACGATTTGCCCTTCCAGTCAAAGGCAATCTCATTGGGTTTATTGTATCCTGTATCAGGATCATGCTCTGGCTGGAGGTGCGTCACCTTGGACTGGACAACAGCTTCTCCAGGAGCTGGATCCTCTCCAGGCCACTTAGTTTCTGCCATAACAGCGACAAGCTTGTTATCGACAACAACCGAGCCGACATTCACCACAACGCGACCTGACCCCGATCCACGCTTCCCGTACTGCTCGATTGTCGTGAACTCCATCTGGATAGCCGAAACGCCACCAGCTTCTGAGCTTTGGAAATGCCCGAAATTCCAGGAGGCTGCAACAAGATTCGGTCGCATGCCTTGAATCGCATGCACGAACATGCCCGGTCCCGAAATCACGCGTGCCTTTCCGTTATGGACATAATGTCCCTCAGCAAACAGACAAGGCCAGAACCGATGCACGACATATCCTTCAGGCTTCCCTTGATCAGTCCCAAAGTACGAATAACCACCCTTTGGCCCTTTGCCGAGTTTGAAGCCTTGGGCGGAGCCATAACGCCTCAGCTCCAAAGAGATCTGTACGTCAGGACCAAGGTTGGCCGTGATCGAGTATGATTCCGGGAAATCTGGTTTGTCGGGGTTGGATTTGTGAATGATAGAATACTCGTCCGCCTTGCTTGACCGCTTGTCAAGGCCAGGAGGAGGAGTGACAAAGTTGTTGACATTGATGGACTTCCAAATCTGTTCTCCCGTCTTTGAATCGTAGACTTTGCACGTAAACTGGATCGTCGGATACCATACCCTGTACAAATCATATGAACCTTTTTCAAAAAGCAAAAGACAATGTATATACCCAACGGCAGAATGAATGACCTGGCACATGATCGATTTTCCATCTTCCGTAATGACATAGAATGTCTGCGTCTCGGTAACAAATCCAGAGGTGGCACACTGCCATTCCGTATCTGCTGGCTGGAGCTCGCCATAAAGCTCATTTGCAGGAACTCCATCTGCAACAGCAAAGAAGTTCGGCGCATGTGGATCCGCAGGCGCTGACGTTCTGCATCACCCAGAAGAAAACATAAAATTAAGATCAGCAGTACTGGAAAACAAATGGACTGACGAAAAGATACTTGAAAACATTGGAAAAAGGACGGTAGGAAGGATAGGAGATGCCGGTGAGAATGAAGTGTTATGCCATCACTGACTATAAGTACTACTATCCCCCATAAGGCGACCGATCACCCCTATTACTATCATCTACCTTCTACCTCAAGATTCTGAGTTTCGAGCACGTTTCCGGGCTCTCCGCTCAACAGGACTGTCTTCCTCTGCTTCTTCAAATTTAGTTGTCCCCTCCCATTGCTCAATGCCAAAATCGTAATCGTTCAGCCCTGGCATTCCGTCATGCTGCGCTTCCAAAAGATCACTGCCTTCCCAAGTAAGTCCAGCTCCAAGATCGTCGTCTGGCAACATTTCAGACAGTATGGGATGGTCCGCAGGCTCCGAGGGACGAGAAGAAGTCGACTCCGATAGTAATTTTGCTGCGACTACTGTCCCAGTCGAACCATCAGCTGGTGCATCATCACCACTCGGGGCCTTGTAAGCCCATGAAAAATCCTCCGCAGCCATTTCTGGTGTGTGTTGCAGCGATTCAGAGGGCATGGATGCCTCCAATCCCGTTATCATTGTTTTCTCAAATCGAAGCTCCCCATGTTCTACCAATTCCAGCAGTTTCTGGTTCTGACCGGACTTGAGACTTGAGGGGTTTGCTGCGGGGATGTCGGAAGGCCAGCCGACTAAACGAACACCATACAAGCTCAAACGTTCGGGATTTGTCCATTTCATATCCGCCTTTCTGATTCCGCTCACCTGTCTGTAACCGTCATCTCTTGAGTAAGATTTTAGAAAGAGTGGTGTATGCACCTCAGCTGTGAACGAATGGTCTCGTATAAATCCACTTTGATTTGGCGTGCAGAACGAGCCGTTGGAGCAGCGGGACTAGACTGAGTCGATGTTTCCTGCACAACAGCTTCTTCCTGCGCCTGCGCCGAAGGAAATCGTTTTTGCGCAAATGTCTTGAAAGAACTCGCACCTGCTGTCCCCCCTCCCCGCAATCCGCGATAGAATTCACGCCCGACGAGTGAGCCGCCAAGGAAGCCAGCATCCTGAGGATCTTGGGGATCCACAGCGAGCACGAAAGATTGGACACCCAGAACTTCGGACAAGGACTCGAGCACCTTTGAGGTCTCGATAAGAATCTCGCGGACTGTGAGCTTGAATTTTAAAGAGTATCATTAGGCAAATGAATGCACAGCCAACCTAGAGCACCCTTTTGTTCTAGTTTCAAGTCGTCGTGGCAGCCTCCGACTGTCACACTGAACAAGGTCTTGGCATGCCATTCTGCGACGATTCTTCTTGTCTGGTCAAAGAAGCAATCCGGCAATTCACGAGAAACAGTCAAGTAAAGGCAAACAGGGGTGGGGGGAGGCCCTTATTAAATGTAAGCCTGTATCGCTTGGAACATGATTCATTCCACCTCGTCGTAAGATTTTGACTCTCTCTGTGCAAATGCTTGAATTTCTGCCAACGACTTGTGCATGAAGGTGTCTAGCCGTTCCGGAAACAAAGCATCTTCCAGAGACTCGGTTGTTTCTGGAGGATGGGAGGTATATTCAATGAGTTCTGGTGTATGTGACATGGTGGTTGGAGACAAGGAGTGTCTGGATATTTGGCATCTGATGCACCGCCAAAACGATACGCCGTGCCAGTCCTTCGCAACACCTCACTGAGCAGGACTGCATTAATGGTGTCACGTGTTGTACAGTATTCTGCAAAATACTTGAATATCTTTTGAGTATTTTTCCACATGGGTCGCAACAGACCCAGAACAAAAATTCTTACAAAACCTTCTGCCCAGCACACCCCATCCACGACGCCCACAAAAACACCATCCATACCCTCACTCATAGAAAAGGCCAAGGAGCTCATTGTTCAGTGTGATTACGAGCTTGCACTGCGCTTTGTCAGACGGATCCTAGAGCAGCAGCCAAGCAATGTCGAGGTCAGAGAGATGCTGGGGGTGTGTCTGCTGGAGACGGGAGAGATTGAGGCTGCAAAAGAGGTGGGCGACGTGCTCTTTGATCACTACCAATTCAAGGATCGGATACGACCTACTCTCAGGCATTCCAAATACTAGTCCAGCCTCCATCCCTGCAGCCGCCTCCTCCATCAGCACACCTGTACCTTGCCCAGCTATCTGACGAGGATCCACGGCTTGCCCTACAACATTATCAAGCTGCGGTCGAAATTCTTTTCAATCAATTGAAAGGAAAACAGCCGATACAAATTCTCTCTCCCAGCCGTCATTTAGATGAGCCAGAGATAAAAGCCAGCATCGTTCGGGCCCTCATTGGACAAGTAGAGATCTGGATGGATCCCTCGTACGATCTATGGTGCGTAAGGTCCATCGACTCTAGCAATGTCCATTGAAAAAATCAGTTTCGAATCAGAAGCAGAAAAAACATGCGAGGACCTCCTCGACTTGGCTCTCCGAACTGACCCCGACAATTCTGAAGCTCTTCAAAGTCTTGCCTCCGTGCGCATGTCCCAACAACGGCCAGACGAGGCCAAACAAATCCTTGAACAAGCATGGACGAAATGGAAAGATCTCCACCTCGACGATCCTGCTTTACCACCTATCTCGAATCGCCTGACCTTTGTCAGGTTATTCTTGGAGCTGGAACTCTATACACCTGCTTTTTTGGTATTGCAGGGAATTATGGCCACGGATGATCAGGAAGTCGAGGCATGGTACCTTGAAGGCTGGTGTCTTTTCCTCATGTCTGAGAGGGCAAAGGAGACAGGTGACAAGTTGGATGATATGAGCTGGGACGAACTGGCAAAAGATTCGAGAGGTTGCTTGGAGACTTGTCAAGTGGTAAGCCTATCATTTCTACTACTACTTCTACTACAACCAAACCACTGTGATATAGTTACACGTCAATCAAGGTCATCCAGACAGACTTCTCCTTGAACACACACAGGAACTGATAGATCAGCTTGAGACACTGGGTATCAAACCCTCTCCCGTAGATGAAGATGATCAAGGGGATGACGGTGAAGGAGATTGGGAGGATGTGAGTGAAGATGATGACGGTGATGTCGAGATGGACTAGCCATCTGTTTTTTTTCTTGAAAAGTAGTTTACACGATTTCTTACCGGTCTGTCCTAAATATGCTCGGCGATTATCTTAATATCAGTAATCTTCGCGCGACATAAGTAGTGGCAACAATATTTAGCCATCAACACTACTTTTTCTCCTTCTCCTACCATCTCCCTTGATTCGTCCGCCTTGTTCAACAACAGGAAGCCCTTGTTTTAAGCTCCCCATTGTTGTGGGCGCGTCGTTGGGCGTGACTTGGGCCTTCTGCTGGATTAGATCGCATTAATTGACTTCCTCAGAACGTTCGTTCACGTAACTTTGACGACTTGATACACGAACCCGAACCGGAACAACGCCCAAACCTAAGATCGAATTCCTATTTAGCTTACACGACCTTCTTGACGAATAATCCCCAAACTTTCAAACCCAGATCCAACTCTTTCAGTCCATTTAGTACTTATGGCAATGGCAAAACTTCGCCGTGATACACTCACTTCTGGTCATAACACCTCGTCACCCAACTTATCCCCTATATCACCTCCTGGTATTTCATCTATACCCGAATTCAACAAAGTGCTTCGCGTAGTGTCGTCAGGCACCCTTTTTCTGACCCACACACTCTACGTCCCGCATCATCCAGAACCATCAAGTGCGATCCGCGCGTACGCAGTGGAAAAAGCGCGAGGAGGAAGTGCCAATACCGTGAGCTCAGCCCCCATCATCCCAAGAAATGATATTTACAAAAAAGGGTAGCTCTTATCTGTACTCGCACAGTTTCCCGTCACGCAAACAGTGCTTGTTGCTCCACTTGGGGGAAACGAGGAAGGAAGACGGATTCTGGAAGATCTGGAAAGTGAAGGCATCAATACTCAATACTGCAAGATTTGGCCAAACGCTGGTGTACCGACTGCCTGGGTCCTACATTCAAGTTTGTATCAAGATTTTTTCTTCTTCTTTCATGCAGCTAGCTGACGTGTCACAGAACAGGAAAATACGCGTGCGGTGATCAACCACAATCCTCTACCCGACATCACTCATGAAGACTTTGTTTCCCTCCTCGGACCTCTCTTGGCACCGGAAAACTACCCAGAACATTTCCAACATCATCAACATCACCATCATCAACAGGTACCTCATATTCACCGTCCGCTGTCACCATTACCGTCAAGCGGACGTTCACCAACGATCAACCGAACAAATCTCAATGCGCGGCCCGGGACAGCTGGAAGCGCAAGTCCCCGGCTTTCCCAGAACCACAGCCGACTGAATTTACTCAACCCAAACAGCCCTGCCCCATTCGACTGGTTGCATTTTGAAGGACGGTCGGTCAAAACGACACTGAATAATATCATTGGTCTGGATGGATTGGCAAGGGAAAGGAAATGGCGAAGTCACTGCGTTTTCAGTCTTGACGTAGGAAGGAAGGCGAGGCAAGGCGTCGAAGCGGTATGTAACTCGGCTGAACCTGACAAGGGACCTTTTTTTTACTCACTCTGATCATGCAGCTTATTCCCCACGTGGATGTTGTGTTCCTGAATAAATATTACGCGCAGACACATTCTCCAGACTATGCAGGTTCGCCGCGTACATTTCTATTATCGCTGGCCTCGATAGTCTCACCTCATGCCCTCCTTGTCGGACATTGGGGAAAAGACGGGGCAGCGGTTCTGTCTATGCCTACCCGCGAATATTTCCAGAGTTCATGCTGGGTAGAAGAGCGCTCTTCCTCAGCTTCAACTGCGCCTCCCAGTCCCGACAGACGAGGCACAATTGACGTGCGTAGTGTGCGCACAGGGAGCGACTTCTGGGCTGATGGGCGAAGCCGGGATTCCAACAATTCATATTCCTACATGCAACATCCTGCCGGGGTTGCGCAGGGCCATAAGACTGATATGAATCGAATGTACCCGGACTCGTCTCGCCACACGCAGATGGATTCGAGGGGAGAATCTATGGTGGTTACGGAGGGTGACGATGAGGAGGACCGCGCCTCTCAAGATACCGAACGAGGTCGTGGTAACAACAACGACGGAGTGTATGAGACAGGGGCGTACGATGCGTTTATTGCCGGGATGATCTATGCCCTGAGTAGGAGGATATGTCCAGGGGCGCCCTATACGCCTAGTTCTGGGGGTAGAGAGGATACAGAGAGCGGGCGAATGAGAACAGACGATGTCAGGGCTCGGTGGAGATTAGACGAGTGTTTGCGGTTTGCAACGGAGCTGGCAGGACGAAAGGCGAGGAGGAAAACATGGGAAGGGCTTGCCTCGGAGATGCTGAGAGCAGGCTGGTTTGATGTAAACTAATTATAACTGGGTGTACTAATAATAGTATATGATTACGTTATAATTTGACCTGCCCGGAAGCGAGCTTTTGTACTTAAGGCCTGGATCGACAGGAAATAAGGTTGGTGTTCACACCCCTTACACTTGATATCGAGTGTTTGTGATTTCGATATGTCGGCGAAATCATGTAGACTCAAGTCTCCTGGTATGCTTTGCACTTTTGCTTTCCTAGCCAACAAATGACCTGATTGTGTATGTCTAGATTTCTGATGCTGAATATCGTCGACACCCCCTTGCACCGCTCGCCAGCACGAGTCGTACAGGGTGGGTATGATGTTGGTACCGTATCTATACGCTCCAACTCGAACGCAGGGACGTTGTTCCATGAGTTGGCTCTGGTTCAGCTTGCCTGTTATATATCCGGCTGGGAATTGCTTTGCCGCTTTTCTGAGTCGGAGTTTGTGAAAAATTAATTACCCCAGGCCATTCCACTGTTAGCCTTGTCGCAAATGTCGTCTATCCAATATATTGGCTATCTAAGTGAAACTAGTTGCAAATCAGTCCCTCTTGTAGTCCCATTCCTTGGTCCCAATAGTGCCACCTAGTTTTTTCCACTTTGCCATCCAGCGTTCTTTTCTTTCACATGACATCTTGACAAGGGTGGGGAAAAATTGTTCATGCTCATACTCAAAGTCAATATCGCCCCCCCACCCATCCTTGACTAGCTGGTCCCTAGCTACAAGGCCATCCTCAGCAACTTGGGGATTCAATTTGATTTTTTCTCGCGTTGTAGGATCCACAAAAGGCCTGACGATTTTCAGGAAGACGTTGATATAGAATGGAATGTGAATCAGGAGGGCGAGACCCATCCGCTCTGGGTAGTGGTCTTGGAAGGTGTTGAGGAAAGCGCGTGCCATGCTCATGGATGGACTCTTTTCTTGATTGTCATAGTCGGTCAAGATGGCAATGTTTCTTATTCATGTCATATAATCAGGCGAAGCATGGGAGAAGGGAGATGAGAGAGAACGTACTCGGTACCGGGAGGCATCAAGTCGATACACCGTTCAAGGAACCAGACGGTGTACTGCATTTGTCGAGGGCTCTCTTCGGTGTTTTGGCGACTGGGAATCATGTAGAATATAGGACGGCCTTTGATATCGAATCCGAACACAACGAGTTTTCCTGTCTCACCCTTCAGAATAGTTAGACCGAATCGTATCATATGAATCCAAGCCAAAAAAAAAAAAGAAATTTGACATACCTCGATGGAGATGAGGTCACTTGTCAAGTAATCATAAAGACCGTAGTCTCTCCTCCATTTGAGTGTACTCTCGAGCCTCTGAATGACAACTTGGGTTTTCCATTTGGATGCCCGGAGGTACCTGCGCAATGAGTCGAGAATGAGTCGAGGGTTTGAGTTAGAAAATGATATGCCTTACCGAAGGATACACTCATACGAAAGCCAGAATTTTTCTTCCTCGATTAATTCTGACGTCCATTTCCTCCTCTCGCCTTCGATGTGATTTTCCTTATCTTTCATCGTCTCATTTTCATCGGCGACCCCAGAGCCGTGGGTCTCGAAACCAGGTAGCTTGTAGTCCGGCGCAGTAAAGTGTTTGAAAACAGTGTCATACTTGTTCCTTTCTGGCTCGCCTAGCTCAGCTTGTGGATTCTCGGAGTAGAGGTGGTCGGGCGGAGGTAGTGGCTGGTAGACTTTTGTGGTATTCAGAGCGCTCATCTAGGGCTCAGGACGCTGGAATGAGATGATGTTGAGCCGGGCTAGTCAGGGCTTGCACTGGGACATTTTACTACATTTTACTACAAGTGTGACGAGGCTTTCACCACGCCTTTGGCATGATTTTCAACCTCTGAATGGTATTTACATCTGAACTGTAATTTTCTCATCCTGTGGTGTCTCAAAGGGAGTAAGCAAAGTGAGCTGCCTGCTCCCCTTCTGCGGACCCATTCGTTTGTTTGTTGTTGTGATTCAGGGATACACCACTCTCCATCACATTGATGGTTGCATTCTTTGAGCCTTGAGAAATGTGCTTCAAACAGGGAAACCCACATCCTGAACAGTGTGGTCTGTTGAATATGTCGTCTGACGACCTTTTCTTTCCGTCTCTTGATTGATTGGTATACAAGTGGTATGTCTGCCAGCACAGACCTTTCTTACACCTCAGTTTTACACGCTTCAGGCTGAGACTTCACACCTCTATCCGTAATAAAAGTGACCTGCATCCATCCTTTGTTTCAAAAGTCCTGGAAAGCTGGGCATTTATGGCTGATTGATTTGCCCATCCATGACACTGCACTTCTGTTGGATAACTTTTAGTGGATCCCATCAAACATTTATTCCCTTTGAGATCTTTTCTATTTATGAACTTCCCTTCCCAGCCTCGCATACCCAGAAGCAAGCTAAGGGGCCCAGATCCACCTCCGTTCTTATTGTGAATCTGTTGTCTTTCATGACCATGGAAGAAAGCAAATTCCCTTCATTGCCTTTCTCAGAGAAACCCAAGGATCAGTCGCGCTAGATAATCGTGGTGGTATGGCCCTCTGCGACATCTAAAATCCATGCTCATTGGTGGCATCACATCCATCTAAAATACATGCTCATTGGTGGCATCACATCTATCACTCTCAGTCCTGAGAACCGGTGTGACTTTGACTACTTCACCTTGTATTATTTCACTTGACATTCGATAGAGCTCCTTGGGTACCTTGTACGTATGTTCCGACGATGACTCATGCAAGGGCGATTCGATGGGCCTCTTTGGAGAGCTCTTACATCTCAGTTTCATTTCAAGGGTTGCACTTACAGTCTTGTTTGTCTTGCCTATGAGATATTCAATACCTTCCCCATCGGCCTTCTGATCAGGCCGACGGTACCTGTACTGAAAGTATACAAAACAAAACAAAACCATGGCATCTCAATTCGAGGAATTCCGGGTAAATATATTCTTGTATGTATTTTCTTTCATTGATAAAAAACATCCATCGGTTAGGTGAAGCCTATTCAGAGGTGGGAAACCACGAAAGCAGCAGCAGCGTCTGCATCCTAGACAAAGCTGTCAGTCACTATCTTTATATAATATGTCTTGAGAAGAGGCTTACTTCTATGCCATAGGTAAGATGAGCTGGGAGAATCAAAATACCTCCCGAGCAGATGTTGTCCAAGGGGTGGCAGAACGTGATTGAGCGGTTGTTCAAGACACCAGGGAAGCCACTACCGTCATCCGGGTCACCAAACACAACTACAGCAGCGACCCTGTTTTGAACATCTGAGGAGATCCGTTCTGCAGCGAGATGTAAAACTTGAGCCCCCTGACTATATATTAATGTATGTTATTCCATTGACCATGCAAGGAGCAGAAAACACCTACCTATATCCGGACATCACAATCTGTGTGTCAGGGCACGAGTTGGCGGCCGAAGTCACATCGGCGGCCATCGTACGTGCACCTGCAGGATCACCTCCTTCCAGATAACCAATGATGGAAGCCGGGTATTCAACGCCTATAAAATTCGATGACTTTGAACCTAACGCACGCTGTAGTGCGGCGTCGAAGTATGGGCCAACAAATACACCAATTGATTCAGGTTCACCTGTACCTCGAGCGAACATAGTCATTACATCGGGACAGGCCTGGCGCAACTTAATGGAGGCTGCATATGTGAGCGCGGGGAGGACGACGGCCAAGAGACTGGCTTTGAACAACATATCCGAGTTGACCGATCCGGTTAAATTATGTGTATGACCAGTCTTAAGTATGAAAATCTATCAAGCTCTCGAACAAAGGCTTTTGCCATTTCGGCACGGCTTCTACTAATGATGGAACTTGTTCAATATACTACTGTGTCACAGTCAGTTCGCTCTGCTCGCTTCCCTCTCCCCTTCCTGTGGGTTTGTTGTATTGTACTGCTCACTTCTTGCCATTCAAGTATTTCTAATTCTTAATTTTGTAGAATAAAACTGGAGACTTAACTATACTATTTTTTTTTGATTTGTTACAAGAACATAAGTGAGCTGCTTATGAGCTGCTTGAGGTAATTTATGACTAAAGTTCTAGTTAAGCATCGGCTAGAAGCACAGAAATTCTCCACACCTTTCAAGGCAAAATCATCTGACTAATGTTTCCCAGACTAGAATCTCATTTGCATTGGATATGATCTGAGCTATGTGCTCACCTGCAACCTTGAGGACTTTTTGATCTGTGAGCGCCAGTTTCAACTAATTAAGAATCTGCTACTCCAAAAACATATGTGACTTGATGCTTCGATCTTCCATTTGCCAGATCTGTACAGGATTCCTATTCAATAAGTCCTTCATCTTATCTCGACGTTCATCTGCTTTGTCTTACACCACAACACAAACCAATATGTCATACCCTCCGATTGAACCATTTGAAACTGGGACCTTGAAAGTTTCCAGCGTCCACACTCTCTAGTAGGCAATCGAATCTTTTTTCTTTTGGAAGGGAGACTCGACGAGGTAATTCTTTTTTCATTCAAAGCTACGAGATCTCGGGTAACAAGGTCGGAAATCCTGGTTCGTTGCTCCCAAGTACATGCAGTATGCGTCCGGGCTGACATCTCTGGTTCTACAGTCGTTTTCGTTCATGGTTTGTGCATCGATGACATGTAGTCCATACCTGCTTTGACTTTGCAAGACAGGTGGACCGGGAGGAGGTGTTGATGTCGCCGATCGTACTTTCTTCAATCCACAAAAGTACAAGGTCTTATCTATTTACGTTATCTTGAAATCACGAAAAAAGGCTCAATGTGTCGACTCAGATCGTCTTATTTGATCAGCGAGGCGCTGGAAAGTCGACACCGTACGTTCGGGGGGTTTATTTACTTTAATGTCCGTCTGAACTGAAGGCCAATCTAGGAGCGCATGCTTGGATGAAAACACTACATGGGATCTTGTGAGGGACATGGAAAAATTAAGGGAAAAACTTGGAATCGAGAAATGGCACGTCTTTGGCGGATCTTGGGTACGGTTTTTGATTCTCAGGAGGAAAAAAAAACTCGGTGGTAAATGATCTGCTCATCTCAAGGGCTCGACGCTTTCTCTGGCATATGCTCAAGTAAGTCGACTCCATCTTTGATTTCTGATAATCGTCACTCAAGACAATTTTTTTTCCCATAGACACATCCCGATAGAGTCAAATCACTCACGCTTCGGTCTGCTGACGCTTTCTCTGACTCACTTTGTGATTCCTGACTGCCAATATCTATCAGTGGAATCTTTACTTTACGAAAGAGGCATGCTTTTCTCTATCTCAAGTCTCTCCAAAGCCTGATTCCGATTCTCCACCCAAGTGAACTTCAATTCTTTTACCAAGATGGTGCCTCCCACCTCTTCCCTGAAGCATGGTGAGTTCCCAACAATTGTTCGAATTAGGCTGATTCAGCTATCGGTTTCTGGAATTAGGGAAGAGTACCTTGCACCCATTCCTGAGAATGATCGTAGCGACTTGATAAAAGCTTACCATAAACTCCTTCACTCACCGGAGGAAACCGTCCGTTTAAAGGCAGCCAAAGCATGGGCCAAGTGGGAGTGAGCATTTGAACTCCTGTCTGTTTGTTTTTTGCATGTGACAATTGGCTGACGCTTTTTTTTCTCAATGCCAGGATGTCGACATCTAGGTTGTATGTTGATCCGAAACACATTGCTCACGCTGAAGAAGATAGATTTGCTCTGTGAGCAGGACCCTTCGTCCTCGTCCTCGATGAATATTTATCTACCATGTCTAGTGCCTTTGCCCGTATTGAAAACCATTTCTTCATCAATGAGGTCCGAGACTTTTCCAATATACTGCGCTACTATTATTGTACTAATCCGAGGACTGAACTTGTCTAGGGATTCATGCGTGACGGTCAACTACTAGAGAGTCAATCAATCGACAAAATGTAAACACGCAACTGAATGCGTCGTGAAATAATGTTTAAGCGCTCATTTGTGTATCTAGTCGTCATATCCCGACTTGTATCGTCCAGGGCCGGTACGATGTGGTTTGTCCTGTGAGATTGCATTCCTTTTTTTCTATCATCATCATCTTTCATTTTTTTTAAAAAAAGAAAGGCACTGATTGGTTTTCAAGGCTACGACTGCGTATGCTCTGAAGAAGGTATGTAATGGGAAAAAAAACTTACTTTGTGCGCAATGATTTTTTCGACAAATAAAACAGGCTTTCCCTGAAGCTACATTCCACATCGTCCCTGATGCCGGCCACTCCTCGAGAGAGATAGGCACTACAAAGCTTCTTGTTGAAGTAAGCATTACTCCAAGGTCTTTTTTGATCTTCACAAATTATGGCTGACGCTGGTGCTTCAAGGCTACAGACAAATTTGCAGATATTTGAAGAGATGTGATGGCGTTCTAGCTCGTTTTTCTTTCTCTTGTCTACAGCATAACATCTTATGTTCATGAGCTTTGTATAAGAGGGAGCCATCAATTTTAGTCAGCGATACGCAGACTTTGCGGAACGCCTTTTGTATGGATACGTCAAGTATTTAGCGGATCACGCCTCTGTCTCTGTCTCTGTCTGTCTCTCTCTTTTTTTCACAGCGTTGCTGGTGTAGGAGATCATAGAAAACAAGTGGTCTCGAAGAAAGGTTTACCTTGACCAAGTCAAAAGATGACTCCAAAAAACCAATCACCAGCCGTGCATATCTATGCCTTCATACACAAGTGGATGAGCTATTGTGTTGAGAATCACATTTGCAGCACTTAGACAAATACACAATTATACAACCCCAAAAGAGAAAGAGACCATAACAGATTATAGCAACAACAACAAAAAACCAACAAATGCTCAAGCAAGCGGCTGGGGCCAATCCGGAAGACTCTGCAACGCCGCGTTCGTTGCTTCCCGGACTCGCCTCTTACTCGCCCAATCCCCTGATTGCCTATAATGTTGAAAAACTTCCCGCATCTGGAACGTTGAAGCAGCCACCGAATCTAAGGTACAGGACTTCATCAATTGATAATCTTCGAAGACTAGAACAGAGTCCACGCACCAAAATTTGACGACGCCAGTTCGAGAAGCTAATCAAGAAGAATTTGTAAAAATCAGCCATCTCAATCACGCTCCGCAATAACGTTTAGGAAAACCCCTCAACGCTAGCACTCACCTCTTGAATTCTCGAAGCCTCCTGCTGGTACTGCTGCACTTGCAAATACCCCGCATACCCAAGTGACCCCGCAGCTTCCGTTTGCATCTGTAACGTCGACACTTGTGTATTCAACACACCCATCCTAACCTCGAACTCCCTCTTCCTCGCCTCCCAAGTATTCTTCAATCTCTCAAACAAATCCAAAAACGTATTCCATGTCAACTTGTCCCAGGACTCGATCAACATCTTGTGTGTACTGATGTAATCTCTCGGATGTTGATCTCCAGCCGCAGAAAGCGACGTCGATTGAGTAGGCACAGGCGTATTAATATTAGAAGATGAAAAGTATTGGGTGCCACTAGGCCGTGTTGTGGATGGAAAATTCGTCGTGATTGTTGTCGTTGTCGTCTCGCCCCAACCCTTTTGGATTCCTACATAGGGATCCAACTGAGAGATGTAGCCTGGATTCTGTAATTGCTGCTGGACAGGATGGTACGACGTCTGTAGCTGTTGCTGTTGGATCGATGGTTGTCCTGTCCCGGTGAGATAGCTATAACTGGTCCCAGTGGGTGTACCCTGCCCAAAAGAACCCTGCATCTGGGACCCAGTCGGCTGGGGCTGTTGAGCAGGAACCATGGGCATCCCAGTAGCGTTCGTCATGTTTGGCTGCAATGGGAGTGGCTGTTGGAGCAGGTGCATCTGATTCTGAAACTGCGACGGCTGCTGCAGAAATTGCTGGGCGCTACCATTTCCCCAGCCCGTTGATTGATTAGGGACCACAACATGAGGAGGTTGTGAAATATCAGGAAATCGCTGCGTAGTCGATGCTGTATGGTCGATGAATGGATTATTGGTTAGTGATGAACTTGCGACGCCTGCGGATCCATAATTGTTGAACATTAGAGATCAGAGGAAATAGAAACAAGCTTGGGAAAACCCAAATGATTAGAGATAGACAAAGAGGATGGGAAGAATGTGTTGTGTTTGGCTCCCTGTGTACCGCAGGAACGGTGTCAGTATGCTTATCGTCATACACACGTGATCGTGATCGTGTATCAGACAATGAAACAAGAAATAAAACAAACAAAATATAAATAAAATATAAATATAAAGGACAGGGTATATCTGAATGGGTGTATACGAGTGTGAGTAGGCGAGCAGCGAGGTGAGATCCCGTGAAGTCATATCTATCAGATTATCTCACATTGTATAG
>Ga0153924_1000717_pt1 | contig 19761 bp, 18 predicted proteins | sample TSNJ008MetaG_FD_104709 | JGI IMG/M metagenome (GOLD analysis project Ga0153924, IMG submission 104709) | Attine ant fungus gardens microbial communities from New Jersey, USA - TSNJ008 MetaG | ecosystem: Host-associated > Fungi > Mycelium > Unclassified | place: USA: New Jersey, Wharton State...
ATATAGCCTTAAAAAACTGCCCAAATGATTCATGATTTCATAGGGCTTGTAGCTTTATGACATACAAACATTTGGGCAGTTTTTCAAGTAAATTAATTGACAGATGGCTCTAGAGTGACTTTTGAGGAACAAAGATCAGAACCAGTGACCTTGAAATGTAGGAACATGTATAGAGCATTAGAGTAGCATTTGGATGATAATAAAGAGTCTAAAGATGTGAAAATATGAAAGCAGAACAATCTTGGCTTCAACTTTGAGAAGAGGAGTCTGGGTTGAAAAAGATTTACACTGGAGAAAAACAATATCAAGGAGAATAATAATAATAAAGAAATGAGAGGTTTTATATAGGATTAAAAAAAACTTGTTTGGACTACTGTCTTTTTCCTTGGATTGCTTAGTAACTGAATAGCCACTGATTCACCAGACTGGCAATCACTTGAGTGGGTATTATCTTGGTTTGAGAGTATCTTCAGCTTTACATCAGTAGAGACTGACCACCTAATGACTGTCACTATCATATGATTGTTCTTCAATGAAACAACATGAGTCTACTAGACAGATAAAATACCCAGATCATGAAACATCTGGGTTTGCTGCTTGAGCAATATTCTGGTAAGAAGGATGATAAAATTTTTGGCGAGTTTCGGTAAGAGGAGAGGAGTCGTGGGAAGGATTAATAAATGTTGGAATGAGAGTTTATGCCGAGGCCGATGGCTGGAGTCCTCAAGATGGACTCGAGCTCGTCGCGCCAGCGCTCATCGGCAGCAAACGATGCGCCGCACAACAGCCAGGTCGGGCAGCACCATCAGCATGGGGCAGCACCGGGAGGGTACAGTGGGCAGGGCTGGACACCGTCTATCAGTGCGACACCGTTCTACCCGGGGATGGGATACATGGATGGTACGACGCAATGGGCGTACCGGCAGATGATGTTCGCCACACACCAGCCTCCACAGCAGAATTTTAATCATCCTTATCGACGCCCAAATCGACCGAACAACGACCACCAGCCTCGCACGGACCCCTCGCCCTCCCCCGAGGTCCTCTCGTCGCCCAGCCCACGCCCCAGGACGACCAGCAACCAGAGTTCTGTCTCTCGCACCAGGAACACCACCTCTCCTCAGCGTCCTCCTAATCGCAATGCCTCTCCCTCTGCTCGGCCGGCTGCTCCTCCTCCTTCTGCCACTAATTCTCACAGGCTCCCCCGTCCCTCGCCCCTCTCCCAGGGCAGTATATTCAATCCCTCAGAAAAGCGCATGTCGCGCGATGACAGCGACCTCGCTGCCCTCCTCGAATCCTCCTCAAAATCAGCATCTGGCATCGGTCGCAGCAGCGGTCTCAAGGGCAGACTTCGCCGTGCTCTTTCTTTCAATGCTCTCAAGGAAGAGGATGATAACAGTGACGACAACAAAAACGACGACGACGACTCCAAGGCTTCCACCTACCAGCCAAAACCCTCCATCAACCCTGCCGTCCCACATCCCCAGCCAGCAGGTGCAATCCGCAGTCCTCCCGACCCTGACAGTGCTCTCGATGATACGGAATCCACCGCCACCATCCAGACTAAAAAGAAGAGCCGCGCTGCCTCCCTCTTCAACTCACGAATCAATGCCAGCACAGACAATATCTCCCTGTCTTCCACCGTCAGCAGTGCCAGCGTCATGATTCGCAAACTCGGCTCTATGGGAAAACTGGTCGTGAGACGAAATTCCCTCGCAGGCATCACTTCCATATTCAAGGATAAGAATAAGGATGCCGATAAGAGTAAGAAGAAGGATAAGAAGAGTGCCAAGGCTGGCGCAGTGCAGGCAGAAGTTTCGCATGTCCATGCCGAGCTCGACAGGGGTATCGGCGCTGACGCAAAAGGGCTCAGTCCTGCGGCCGAGCTGGCCCGCCAACATACTCTGAAGACAAAGGCGGAGGCCGCTGCAAAGGCTAAGGTGCAACAAGAGGCCGCTGCCGCTGTTGCCGTTGCTGCTGCTGCTGCTCCCACTATCACAACTGGTTTTGCTGGCGTTCCAACGTGGGACAAAAATACAACAACGCGGACTGGCCCCCTTTCACCTGTCAGAAGGCCTCCAAGTCTCAAGGTCAACGAAGATGGAACACACGTCGTCGTTGAAGAAGAGGATGAGGAGAGCGATGATGGCCATTATGACCCTTCAGCCAACAATCTGGATGGATGGGACGATGATGAGGATTGGGACATACCAGGGGATGAAGATGCAACCATTCGGATGGACATGAGCAAGGCAAGAATTTCGGAGGAACCTGACGAAGCAGAGCCGTGGGCAACAGATATCCGACGAAGCGTCGAGCGGACGAAACGACCCATGAAAGGAATCCTTAAAAGTGTGTGTCTCCGTAGAGCGGGCTCTCTTTTCTCTCTCTTCCTCTCTCTCATGACCATATACATTAGATGCTGGTTCATATGACCAGTCACAGTACCTCAGTGATCAAACTATACTAGCTCGCACGCGTTCAAATTCATACAACTCTCATCCTGGACAAACTCCCGAACTCGGACCTCTAGCTCGAATTCCTTCACCAGATCCTGATCACATTGATGGACTTCATCGGCATAACTCACATTCATCAGGCCACAGCAATTCCACAGCACCTATGATTCCCCCGTTGAAATTCAGCACATCTCCGCCTACTATCATCGATACCCCTCTTCCTTCTTCCTTTGACAGGACGCCATCGTTATTTCAGCATCCAGCTTTTAATTCCTCTGCGCCTGCGTTATCGATGATTTCGTCTTCCGTGCCTACACTAACACATCGGTCTGCTACTGCACCTACAAAAAAGTTGGCATTTGCTACGAATTTGTCCGTGTATGATACTTTTCCTGCGGCGGTTTACGATCGAAGGAGTGAGCCCGCGACATGGAGTCGACTTACGCCGGCTTTGGCTCAAAGGATTAAGGAGGAATTAAATTCGTATAAAATGGAGGAGATGGAGGTGCATGCTGCTAGTCGGATCCAGTGAGTATCGTCTGTCTCATGTGGTCTCTTTTTGTTGATGTTGAATGGTCGTTGCAGCACCCAATTTTTCGTCTGATAAATGAATGACGATTGATGATCATTACCTTTTGGATTTCTAATATTCACGAGCATCCATTATCCCCTTCTAAAAGTTGCGCATCCCTTCCTGGTTGATCTAACGCTCTCTCAAGATATTCTCTCTCTCTCTCTCTCTCTCTCCCCTGTTTTTGGAATCCCATTTGGCAATATACAAGATATACCCGTGTTGGTGCGAGGAACATGGTTTGGCACGCATTTTTTTTGTGATGTGCGCTATGGATTGTGGTTCCTCTCTTCCAATGAATTTTGATATCGTAATTCTCAAGATGCCCAATGATTGGACGGACAATACTTACACACATTCGTTTCTTTGTCTGAAAACTGACTTGTGGTCCAAAAACAATTCATCCAACTGCCCGACATTTCCAAAGCTTCTTTTTTTTACCCCCTGTTTTTGGTGTTGTTGTGGTGCATATATATATATATATAGGTCATGTCATGGTGACAGGGGTTTGCCCGGGACTAGATATATTACAAGTATAATTATTCAACGTTCTCAGGTCTGGGATTTGTTGACAGGGGGGGGGAATCGATCAGGCTGGGGTGCGTAGCAACGGGTGAATTGATGGGCGCGATGAGTGAGTGGGTGGGAGATTTTTTTTTAAGCTTGTTGCATTTCAAAGTAATTGTTCGAGGACAATGCCACAATTATGTCATTACGAGAATCTGAACCTGTCTTTGTACTGGTTTTGTATTCTTGCCAATTCCATCGAGGACAATTAGGCGATGAATGAGTTACTTTTTGGGAGTATAAAGTCTGCCCTAGGATGGGTGTCTCGTCTTTCCTGCAAGGACTGGTCCTGCTACCTCTTTTTTTTTATTTTATTGTCACTCTCTTGAAATCTTTCCTCCCTTGATTTGTGTCAATTAGAAAACCGCTGTTTCTCTCTCGATTTTGTCATTTCACTGAGGCTCGGACCCGACCATTGACATTTCAGCAACATTATTATAATTGTTCAAAGGATGATGAACGGGATTTCAAAAGCCATTGCACTCTACCTAGCGCCTGTACTAGCTCTAACAGCAACGGTTCTGTCATTGCTTGCATTTCTTGCCCCGACTTTGTTGTTGCATGATCGAGTGGCATTGGTCACGGTGTCCCCGTCCACGGAACTCTCGAAACCTGGATCGACACAGAGTGTGGATGGGCCTAGTGTGTTCATGGGGTCACTTGGTAAGTGAATCCTGAGGCTTTGTCATTTTTTTTTTCGTTTGGGAGGTTGACGTGTCTTAGGTTCGTGTGCGAGACCCAATAATGATGCTCCGGTGGAATGTACGTTTCCGAGTGTCTCGCCACAATTTGGTGAGTTGGCATAACGTTTTTGAATGACGATGAATCGATACTAGTGGTTTGTTTTCATAGATCTCTCCTCGCTTCCGAAAAACGCTCCCGCAAATTTGTTGTCTGCTCCTAATCCATCAACGCCCGTGTTTATCTCAGTCGCGCTTGCTCTGGACGTGGCGTTCTTGATCACTTTCACGGTTCTCTTGTTCAGGCACAAGGTCCCAGGCAAAGCAGGGAATGCACTCGAGACGCCACTTTTGCAGAATGCGTCTGCGGGGATTGGGTTTATGGGTTTCATGATAGGTATTATTTTGTGATCTATTTCGGACAGGACCTAGGAAACCTGATTTGTTTGGCGCTGACTAGGGTTGACTGCGTTTCTTATCCTTCGCATGTGGTTTGGCAAGGCTGTTCAGGATTTCAATTCGACCATTCAGGCACAGAACCAAGGACTGAATCTTGTTGCTGATGTTGGAAATGCGTTTACGAGTATATGTTCTGCTCCTCGCTGTAGTGGACGAAATGCTGATTGATGTTTTTAGTGATTTGGGTTGCGCATGCGTTTTGGGTTGTGCCTGTCATGATTGCACTCACCAAGTATCACGTCAAGTCTACGTAGATGGACTATAGTAATATAGTAATGTGAACTTTGGACTCTTAGATGCATTCTTCATTCTTTATGCAGACCACCCCGGAAGTTTGGGTGAAGTCAATAATGTTTGCTTGTTGTGACATAAATTTCTCTCTTCAGATCACGTGAAACGTAATAGTACTGTTGCTGAATCTGCTTGCCATCTACTTGCTCCAACTATGTTGAGACTGGACAAAGCCACGGCTGAAAGAAATGCTCGCACACTAAGGGAGCTTGTAAAGCGACCCGAGAATAAACTCTGCGCAGACTGCAAGCGAAATGGTGCGTACATTCTTGAGGTCGTTTGGATTGATTCCCCATAAATGTGATCGTGGTCTTCAGATCCTCGATGGGCTTCATGGAACATGTGCGCTTGGCTCGACTATTAATTGTACTCCTTTCTGATGCCTTTTTCTAGTGGTGTGTTTTTGTGTATCCGGTGCTCCGGCATTCACCGTGGGATGGGCACGCATATCAGTAGGGTCAAGTCGGTAGACCTGGATATATGGACCCCTGAACAGATAGAGGTGCGCTCAATTCGTTGCATTCAATGTCATTCTGATTTCTCGAGGCAGTCTATCCAACTATGGGGTAACAAACGGGCTAATCTCTACTGGGAGGCACATCTAAAATCAGGTCACATTCCACCTGAGCAGTGAGTGAATCAGCCACGGCTCAGCTCGAAGTTTTTCAAACGTCATTCGTCTAGTAAAATAGAATCTTTCATTCGCTCCAAATACGAATCTCGACGATGGGCGAAAGAGGGTCCTCCTCCACCTGATCCAAGTGTCCTAGAGGGGGGTTCACCTGCAGATGCACCACCTCCGCCTCCATCACAGGAACAACCTGTCGTAGCACCAGCAAGGAAGAGCTTTCCTTTGAGGAGTAGCGAACCTTCGCCTCGTGCCTCGAGGTTCACAACGCAGCAGCCTCAAGCACATCAACTCCTCTCTACAAATTTCTCAAAACCTACCCCTGCGCAGGTCCCTAGCCGTCCTGTCGTCCAGCCCCCTTCAGATCCCGCCCCTAGTCTTCAGGATGATCTATTCTCTCTTGACTTTCATGCCCCTCCTCCCGTGATTCCTTCCAATGTTGCGCCTGAGCAGCCTAAAAAAGATGTCAAGCAAGATATCCTCTCCTTATTTCTCAACACTGTCCCGGCTCATAATCCTGGTTCGTCTTCATGGAATGTACCTTCTGAAAGACAGCAGCCTACGCAGATAACGAGCATGATAGGCAGCACCGGTGCCGGCGCCTGGGGTGCCAGTTCTGGATGGTCTGCGCCCGCCCCTACCATCCCAGCACAACCTAATGTTTGGAACTCATCTGCAAACAGTACAACTCAGCAGAATAACAATCTTCTCAATACCAGTAATGTGTGGGGTGGCACACCGACAATGACGTCCAATACTGCATATGCAGTACAGAAGGATGACGTTTTCGGTGATATCTGGGGCTCCTTCAAATAAGATTCTTCTTGATTTTTGCTAAATACGCTCGACATACAAATTTATTCTTGTCTTTTCTTTTAAACTACTTAACTAAATTGAGGTCCTAGATTCAAGCCACAGTTTGAGAGTCATGTCTCATGAATGATTGAATATGCCATACCTTCTCAATCAGCCTTCTAGCGATTGGATGGAACGACATCTTTGCATCTAGAAACTTATGTACTGCAAGATCTTGGTCGATCTTAAATACATCACGGAAAACTGGCCGGCAGAATTTCATGCGGCCTTTGATTACCCCCGTTTCATCTTCGCCAATGACCCAGTTTACTGCATAAAGAGCAAATTTTTTTGCGGCCGCAGAAGATGGATCTTTGAGAGCGAGTCCATAAAAGCGGAGTCGAATCTCTGCATTGGAGGTCGTTGAAACTCGGTATAATGTTGCTAGATGGAAAATCAGATCGGAAGGTAATGGAAGATAGGATTGGAGTTTCTCAAGGAACATGACTACGAGAGGTTTAAGATACCTGTTATCACGAATAAGCTGATTTGCACCTACTGATTTGGTTGCCATCAAATTCACGAAGATCGTCTTCCTTGAAATCCAGTTGAGATGGGTCCAAGATCAATCGAGCTTCGTCCCAACGCTTGGCAAGAGCATAGGCACGGGTAGCAAGAGTTGTATTGAATTCCAATGTGACTGGCAATTCAGCTCCCTCGCCGAATAACCAGGCCTACCAATCAGATTGAGAAAGAAGTAGATCCAATGATACTTATTTTTGGGCGACATACATCCCAGTCGATACTGTCGAGGGCTTTGAGTTTTTCAGGTTCGCTTTCAAAGTAGCCATAAAGATGCTTCTTCCAATCCTCAGTTCGGATGCTCCTACCACTAAACGTGGAGACATAGTCCCTGACATAAGGTAAAAATATATCCAACCCTCCTAAAGTTTTCTCTAAAGAATTTGTCAGTCACGAGTGGCTTCTAGATACAGGTCCATTTTACCGATATACAAGAGGAAATTGGCTCCCTTTTCATAAGGAACGCTGCTGTATGCGTCGTCAGGATTTTCGCCTTTGTCAAAATTGATGACTAGTCTCCGATATTTCGGTCGATCTTCATACTCCTTCAAAGCTTCACTTAAAGCTTTATTTCCGATAAGATAGGAGAAGTCGCGATGTGCAGGAGAATGTAAGAATTGTTGGAGGACACGTTCCATATATGTTGTCCACCCCTCATTGAGCCAGAAATGAGATGCATTCGCATGACTGAAAAACACGGATTGAAATCGATCCCCAGGTAATCCTTATGCAAATGGACGAACGTAATGCTATTTCCAAACCAGGAATGAGTGAGCTCGTGAACCACAACATCGACCAAGGTACGATCGCCGGTCAGCAGGGCTAGAGAGACCCGGGAGCCATCAGAAATCTAGGTAGATGAGAAGGAACAAGCTCACTGGGGGTAAGGAATGACAAACATGCGTTTTCCTAAGAGGTCAACGTCACTAATGATTCCACTATTTATATCTAATTGAGCATCACTGACCATGCCACCATATGGAAAGGAAGGAGGCAAAACGAGCAGATCATATATACCAAACTGATATGACGACACTATACTTTCTTCTTTGTCCAGGAACTTGGTTGTATCTTCACTGAATTCCCAATATGCAGCTTCAAGTAACTCAGGTTCAGTCCAAATGCCGCTTGTCCATTTTTTCCCGGGAAGTGGAGGGAAAGAACGAAAGTGTATGTTACCAGCAGCAATGGCAATTAGGTATGAGGGAATGGGGACAGACTGGACTGATAATCAATACAGAAGATTGGCTTGGACCTCTCTTAACTCATACCTGGATGTAAAAATATGTCACTGCATCTTTGCCAATGACTTTGCCGTTGTGGGGGGGACCGTTTACAGGAGGTGAAACACGGATTGCGGACAGAAGCACAGGGAATGTGGATGTCACACTCGCCGTATAAGTCTGATATATCGTCAGATCAGATAGGCTCTACCCTAAAATATGTAACCCGCACAATTTTCACGGATGGTGTATCTGAAAGAAATGCAATGTTGAGGTTGGTGCGATCGAACTTAACAAGTACTGGACTTGCCTTGCAATGGGGCGAGAGCCCTTGCGTAGATTGGCTGACACTGACTGAAGAGATAGGGAAAGTTTTTGCCCTGGGTTTGTCTGGACTTGAGGCTCGATTAATGCTTCCCAGTTGAAGCCAATCATTATGCATACTCTTTTTCAAGCCATTGAAGCGCAATACTATCAGGCGATGTCTGATATTCCACTTCAACTTGAATCTTAGACCCGCTAGTCAATCCCGAAGGTAGAGAAATATGTAAAGCGGACCCCATAACTTCGTGCTTTGGTTTCAAGACAAACTGAAGTGCCTGGGTCACGTTTAGCTACTGTAGGATTTCCAAGGGACTGACCTGCATTTTCTTTCCATCGACAAATATATCTTTTATCAACAAATCGTTCGTGTCGAATCTGAATAATATAGATCTGAGAGGAATCCAAAGACTGAATGTCAAAAAATCAATACAGACATGACTTCATTGGCATTATCTTCTTTTATGATCAGACGGTGAGTTGCAGCCCCTTGGATGATACGTCGACCAAAATCCAACCACCATTTGAATTCAACGTGATCAGAAGTGACCATGTCATAATTGGACTGGCTTGTGGGGTCTGACATGTTCATGGTGAAGAGTTTCTAATACTGTGATTTACTATTGAGATCACCCCTACGCAAACAAAAGTCCACAACCTCAATGCAACCTCAGAGCGCTCTATAATAAAGACAAGTGTAACATCCATGCTCAGGTTCTATGCCTCTATCTGAACCCTCATCAATAAGTCTCGGTGAATCTTTTGGCTATCACGTTTACACGATAGTACATAAAAACATAGCTTGGCTATTTATCAATGTACAATAATAGTTTGCAGTGCGTGCGCATTGTGTTGTACTTACATAAGCAAGCTGAGTTCCAGACGGCTACACAGATATTCAGAAGTATTAATATGGCTTGTAGTAGAGCATGACATGAAGGTGGGGGTATAATTATACGTGCCATCGTTGTCGTCTTTGTGAACCATGAAATATCGAATCTGACTGTTACATAAAACAACATCAAGATAATCCTCGGTCGTGTACAACTCCATAAAACGTCTCCAAAAAAAATGTGGAAAGAAACATGGTTCATTGAATTTAATTCATTCTTTCTGCAAAACTGGTGTGTCGACAGCACTACACAAAAAACCAGATTAGACTCAGAATGGATTCAGAATGGATCAAAGACATACGGCAATTCATCCTCGCTTTCGGTATGGTCTTTGACACGCCAGAAAATCATCGGAAGTGCGAACAGAAGTCCAACGATGAGCAGAACCCAAGTAGACAAGAAGATGTTCATGAATCTAATATCCTTCAGCTCAATCTCAAATCTCAGAGGATCAGAAAAAGTGGACTAACGGGAGTTTTACGGCATCTGCACGCCACATGCCTGCAGCTCCAGCCGATTGAAGAGACTTGTCTGAGCATAATCAACTTAAGTAGCTCAGTGATATGCATAGCTTGACTCACAAAAACCGCTGTAGTATGCAAGCTTTGCAGGGTCATTTGACATGGCGCCCATGATCCAGTATGAGGTAGTTTGCCAAACTGCATCGAGAATACCACACAAGATGTAGAGAAACACCCGCCCAACATACTGCCGTTCGTATATATCTATCCTATGTTGGTCTTGTGCCAATGTTTCACGAGTGTATCGCCTGCGGTAAGGTCAGCTACCAGATTGGTTGGTTCTCAAAAAAAACACCGACCTTTGATAGAAATATGCCCAGATGTGGACAATCCAAACCAAAATAAACAGGATAGTCCAGCCGGTGAATGCACGCACCCTCCTGCGGACGCTCTTCATATCAAGGATGTATCCGATGAATAAGGACCCCACAATCTGGGAGATCCAGTAAAGGAAACTATTAAGAGAACGGGCCCGAATGTTGAAGATAGCACCGTTGTAGTCATTGAATTCTGAAATGGGTGTGAGATTCATGATACATGTGCGATGAATATACGTACGCCAAGTGTAGAACCAATTAGATGCTAAAAACATAGGGAAGAGCATTATAATCAGAGGATCTGTCTTAAGAGCGACCACAAGTCCAATAAACTCGGTCTTCCAAGACGGATGACGAGGTGGGGAGATTTTGGTTCCGTCTGTCCGGATCATTTTTGAAGGGTCGACCATAATCAAGGGAATAAAAACCCCAATAATTGTCAAGACCAGGAATCCAATCTGCGACGATGTCAGCTCAGCCCTGTAAGTCAAGAGGAAGTTAGCTACATAGGTTCCATTGCCGACTTATGGGTTGAGACCAGAAATCAAAAAATGCCTTCTCTGCTCTTTGATGTGAATCTCACCTGAATTGGCCTATAAATGGTGACTACATGGGACACATGATACACCAGCATAAGTAGTACATACCGTAGAGTGGAAATTAGTGCCCACAGCCACAGACGCACCAACCACTGCACCCAAATTGAAGATTGACCAGAAAATACTGATGAAGCGACCTTTCTGGTTCTCTGTTGGGTATGCCAACATGAGAGAACCTTGAGCAGTCCAGAGCAAGCCAGCGCAGATTCCAAGGATAGCTCCCGCAGCGATCACGAAACCACCAGCATTGGGGTGGATATTCATGGCACTAGCGGACATCAGCGACGATACCAAGAAGAAGTCGTGATACATACAGATAAGAACCAACATACAAAGCATAACCAAAGCTTCCAAGCAAAAGAGTCAGTCGAGAGCCAAGGACGTTATTGATAGATCTAGTGAAAAAAAACCGAATGATTTGGCTTGATCGGCAATGACGAGACCTGGAACTTACCCAGCAAAGAATGCGAAGAATGCGAATGTAGAATAGAGGGCGGCATTCGCATTAGCACTGGTAGTCGAGTCAACTTGTCCACCTGCACCTAGGCCGTTCAGGGCATTGAAGAGACCTAACGTGACGGTTGATAATTTTCATCAATCAACATGGAATGTCGTGACCGTACCCGGGCACATGAAACAAACAAAACCAAGTAATGTCACCTTGACAAAACTGAAATGTTTGAAGGAAAAACGAATGGGAGACTACATGCCTGGGTGACTGGGTTCGCATAGAATCCTCTCAGACCATCGGGGCGCTCATACAACCGAGACTGTCTGTCGCTAGTATCAGTGCCATCGCCTTTTTCCTTGTCAATCATGTTGTGGGGTCAGAGGAAGCCGTAAGGCTTGGCACAAGCGCGTAGGCTTCTATTTAAGTGAATCCAGACCATTTGGTGACAGGACCTGGTGTGAGACCACGCGACATAGGTCACAAGCAGTTTGGAATGGAAACATTCCGATCGTGTGCTTTGACTCCATGTGATATGTTGAGGGTACGGGCGGTCAGAATGATGAAACCTATTTTCCTAGAAATTGTTGCTCTTCATACTGTAAGAGACCAGACCACATATCCTCACGGAATGCCCTGGATTGGGTCTTGGATCCCTGACTTCATCTTTGACTTGATAACCAGGAATGTCTCACTTCCCTTTGCTCAAACACTATATTTGGGACATGCCTCGTTCTTGAGCTACCGTTTTTTGGGGAAACGCTCGAGGAAAATCTCATGAATCCTTTTGATCATCTTATTATAGGCTTGTCGGATGAGCTCCGGCTGAGTTTATTGGCTTGTCACCATCGACAGACATCAAAAGTGCTGGCGCGGGGTGACGCCGCCTATCCAGAAAAGTCATTCTGAAGATGAGCCATCCAATATTGCTCTCTTCAGAGATTATTCTACATGGAAGCCTTTAGATCCGTGAATATCTTATCCTGCTGGCACAAAAAATCGCAAGAATTATCATCAAGGGGAAATAAGGATGCGCTTCCTTCATATTGATCGTTTCGAAATGCAGCTCTGCACCGTCAAATTCAGCTCCTCCCCCACCAGGCACCCAAAAGACTGCTGATTCCACTACGGACTGGAGCCTGGGATTCAACAGCTGCCGGTGGCACCTCCTCAACATTCACCTTCGATACGTGCTGTTTCTTAGGCTCTTTACCGCCCTCTGCCTTGATAGCGGCAGCTGGAGAGACAGAAGTCTTGGCAGAAACCTGTGCTTGGACTGCAGAAACAGCGGCAGCCTGCTCATCAACACAGGGTATCTCTTTCCCAGCCCTCTTCAGTAACTGGTCCATATTGAGCGGCACATAATTCAGCGCGATATTGAAAAATGTGGGCTTCTCATGATCTCTTGGATCCCGGGAAATTGAGCCGCCATTGTACGAGAACCAATCTAGTTTGTACTGAAGGGAAGTATGCATGAGCTGATCTTCAAGGGATCTGATGGAAGAGGGAGGGAGGGGGAAGAAAAAGTCAGCTGAACATGCTGGGTTGTCCTGCGAAGGTGCAGAAGAGAGAAGAGAGAGCATGGTAGAAGTTTCACGAAGATGGATTGAGGCACGTTGAAGAAGTACTAGGGCCTCAGCGTATTTTTTGGGGGGAGTGTAGCAGTAGGCAAGAAAAAGACACCTGTATTAGACAGATATCAGGATATACTGGGCTCGAGAAGGTAATATTAGTTACCTGCGAGCTCTTGTAAAGGTCAGTCTGGCTTCAACAGCCGAAGCCAGGTCTGGAGTTTCATCAACAATACTGAGAGTGCGCATATGATCCAAACTTTGAACGACAGTTTCAAGAAGTTTCACAACGGCAGGATACAGGCGATCGTCGACTTGTACTTCTTTTGTCGCATGCTTGGACAGGTCTTTGAAATTATTTTGAGGTGCGAGAAGTACTGATGTGAGGAGCAGATCACGCTGGATGCGGTGAGAGAGGAGCTGATAAACAATATAGGCATGTACGAAATGGATATCACGACCTCCAACAGAAGAAGATCCACCGCTCAACTAACGGTATATGAGCATAGAATGGTGACGAGAGGAAGGACATTGACTGACTTGCTGTACCTCCACCAACTTCCTAGAGACGTCCTCTGCATCACTCAAAGCAGACAGAATAGCATCATAAACTGCTACTCCCTTCTTCGATTGTTTCCCTTGAGTGATTTTGTGACCAGCAGTGCCGGAATCACTTGCGTTCTGATTGAGTTTGTCTTCAGCCTCTTGCACCTTTAGGAGGACATCAACAAGCTCGGGGTTCCTAACAGGAACTGGCTGATCCTCCCAGAGCAACTCTCGAAGTTTCTGCCGCTGACCGTCCTTCATGTAGGCCAATGCCCCCGATTCGAGCTTGTGTACGATAGCATCGCAGTCTTCCACGATCACACTACGAAACTTGGGAGCGAGTTCAGCGACGATACTATCAACATCGTATGCCTTGGATCGGCCAAGTTCATGTGCACAGTAACGGATTTCAGGACCTATCTCATCTGAAAATAGGATGGCGAGAGCTTGATCCCTGCTAGTTCTGGCAGAAGCAGCCAGGTCATCTAATAGAGAGCGGGCAACACTGAGTTGGAGGACAGCGTCCTCAAATTCTTCTCTGTAGCGAAGGAATCGACCGTTGATGATAACAGTATAGATGACCGCTTGAAGGAGAGAGCCCGAAGATATGCGAGAGTTTTCGTAAAGCAATCGGCAGTGGGATAAAAGCTTAGTGGACCAATGTACGGCACGACGGAAGCGACCCGTAGCGGAATGACGAAGAGTCTTCGCATTTCCTTTGTTGACCGACAATAACGACTGACTTAGCAGGTCTTGAGAGTGCGACCAAGCACGTTCGGTCTCGAAGAGAAGCAATTCAAGACTATTATTTGTTTAGTAGATAGATAAAATCGAACAGATGTATGGCTCATGCTCACTGTCCCTCCTTTATGATTTCTGAGGTGATAGATGGCAGTTTCTTAAATTCCCGTGCCTTTCCATGAGTCATTTTAAGAGTAGAACGAAGTCGATGGGTGCGATTGGTACAGTGTTTTCTGAACAAGGGTGAGCTCAACACACGAGACAATCGTAGAGACGTGTACCTGTATCTTGCATAGTCATTGTAGCGCAAGCCATACGCCTTCCGCTGCTCGTTCACGATCTGCAGGGCTTATGAGAGTAAGAGTGAGGATGGGACATAGGAAGATGAATTTACCGAAGAACTGGACAGCATCCATGATGGTGAGAAGAAAGCCGGATTTGATTTGTGCCCATCATGTCTTCTGCCTTGCCCTCTTCGGGATATCCTTGACCAATCCACTCCCAGGTGGACTTTTTGCTGAATGTCATTATCTCTTTTGTCCTGATTTTCCTCCAGGTGGCAAGGGCGGTGTAGATAAGACATTGTCAACCCGGTTGCCATATTAGCTGCTCACAAATTTATCAGGAAAAAAATACATCCTGCTCTCTAGCCATCCAATAAAACTCAGAAATCAGGATTGCTTATCATGGGTTCCCCATTTACTGTTTGCAAATGTGTGGAACTGACACTTGACATACTCAGTCTACTGAACCCATGCACAACACCTCTTCATTCAGAAATTCTAGAGTAAAGAAGGTTGTCCAGAGCAATGAGTATTGAAATAGCGAACTCGCAACAGCACCATCCTAGTTTTTTCAGAGCCATGTTCAGACTGATTTCTTATTGTTCTCATTAGTTCCGTCATGATTTTGAGATTCTATATATTCTATGGACATTATTCAGAACCAGTTTGCTATAGCTCTTCAAAACCAAGCCACTTTTATGCTACCTAGGTTTCTTCTTTGATAGAAGGCTTGTTGTTCTGACCTCGAACCCCTTTGGTAGGAAGTTCAAAGGTATGTGTTGAAGCTAAGATGCTAAACTACACAGTGGACAATCAGCTGTCCACTCACCAGCCATTGGCCTTGTTGCCATTGGCCTATGAATTCTCCTCATACTGTGGTTGGCTACATAGCAGGATGTCTCTGTGTACTATGTGATAACCCATTATTCAATATGCAGCCTTGCTGAGTTAAGGATAAGCAATGCAAATCTGGGGGAGAACTCATTGCAAATGTGCAATGTACCACTGACTAGGACAATAAATTGTCTGGCATGAACAATAAGACATAACTAATTTTAGTATAGCATTTGATATTCAACAAGCCTTGCCTTTAAATTTCTGGCTTACTGTAAGGGTGACCAGAGCAGAGTGGGCTCCAGGAGAATCCTTAGTAATATTACACTCTTAAGTATGTTACAACTTACCTCCAGGAGAATCCTTAGAGATTAGGATGAGGCTCCTGGGGGTGCACTCTACAATATATATACTCCTACAGCTTAGATGTCCCTGATCCTATAGTCCTGTTAGTCAGGATCAGGGGTCACCAAGTCAAGCTAAGGGCAATTAAATATTACATAGTAATATTTAATTAGATACAGGGTTGCTCAGGGAGATTGGTCTAGTGGTCCAGGGGTGGTGTTGGTAGAGTCCCCTTACATCTACTCCCTATGTCAATGAATGCTAAAATTCATCAAATCCTGCTCCAAATAGTATCACAATGGTGTTAAGGGGACTATGTTTAGGAGCATCACAACAACCACTATGTCCCCCAAAAATTTTCTTGATCACCTGCTTCCACTTTTTCGGTCTTTCCTAGCTATGAGTACTCCACTGTATTGGAGTTTTTACATTCTACAACATATATGTACATACTTACAATCTGGTATTTAGATAGCTACTCTGTATCCCTGAGATTCAGTCTTTGCCTCTGTATCTCAGGTATGCATTCTATTCTTTATCTTCTCAATATACCTAGTCTTTACCTCTGGATCTTAGTTCCAGTTACATAGCATCTTGAGTGACACACTGCACAATATATTCTCCTATAAATAGCTGTAAACAGGATCAGCTCTAAGTCACTATTTTTTTTGTTTGTACATATGAACCCAAACAACAAGCACTCCTATCCACTGAAATACTCTTACTTTAATAAACAGCTGCAACAAGGTCAATGGGAGCAACTGGAAAAAGTATAACAGCCAGATTTAGTAGACAACCAAGTAACAGATCAGTTGACAGTACTACTCAGCAAGTGAGTACAGAGTAAGAGACTAGGTACTGTTAAGCACAAGAAATCTTAAGTACCAAATGCAGAAAAGACATTTAGAAAAACTGATGGAACAATTTGTAAGTTCTTATAAAGTAAAGAGAATTATATCAACAAATGCAATCAAACTGAAATTACCAAGTACAGTAAAAATACATCTAGTAGTTATAAGGGTAATCAGAGTGGAGTAAACTCTAGGAGAATCCTTAGTAATATTATACTTCTTAATACATTATAACTTATCTCCAAAAGAATCCTTAGAAATTAGGATAAGGCTCCTAGAATGTACTCTACAATATATATATTCCTACAGCTAAGACATCCCTAGTCCTATAGTCTTATCAGTCAGGGTCAGGAGTCTCCAAGTTGAGCTAAGAGGAATTAAATATTACTATATAATATTTAATTAGGTACAAGGTTGCTCCAGGATGTGAGTCTAGTGCTTCAGGAATAGTGTTGGTAGAGTTCCCTTACAGTAGTAAATGTTAGTACAGTATATATATTATAAAGATCAACTAAAGGGCCAGAAAAAGGAATGGCTGCTCCTAGTGGTAGTAATCAAAGGAGAGAAAAAATATGAAGTGGAAAAAATATTGAATAAGAGGAAATTCAGAGGGAAGTGTAGGTATCTGGTATAATAAAAGGAATACATGGCAGAAAAAGATACTTGAAAACCAAGGGAATCAAAACTTGGTGGAGATATTTGAAGAAGAATATAGAGAAGGGCTAAGACAAGCAAGAAAAGAAGATTGTGAAGAGTTTTGTAGAGACAAATTGCCCAGAAGATTTATAGCAAAGATATTGTATAGATGGGACCATAAAAGATTTAATTAGAAATATTAGGAACAGTTGGAAAGGAATTGAAGATGATAGAAGAGAGGACAACAAAGAGAGAGAAGAAGAACATTAGAGATGATTTGGAAGGAGGAGAAAAAAGGACAAGAAATCAAAGGATCAAAGGTAGAAGAATGGAATAAAGAAGATAAGATGGACAACTTGCAGAATTCATACAATAAACTGCAGAAAGTTTTTATGATAAGGACCTTTAAGAGAGGAGTACTGTAATGAATTACCTTGACTATAACAAAGGACTTGTATAACAAATGATATACAAGAAAGTCAATCTGGTAACCTACTAAACTATCATAAATGGCTATTTACTGATTTGTGATTAGTTGATTTAATAATCAAAGAGCTCAAAAAAGTTAAAGTTAGACAAGCAGCAAAAGATGTTGTTAAGTCTGAGGTTCAATTCTTAGATAGAGAGTCCTTATATACAGGAATGTGATGGTCTGTGCACCAGGACAGACTATCACATGTTTACTACCTATTGTTTTACATATGGTAGTACTATTGTTCTTGAAATAGAAATAACCTAACTATCTTAGAGCAGTTTTTTGTTTTATTCAAGGACAAATGATTATCAATGGGTAATAGATCAGTGTTATGTACAAATATTGAGGACCTTCTATCTCCATAGAATCTTATTGCCTTGTTGTCTATTTATAGCCAAAGAAGCATCTTGAAAAGAGCTTCACAGTGAACATCAAAGCAAACAATTACACCCAGTGGTTCCTGAGATATCAGTGATTTAGTATTTGGTACCTTGGTAGTTGCCAACTGATCTCCTAATAACTTGGTGATTACTAATTGCTTTAAGACATTTTGAGCATTATTGGAAAGGTCTTCTTAAGGGTTTTCAGTGGCCATTTAGATTATTGAAATAGGTCAAGTATTCCTAGAGTAATGTCATATACCAAAAATTCAGTATTATTTAATATTTATTTTCATTTTCTTTTCATTTTCTTTATAATTCTTGCTCCTAAACTCCTAAATTGTCTACTTCTATAGGATCACAATGTAGACTAGATACTTGTATACCAACTCCTATTCTGGAATTTGTATAAGTACTCTATTAGTACATTGTAATTCTCTAGTTTATAGATTAAAGTCATAAAGTCATTTTCTTGTAGTACTCTTTTTCTCTACTATATATCTTTTAACTCCATTATTCCTGAATTTACTACTCTTTCAGACAATGTTTTACTACTCCAAAATACACAACCACATATGTGATAAAAGATCAAAGTACAGTACACAAACTGAGGCCAAGGTTATTCTACTCTTTTGTCATTCCTATATTTCCTCTAGACAAGCTGTAAAACTATAGAACTGGAGAATAATGTTTTTTATTTCATCTAGTAGTATATTTCACTCTCTGATTCTATTCTTTGTGTCACTTTCTAGAATCTGAAGTATGTATTCATAGTATATTCATAGTAATTTATAGTATATTTCTAGCCTTTCCATACTACTGCTTTCTATCTATCTGACATTACTATATGCCTCTGAACTCTATTACTTTTGAATTATTTCTTTTTTGAATAATCTTTTACTACTCCAAAATATGTAACTATAACAAGCAATAGGAGATCAAGATATAGTATACTAGCTGAAACTAAGATTATTTCACTTCTTCATTATTACTATGTTTCTTTTAGATCTGTTATATCTTGTAACACTCTATGATACAGCTATACTCTTAGTTATTGTTATGATTTATTATCTCTAGAGTATTTAGATAGAGTACTAGTAAAATTTTAGCTTTATTATCAAATAAGCTTTCTTTTTATTGCTGTTATTTTCCCCTAATATATCAGCTTTCTTATTCTAGTAAATTAGTATAGAGGTGACACAACCTGATTGGTTGAGGTTGAGCCTAGAATCCTAAGGACCAAAGCTTAACAGAACCAGCTGTAAAACTATAGAACTAAAAAATAACATTTTTTATTTTTTTTAGTAACATATTTTATACTTTGACTTCATTCTTTGTATCATTTTTCAGAACCCAGAGTATACATTTACAGTATATTCACAGTAATTCTTAGTATATTTTTAGTTATTTTTATACTACTTTTCTTTTATCTGACATCTTAAAGTAATAGTATTGGATATTCTAGCATAAAGAACAGCTATATAAGTAATAGAAACACCACTAGAAGAAAGTACATTTTCAACAGCATTATTTTTAATAAACTTGAGATCAAGGTTAATATGTATATATATAGTCTTGAAAATATTAGAAAAAGCTTTGTATTCTTAAACTTATTTTGTTTTTTATGATTATAAAGTAAAAAGTAAAAATGATGACAACATTGTTGTCATAGTTTTTAACTTGTATAAATATTTTTGGTACTTTAGTCTAAAAAATAAAAGTGTTAACATATAGTCATGTAGGG
>Ga0153924_1000718_pt1 | contig 19758 bp, 20 predicted proteins | sample TSNJ008MetaG_FD_104709 | JGI IMG/M metagenome (GOLD analysis project Ga0153924, IMG submission 104709) | Attine ant fungus gardens microbial communities from New Jersey, USA - TSNJ008 MetaG | ecosystem: Host-associated > Fungi > Mycelium > Unclassified | place: USA: New Jersey, Wharton State...
CAGCCTTCCGCAAGCATTTCGGGTCCGTGCCCTGCGAACTGCGCAAGATTTCGATAGCCCTCTGAAAGCCATGGGTGCTACTATGCACCCATGGCAAGCATTCTCAAGCACATCGAGATCGATGCACCGCCGGCACGAGTTTGGGATGCAATCCGAGACGTAGGCGCAGCGCACCGCAGGCTCTTTCCCGGCGTCCTGACCGACGTGCGAATGGACGGCGATGCTCGCATCGTGACGTTCGCAAACGGGCTTGAGGTGCGCGAAGCGATCGTCGATATCGACGACGAGGCCATGCGCTTTGCCTATGCGGCGAGCGGCGGGCGAACGACGCACCACAACGCGTCATTTCAAGTCTTCGGCAATGGAAGCGGCGGCAGCCGCGTCGTCTGGATCGTCGATCTGTTGCCGAACGAGCTGGCCGGATCGATCGATGCGCTGATGAACGCGGGAGCCGCCGCAATGAAAGCGGCGCTGGAGAGTACTACTCCATCAATTTCATCGTGAAGTACGTCCACTCGAGTGCCGAGGTGTGCGCCGACTCCTTCAAGTTTGCGCCGGAGCCGTGGCCGCCTTCGGTGACTTCGTAGAAAAGATACGGCACGTCCATCGCCGCGAGCTTTGCGGCAAACTTGCGTGCGTGTTGCGGACCAACGCGATCGTCTTTGGTCGTCGTCCAAATGAACGGCTCGGGATACGCAACACCTTCGCGTAGATTGTTGTAGGGTGAGATCTTCGCCAAAAACGCGCGCTGCTGGGGCACCGAAACGCTTCCGTACTCGCCCACCCACGACGCACCGGCTTGGATTTGCTCGAAGCGCAGCATGTCGAGCAGCGGCACTTGAATGTCGACCGCGTTCCATTCTTCCGGATGCTCGGTGAACTCCACGCCCATCAGCAGCCCGCCGTTCGAACCGCCCTGAATGCCGAGCCGGCGGGGCGAGGTGATCTTGCGCGCGATCAGGTCCTGTGCAACGGCGTAGAAATCATCGTATGCAAGCTGCCGGTGCGTGGTGAGCGCGGCGTCGTGCCAGGCTGGTCCGAATTCGCCGCCGCCGCGAATGTTTGCAAGCACGTAGACGCCACCGCGCTCGAGCCACAGCCTTCCGAGCATGCCGGAATACGACGGCGTCAACGAGATTTGGAATCCGCCGTAGCCGTACAGCACGGTGGGATTTTGCCCGTCGAGCTTCATGTTCTTCGGATGCACGATAAAGTAGGGAATCTTCGTACCGTCGGACGAGGCCGCTTCGTGCTGTTCGACGACGTCGTTGGATGCGTCGAACTGCGGCGGCAGCGATTTCACAACGGCGACCCGATCGCTCGCGGTATCGACCGACCACAGCGTGGTCGGCGTCAGGAAGCTCGTGACGGTGAGGAACGCGGTATTGCTGCGCAAGTCGGTATCGACGATGCCGACGGTGGAATTCTCCTGGAGATCGAGCCGCCGCGACGTCCACTGCCCGTTGCTGGCGCGCGAGAACACAAATGCACGACCGCGTACATTTTGATAGATCGCTGCTAGGAGCTGCGAACGCGTGGCGGCGACACCGTCGATCGATTCACGCGGGCCCGGCGCGTAAATCAGGAGCGGATGGAGATGCGCGGGATCGGCCTTCGCGCCGGCCGCATCGATCGCAACAAGCGCGCCCTGCGGGAAGTGCTTGCCGTCGACGTCCCAAGCCTGGTTGAGCGAAAGAATCAATTGCCCGTCGACCATCGTATCGAAGTCGACTTTGGCCGGCACTGCAAGCCGCTGCGTGCGGCGGCCGTTCACGACATAGTACTGCGAGGTGAAGAACGTCACGCCGCGACTGATGAGCGTGACGCGATGACCGGTGCCGTCGTGCATCGTGAAGCCTTGCACGGAAACATCGCTCGGCTCACCCCGGAACAGTTCGGTTGCGCTGGACAGCGCCTGTCCGCGCCGTAGACGCTTGACGATGTACGGGTATCCGGACGAAGTCAATTGGCCCGGCTGCCATTCGCGCGCGACCAAAAGCGTGTCTTCGTCTTCCCATCCAACGTTTTGCTTGCCCCGCGGCAACGCGAAGCCGTCCGTGACGAATTTTCCGCTGGGCAGATCGAATTCGCGGATCGTCTGTGCGTCTTCCCCGCCGTTCGAGAGGAAGATCAGGCAACGCGTTTCACGGGGCCAATTGCAGTCCGCGCCGCGCCAGACCCAATTCGCGCCTTGCGCAGTGGTCAGCGCATCGAGATCGATCACGGTCGTCCACTGCGGTGACGATGTAGCGTAACTTGCACTCGTGGTGCGGCGCCAGATGCCGCGCACGTGGGTGTCGTCCTGCCAAAAGTTGTATATCTGGCCGCCGATTGAATCCGGATACGGGATGCGGCCCTTCGCCTGCGCGACGCTCAGCGCGGCGTCGTAGAGCGACTTGAAGTGCGGATCGCCTTCGAGAATCGGCAGCGTCCGCGCGTTTTGATCCTTCACCCAAGCCATCGCGCGTGCCCCGTCTTTGTCTTCCAGCCAGAGGAACGGGTCGCTTCCGTCCGCGGCGCTGGGAGAGGCCTTCGCGACCGTCGTTACGGCGCCGTCGATTGATTGTGCCAGGGCGGGCAACACGGTGCGCGCACACAGCGCAATGGCTACGACGAACGCGGCGATGCTCAGGGATCGAAGAGTGAATCTCAAGTCCTGCTCCTTCGTCAACGTGCGGTCGAAATCGACCGGAGAAGTGCGTCGATCGTTGCCTCCGCCACGAAGAGCCCGCGCGTTCGCGAATTCAAGAACCCTTCGCCGAGCATGCGATCGTACTGGGCTAACAGATGATCGTAAAAGCCGTCGGTGTTGAGCAGCCCGATCGGCTTGTCGTGAATGTGCAATTGTCGCCACGTGAGGATTTCATGGAACTCGTCCATCGTTCCGTATCCCCCGGGGAGCGCCACGAAGCCGTCGCTGAGCCTGGCCATGAGCGCTTTGCGTTCATGCATCGTCTCGACGACGTGCAGCGCACTGATGCCGTCGTGCGCGACCTCTTCCCTCGCGAGCGCTCGAGGAATGACGCCGACGACTTCGCCGCCGCGAGCCAGCACCGCGTCGGCCAGTGAGCCCATGAGACCGACGCGACCTCCGCCATACACTAGGCCGTATTCGGCATCGACGAGCGCGCGAGCTATCTCGTCGGCCAGCGAGCGATAGTGCCCATCGGTTCCGGCGTGAGCGCCGCAGAAGAAGCAGAGTCGTGCCATGGCGAAGTGCAATTGCATGCCCAAACCCGCGATGCCCGCCGACGGCGTTATTCGCGTCGCGCGGGAGCGGCGCCGCGCAAGCGTCGTGAGCCTCATCCACGGCCTCCCACCCGCCGAAGCACGGGAGACGGCAAAAGAGCTCAAGCGTTATTGCGGAACCGGAGGCACCGTCAAAGACGACGTCGTCGAAATCCAAGGAGACCATCGCGAGCGGATAGTCGCCTGGTTTGCCGCGCGGGGACGGCGGGCAAAGGCGACATAAACTAAAAACTTAGTTGACAAACCGCGACCCTCCGGAGTAAGCTGCTCCTAAGGAATTAGGAGATAGGAGAACCGGAATGCCCCGACGCCCTTCACCCACGCTCACCGAAGCCGAGCTTCGCGTTATGGAAGTGCTTTGGCGCCTAGGAAGCGCGACCGTCGCAGAAGTGACCGAAACCCTGCCGCCACCGCCGCTTGCGTATAACAGCGTCCTCACAACGTTGCGCATTCTCGAACAGAAGGGCCACGTCGCACACGAAGAAGCCGGACGCGCCTTTGTGTACCGTCCGCTGATCGCGCGTGAAGCGGCCGCGGGCAGCGCGGTAAAGAACGTGCTAGAAAAGTTTTTTGGAAACAGCTCCGGTGAACTCGCGCTGCGCTTGATTGAGTCCGAGCGCCCGTCCGAGGCCGAACTCGCGCGCCTGCGCTCGCTCATCGAACGCTACGAAGAAGGGTCATAGTGATGCATCCGTCGCTCCTCGATCTGGTGGCGCGCGGCGCGCTCGTCGTGCTCGTAAACGGCCTGTGGCAAGGCGCTGCCATTACGCTGGTAACCTGGGTCGCGTTGCGTCTTTCGCCCCGAGCGAACGCCTCGACGCGTTATCTGGCGTGGACGTTTGCGCTTGCGGCCACGGTGGTCGTGCCGATCGTTACCAGTCTCTCGCACATCACCTACGAGCCGGTTGCAACTCCGTTCGTGGCCGGCCATACGCACGCGTACGCAGCGCAGGCTGCGAAGCAGCAGGCTCCGGCCGTGTCCGCGCAATCCGCATCGTCGCAATCGACGACGCCTGCGGCGCGCGGCGGCACTGCCCTGCCGCACGTTCCGGCGGTTCACATCGATGCGCCGACAATGCTGACGGCTGCATTGTTTGCGCTCTGGGCGCTGGCGGCGCTCGTATTAGTGGTGCGATTGGCCGTGGCATTGATACGGCTTGAAGGGCTCAAGCGCGATGCCTTGCCGCTGCGCATGGAATATCGCGACCGTCTGGTGCGCTGGCAGTCGTTGGAAAACCGCGATCGCGACGTGCGCATCTGCGTCACCGAGGGAATCCAAGTTCCGGTTGCGGTCGGTCTCTTCGATGCCATGGTCCTTTTGCCGCAACACTTGCTCGACACGCTCGACGCCGAAGAAATCGATCAAATCAGCATCCACGAGCTTGCGCATTTGCTTCGGCACGACGATTGGAGCAACGGTTTTCAACGGATCGTCACGGCGCTGTTCTTCTTCAATCCGGCCGTGTGGTTCATCGCACGTCAGATGGATGTGGAACGCGAGGTGGCTTGCGATGACTACGTCCTCGAGTTAACCGGAGCCGTGCGCTCCTATGCGTTTTGCCTCACGAAGATGGCGGAGATGACCGCCTGGCCGCACGCTCCGCTGGCGGCGCCCGGCGTCTTTACCACGCGCAAAAACATCTCGATCCGCATCGAGCGGCTCCTACGAACGGGGCGTGCCATCGGGTCGTCGATTTCGCCGGCGACCGCAGTAGCCGTAGTCATCGGATTGGCTCTCGGATTTGCCATCGCGCGGCTGATGACGCCGATGGTGGCGTTCGCAATGCCCGCGGTTCCCGCGCCGCCCATTGCGTTGCCGGTGATCTCCGCGACGAAGGTGCCCGCAAGGGCGCTTGCGATCAAGCCGTATTCCGCAACGATGCCGAAGATGACGATCAACGAACCGGCCGTCAATCTCACCGTCCCCTCGCTGACGATACCGGCTATGAAGTATCACGTTCCGCCAACGAAGGCGAACCTCGCACCCATGAAGATCAACGTTGCCGGAGTCACGGTCGCCCTCCCGAGCCTCGCCGCGACCCTTTCGCTGACACACCCTCATCCGTCGCAAGTCGCCGTTTCATCGGAGAAGGAGGAGGACATACGCGGCGGCTGCACCGGTTGCGATTTCTCGAATGCAAAGCTTTCGGGAAGAGACTTCAGCAACCAGAATCTCACCGGCTCCAATTTCGATGATGCGGATCTGCACGGGGCGCGTTTCGATCACAGCAACCTCAGTGGCGCGAACTTCAATGACGCGAATCTTCGCAACGCCTCGTTCGTTGGGGCGAACCTCACCGGCTGTAATCTGCAAGACGCCGATCTGGCCGGAGCTCGCTTCGACGGTGCGCGTCTAGCCGGTTGCTCCGTTGATGTATCGAGCCTCGCGCCGGGGCAGGTCCAATACTTTCTGCGCAGCTGCACGGGTTGCGACTTCGCAGACGCGAATTTGAGCGGGCTTAATCTGCGCGGCGTCGAGGTCACCGGCGCCGACATGGCCGACGCCAAGCTGCGAAACACCGATCTCTCGCATGCGGTGTTCCGGGGCGTGAACTTCTCCGATGCCGACTTCACCGGAGCGCGGCTCGACGGAACACAGTTTGACGGCTGCAATTTCTCCGGGGCAAACTTGAGCGCCGTCGATCTTTCCCGCGCACGATTCGTCGGAAGTTCGCTCTCCGACGCAAACATGAAACCGTAACTCACACGTATCTCCGTTGCCCGATCGGACGCGCGCCGCGTCCCGGGCATCGTCTTGAGCTCTAAACGCTAGGAAAGGATTTTCGATGATGACCGGTTCGTTCGTTCGCAAAGGCCTCGTGATGCTTGCCGTGCTCGCGGCGCCGGCCGTCCCGGTGTGCGTCGCGGCGGGCGTCGCCACGAACTGCGTTGGATGCGATCTCGAGCATCAGAATCTGCGCGGCGCGAATTTGCGCGGCGCGAAGTACGTTGGCGTGAACCTGCGCGACGCCGACTTGCGCGATGCCGATTTGCGTGATGCCGATCTGGTCGGTGCGGATTTGCGCGGTGTGCGATTCGACGGCGCGAAAATGACCGGCGCACGATTCACCGGCGCCGACATGCAACACAGCGATCTGAGCGGCATCGACCTGCGCGGCGCGAGTTTCGTGGGAACCAGCTTTCGCGGTGCGAACCTCATCGGCACGCGTTTCGACGGTGACGACGTCGTCGGCGCGGATATGCGCGACACGCGTTTGGATCACGCGTCGTTCCGAGGTGCTTCCGTGTGCTGGTATAACCAATCACATCCCGACGACGGAGCTGACGGCCCGCACTGCATCGATCTGCGCGGCGCCAATGTGAACGGGGCAGACTTTCGCGGCGCGATGCTGTGCGATGAGCGAAGCGGAACGCGGCAGTGCTCGCCGGTCGACGGGCAAACCCTCAAGAACGAATCAGGCAACGCTCTCGAAGGCGCGATATTGCCGTGATGCATCTGCTGCTTGCGGCGTGTACGGCGCTTCATTGCGGCACAGTCGACATCGACGTGCGGCCGATCGATAGCTTCAGCTGCAGCTATGCAATCGAGGCAAGCGCGTCGCTGGCGGTCGATCTGCGTCGCAGCGAGCGCGTGTATGACGTACGCTTACGCGGCTTTGAGTTCTACGTCGCGTATTCGTCGCCGTGATCGATCGCGAGCAAATCGAGGCCCTAGACCGCCAAAGCGGGTGCGCAGGCGAGGTTCCGGCGAGGTTCATTCGTGCCGAAGTGCCACGGACCGACGGGCTTCGGATCACCGGATGGATACCGCTCGAGCATGTCGATCTGGTCGCGAACCTCAGCGCGAGCGACTGGCAAGCCGGGCTCGATGGCGCGCTTTTGCGCGTGACGGATGGCGTACCGCACGATCATCTGGAGGTGCGACAAACACACGCTGCGCTGGGAGAGCCGATCTGGCTCTACGGTTATCCCTACGCGACCGACCGCGCCTCTTCTGCGCTGAGCGCACGTGGTTACGAAAACGCGAATCAGAGTCTGCGTGTTTCAATGGGCCGCGTGACGCAAGAAAAGGGCGTAGATTTCGTGGCGGATGCCGACGGCATCAGTGGGGACAGCGGCGGCGCGGTCGTCGACGGCCAGACCGCGGAAGCGCGCGTGACCTCATTCTCGGGCGGCGACATCATCGTGCATGCAGCCGACGTGTTACAGCGGCTACTGCGGCTTTCGCGACGCCCGGCCGTCGCGGCATAACTTCCTAGGCGCCTATCCTTGCACCCGTCGCGCATGCTGAAACGGGCTGGGGCCCTGCGAGGCTCGACACGCCGGCTACCGAGTGTTCGCGCCAGCAGCGACCGTTGAGGGAGCAATAACAAACGTCGAGAGTAACGGTGTGCGCAGTTATCACTTTGACCGGCACGTTCTTTGGTAGCCCGAAAATCCGCAGTAGCATCAGCGATGCGCCGGGACGGAGAATCGTAGCTGCGTCCGTATCCGTCGTCGCGGATGCGAATGATCCCCGGCGATGCGTTATCCGCACAACTTGCGGAATGATGCTGCGCAGGAAAACGTTCCATCCCGATATCGCCTTTCCGTCAACCGTCAGCTGGGCCGAGCGCACGAGTGCCGGGCCGAGACCGTCGTTTGTAAGCGCAATTTTAACGCCGTCCGGACTCGTGGTCGTGTCGAGGCTCAGGTACGGCCAAATGGTTGACGAGTACTGTTCTTCGATGACGTGCGTTTGGTAGATGAGCGTCATCGTCGTGAGGATGCTCACGACCAGCGCTGCAATGGCGATGAAGAAGTCTAAGCGAAACGCGCGCTCGATCACGCCAGAACGAGCTCGTCGGCCTGGTCGCCGGCCTTCTTCAGAGCCTCGACGATCATTTGATCGGCAATGCTCTTCACGGCCCAGCGCGCCTGGGCGTCCGGCGAGAGCTTGTCGATTGGATCGAAATAGACGAAGGCCTTGTTTTTCTTTACGGCCGGCGCGGTGTACACGCAGATGCCGTTCTCGCGATCGTAGTAGTCGAACGAGTGCACGTCGCGCTTTCCACCGCCGCCCGGGGCGTCGCAGATGAAGAGCGGCGTGTTGTAGCCGGCAGTCGATCCGCGCACGAACTTCTCGATATCGCACGAGGTTTGAATCGTGGTGCGCAGCTCCTCGACGCCTTTGACCATGTCGTGCATGTAGACGTAGTACGGATGCGCGTTGACGTATTCGAGCCGTTTGACCAGCAGTGCCATGCGTTCGGCTGTATCGTTGACGCCGCGGATCAACACCGATTGGTTACGCACGAAGATGCCTCGCTCGAAGAGTAGTCCCATCGCCTGCTCGGTGATCCATGTGATCTCCTCGGGAGCATTGAAGTGCGTGTGGAGGACGACGTCCTTGCCCATCTTGCGGCCGCGATCGACGACCGAGGCCAGCGCTTCGAGCCAGGCTTTGTCGGTCATGATCTTCATCGGCATGATCGCAGGGCCTTTGGTGGCAAAACGCATCCGGCGCACGTGCGGGATGTCGAGCAGCGCATTGCCGATGGCGAGCACGTTCTTGGCCGGCAACTGATACGCGTCGCCGCCGGAGATCACGATGTCTTCCAGCTCGGGACGCTCGCTGATATATTGATATGCGTCTTCCCATTGCTTGGGCGTCTTGGCCAGTGCGACTTTGTCGACGTTCTCGGTGTCGGGGCCGATCGCATAACTGCGCGTGCAGAACCGGCAGTACACCGGACACGTGTTGAGCGGCAAGAACAGCGCCTTGTCGGGGTAGCGATGGACCAAACCCGGAACGGGTGAGTCGGCCTGCTCGTGGAGGGAGTCCAGCGTCAGGCGCGGGTGATCCGGCAAGAGCGCCGACGCGAGGGGCACGAATTGGCGCCGGATCGGATCGGCGATCGGATCGTTCCAGTCGATGAGCGCCAACGCATACGGCGAAACACGCACGGCCATCGGAGCGCGTGCAAAGCCGGCTTCAACGTCGGCGAAGAAGTCGGCCGAGCACAGATCCTTGATCGTCGCGAGCAATTCTTGCGGCGTCTTTACCGCGTTCTTCTGTTGCCAAAGATGATCGAGGAACGTCGCCTCGTCGATCTCGCGGTACGCCGGAACGTGGCGCCAGAACTCGCCTTGCTTGAGATACTTGTATTCGAATTGCGACGGCGGTGCCGGCGGTTTGAGATGCTTGATCTCGCTCATGTACGTCTTCCTCTAGTGATTGTCGGCGTATTTGCCGGCGAAGTACGCGTGGATTGCGGGGTTGTCGCGCAGGGTTTGCAAGGCGGTTTGTGCATGGCCGCGAGCATAGCCGTTGCCAACGATCATCGTGACGTCTTTACCCACGCCCTCGGCGCCTAGCGCCGCGGCCGTGAACGAGGTCGACATGGAGAAGAAGTACACCACTCCATTTTCCTTCGTGCACAGAATCGAGCCCAACTCGGTGCCGGGAACGTTGACGCAATTAATTGTCACGTCGGCGAGTTCGGGCGCAAGCGCTGCGACCTTCTCGGCTACGTCGAGCGCGCTGCGCGCATCGGCCACGATGAAGTGATCGAGAAAGCCATGCTCGATCAGCGTGCGTGCAGCCGGTGTTTGATCCGAAGGTGCTATCCCGATGACCCGGCCCTGTGCCCCGACCCGCGCCTTGGCTTGCGCGCAGGAAAGCATGCCGCTCTTTCCGTCAGCACCGACGATCACGACGGTCTGTCCCGACTTGCACAGTCGCTGCACTTGCGCAGGCGCGCCCGCCACGTCAAAAACGGCAAGCGCAACGCCTTCCCCGATGTCGGTGGGCAGCTTCGCCCACAGGCTCGATTCGAAGAGCACGGCTTTGCCGCGAATCCAGACGCGCCCGGTTCCCAAGTCGATGTGCTCGATCGTTTCGATTGAAAGGGGCGTGAGCGTCAGAGACACGAGCGATGCGATGCGATCACCGACGCGCAGCTCGATGCGCTCGGCCAGCGCGCCGCCGATGTCGAGAACGCGTCCGATGAACATCCCGCCGCTGCCGGTTACCGGATTGTGGTGCTTGCCGCGCTCGCGAACGATGCCCATTACATGCTCGGCAATCGCCTGCTCGTCGCCGTCGCACGCATCGGCGATCTGCTTGAACGATGCGGAGTCGAGGTTGAGGACTTCGACGTCGCACAGGATCTCGTTAGCGTATGCGGCCGGCGTGTTGTCGAGTTTCCAGGCATTCTGCGGCATCGCGCCGGGTGGATCGATAACGCGATGCGTGCCGAGCGGATGCAGGCGGCGATCGGAGGCAAGCTTCACTTTACCGCAATGCCTCCGCGATCGAACGGCGTGTTGAGCACGATCGTCGTTTTGGTGCGCGCCATGCCTTTCATCGACTTGAGCCGCGCAAGCAGGTCGTCGAGATGTTGTGTCGAGCGCGTGACGACCTTACACATGAACGTCTCTTCGCCGGCAACCGAATAGACTTCGCAAACCTCCGGCATCTCGCTAAGTGCGCCGGTGAAGGTGTCGTACTCGCAATCGGGGGAGGTATAGCAGCTCACGAATGCTACGAGTTCGAGGCCTAGCCGCTTGCTATCGAGCTGCGCGCTATAGCCGCGAATATGCCCGCGCTGCTCGAGCCGCTTGACCCGATCGTGAACCGCGGGCGCCTTGAGTCCGACCAGAGCCCCCAGTTCGGCAAAGGTCGAACGCGCGTTGCGCTGCAACGCTTCCAATAGGTCGATATCGAGTTGATCGAGGTCCTCGGATAGCTGCATATTCGGAGAATTCGTCAAAGAACCGAAAGATTTTCGGCGATTTGACTATAGCACCGCAGGTTTGTTCGGACAACCCCTAGGGGCCATATCAGCCGGGAGGGCGAACGGGCGCCCTATGCGTGCACGGGTTCTCGCGAGCTTCATGCTTGCTGCGCTTGCCGGTTGCAGCCGGGCAGGTGCTCCGTCAGTTGGTGCTGCCGGCGTGGTGCGGTTCAGCCTCGCGGCCGATCCGGCGACCTTGAATCCGCTCTTCATGAACCCTGACCCGTCTTCGGCGCAGACCGAGGTCGGCTGCCTGATGTTCGAGCCGTTCGTGACTCTCGATCCCGAAGGGCGCGCGCAACCGGTCTTGCTCACGCGCATTCCGACGCTGAGCAACGGCGATCTTTCGGCGGACGGACGCACGATCGTATATCATCTTCGTCCGAATCTGCGTTGGAGTGACGGCGCGCCGCTCACCAGCGCCGATGTGCTCTTCACCTTGCACGCTATTCTCGATCCCCGCAATCCCGTGCGTTCGCGCGAGGGATACGATCTCATCGATCGCGCCGCCGCTCCCGACGCGCACACGGTCGTGCTTCACCTGCGAACCGCCTGGGCGCCGGCAGCGCTCACGTATTTCTCGTACGGAACCTCGTCGCTCGTCGTCGTGCCGGCGCATGTCTTGCGCTCGCAAATGCCGCTCGATCGTGCGCCGTTCAACGGAGCGCCGAGCGTAACCGACGGCCCATACACGTTCGTTTCATGGAAGCGGGGCGACGCGATCGAGTTGCGTGCGAACTCGCTGTACTGGCGCGGTTCTCCGCGGATCGGCCGTCTCGACATTCACATCACGCCCGATCCGTCGACAAATTTGCTCCTGCTGCAGTCGGGTTCCGTCGATTGGAATTTGATCGCGCCGGCGCAGTACGCGATAGCGGCGCGAAATCCCCATATACGCTTTGTCGTGGCTCCAAGCGCTGTGGTTGCGTCACTGGTCTTCAACACCTCACATGCGCCGCTGAACGACTTGAGCGTGCGGCGCGCTATAGCAATGTCGGTCGACCGCCAGGCAATCAGCAGCAAGATCACGCTGGGGCGTTATCCGGTCACCGATTCGCTGCAACCGCAATTTTCATGGGCCTACGATCCGTCGGTGCGTCAGGCTCAGTACGATCCGCATGGCGCAGACGCGTTACTGGATCGGGCCGGGTGGCTACGGGGACAGGACGGCTTGCGCGCAAAGAACGGAGAACGATTGCATCTGACGTACATGCAGTTTCCGGAGTCGATCACCGGTGTTCGCGTTGCGGAGCTCGTTCAGGCAGAGTTGCGCGAGCGCGGCATTTCCGTTTCGGTAGAGAACGTCAGCGCAGCGCAACTGTTCCTTCCGAAGACCGGCATGCTCTCGAGCGGCCGTTTCGACCTCGCGTACGTGCCGTATTCGATGGGCTCGGATCCCGACGACTCGTTCATCTTGAGCTGCGGCGCGCCGTCGAATTATATGCGTTGGTGCGACCAGCAGGTGGATGCGCTCGAGCGGCAAGCGATGGCGAGCGTCTCGCCGCGAAAGCGCCGCCAGTTGTACGCCGATATCGCGCGCCGCGTCGCCGACCAGGTTCCGCTGGTCAACCTGTTTAATGCGCGCTATCTCTACGCATATCGCGACAGGCTTTCCGGTTTCGATCCGAACGCATTTCTTCCGACATGGAACGCGTGGCAATGGCGGACGTGAGCACCAGCGAACGCGTAGCGTTGGTCGTCGTGCACGGCGTCGCGCCTCACCCGCGCTACGAGTTTCAGGATCAGGTAGCGGGCGAGCTCTGTAAGCGGCTCAACGAACGCGAGGGGTCGGCGGGGTGGATGCTCGACGTCATCAATCCGTCGAACGTGCTCGAGGCAGCGCAGGACGATCCCCGGCCGACGATCACGCGCGTGCGTCGCACCGATGACAATGCTGACGCACCCGCGCAGACGTTCTATGACATCACCGAAGCGTATTGGAGCCCGATCGACAAAGGTGCGACGAACTGGTTCTGGGTAGTGCTCTGGATCTTACGCACGGTCTTCGCACCGTTCAACACGGTAGCCCGCGTCCGCGCGCGGTTCACGAAACAAGTATTCGATTATGCCTACATCGGCGGGGCGCTCGTCATTGCATTTGGGCTGTTCTTCGTCTCACTGACCTTTGCGTGGAAGTCGCTGCTGAACGTACTTACGGTCACAGGACTTATCGAACACTCAAGTCCGGGTGAAGCGCTCAAGATTCTCAACAGCAACGCTGCGGCTCCCGGCGGAGCTAAGGTGCTCATCGTCGTCTGGATTTTCGTTGGTATCGTCGGCGCGTTTCTGATCGGCCAAGCGTTAGCGGCCATCATCAAAACCTGGCAGCAGAAAGGTGCCTTACTTCGCCATCCCGAGTCGATTTGGCACCGAGTCCTGGCCATCGCGATACTCGTCGTCATCGGCAGCTCGCTGGTGTACGGAATGGCCGTCGCAAAGTTCGCGCAAGGTTCGATGGGCTGGTCGGGTGTCTCGTTTCTCGTCGTCATCTTTCTTGCGTTCCAAATCGGGCGCGCGCTCTTGGTGGATTTCATTGTCGGCTTCTTCGGCGACGTCCAGATCTACGCGACGCGCGACGAGAACAATTCGAAATTCTACGGCCTGCACGACCGCATTCTCGATACGGCCGTCACGGCAATCTTACGGGCGGTTTCGCCGCGCATCAACGGTGGGCGACGATACGAGCGCGTGGTCGTGCTTGCACACAGCCTCGGATCGACGATCGCCACCGACGCGCTCGCTCGCGTGAAGCAGATTTGCGAACAAGGCGCGCTGACGCAGGAAGAGTTCGGACGCATTCGTGCCTTCATCATGCTTGGCGCATCGCTGGAAAAGACGCGATTCTTCTTCGACGTCGCCGGTGCGACGCCGTCTGTCTCCTATGAAGAGTGGCGGGGAAAAGCCTACGAAAGGCTGTTCGGCGGTGATCCGGCGCTGCTACGCGCCCCGAGCGGATCGAAAATCTTTTGGGCAAATTACTGGTATTTCCAGGATCCGATTTGCAACGAGGTCCGTTCGTACGAGGACATCTGCCGCAACGAGCAAGGAAAGCGCTACATGACCCCGCTCCACCCTATGCTCCACTCCGATTATCTCGCTGATGAGTGGTTCTGGTTCTCATCGAAGGACGGCACGCACCTCGGCGCCCTCGACGTAATCTGCCGTGACGGCGGCTGAAGTCGTCGCCGCGCCCAACGCGGCTTCTTCACTGAAGATGTTGTGTTTGTCGGTCCCGATCTCACGCGCGTCGCGCGTGGTGCCGATGCGGCCGCATCGAGCTACGATGCTTTCGTATCGAGTGCTACGATTCTCGACGCAAGCGTCGGCGAGACGCAAGTCGACGAGTTTGGTGCGTTGGCAGTCGCTACGCTAACGTGGTCGATCACGTACATTTACGAGGGCACCGAGTCGACCGAACACGGGCACGATCTCTACGTACTGCGACGTGAAGGGGACGACTGGAAAATCTGCTGGCGCCAAATCGTGCGCTGACAAAGTGCGGGTTTAAAAGCCGCGGATGCGTTTTTGCAGCCAGCGCTTGTGTTGATCGGTGACGCGTGGCCAGAGTGCGTCGATGCGGTCGATATCGAGCGCAAAATGCTCCCGAAGCATGTGCGCGAAGGCCTGGGGTGTTGTGGCCGTCTCTTCAACGATCTTCTTGGCTGAGTAGACTTGCAGAGCCACGTTGGTCAGTGTGACCATACCGTCGTCGGTTAGGCGCAAGCACAACAGCGTTTGCACGAAGGGTGACTCGCTGGTCGTCGCCAGCCTCCGGTTTGCGGTCTCGATCTGCGCCATCTCGACCGGTTCGGTGCTAATGTCATAGGTCGATCCGTTTTCTTTGTGATTGTAAAAGCGCCACCGCTCACCGTGCCGTTCCAGGCGGAAATCGAATCGGCCGTCGTTAAACGTTCCTTCGCGCAAGGGGGTCGGGGTGAGAAAGCCGTTACCGAAGCCGACGTCGGCGAGATATGGCTCGTCGAAATGCACCAGCAGTGCCAAATGATTGATTGGCGAACCCTGGGCGTGCTTGTCGACCACCGCGCCCACGAGATCGACGCGCATACCGATGGTACGCAACGCCCACGCAAAGATCAGATTCATCTCGAAGCACCAGCCGCCGCGCCGCTGGACGACGAGTTTTTTGAAAAGTGCGTCGATGTAAAGCGACGGGACGATGCCAAGTTGTACGTCTACGTTTTCAAACGGAATCGCAAGCAGATGCGCGCGGTGGAGGTTATGGAGCGTCTGGCGGGTGGGAGAGAGCGGTCCCCCGTAATCAATGCGTCGCAGGTACGATTGAAGTTGAAGTATCATGAGCGCGACTACGCGAGGTAAGCGTCGGCCTCGATTTCAACCAGAAGGTCGGGTGCGATCAGGCGCTTGACCTCGACCATCGTGGCAGCAGGACGAATATCGGAAAAGGCCTCGTGGTGTGCTTTTGCCACGAGTTCCCAATCCTCGATGTTGACGACGTACATGCGCGTGCGCACGACGTCGTCGAGCGATGCGCCGGCCTCTTCCAATGCGCGCTCGATGCGCGCTATCGCGCCTTTGGCTTGAACGTAGGCGTCGGGGCCGTCGCTTGTCGTCCCGGAAACGACCACGAGATTGCCAACCCGCACGGCACGCGAATACCCGACCTGCTTCTCCCACACGCTTCCGCTTTCAATGTGACGGCGATGCGTGGTCACTAGAGGGCCTTCACCGCCGCCGTGAGCGCGTCGACCGAAGCCTTCGCGTCGCCGAAGAGCATTGCCGTGTTCGGCAGTTCGTAGAGCGGATTGTCGATTCCGGCAAAGCCCGAGCGCATCGAACGCTTGAGGACGATGACGTTGCCCGCTTTGTCGACGTCGATGATCGGCATGCCGTAAATCGGCGAGCTCGCAACGTTACGGGCGGCGGGATTGGTCACGTCGTTCGCGCCGATAACCAACGCCACGTCGGTCGTCGGCAGTTCGGCGTTCGCCGCATCGAGGTCGAGCAGTTGCTCGTATGGCACGTTCGCCTCGGCGAGCAGTACGTTCATGTGTCCCGGCATGCGACCCGCTACCGGATGAATCGCGTATAGCACTTTCACGCCGCGCTTCTCGAGCTGATCGGCGAGCGCTTTGACGCTGTGCTGCGCTTGCGCGACGGCCATGCCGTAGCCCGGGACGAACATGACTTTGCTTGCGTATGCGAGCATTACCGCAACGTCGTCGGCGCTGACGCTGCGCACGTTCTGCGGTCCACCGCTACCGGCTGCCGCGGGCTCGCCGCCGCCGGCCGAACCGAACGCGCTGAAAAGCACGTTGGCCAGCGAACGGTTCATCGCCTTGCTCATGGCGACGGTCAGAATCGTTCCGCTCGCGCCGACGAGCGCGCCGCAAATGACCAGTAGCTCGGAGTTGATTTCGAAACCTGCTATGGCGACCGCAAGACCGGTAAACGAGTTGAGCAGCGAGATCACGACCGGCATGTCCGCTCCGCCGATCGGAAGCACGAACATCACGCCCAGTGCGAGCGCGGCGACGAGCAGCAGGACAAATCCCCAAACGGCCAGCGTACCGCCGCTTGCGACAAACCAGATGCCGAGCGCCGCGATCGCAAGCGCGACGATCGCATTCACGAATTGCTGGCCGGGATACGTGACCGGACGGCCGGTCATCAGTTCTTGCAATTTGAGAAACGCGATGATCGAACCGGCGAAGCTAACCGAGCCGATGATCATCGAGAGCACGAGCGAGACGGAAACGACGGGATCCATGGTCGCGCCGCCGCCGCGCAGGAAAACGACGTACTCAACGCACGAGATCAAGGCTGCGGCGCCACCGCCCGCCCCGTTATACAGCGCGACCATCTGAGGCATCGCCGTCATCTTGACGCGAATCGCGGCGAAGATGCCGATCGTTCCGCCGATAATGATGCCGATCGCAATCGCCCACCACGCCACGCCCAGCGTTTGGATCAGCACCACCACCAGCGCGATGAACATGCCGAACGCAGCGAGCCGGTTTCCGAAGCGCGCCGTCGGCGGCGCGTTCAGAAAATGCAGTCCGAGAATGAATAGCGCAATCGCAACGAGATCGAGAAGCGGCGCGGCAACCGTCACTTGCCGCCCTCCCTACGCCGGAACATTTGGAGCATGCGTTCGGTAACCGCAAATCCGCCGAAAACGTTGATTGCGCCCAGCGTCACGGCGGCAATTGCCAGGATCGTCACCCCCAACGAGTTCGCACCGGTATTGAAGAGTGACACCGTTGCGACGATCGCTCCGGCGACGACGATGCCGTGGATCGCGTTCGTAGCCGACATCAGGGGGGTGTGCAGCGTCGTCGGCACTTTCGAGATCACCTCGAAGCCGACGAAGATCGCGAGTACGAGAATCGTCAGCAGGCCGAGTAGGTGAGTGACGTCGGTCACGAAGCGGTACCTCCGATCAGCGCGTTCCCGTCGCGCGCGATGCACGAGCCTTTGACGACTTCATCCTCGGGATCGAGTATGAGCGCACCGTCCTTTATGAACGGCGAGAGCAATGCGTAGACGTTGCGCGAGTAAAGTTGACTTGCGTTGTAGGGCATAGTTGAGGGGAGATTGACGGCGCCGATGATGCTCACGCCGTTCTGCGAGACAACGGTCTCGCCGGCCATGGTGAGCGCGCAATTCCCGCCGGCTTCGGCGGCAATATCGACGATCACCGATCCCGGTTTCATCGCGGCGACGGCCGCTTCACTTACCAGCACCGGCGCTCGGCGACCCGGTACGAGCGCGGTCGTGATCACGACGTCGTTTTTCCCGATCTGCTCGACCATCCAAGCGCGCTGGCGTTCTTGTTGCTTCGGCGAGAGCTCCTTAGCGTAGCCGCCGGCGCCCTCGGCGCTTTCGCCCAGATCGAATTCGAGAAAAGCGGCGCCGAGTGACTGAACCTGTTCCTTGACGACGTCGCGCACATCGTAGCCGCTGACGACTGCACCTAATCGACGCGCGGTCGCAATCGCCTGCAGCCCGGCTACGCCGGCCCCGAGAATCAGGGCCTTTGCCGGCGGAATCGTCCCCGCAGCCGTCGTGAGCATCGGAAAGAACTTCGGCAGCTCGGCCGCCGCGAGCAACACGGCTTTGTATCCGGAGATATTGCTTTGTGAAGAGAGCGCGTCCATCGACTGAGCACGCGTGATCCGCGGGATCATCTCCATCGATAGCGCGACCACGCCTGCTTGCGCAAGCGTCTGCACGTAATCCGGATCACCGAGCGGATTGAAGAAGCCGATGACCGTAGTGCCGGGACGCACGGCGCCCAGTACCTGCTGCGCAGGTTTGCCGACCGTAACCACGACGTCGGCATCGGAAACGAGAGCGGCCGGATCGTCTGCGAGTGATGCTCCGGCCTGCGTGTAGAATTCGTCGGGGAAAGCTGCTGCGGCTCCGGCTCCGCGCTGGATGCGAACCGAACCGCCGGCTTGGATCAATTTCGTTACCGTCTCCGGTACCAACGCCACGCGGCGCTCGTTCGAAGCGGCCTCTCGAGGAACGGCGACGATCATGCTGCGTGCGTTCCCGCGCCGCTTTGGCAAAGCCTGGTTGGGTTGACGGACGTAACGTGCGCCGTGTACGCTTGAAGTCAATTCCTCGTTAGGTGAGGCGTCTGCGCGAGAATAAGCCGCTGCCCGGAAAGGTCGAGAGACCCCAATGGGTGACCAGGCACCGTCGGATCAAGGCGGTATCTAATGCGGCTGTCGACGAGACTACAGCGTGCAGTGCTGAAACTCCACGGTGAGGAGATCGCGTGTCGCGCACGCGGGAACCGAACTGTCGCAACGAGGCGTTGCGGCAGTTTTATTTTTGCGGAGAGAGGAGGGAGAAATGTTCAGGGTTCCCGCGATGCGGCTGCGCCTGCGAAGCATCGTTATGTTCCTCTCGGTCGTCGGGCCGGGCATCATCACCGCAAACGCCGACAACGACGTCGGAGGAATCCTTACCTATTCGCAAGCCGGCGCGCAGTTCGGTTACACGCTGCTGTGGCTGCTCATCCCCATTACGGTTGCGCTCGTCGTCACGCAGGAGATGTGCGCGCGCATGGGCGCCGTCACGGGAAAAGGCCTGGCCGACCTGATCCGCGAGAACTTTGGCGTCAAGGTCACGGCGTGGGTTCTGCTGCTGTTCGTTATCTGCGATCTGGGAAATACCGCAACGGAGTTCGCGGGCGTTGCGTCGGCGGCACCGATCTTTGGCTCGTATCTCGGCATCCATGCCGCGCAACTGCTCAAAACACTTTTCGTTATTGCCGCCGCCGCGCTCGTGTTCCTGACGGTAACGCGGGGAAACTACAAGATCGTCGAGCGCGTGTTCTTCGCATTTTGCGCCGTGTATTTGTGTTATGTTGTCAGCGGTATCGTCGTCCACCCAAACTGGCAAGACATTCTGCGGCAAACGGTCCTTCCGCAATTCTCAAGCTCGAAGGCCTACATTCTTATGGTCATCGCGGTGATCGGCACGACGATCTCCCCCTGGATGCAGTTCTACATTCAGGCTGCGGTAGTTGACAAAGGCGTGCGCGAAGAGCAATATCCGGCGTCGCGAATCGACGTGATAACCGGCGCGGTGTTCACTGACGTCATTGCGTATTTCATCATTGTCAGCTGTGCCGCGACGATCTACATCCACAACCTTGCGTTGCCCGCCGCCCACCAGATTCAGGTGAACGACGCGAGCGACGTTGCGGTGGCGCTGCAACCGCTGGTCGGCAAGCTCGCGGCATTGCTCTTCGCCGTAGGGCTCCTCAATGCGGCAA
>Ga0153924_1000719_pt1 | contig 19732 bp, 19 predicted proteins | sample TSNJ008MetaG_FD_104709 | JGI IMG/M metagenome (GOLD analysis project Ga0153924, IMG submission 104709) | Attine ant fungus gardens microbial communities from New Jersey, USA - TSNJ008 MetaG | ecosystem: Host-associated > Fungi > Mycelium > Unclassified | place: USA: New Jersey, Wharton State...
AGCATTGGGAATTTGAAGCTGCTTTGGCTGGAAATTATTTTGACGATAATCCAGGGACCTATCTGTAATTCTTAATAGCGTCTGATTGTTTGCCGATGATCAAATGTTCTCAATCGGTCATATTAAGTACAATATTATTTAAGTTATTGTCGTCTTACCGATGGAGCTGGATGATTTCATGGCCTCTGACATGCTTTCGTAGATATAGCCATGTAATGAAGATGAGATGCAGCAGTTGAAGCCTCATGTCAAAGTGCAAAGAAAAAGAGGTCAGATAATAAGATGGACCGTTCCATGCGCCCACCGACTCATCATGTGTTGAAGAGGACCGCCGTGGTTAAGAACTTAGGCTGATCTAAATTTTCACTATTATTCTACGAGTACGACGAAGATTTCAGTACCTTACTCTGAGATATAAAAGCGACGTATCTACTGGTAGAAATTAATTAATTCACCCTTACACTCTCCTCTCATCTTCGTTCTATAATCTTTACACCTAGGCAGTACACTTTTAGAGAGGGTAGTGATTTAGATATAAAGCAATATATCCAATTTGTGTAAGAAGAGTTAGCTGAGGGACTATATCAAGTTACCTTGTCTGATGTATCTTTTCAATGGAACACACCCTCGTATTTGGACACACCAAAAAAGCAACGTTCTGATAGCGTTTTCAGAAGATTCACTTCCCACCAAGTGCTAAACTCAAGCCATATGTTTCAAAGCACTCAGGAAAATATCAATTAACAACCGATGGTTCTGGAGATTCCACAAACGCCGCTCGTTGCTTCTCCTTTCTCTCTCTTCTCCAGTTCCTTATCTCCTTCAAAGCGGCAACGAACAGCGGAATGACAGCGCTAGCAAAAAGTGGGGTGTAGACCGCATACTTGTGTTCAGCAGGGAAGTAGAGTAGTGCCAACATCCCAGGGTTGAAGAATGCTCTAGAAGCGAGGGTCATGGCCTCAGCAGAGTTTCTAAAGGTATCCTGTAAGGATTCCGCGGAGAAGACCTGAGTGTCATTTTTCGTGAGCCCAACAGCCTCAAACGAAAGACCTATATATCTTACTCTTTCTAATGCGTCGAGTGCTTGTTCAACGTCGTCTTTCACATCATTTTTGACGGGCATGTTCTCAATCTGATCTACTAGTTTTAGGATACTTGTTAATGTTTCTTGTGCTCCTTTGGTGTTTTCAATCGCACGATGGCGCATCAGAGCATCAACTTGCCAGGTGGAGAGAATTGAAAGATTGGACGGGTGATGTTCGATACCATTTGGTAGTGAGGGGACACCAAGAAGCGAGAGAAGTTGTTGAGAAAATTCATGAAAAATATAATCATTGATTTGAGGGGATAAGTCATGGTTTCCATCCGCCTCGTCGATCGGAGGATTATATACGATTATACTACCCCATTGGGGTAACAGGAATGATTTGGAGGGCGAAATATTTCCTAGGTGCTGTCAGCGGATGACTAGGCAAAGAATTGGATCAGTCATACCATCAGACGTGAGGATGTGCAGGGGACGGCGTGCCGGCGAAGGAATGAAAAGAACAAAATGAATCACGGGGTCACTGGAGGCGATCGATGCTGCAGAAGTGGGTCAGCTGGATCATCTGAGCTGATAGCAACATACAAAGGGACCATTCTGCCGAGTTGATGAAAATAGTAAGATCCTCTGGGGTCAGACCATAGGCTCGATTGCCAATCGGCTGGGGGTTGAAAGCTAAGCGTCCGTGGAATTGGACCTGGCTCTCAATTGTGAAGTTATGCAGTAGGCGAAGTCGATCGAGTACGGGGTTTATCCTGTCTGTACGAAATCAAATGTGGTCAAATTCAGAAGAGATATGATCCGACGACCTACGTGCAAGACCTGCTTGGATATTCCAATCGGAGACCGAGCTTCCCATAGCAGCGTCTTCATTGAGAAGCGTGAATGAGAGGCGGAATTGGGGTGAAAACTGGACAACACGGTTGCCATATTCGCTCAGTTTCTGGCAAGGACTGATGAGTCTGGCAAGTGTATCGAGTGCCGAAGATAGTCCTGCCGTGCATCAAGACCTCTGAATGGCCATTTGAGAGAGCGCTTACGGTGTGGGTCATCAAGAGGAAGATGAACTTGAGTCTCCCTGACATATGTTCGTGGATTGTTCCTTATACAATAAAAAGGAGCTCCAGCTGGTTTCCGTCAGCTATAATCGTACAGGTTGTATTAGAATACTGACGACAATCCGCTCGAGCATGAAACCGAAACCCTACGTCACCCAAATACCCGGGATTATCTACAATACGCTTTTCAAAAATGCTCTGAATTGTATGTGCTACATTATTGTCTTCAACGCAAAAGTCTACGGGCACTCTGAGCTGTCGCTGGGCATGGAAGTAGATCCGGGATCGCGGTAATGTGAGTCGTTGGATGCTAGTTGTGTACCACCACAGAGGTATGGAAAAGAGAATGACAATCCAATATGATGCTATGACACTGCGTTTAACTGTTGACGACTGATAGAATAATGTTGAAGGATCCTTGAAGGAAGGAGAAGGCATTAGGAGAATGTTTCTGATCAGAGAAACATAGCCAAATACGCTCTGCTTAGCTTTCCGCATTTCAAGTCCATCTCAAGTCCCTTGTCTCTCTCCCCATTTCGTTCTATGCTGCTTTCGTCCCCGCCATTCAGAGGGAATTGAGAAAAATTCTAAAATTCAATTTGGCCTTCCTCTTCGTTCTTTCACTTGCCTCTATTGTCGTTCCCTCTTGTCCCGATCCTTCAATGTCTCCAGGCAGTTTCGACACAAACAATCCAATGATGTACCAGCGATACGATTCCAGGAAGATATCTGAAACTTATACGGCACCTGTATATAGCGTCCGTATCTATAAATTATAGTAGAATTTGTCCACATCGATGCTCACTTACATTTACATATTCTCCGATTTACAGCGGCCGTTCAACTATCCCTCACGGCGTCGTTCTCCATCTCCAGGCTTTTCAAGACGTTCTTTCTACGATAGTCATACTTCCAGCCGAGTGGATGCCTTTCATCGAAACGAACATCTAAATTCTTCTGGGACGAACGTCTACAGATCTGGTTATTCAACAGGAAGTTCTTGGATTCCTTCACTGAGCCCGGAGTCCTATAGCTACTCTCCTCATGCGCAAGATACGGACATTAAAGATCAGCTAAATAGCTGGCCTTCTCCAGCAAAGAGTCAGTTTGGCCGACAGGAACGAAAACCTATTCCTTCATCTCCCAGTGCTTGGGGGCGACAGCGTAGGGATGATACAATGGCTACTCGAATTTTTGAACCATCAGATACCTGGAAGCGTGATCACAAAGACAGACCCGGCGGGTATGTTGAAATTCAAGGACTCTCCTCCACAAAGTGCTGATAAGTTCTTGTCGATGCATAGTCATTCGTCGCATCGGAGAGAAGTCGTAGATAGTTTACATGATAGGCCAATAAGAGCTCCTCGCGCCTTCCATAATTTACCTGGCGGCGGCCGCTATCGTCCTCGAGACTCCTATCCCCACTATAATTCTCGTGGGGACTATGACTCCTATCGGCCACCTTATGAGAATTCTCTGCCCATGGCACGCGAATCAATATCGACCCCTTTACATCGAAGAGTTTTCTACCAGAAGAGGAGTCAACCTGACTATCGTAGTGGCAATCCTTCTATCTCATCAAGAACAGTTCATCGACTTCCTGCGAGACCGCATTTCTTTTCAAGGGATCGTGACGTTTACACCAATTATCGTACCGACGATGACAGGTCGAGGTCGAGGTCAAGATCGAGGTCAAGGTCGAGGTCAAGGTCGAGGTCAAGGTCAAGGTCAAGGTCAAGAAGCCCCATTTCGCGAATATCTTCGCATTCTTCAATAGCCTCTTCTGTCCCTTCGGAGAAAGCATGTACTCCCTCTCGTTCTGTTTTCCCTCGTACACCGGAACATGAAACCCCTGTTCAAGGGAAGGCAGAGTCCGATTACACGACGGTCGAAGCTGCGCAACGAGTTTCAGCCCGATTGTCACCTTCGTGCCCCTCCGGCCCTGACAGTGTACAATCATTGTCCATATCAGAGACTGATATCATACCACCTTTCCGAGCTCAAACGATTACGAATGACATTATGGAAGCGGACGAGATTTCTCCACAAAGTAGGTTCGTTAACTGAATTATTGCTGTTGCGTAATTGGTTTCCATAGATCATTCACCGTCTAATCTTGCACGTGAGAAAGCCCAGCCTCAAGCACAAGCACCCCCCGAGCTGTCGATCGGTCAGCTCGGAGTCAATTTTCTTCCAGATCAACATACTACTCCTTCACAAGGTATCAGCAATTATACTTCTCCCCGCTCTTCTTTCTTAGGTCCGAAAGTTCCTCCACGAGAACCACTGTCTACTGGCATAGAAAATGGTGCAGCTGATACTCTATCAGAACCCATTCAAGAACGAGATGGTGAAATGGCATCCTTGACGATCTCCTCCCCTTCTCTCTTGTTTTCTTGTTATGACTTTTCACCTTCCAAAGCACGAGTACCTTCTCTGAATGATCAGCAACTCGACAAGAAACGTGAACTAACGGGATCTGCAGTGATAGAGACTTCTTTATTTGTTTCTGGGACATCTGGTCACGAAATTTCTCCAGATACAACTCATGTGGAGATGGTGAAGTCCCGATCTGCGAACACAACTCGCCTCTTTGAATCCACACCTGAAGCACAACTATTGACCCCGAGTATTGCCCCTATTCGACGCGCAATCAGCAAGAGCGTCCTGCCAACGCTATCACCCATATCAGCTCCTTCTTTTTCTTCCAAAGAGATTATAGTGCAAGGTCCGTCGAGCTTGAGAGATCCTTTAGAACTAGTCGTCAGAACGCGGTTTCTCTATGACCATCAAACACGTGAAGAGCGTATAAATCCTGTTCTCCTTGCGAATTTGTCTTTGTCTTGTCTACGTGGAAACGGAATCTCTGAAGAGCCGGCACTGAGTGCAGAGAGGTTGATCTGTGATGTTATGAAAGGTCCACGATTTGCAAGTCTAATTCGAAACTTCGGATTACTGCGACCTTCTCTGGTGAATTTCGTCTCGCAACGTCGAACGCTCGTCGATGACAAAATCCGGCATTTGAGAGAAGATTACGTTAAAATTCAGGAAAAGTGGAGGAGCCATTGTCATAAATTGGACGAACAGACAAAACCAAGCATCTTGAAAGGGGAAACCCTGCCAATTGGTAGGGCGACGCGAAGAACTGTCAACTTGGGCGATACCGTTCGTTCGGATCTCGAAATGGAGCAGATTCTCGCCAGTTTGGAGAGTAGTGATCTCTCTGATCCACATTATCTTTCTCAACATAATCTCGCTACCATTCCTGATATGATTTCAGTCAAGAATGGTAAAGTTGACTACCTATTCGATGATACTTGTCATCGTGTAGAGAATCCAGCAGAATATTACGCACCCGAGGCAGGTATTCATGACTGGACGGAAGAGGAGAAGAAGATCTTTCTTGACAAATATGCTGCATATCCAAAGCAATTTGGTATCATCGCAAATTGTCTTCCAAATAAGACGTCATCGCAATGCGTGGACTATTATTATCTCCATAAAAAAGGGTTAATAGATTTCCGGAAGGTAGTTTCGAAGTTTAGCTCAAAGAGAAGAAGACGCGGTGCCGGTAAACGGAAGGGTAATGCATTGCTCACAGATATTCAGAAGCATGACGAGGAGGTATATAGAGATGTAGGATCTAACTCAATATCAGCTCCGCCTTTAGTTTCGGGGAGACGTGGACGGAAAGGGAGAGAGAAGGAGAAGGAGAAGGGAAAAGGGAAGGGGAAGGATGATAAGGAAAGGGGGAGGATGAAAGAGAAAGAGGAGAAGGAGAGAGAAATAGAACAAGAACAAGAACAAGAAAATACAGAGGAGAGGGAGAAGGAAAAGACGAAAGGAAAAGAGGAGGACATTAAAGAGAAGGAAGAGAAAGCACTAGAAGAGGAAGAAAAGGCAAGCGCTGAGGTCAAACCAGATAGTGAACGGAAAGTATCTGCACGAGCATCGAACAAACGGAATGCGGCACAGACCCAGGACAAATTGTCAACTGATACGCCTACTCCAGAGCCTGAGAGCAAAGGTCGCCGCAAGCGCGTTGTTGCTATCTCATCGATTGTACCCATTGGTGAGACTCTGTCTTTGAACTACGGAGCAACAGAAGACACAGTGGTGAGTAGCTTCTCTCTCGACTGTCCTTGTGTTATTCATCATGCTGCCGCTGACAAGGAACTGGAATCCCGCCCTGCGAAACGACAGAAGCGCGTGCGCAAAATCAAATCTGCAGCAATTGTAGCAGATGATTCCCCCAGCACTGAGCCTGAGATCAAGTCGTTGGCACGGGCTTCAATATCACTACCGACAGGAACCAGAGTCTCTTCTGAGACTTTCGCACAGGATAAAAGTCGGTGGCCATCGCAATCCATCGTTATCCCATCTTGATGACGACTTTTCATCGCTCTTATCCCCTTCTCATATTCCCAGTTAATGTTCACAATGCCTCATCGACGGAACAATCTCTGAATATAATTGATAATGATGCAAGGGCCGAGCGATACTTGCCGCCACAGGTTTGGGACGGTTGACCGCTTGATCTTCTATGAGTCTAATTTATTAAACTTCTTCAGCCTCGTTCCCATGTTAACTCCCTCATGACACCTTATCAGCTCTGACTGCGGTAGTATCAAGTTACTCGCTCTTGCTCAAAAATTATCTCGAAATCTACATGTACGGGTGTTCTCACCCTACTACGACCTCAATCTGTCGTCCTGCCACCATCTGTGTATCGCTCTCTTCTATGCACATACGAACCTCCCATGAGCTCAATGAACCCTGACCCGTGTAATTGCTATCCGCCGGGATACCTCATGCATCTACCTTTGTATGGTGTACTACCATTGTCCTCACTGCACTCTCATGACAACTGACGGTTTGAAAACTTGGCATCGTCCCGCCCCAGTCCAAGTTTCTTGTTGCCGCCCAATCAACCGCCCTTGCCGGATTGGCTCGTCGCCAATCAAGATGGGCGTTTTTATGTAAAGACGAACCGGAGAAAAAAAGAGATATACTCTACTGTAGCAAGTAATTCCTAATGCCAGACATCATGTGGCTCTTGATATGATTTTAGACTGGCCTAAATTATTTTATTTTTTATATGACCAAAATTGTATTTCCTCGCGGTCGCTGTTTTGCTGTGTCGTATTTCTCATAATTTTGGCTGTCAAAATCTGCCGTTAGGTGAAAGGCGTCCGACGAAGATGGTCTATGTAGAGGAAAATCACACGTCCTACCGACGACCTTCTACCATGATGATGTGGTATCCAAAATTCGTTTTTACGAGAGTGGTGGTGGGTTTGTCAACAGTAGATGGCGTGAGTTGGAACGCAGCATCTTGGAAAGCTCCAACCATGCTTCCACGAGTCATCCACCCAAGGTTTCCTCCAACTATAAGAAGGGATTAGCCTAAGCGGCGCCCTTTTGGAAAAACAACGCACCTTTAGCCTTGTCTTCAGAATACTCCTGAGCTACTTTGTTGAAAGACTGGCCTTCCTACGGGGTATCGGGTAGCAGGGGAAGGTGTTGAGCATGTTATTTGTGTTGAAAGTAAAAAAGAGCAGAGCGGAACCTTGATCTTTTCCAAGGCCTCTAAAGCTTTGGATTGTTTCTCACAAAGAATATGTCGAACGTTAATGGCAGTAGCAGGTTTGAGTCCTCCTCCCTGTGATCGTGAAGCAACACATCAGAGACCTGATTGTTTTGAAGAAGGGATGTATGTGATGTATGAACCTTGGAGGTTGAGCCAGATTCTTTGGCATTGTCAGATGATTTGGAGGTTTTATTCGTCTTACCAGCTGTCTTCTTGTTGTCTGAAGACGATTTTTGAGTCGAATTGGAGGAGGTCTTCTTGGCCATTCGTAGAGAGGCTTGAGTCGTTACTTTGACGTGACATTGCCGCCCAGCCGATCGTTACATAGACCTCTACCATAAAACTACGAACACCCACACCTACTAATTTATCTGTACCTGTAAGCAATGCCACTGTTATATTCTGTTCCGCGCACAATGGACCACATCTAAGCACTGGACTGGTAAATGCTGCTTCACTTCAGAGCCCAGTGGTGATGAGGACAACCAATAACATGCGACCTCTTACACTAGCTGCCCGATATAGTAATTCAAAAATTTGGTCCTCCTCAATACGCGGCCATGGTTGACAAAATAACTCGTATTGCCATTGTAGATGCAAATCGGTGTAAACCGAAAAGATGTGCTCAAGAATGCAAAAAGGTCTTCCACTGTCTACTGAGATATGATTAAACACTAAAAGTTTCCTAGTCATGTCCCGTTGTAAAGATGGGTAAGCAGCGTATCCATTATCGGAGAAATTCATGGGTTCATTTCTGCCGCAGGAAAATTGTGTATTGAGGTCAAACCGACGGACAAGATCTCATTCATTTCTGAATTTTTGTGTATTGGCTGCGGTATCTGTGTCAAAAAGTAGTCCATTGTGTGGATCCCGAGTTGTCTTTCACTGAACTTTAGACAGATGCCCCTTTGAGGCTATCGCGATCATTAACCTGCCTACGAACTTGGAATCCGAAGTTACTCATCGGTACACTGCCAACTCGTTCAAACTGCATCGTTTGCCCACCCCGCGTCCTGGTCAGGTTCTAGGGCTGGTTGGAACTAATGGTATCGGGAAAAGCACAGCTTTGAAGATCTTAGCTGGAAAGTTAAAGCCTAACCTGGGTCGATATGACGTGCGCACTGTATTCTACGATTGCGATCTTGATTTTGATGACAAGTATTCCATAGGATCCACCTGACTGGGAAGAAATCCTCAAGTATTTTAGGGGATCTGAGCTCCAAAACTACTTCACCAAGGTACTTGAAGACAATCTGAAGGCCCTCATCAAACCTCAATATGTCGATCACATACCCAGAGCCATCAAGGGAAGTCAGACTGTCAACCAAATGCTCGACTCCAAGCTTGAACTTGACAATAAGGAGAAGCTATGCGACGAGCTGGAATTGACCAAGCTTCTTGATCGAGATGTCTCCCAACTATCGGGTGGAGAGTTGCAACGATTTGCTATCGCAATGACCTGTGTACAGCAGGCTGATGTGTGAGTTCCGCATATGTTTTCGACAGCAAACTTTATCTCTTTTGTTCAGGTACATGTTCGATGAACCTTCAAGTTATCTTGATATCAAGCAACGGCTCAAAGCCGCTGAAGTCATTCGATCTCTCCTCCATCCAGACTGTTACATTGTTGCTGTCGAGCACGATTTGTCTGTCCTCGACTACCTCTCAGATTTCATCTGTTGTCTATATGGGAAACCCTCGATGTATGGTGTCGTCACGATGCCTTACTCTGTTCGTGAAGGCATCAACATTTTCCTCGATGGATTCATTCCCACCGAAAACTTGCGTTTCCGTGAAGAATCGCTATCGTTCAAGATGGTCGAGACTGCTGAAGAAATCATTGCTGATAAGACACGCCATTATTCCTACCCCGCCATGACCAAAACCCTTGGGAACTTTAAGCTCACGGTTCAGGAGGGAAGCTTTACTGACTCTGAGATCATCGTCATGCTCGGTGAAAATGGAACTGGCAAGACAACTTTTGTACGACTGCTCGCTGGCGATACACCCGATGTCGAAACCGACAAACAAACACTATCTGTCTCACTCAAGCCTCAGACCATTTCGCCCAAATTCCCCGGGACCGTTCGCATGCTCCTCCTTAAACAAATTAAAGCTGCCTTCATGCACCCACAATTTCAAACTGACGTTCTGAAACCTATGAATCTTGATAACATCATAGATCAAGAAGTCAAGACACTATCCGGAGGAGAATTGCAACGTGTCGCCATTGTACTTGCTCTCGGTACGTCAGATAATTTTTGTTGTCGGCATTCAAAAGATTTGCGACCCATGCCACCATCATTGATGGAAATTTGGTTTATGAGAAGTACTAATTTTCCGATATCAGGTAAACCTGTCTCTATCTATCTTTTGGACGAGCCTTCTAGGTTGGTCTCAATTTCAACACCCAAACAATCTATACTTAATAATTGATTCATTGCATGCCCACAGTTTCTTGGACTCGGAACAGCGTATCATTGCTAGCAAAGTTATCAAAAGGTGTGTCTCCAAGTTGATGTTGTCTAGACCTACTCAACCTTCTTCTCCCCAACCCATAGATTCATTCTCCACGCCAAGAAGACTGCTTTCGTCATTGAGCACGATTTTATCATGGCTACGTACCTCGCAGATCGTGTGATTGTATTTGAAGGAGCTCCGGCCGTAGCTGCCACCGCTACACCGTAAGTTCCACTATTCTGACAAAGACCATTGTTGACTGGGCTTTTCATAGACCACAGTCTCTTCTGACCGGCATGAACAAGTTCCTCGCTTCACTAGAGATCACATTCCGTCGCGACCCGACAAACTTCAGACCGCGTGTAAACAAGCTAAATAGTATCAAAGACCGTGAACAGAAAAGTAGGTGTTCATAACAGTGGCGCCATGTAACATTTTTTTGAATCGTCATTCTCTGCAGCTGCTGGTAACTACTTCTTTTTGGAGGATTAGAGGCTCTTTGTATTTTCCTACGAAGGCATCGGGAATACCTGGTTGACTATCTAGGTTGTCGCGCTCACGGGGGTATCCGAGCGTGAGGAGGTATCTCTCAAAAAGCCAGTGTAATTGTATAAGTATTACAGACAGAGGAAGGTTTTGAAATGACAACACTCAAATCTCGTTCAATACCTTCTAGTATCACATGGGATATCAACCATAAATCATGTTCAAACCTCATTCCTGAGCATGATGTCGAAACATCTCTCGCAGAATGGCTTGTCACCCCGTTGAAAAAACGAGGGGTTTTCAAACGGCTTCTCGCAGCTCTTTCCAAATCACATCAGGGATATAGAATACCGAGGGAGAGTAGTCAAAATGACTTACGGCACAGACAAAACACCCCCAACACCATTTTCCACCGAGAGCTTCAACGGCTTGTTCATGGTCCCTGATACTCTTCTTACACCTTTTGCATTTGGGAAGCCTCAGCCGAACATGACAAGCTTCACAGTAAGGATGTCCCTTATACACGGTAAACCCAACGTCATCCGATTCGAACTCGCCATCTCCCTGAACGCTGAGTTCTCCACTTCGCGACGAATTGTTCATAGATGGTGCCAGAAAAGGATCACCACATTCAGCACAGAAGAAATGCTGTTCATGATACGCCCTCTTTCCCAGTGCTGGGTCATCAAGGCTGATGAATCGTTCTTCAATGATAGCTGTTTTGCATGAAAAACAACGAGGCGCAAAGTTCTGGAGAACAGCAACATCGTCAAAACCGAAAAAGAAATAGTATATATCAAGTGCAAAAGGTTCAAACCTCATGATAATCCAGGTGACAGTACGGCTTCCCATCATGCTCATACGAACTCACATGCTCAAGTAACTGGCCACAAACCGTACATTTGAAACATTGCGGGTGCCATCGTGAACCCATAGCACTGACGATACGACCGATAATCGGTCCGTCACAACCGCCACATATCAAACTTCCACGTGTGCCAGTGGGTCTTGGACGAGCCAGTTGTTGATGTGGATGCGAAAACGTAGGCCTCTGCTCAGTACGTTTGTCGTCAGTTGTGGACCTGGAAACGCTAATGCCAGGGACCTCGAAAACCTGAACATTCGGCAAACCAGTCACATTTTGACAAGGTGAGTTTTCGTCGTTGATATTAGAGACTTGAGGAGTATCAACTTGAATCACGGGTCCTCGGGAAGAGTCAAGTTGGATTGAGGGCACTCCCTGGGGGGAGTCGACTTGTATTGTGGGACCCCTTGATGAGTTGATCCGTGTCATAGGCGACTCCCTCGGTGAGTCGACTTCCGGGGAATGAACTTGTCTTCCATTTTGTTCGTTCACTTGGTGAGTTGGAGAATTGACCTCGATCTCAAGTCCTTGGGATAAAGTATCGCCTCTCTGATGACCAAATCTGTCATTGCCGTCAATCGCTGGTATTGGCGTTCTAAAATCTTCAGGGCCACTCATCATCTTACCCAGATCGGCACGCTTCTCCCTTCCACCAACGGGTGCAGGACTCTCAATATCGATAGTTTGTACCTTTGGTGTACCATTGTTGATTTTCGTTTTGTTCATCTGCTCGCGCACGTAAGGGTTGATTGACTGTGGTCGAGGAGGCTCGGGTGCAGTTGGAGGAGTAGTCATCTGCAAATTATACATCTGACTCTGTGGACGTGACCTCACCGTGGGCAAGGGCTGTTGAGACGGTTCTTGTCGTTGCATAGAACGATTAGTGGGTACAGATGCATACGTCTTACTTGATGTTCCATGGTTGGTTGATGACTGAGGTTGTTGAGGCTGTTCAGAGTAGTTATAGGAGGTCGACTCTTGAGATAAGGCAGGAGATACTGATCGCGGTGGAGGATCATCAAGGTTCATATTCAAATTGTCGTAATGGTGATGACTACGAGCATCACGTCGCCCAGACCGCAGGGAGCTACCATACCTCGGGTCATGTTCATTTCCTCCAGATGTACGTCCACTGATCCTAGTACGTTCTGTCGATGCACCCGACCCATCAAAATAACCATCTTGATGGTGGAGTCCACTGAAATAATCCCCAGCACCATCTGGGGTCTCTCCAGGCGTCCTAGGCAGCCTTGGCAGATCAGCAGGCCATTCTCCTTCCTTTGACATATTTTTTCCTCTATCTTTTACATCTATGGTAGAAAACTTCATGACTAGCTCTTCATTGCCACGATTGCCAGACGGTTGTTTCGTGGGTGATGACGGTTGACTGGGATATGGAGACATCGCAGGGATAGATGGAGGTATTTGATGGCGGGAAAAGTTACGCTCAGGAGAGGCAGGTCGACTACGATAACTAGTCGCATGTGCCTCGTCCCGTACTGGATAACGAGTGGATACCTCTTGTCGACCAAGATTGAACATCTTGTGTTCTCGTTCACTACTACCTATATCTGATAATGTATTCTCCTGTAATTCGACAGTATCTCGACGTCGGGCCAGGGTCATCGTCGGAGGCTGAGGAGGCCCACTCATGTTGACTGCAGCGTTCTGTCCACCTTTGGCACGTGGGAGACTATAATGTGCTTCCCTCTCCTCTTGATGTCTATAGTCGTGCGAGCCGTAATAAGTACCTCCTCCATCTTTGTGATAGGGGGATGAGGGGTAGTGTATGGGGTGTCTCCTCTCATTTTCTGCATATTCTTCGTCATAGAAACGCTCTTGTGAACGGTAGCGAGCATTATGTTTCCGTCTGTCCATCTCTTGCTGCCTTTCTCTACCTCTATCGTCAAACTCGTCCTCATCATCTCCTCGTAATCTGATTGTCCTTCGCTGAGCGTCTTTCAGTAGGCTCACTCTCGGAGGAGAAATCCTCCTTGAAGCTCGGGTATGAGGTGGAGGTGAAGGTGATCTCTGCTTCAATTCAGCAATTGCACCCCATTGGTGATATGAGTGTCTGGGAGACCACTGTCTCCTGGTGTTTGACAGTTGAATTGACTTCCTTGGCGTATCCTCATCGTCGTGATATCCTCCGGGAAGATAATCGTAATAAAAACGAGGCCTTTTTTCCCTTAATGCCTCTCTCTCCCTTTCCACCCTTGCTTGGAATCGTGATGAAGAGACGGAAAACGATTTTTTGTGCTTGATCGCACGTCGAAGGTCTTCTTCTTCTACCTCAGTTTCTTCCGGGGTGGGCTCTGTAGAATCTGCGTCGTCTTCAGAGGTTGATGAAATTTCTTGGCGAGCAGTACGTTTCTTGGGAGGCATAGACGCTGACCGAGGAGCTAACTTAATTTTTTTTGTGACCTTCTTCTCCTTCTCTTTTCCTTTGCCTTTACTCTCGGTCACACCTTTTTTCTTTTTCTTTTTCTTATGAATGGACACCTCAGAGGCTTTCTTCCCTTGTTTTTTTGGACGAACCTCCCTCTCCTCTTCTGTTTCTTCTGTTTCTTCTGTTTCCTCACCATCATCATCCTTGCTGTCACTTTCTTCTTCTTCTTCTTCTTCCTCTTCTTCGTCATCATCATCTCTATAATCATACGCTACAGAACGTACATGTTGATCGGACATTTGATGCAGGTCCGGATTCGACCTCGAAAACATTGCATATGCAGAGTCTGAAGCGCCTGAAACAGGCTGATAGACATTGAACCTCTAATCAGTATATTGTCCCTGGGAGACACGCACCATACTGGCATTCTGCCGGTGTCTTTTGTTTTGAGCATATGCCTGGGCCATAGCTGCATTCAGCTGTCTCTCTATATGCTGTCTTTCAACAAAGGCCCTTTGCCGATTTAGATCAGCTTGAACAGGCTTTATAACTGCCTGTGTTAGCGATGAATTTACTGTAGGTTTAGCTTGAATTACGTTCTGTACCGAAGCCAGGGAAAACGATACACAATCAAAATGGATCAAGAAGTAGCAAGGGGACACACCTGCTTTTGGGAAGTTGAAGAGGCAGGTTTTGTCCATGGATCCTTGACCATTCCAGTCGCATAACCGAATGCAGGTTGGGGATATTCAGGAATTGTGCGTTTCCAGATAGGTGTGGATTTCTTCGTTGGAACTCCATCTGATACGTGGGAATGTTGACCTGGTGCTGCGAAGGTGGTTGGTGATAGTTTTTGCCCTGAAGATATGGTCAAAGATGAAGATTCCTTTGTAGGACTACTTGGCCCGGATGTAGCACCCAGGGAGCTGGATTGAAATTGAGGACTTGCAGCCTGCCTCTTACTCACCAAACTCGAACCTTCTGGCGAAAGCGATGATCCTGTTTGAGTCGGCGATGCTGTTTTGAGAGGTTTGCTGATTGAGGAGTCCTCCTGCTCTTGGTTACTTTCGTCAGGAAGAGAAAGTATAGTCAACTTGTGAGGCTGAATTCCGGCCACAAGTGAAGACACACTTGGATCGATAGGTAAACCCATGATGCGTGAACTATTTGATTGAGCACCAATGCCGGCGAACCCTTCTCTACTAAGGCCCATTCCTCCACTTCCTGCTTCAGCACCACTGGTTCGGCTACTGCGGCTACCGGGGGCGGGCAATGGGCGATTCGTCTGATTTTGTGATGAAAGTGCTTTTGTCGGTGAATTCGGCATGAACTTGGTAGGCGAATTCAGTTGGGTCGCCATTTTTGATGACATATTGTCTCGGTTTGGAGAGGCGTTTGAAGGGGATGCGGATGCAGGAGATGCTGAGTTAATAGTATTGACAGAGGGGAATGTGCGAGGAGCACCAGGGGTGGGTAACGGTCGACGCGTAACTACTGATCTCGTTTGACCAACTTGTCCAGTCTGCGATTGTGATCGTTGCCGGATTTGAAGATCATGAACTGGCTGCTGTGGCGGAAGGGCTGGTGATCGATTCTGGTTTGTAGATGGAGCCTGGGGTTGAACTTGAGGTTGAGGCTGAGGCTGTAGTTGTATGTGTGAAGGAGGAATAGACTGCCTCTGCTTTGCAACGACAACCGAGTTTCTGTCCGCGGGTGCCAGTGACAGGGATGAAAACTGCTGATGATTTTGTGGTTCCTGTTGTTGTTGTGATGGTAGTTGGGACAGTCGCTGCTGATTCGCCTGTTGAGCAAATATAGCAGATGGCGAGATTGGAGGCCCTGGTGAACTAGCTGGGCTTTGTCCTCTTAATATTAATGACTGTGAGGCAGGGACCAACTGTCCTGAAGATGCATTTTCCGGGCCGATGATCTGTTGACTTGACCCAAGCTGCCTTGTCAAGATGTTTGGTAATGGTTGACCAGGAGCGAGATTGGCAAAAGATGAAGTAGGAAGACGTGAAGATGGAGACTGATACATCCCCGAAGCTTGAGATACAGGTGTTGAAGCCGATGAAGGTTGAGAATAATGATATTGTTGCGGTTGCAAAGGTTGTTGCTGAGAAACGAGCCCAGATGCATTGGGAAATGGGGTATTTGGGGGTTGGAAACCACGGGCAGACGGAGCAGGTTGTGTCTGGTTCTGTAGATGATGCAGATATGAGTCTTGAAACTGTTGATGTTGCTGAGGTACATGTACAACTTGCTGGTTTTGTGGTTGAAGCTGGTATGCTGATTGTAAATGGGGCTGGGGTTGAGGCTTTCCAAGTTGTTGGTATATATTCTGAGGTTGTGTATACGAATATTGGGAGAAATGTTGATTCTGGGACATTATATAAATGAAAACTGTGCGTGTTTTTAATGGAAGACGTTGGTCAGGAAACTAATAAAACTCACGTCCTGATAATTTTGCGACGCTCAACCACGTGCCATACAATCACTCACGTACTTAATCAGTCCATTTCATTGAATTGACATTTTTAGAACTAACTAGTGAGTTTCATGATCATCGCACGATTGCCGCCATATCCTTCAGTTCATGCCAGACGACAATTACCTGCTTCACAGCTCACATCTCTCAACAGGATAATTGCCTCTACACTTTCACAGATAATTGCACTACCTCCAGAAAAACAGAAATCAGAGACTTTGCGTGCCTATGTCCAAAGTTATGCTCGGGACGCTAGCTCTCAGGTCCTCCAGACTCTCATCTGGGGACCACCGGACAATACACGTTTATCATCAGACGAACAAAGTATTCGCAAATACACGATACAGCTTGCTGAGAGGATAGTTCCAAACCTGGACTTACAGATACTGCTGGATCTTGCAATCGGTTATTCGACATCTAAAGAATGCAAACTCAAGTTAAAAGCGGTTTTGAAAGCTGCGGCAGAGAGCAGGAGAAACATACATGAAGCCATAGAGAATGACCTCGTTCCTGCATTGACGCTCTTGTTGTCTCCACCATCGTCAAACCAAAACCAAGGATTGTATGGTCTTCGAAGAGCCGCCCATTGCATTGTCTCCTTCCTTCGTGTGTCCCCAGACTCCTTCATTCGTCTTTTTGCTCGCAGAAAACCGTTTTTACTTGGTCTTGCCCATGCATATCAAAATTCTTTACCCTTCATCGCAACCTCTTATGGTGGTATTAATGTTTTACAAAATGCTATCGACAGACCGTCGGAAATTGAGACAGATGAATGGGAGAGGATCTGGGTGGACACGAAGATTGCTCTCATCGATGCATTCCATATCGTCTTCAGCAGAATGGTAGAGGATATGACATCTGCTGAGGGGCGCTTGCTGGGTATCGAAGCAGAGAGGACTTTTGACATAGTCTTTGCACTCCTCGAACAATCCAACTCTTCCTCAAGAAGCACTGCTCCCCTCACGCCATTTCTCAATCAATCCCTTCTTTTCGATTATCATCAGTCTTATTCTCTCTCTCATATGCTTACATCTGCACTCAAGCATGCTGAAGAAAAGGACGCTCGGTTCGATATTATAGAAGCCGCTCTGGCCAACTTTGACTCTGGTGGGTCTGAACAAAAGGATCCTGGTGCCCTCAAGATAGTCCTGCGTTCCTATGGGATACAGCAAGGAATTGACAACCGTGGTCCTCGAATCAAAGCTGCCGATACTTCCATTCCTAGAAATATCTCTCACAATGAGTCCTCTAGCTCCAAAAAGGGAAAAGAGAAAGCGCTCGAACCGGTAGAAGACCTAGAGCTGGATAGGAAGGTCTCTCAGATGCTTGACGTTCTACCTGACGTCAATGCCAATTATGTTCGACTGTTGTTAGAAAGCGATGAATTCAAGGGCGACCTGGAGCGAGTTCTTGGCGCGCTTTTAGAGGGAAATGCCCCTAGCGAGGAGGTCCTCCTTTCTGAAATTAAACAGGATGATCAGCCACCACAGTTCCATAAAAGTACTGGAAACTACACCCTTTCACAGAGGTTGAACGTTTTCGACGGTCAGGATATGGATCTTTCCCAGGTCAGGAGTGGAAAGAAGAGCATAGAGTATGTCTTGTCCGTCAAATTCTCCTTGGCATTGATCACGGTTCCTCTAAAGCAATAACTTCCTGGAAGACCGGTCCTTTGTCAATCAGATGAAGGCTGATATCCTTCGTCGTGCCGAGGCCATCCTTGAACAGGAAGACGAAGATGGAGATTCACCCGACCAACCCAATGAACGTGTGGTTTTCAGTCCTGAAGATGAATTAGAGGAAGCCGAGGCACTTAAAATCAACGTCATCGGTGATGGCGAAGAAAATGATGAGAGTGATTTAGACGAGCTCGATGAAGAAGAAGAAAGTCAGTCGACGCCAGAAACTATACTTGAATTAGCGTGGTTGAGGGATGTTAAGCTGTTCGATCGAGATGCCGCGACCAGGAGGAGTGAGAGTCGAATGCAGTTGAGGAAGGATACAGGTGAACTCTCAAACAATCCCTTCCCGTCATCCAATTCATCTGACAACCATTTTTTTTTCAAGGCTGGGTCGATGAACAAATAGAGGGATGGAAGGTGATGCTGGATCGTAATGTAAGCTAGCCGATAGGTTCTACATATCCACCAGATGACCCATGCGCTTTTTTTGTTCTAGCCAAAAATGCAAGAAAAGATCAGGCAAAAACACGAGTTCAGGAGGAATCAACCGTTATTACCTATCCTAGGTTCTCCGCATCATAATGACAGCAGCAATGGTGGGAGGGGTCGCGGGCGCGGGCGTGGACGTGGGCGTGGGCGCGGAAGAGTCGGAACAAGTAGTGGTTTGGGGCCAACAGGAAATACTCAGGGCAGCGATTCCAATGCTACACGAGAACGAGCATTCAAGGATAAGCACAAGGCGAGTCGAGCCAACCACAATAGAAAACGGGGACATGACAAAAAAATGGCAAAAGCTGGTGCCGGTGTTCCGCCGTCGTCATAGCATAGCATTGCTATCGAATAGTGGTTGGCCTTGGATCTAGAATCCATCCTTTACATGACGCTTGTGATTCCAATATCATCTGGGTTACAGGACTTATAACTCTGCCGTCTACTTCCTCCCCAACCTTATCATTGCATACATCTGTGAGGCGACAGTATTAGCTATGTAGTCCATGAGAATGACCTTCTAGATCAGCAATAAGATCAATCGCTTCATGGATGATGCCATGATACATAGCCTAACGAAAATTTCCTCATCTCGTAGTCCTATGTAGCAAAATGGGATGGATTTGCCAAAAATTCTGATTTCAAATGTTGTCGATTCGACCCTCAATTATTTTGAATGTGTGAAAGGGCTATCACTTGATTCTTTCTATTTGAGCTGGAAAACCCCCCATCTATGTTACAGTTATGATCCTTAGTACTAGTATCTTCGGAATCTTATAGTGAGCCCAGCTGAAAAGCAACGAGATCGTATCCCCTGCCCTTATTTGATCTCTTTATCAAGACCAGTTTCTGCATCTTCGGTGACGCGGACAGTGACACAACCTGAGGGTGAACATGATTTATATTCCGGCCTGGGCATTTCCTCGTTTGGAGAATTTCTTTTCCATATCTGAGGTATCGCTGCGCCTGCTTTCAGAGTTTTGGATATCCTGAGTTGAAAATAGACTTGAAGTACAATGAGGCAATATGTAACACCCTAAACTCTCGCATGAGTATGGTTCCCAACAAGACAACCGATACTCACAACCAGAGGGGTTACCAAATCCAAAGCCGTATATTGGCCATTTGAGTTGGATAGATAAGCAACGAGGAGACCAAGTATACTAGTTGTATAAATGGC
>Ga0153924_1000722_pt1 | contig 19711 bp, 19 predicted proteins | sample TSNJ008MetaG_FD_104709 | JGI IMG/M metagenome (GOLD analysis project Ga0153924, IMG submission 104709) | Attine ant fungus gardens microbial communities from New Jersey, USA - TSNJ008 MetaG | ecosystem: Host-associated > Fungi > Mycelium > Unclassified | place: USA: New Jersey, Wharton State...
TGTCACCTGTCTTAACCCCTGCCGCCTCTAAAGGCCCGCCTTCTAATGCCTCAATTACAGGCTCATTATTCTCATCTGCGGTATATCCCATTCCCAGATAATATCTTCTTACCTTTTCAGGCGTGAAATTGATTTCGATATCTTCTCCATCTCTTCTTACAACTAGCGAAATCTCTCCCCCATCAATCGGGTTAACATAATCTTCTAAGTACATTTCCCTCCCAAGAGAAATTCTTGCTCCATTATACCGCCTAATTACATCGCCTTCTTTAAGGCCTGCTACGGCAGCAGGGGAATTTTCTTCTATCTTAGTTATAAATGCAGGATCTGCTCCAACAAATCCAATCACAATCAGTGCTAATACAAATGCCAGTAAAAAATTGAACATAGGTCCTGCCACAATAACTGAGATTCTAGCCCATACACTTTTGCTGCCAAAGGCTCTGTCTTTATCCTGGCCCTCCTCTACTTCCTCATCTTCTCCAAGCATCATACATGAACCGCCAAAAGGAACTAATTTCCAGGAATATCTTGTTTCACCTTTCACAAAACTAACAATCCTTGGCCCCATTCCCAATGAGAACTCAGTTACGCATATTCCATTTTTCTTAGCCAGTAAAAAATGACCAAATTCATGAATTAATATTAATACACTAAATACGATTAAAGCCAAAAATATACTCATCTATATACCCATTGCATACCACAAACCGATTTGCGATAGCTTTCACCCTTTCTTCTTTTTACAGATTGAAATATCCATTTCTTGTAATTATATCATATGTTTCTTGTTCTGTTTCTAAAATTTGTTCTACTGTCGGATCGGAAATTATCTTATGTTGGTCCATGCAGTATTCTATTATATCAGCTATTTGTAAAAAGCCTATTTTCTTATTAAGAAACTGGGCAACTGCCAATTCATTAGCCGCATTCAGTACCGTCGGCATTGAACCGCCAATTCTTCCTGCTTTATATGCTAATGCCAAACCTCTAAATTTAACCATGTCTGGCTGTTCGAATGTTATCTCTGACAATTTTCTAAAATCAACTTTATCTGCCCCTGAAATTCTGCGTTCCGGGTAAAACAAAGCATATTGTATCGGCAGCAACATATCGGGCGTTCCCAGCTGTGCTATGATTGCTCCATCTGCAAACTCTATCATAGAATGGATCAGGCTCTGAGGCTGTACCACCACCTCTACTTGGTTAATCTCCACATCAAACAGCCATTTTGCTTCAATTACTTCTAAACCTTTATTTACCATCGTTGCAGAATCAATCGTTATTTTCTTCCCCATTGTCCAATTAGGATGATTTAATGCCTGAGCAAGTGTCACCTGCCTTAATTCCTCTAGCGACTTATCGCGAAAAGGTCCCCCTGATGCTGTTAAAATTATTTTACTTATTTCTTTCGGATTTTCGCCATTTAAACATTGAAATATGGCGCTATGTTCGCTGTCTACCGGTAATATACGAATCTTTTTCTTCTCTGCCAGTGGCATGATAATATGTCCTGCCGTAACCAACGTCTCTTTATTGGCTAATGCGATATCTTTACCGGTTTCAATTGCTGCTAATGTAGGTCTGATACCAATCATGCCAACTATCGCAGTAACTACAATATCTGCATCTTCTATTACTGCTGCTTCAATTAAGCCATCCATACCTGCGGCAATTCTGATATCCATGTCCCCAAGTGCTATTTTTAGTTCTCTGGCTTTGACCTCATCCCATACAACCGCAAGTTTAGGTTTAAACTCTCTGATTTGCTCTTCCAGCAGCACTATATTAGAGCCTGCTGCCAAAGCCGACACGTTTATTTCTTTATTATTACGAATAATTTCAAGGGTCTGTGTCCCAATGGATCCGGTAGAACCTAAGATGGAAATATTTTTCACCTGATCTTCCTCCTTTAAATCTGACCAATAAAAATGCAATAATCAATTCATCAGCGTTAGTAAAAACCATATAATCGGCGCTGTAAATATTACGCTGTCAAACCTGTCTAGTATTCCACCATGTCCGGGAATTAATTTTCCATAGTCTTTTATATTATGATTTCTTTTGATTGCTGATGCTGCCAGATCTCCTATCATTGAAATGAATGAGCCAACAGCGCAAATAATTGGAAATGCAATCCGTACATCAAGTACCATGTCAATTTTATTTTGAAAAATAGCGGCATAGGCAAAACCTAATAATGCCGCACCTATTACACCACCGCAAGCCCCTTCTATAGATTTCTTAGGGCTAAGCACTGGAGCCATTTTATGTTTTCCCATTGTTACACCTGTTAAATACGCAAATGTATCACTTCCCCAAGAACATAGGAAAATCAGCCATACTGCATATACGCCATTACTGCCGATTCTCACTTGATAAATATAAGAAAGCATAACTGCTACATATATGATTCCAAAAATACCCATACTGATTTGTTCAGTCTTGTATTTTGGAAATGTAAAAACATAGATACACATAAATATCATTAAGACTAACACCAAGCCAATAATAATATATTCACTTAATTGGGTTCTTAGTAGTACATAGTAGCCGATTATAGCTAAATAACCGATAAGACCTACTATATTTCTATTAATCATGAATACTTTATACAACTCCGATAATCCTATTAATGAAATAGTTAAAGTAGTTGCAAACAATATATCTCCCCCAGAAATGATTGTCACTAATGCTATAGTCACCAAACCAATTCCGCTAATAGTCCTTTCTAAGAATGATTTGGTAAGTAGATTCTTTACTGCCATATTGACCTCCGTAAATATTGTCTTAAGTTTTTCTTTATTTCACCTTGCCGTAGCGTCTGTCTCTGTTATTATATTTTTCAATTGCTTTGATTAATTCATTTTTATTAAAATCAGGCCACAATACATCGGTAAAATATAATTCTGTATATGCTGTCTGCCATAACAGAAAATTAGACAGCCGCATTTCGCCGCTAGTCCTAATTAGTAAATCAGGAGCCGGCATTCCGGAGGTGTCTAAATATTGTTCAATAATATTATTATCTAATCTATCTATATCTAACTGGCCAGATCTTTCATCTTCCACAATTCGCTTTATTGCTCTGATAATCTCATCCCTGCCGCCATAATTGATTGCTATATTAAAATTCAGACCTGTGTTATAAGTCGTTTCTTCTTCCAGTTCTTTAATTTTAATCTGCATATCTTGTGATAATCTGGATTTTTCTCCAATAACCCTGACCTTCATATCATTCTCATTTGCAATCTGGATACAGGTCTTAAGATAATCCTCCAACAACTTCATAATTGCATCCACTTCGTCTTTGGGTCTATTCCAATTTTCAGTCGAAAATGCATACACCGTTAAGTATTTGATTCCTATCTCATGCGCAATTCGGCAGATTTTCTCCATGTTTTTAGCACCAACAGCATGTCCTGCTGTCCGCGGAAGAAATCTCCTTTTGGCCCAACGTCCGTTTCCGTCTAATATAATTGCTACATGATTAGGAATGGTCAGTCCCTCTAAATGCTTTTCTGCCATATTGATCCTCCCTTACTAAAAAAGGAGACAACACCAAACTGGACGTGCCTCCTATCTCTTAGATTGCTTATACAGTAAGTATTTCTTTTGATTTATCATCTACTTCTTTATCTACCCCAGCAACATATTTATCAGTCATTTTCTGTACCTGATCTTCTAATTGTTTTAATTCATCTTCAGATATTTCGTTATTCTTATTCTGTTTCTTAAAAGTATCGTTAGCATCTCTTCTTATATTTCTAATTGCAATCTTCGCATTTTCACCTTTTTTCTTAACGTCTTTCACCAATTCTTTTCTTCTGTCTTCTGTTAATTCAGGAAAAGATAATCGAATGATTTTACCATCGTTTGTAGGAGATAATCCCAGGTCAGATGTTAGGATTGCTTTCTCTATATCTCCAAGAATGGACACATCCCATGGTTGAATCTGAATCAGTCTTGGTTCCGGAACGGATACGTTACCTACCTGCTGTAATGGAGTCGGTGTACCATAGTAATCGATTTTGATTTTATCTAAAATATGGGGATTGGCTCTTCCTGCTCTGATGGAATTAAATTCTCCCAGTAATGTATCAATAGTTTTATCCATTTTTTCTTCATAAATACTTAAACTCATGATTTAATCCTCACTTCCTTTTTGCTTGCTTGTTATTTTACTGAATCACTAATTTACTTTTAATATTTGGGGTAATGAAATGTTTCCTTATCCGGGAACAGGTATTGGCAATAACTTAGGTTATCGAGGTACCGGCGGAATTATCTATTACAGCATTTACGATGCTGTTTTTTTCATTCAGTCCAAAAATTTTCATTGGCATTTTATTTTCCATGCATAATACGGAAGCAGCCAAATCTATCACTCCTAATTGCTTATTGACGATTTCTTTAAAAGTCAGCTTATCATATTTTATAGCATTTGGATTCTTGTTTGGGTCACTGTCATAAACTCCATCGACAGCTTTTGCAGCTAAAATGCAATCAGCATCTATTTCAATTGCCCTTAAAGCCATGCTCATATCGGTTGAGAAATATGGATGACCTGTCCCACCTGCAAAGAAGCAGACCATTCCTTTACTAAAATATTTATTGCATCTGTCTTTTGAAAATATTTTAGTAAACGAGCCACATGAAAACGGAGTCAAAACTTGTGTAGACATTCCTTCTGTTCTAAAAATCTCCGATACATAAATACAATTCATGATTGTAGCCATCATACCTATGGCATCTGCTTTCGTTCTGTCGATTTTTTCACTGGTTCTCCCTCGCCAGAAATTACCGCCGCCGATGACAATACCAACCTGAATTCCTTGATTCACTAGTTGTACCACTTGCTTTGCGACATCTACACAAGTTGCTTCATCAAAACCTGTCTTTTTGCCACCTGCAAGGGCTTCACCGCTAAGCTTTAATACGATTCTTTTCATATTGTCCATTGTGAAACTCCTATCTACAATATTGTGATTCATCCTATATTTAATTATCACAAATTAACCTTCTCGCTTGGACACCTTTCGACATCCTTACTAAGAATACCATATATTCACAAATAAATAAAGAAGAAAATGGGCTGCCGTATTAAATTATATTTTGCAGCCGCCTTTTAAATTAATACTCTTCATTTTCCTCATCTTCATGGATATCTGATTTTGGTTTCTTCAGGCCTTCTATTTTTATATGATGTTTTTCCGCATAATCCCACAGGGCTGCATGGATTGCTTCTTCTGCTAATAGAGAACAATGTACTTTAACTGCCGGAAGACCATCTAAGGCCTCCATAACCGCTTTATTAGTTACTTCAAGAGCATCATTAATTGATTTACCTTTTACTAACTCTGTAGCCATACTGCTGGTTGCAACCGCCGCTCCGCATCCAAATGTCTTAAACTTACAATCTCTAATAATATTATTTTCATCTATATCTAGATACATTCTCATAATATCGCCGCATTTCGCATTACCGACTGTTCCTACACCGCTTGCTTCTTCTATTTCGCCCATATTGCGTGGATTACTAAAATGATCCATAACTTTTTCGCTGTACATTCTTATCCTCCTTTTCTTTGTAAAATGTTATCTGCCTTTTATAAAGTCTTCATATAGTGGTGACATATCTCTTAACTTCCCAACAATCTCTTTTACATTATCAACAACATAATCTATATCTTCTTTTGTAGTATATTCCGATAATGTTAATCTTAGAGATCCATGCGCTATTTCGTGAGGCAGTCCGATTGCCAATAACACATGTGACGGATCTAAGGAGCCAGAAGTACATGCAGATCCACTAGAAGCGCAGATACCTTTCATATCTAACATGATCAGCAATGACTCCCCTTCTATAAATCTAAAACTGATATTCACATTATTTGGCAGCCTGCTTTTTCGATGCCCGTTTAATCTGGTGTACGGAATCTCTGTCATCAATCTTTCAATTAAATAATCTCTGGTCTCTATTTCTTTTTTTGCTCGCTCTTCCATTGTTTCGCCGGCAATTTTAGCTGCAACACCTAAACCTACAATTCCCGGTACATTCTGTGTCCCTGCTCGACGTTTTCTTTCCTGGGCACCTCCATGTATAAAAGAGCCGATTTTCACTCCTTTTCTGATATACATAAACCCAACCCCTTTTGGGCCTTCTAATTTATGACCGCTGCCGCTTAACATATCTATATTCAATTCATCCACATTAATTGCTAATTGCCCAAATGCCTGCACTGCATCCGTATGGAATAAAATATCATGTTCTTTTGCAATTGCACCAATTTCTTTGATTGGCTCTATCGTACCAATCTCATTATTAGCAAACATTATGGAGATTAATATTGTCGTTTCCTTTATGGAACTTAAAAGCTGATCTATATTAACAATACCGTTTTCGTCTACATCTAAATAAGTCACTTCAAACCCTTGTTTCTCCAGGTACTCACATGTGTGTAGAACCGCATGATGCTCAATCTTTGAAGTAATAATATGATTTCCTTTCATTTTATAACTTTGTGCTGTCTCTTTAATCGCCCAGTTATCTGACTCTGTTCCACCTGCGGTAAAATATATCTCATTATCATTCGCACCCAGCATCTGAGCTAAAATGTTTCTTGATTTTTCAATTGCACTTTTACTTTTCCCTGCAAATTCATATACACTGGAGGGATTACCATAATTTATACTAAAATATGGCTGCATCGCCTCTACTACTTCCGGACGAGTCGCTGTTGTTGCCGCATTATCTAAGTAAATAAATCTATTCACATTTTCATCTCCTAACCTCATTTTTATTAGGCAATCAGGAAATATCATGATAAGTCCCCATTGCAGATAATCTATATTATTATATGAAACTATTAATTTACAGTTACATTTGTACCACCACTGCCTTAAACTGTCAAGATAAAACTGACATATTTATTTACCTTTTACTCATAATGCCTATCCTTGACTCATATATTATTCTAAGTTCTGAATCGGGAAAAAATTATGTTTCGAAAAAATTCAATTGTAAAAGGCGCATTTATACTTACCATGGCCGGTTTTTTAAGCCGATTATTAGGCTTTTTTTACCGTATTTTCCTATCTCATACCTTAGGCTCGGCAGGCCTTGGACTATATCAGTTAATATTTCCTGTATCAAGCTTTTGCTATGCTTTATGTTGTTCCGGTATTCAAACATCAATCTCTAGATTTGTAGCTGAAAATGAAAACGGAAGCAAGAATTACTCTTCAAAAAAAATTCTTGCTTCTGGTTTATTCTTGTCATTTTCACTAAGTATTATTAGTACCTTTTTAGTATATGAAAACGCAGGCTTTATCTCTACAAATATTTTACAGGAAGCATCTTGTGCGCCACTAGTTAAGCTTTTAGCCTTCTCAATTCCACTGTCTTCCATACATTGCTGTATCAATGGTTATTATATAGGGAAGAAGAAAGCATCGATTCCGGCCTTGACTCAGTTTGCAGAACAAATAGTCCGTGTAATATCTGTATATTTGATTTGGCGTGTATCAATATCTGCCGGAAGAACAATTAATGCTGCTACTGCAGTAATCGGTACTGTTTTAGGTGAAGCCGGTTCCGTTGTTATATGCATGATTGCTTTATCATTATCCAATAAATCACGTACCAAATTTAGTATACCTAACAAACCACGTTCTCTATTCAATACATATACAAAAAAAATTTTTAAAATGTCATTTCCTCTTACTTTAAACAAAGTTTTGCTTACAATATTTCAAAGTGCTGAAGCAATTTTAATTCCTACTATGTTAAAAAAATACGGTTTAAGCAGTACGGAAGCATTAAGCATTTATGGTGTATTAACCGGAATGGCACTTCCTTTTATCCTGTTTCCATCCGCCATCACAAATTCTATTTCCGTTATGCTATTACCGGAAGTTGCCAGCTCAAATGCCAGCAACAATTCCTTTTCATTAACCAGAACAACTAGCACAACATTAAAATTCTGTTTAATTATCGGTATCTTCTGCACCGGAATATTTTCTAGTTACGGTAATGTATTTGGCGCTTTAATTTATGGTAATGATCAAGTAGGATTATTTATTATTGTACTCTCCTGGCTATGTCCATTTATGTATTTAAATTCGACCTTAACCAGTATCCTTAATGGATTAGGTAAGACTTCTATTACTTTTGTGATTAATATGTCAGGAACTATCCTTAAAATTTTATTTATTATTTTTTTAATACCGAAGATAGGCATAATTGCATATTTATGGGGGTTGCTGATTAGCTTTATATTAGAGACATTCCTGCATCTAATTGTTACTAAAAAATATATTAAGATTGAATTCAATGCATACTCCTGGATTTTACTACCCTTATATACTATATTGATTTCGATTGGATTTACATACTTTATAGATGCTTATGTATTTAGTGCTCTTCCTGTTTCCAAATTAATTACGACAATATTGTCATGTGCTTTGATTACTGTTTTATACTTTGGAAATATAATAAGAAATCAGTCAACGAAGTCGAAATCATAGTTATTATACCAAAGATTAGCCGCCTCTGGTTCCGATGTATGGCAGTGTTTGTCGTATGGGGTTACTCATATTCTTCTAAACATAATCCTTTTTCCATAATCTCTGCTGCTGCCTCTTCTCCTACGTATCTGTAATGCCATGGCTCATATCCTACTCCGGTCAAATCAGCTTTATCTGCCGGATAACGAAGAATAAATCCATATTTATGACAATTTTTTAGTAACCATTGCTGCTCTGCTGTCATTTCCTGATTCTCATCCAAGATTTGATAAGAATTAGCGACAATATCAACTGCCAGACCTGTCTGGTGTTCACTCGTTCCTTGTTTTGCCACCCACTTAGAGGCCATTTCTTCAGATTCATCGATTGTGTATCCATTATTTATATATATTTCTACTTCTTTATTAAATAATGCAGTCTGCTTTTCTGCTGTTCTGTAAGCAGAACATATCCATGGTTCCAATCCCTCTGCTCTAGCATCCTCCAGCATGTTCCTTAAGTCATGATATATTCTTTCATCTATCAAATAACCTCTCTCTATAGTTATTAGATCTACTTCATAATTTATCGGAATAGGATTATTTTTGTTAACTATAACCAATTTCCAATCATTATTTGATGACGGTATGGTATTATTTCTTACCTCTTCCTTCTCAATATTATTAACTTCGGACTTGTCCGAATTATGCTTGACAGTATATACTGCATCATATGGATTACTTCTAATTAAACGGCTGCTTTCTTTCTTAATCAAGTATATATTTACAAAAATACCTAAAATCAATATCCCTAAACTCAATATAACTATTTTAAAATTTTTATAATATTTTTTCACACTATCCTCCATGTCGGGTGCCACATTTTCTATAAAAGAATAAAGAGTTTCGCTTGCAAAACTCTGGCGCTGACGCGTTGTCACTTTAGTGACAATCTTCTTATGAAGCGTCATGCGCATCCTTAGCGGAGCGCTTTTTTGTCTTATAGGATTCCATTCCTAATATGGAACGAAATGTAGGACTTTCCTATAAGACAAAAAACAACCATATCATACTGTTATTGTATAACATGGTTGTTTCAAATCTTCGTCTAATTCACATCATTTTTGTATCATTCAAAAATATATCTATATTGTTCCCCAACGCCTAACATCATATATATGCTATTAAATTCATCATTAAGTTCAAATTGATATATCGTCTCTACACCAGTATCATCCAGAAACAACACATAAAAAAATCCATCCTTTTCGACCATCTCTTTAATTGTAAATCCAAAATATTCAGCCCATATCTGAATAAGGGACCTGATATCTAATTTAATCGTTTTTTCAGTGAATGAGTATGTACTGTATTCGTAATTCAGAGTATAACTCAAATCATATATCGTATACGTTTCTTCATCTATTGTAAACATAATATTTACATTTTTATAGGAAATATGTACATTCCATACAACAGTATATATTGATAAATCACTCACGTCCATAAACGTTTCGATTGTATATATAAATTTTAGAACATCAGCTTCAAGTCCCGGCAGCAAACTTAACTGAACTAATTTATCTAATTCACTCATACATCTCTGGTATATCTCAAACTCAGTTTCGTTCTCTTCTAAAGGTATTCCTTCATATTTTGGCTGCATTGTCATTGCAACTGTTTTTCCTTGCTGCCCGTATGAATTGATCAGATTAATTTTTTCTGCATTACCTAACTGCTTTTTAGAGACTGCGGGACCCGATTCTATTGGCTCCAAAACAACATTTCCAACTAACTTTTGGTTTTGCATTTTTGATAAAACAGAAGGCAGGATAACCGAAATTATCATCACAATAATACACATTAATGAAATCAATATATATTTTATCTTCATTCTGTTTCCTCCCTTTTAAATAAGATGGACACTTCTGTACCGCGTCCTTCGATACTTTTTACATCCATCTTTGCATTATGTAATTTTATTATTTCTGAACATATCGAAAGTCCAAGCCCTGCACCACCTTCTGCTCTGGCTCTGGATTTATCAACCATATAAAATGCTTCGGTAATTTTTGATATCTCCTCTTCCGGTATCCCTCTGCCATTATCCAATACATAAATCTTATAAGAATCCTCTGTGCATCTACCCACTAAATAGACTGTCCCCTTGTTTTCTATCGCTTTTTTACCGTTATCAATCAAATTAATTATAACTGTTTTTATCAGATCCGGTTCTAAAGTAATTACTGCCTTTTCTGCTGATACAATAAATTCAATCCCTTCCTTTTTTAAAACAGGAAACATAACACTTTGGACTTCCTTAATTAATTTTTTTATCTGCACTTTTTTCATAGGAAATGTCTGCTTTTTCAGCACTACCATTTCCATTAATTTTAGTGACAATGCCTCAAGACGTTTCCCTTCATTGAAGATATGATTAGAAAATATAAAATACTGTTCTTCGGACATCCTTTTAGAACGCATCATATCTGCGTACCCAATAATTGAGGTGAGGGGTGTTTTTAATTCGTGAGCAAAGCTTGCGACAAAATCCTCTTGTCTTCTGGCAGATTCCTTTATTTCGGAAATACTCTGTTCCAGTTTCCCTCCCATTATGTTAAAATCATTAGACAGCATTCCAATTTCATCTTTATTCTTAATCCTGACACGCTTAGAGAAGTCTCCATCAGCCATTAACTTCGTAGCTTTTGAAAGTCTTTTAATCGGTAATGTCAACCACATTGATATCATAAATATAATCAAGCCATTTATGAAAATTAGGCCGATCATCAGTTTTTGAAAAGTCGTATATTGACTCTCTTTTTCTGCAAATACAGAAGTCACTTCACGAAAATTCTCCAAATATATAGTCTGATTATCTAGTTGCACTAGATTAGCCATATTGATATAATAATTTTGATCCGCTTCAATAATCTCATAACCGCTATTCTCAACCGAAACATGTTCCAATATATTAGATTCGAGTGATGTAATGCCATTTTCATATATACGGTTATATTTATCATCACTTATCCTGAGCAGTATTGTCGCGGATGAAGTAGATACATTGATTGAGTTCATCAGTTCTTGTACTGTATTCGCATATATTTCACCATTATAAGGAGGATTGACCACAGTTCTTTCCAGCATAACACACAGCATTTTATTTTCTTCTTTTGACCTTGCGATTTCACTTTGAAGTGAAGATGTAAATGTTGTATTGATTAGTATATAGCCTCCTAAGCTAAACATTATGATTGTCACTGTAATCGTACTAAAGAGTACTTTCCAAAAAAATTTCACCTCATACCTCCAATCGGTACCCTACTTTATAAACAGCTCTAATCTTATCTTCCCATCCTATTTTTTTACGTAATCTCTGCACATGCAGATCTACAGTCCTGCTATCTCCCATATAATCACTATTCCATACTTTTTCAAAGATTACCTCTCTAAAAAGAGCAACATTTTTATTTTGGATAAATAATAACAGCAGTTCATATTCTTTCACTGTTAAATTAATATCTGTATTGTTTTTCTTTACCATTCTTGAACGCGTATCGATTGAAATATCTTCAACAGTAATCACCTGATTATCTTTATTGTAACGCCGAAGCACGGTCTCAACTCTGGCTAATAATTCTATGATTTCAAAGGGTTTCGTTAAATAATCCTCCGCACCTAATTTTAATCCTTTTACTTTGTCTTTCACTTCTGCTTTTGCTGTTAAAAAGATAGCCGGAATCCCCAATGTTTTGATATATTCTAATAATTCATATCCATCTATCTTTGGAAGCATGATATCCAGAAGAATTAGGTCAAAAGTCTTATATTCCAAAATGTCTGCTGCTTGTTCACCATCATAAGCACACATACATCTGTAACCAGCATCCAATAGATTTATTTTAATGAGGTCAGAAATGTTTTTTTCATCCTCTACAATTAATATTTCATTCATTTATTACTCCATTCCGCTGAGTCAAATGTCAGATTCGACGATGGCATCATTAATTTTTGACGCTCGTCGGTACAAATTTGCTAGTTATGTGAATATGTTACATCAAATTTGTATCTGACTTGTATCTTTAACTTAATATTGATTTGTAAAATATGCTGTATTCAACGAATTGGTTTTTCCATATATACAGTTATTTCCGAACGGTTATAATATAATTGACGCATTTTGATATTCCTAAACTTCTTACTCAATACTGCTTTCGCAATCATGATTCGCTTCTTTACTTGTTTGGCCGGCAGCTTTAAAGTTAAGATACCGATTCCATCATCGGTTAACTGACGACTCATATTGCAGATAATATCTACTGATTCATTTGTATCCATTTTCATATCGTTGACAATCATATCATATTTTTTCTCAGGGAATTTTCTAACAAATTCCTGAGCAGTCATCTTATAATGTGTAACCATAGAGTTTCCCAGAACCTTCTTATCCATATCCGCAGGATCGACCGCATCTACATAGATGCCTTGTTTATATAAAAAATTAGTCCAGCCTCCCGGAGCCGCACCTAAATCTATCGCTCTTGCACCTTCCTTTAATGAAATATGAAACACTTTAAAGGCTTCTTCTAATTTAAATTCCGCACGGCAAATCACATCATTATCTTTTGAATAGAATAAAACGCCTCCTGCCCAATCACTCAGATTATCAGATAAGTATGATATTCCCAAATATGCATTTTGATTAAACACAGTCAGGGAAATAACAGTATCCGCTTCGGTTGCTGATATTTCATATCCCAAATCTGATAAGTGGGCAGATAATAAATTGCTCAATTCACTATTAGAATAATTTAATTTTTTATTTGCAGCAATTCTGCATTGACAGGTATATTTTTTACTGTAATCCATATACTCAATAACCTTATTTAAAAAATCTATATATTGAGAAAAATCAGATAATTCACCTGATATTGATATCTCATATAAAAATGGATGGATATGCCCTGCGAAAATCAGGCCATTCGTCTTTATTTTATCAAGCAGTTCATTATATTCATCTATATAAAATGCAGCCGCTTTTCTGCTACGTTCATGCAGCTTTATTGTAGGATTTAATTCATTTAACTCATTAAATAGCATTGCTTCTGAATTATCTTTATATGATATGACAAATCCTTTTGAATCGTTATATGTCTTTTCCACAGAATTGTTCCTCTTTTCCTTTCATGGCTTCTTGATTATAAATTGTCTCACTTGACCTTTTGTCACAAAGCTATTCCACACTCAAAAGCTAAAGTCATGAGTTTTTCTGCTTTCGTAAGACCATGATCATTTAAATCCCTAACATCCCATTTATCATTATCCAGACTATCAGCCCCATATAAAAACTGAATAAAGGGGATATTCCTAAACTGAGAAACGGCCAGCATTGCTGAAAATTCCATTTCAACAGCAATACATCCCTGATTTTTGCGCTCGTTTATAATACTTGAGGTTTCTCTATAAATGGCATCTGTCGTCCAACTTTTACCTTGTGCAAACGAATATCCATATTTTTTCATGCATGAAACTAAAATATTTATGAATTCCTTATCCGCTGATAATTCATTGCTTGCTGGAATATAGTGATAGCTTGTTCCCTCATCTCTTACAGCTGTAGTTGGAACGATTAGTTTATCTTTAACCGAATCATCTAATATACCACAACTCCCAAATAAAACAAACCTTTTAGCTCCCATGGCAACAATTTCTTCAAATCCACAAACACATGCCGGAGCACCAACTAATGATAAATAAAATGCTATATCTCTGCCGCCATAATTAATTTTATACACGGGATTTGCTCCGTTAGCCGAATACAAATCCGCAATCTTCACTACACCATCTATTGAAGCAAATTTATCAATTATTTTTTTGGAAAATGTAGAAATACATATTTCCGGAAAATCTTTAATTGCCTTAGTGGAATCTGTAGGATTGATAATAGCAATTTTTTCCTCATTAAACTTTTTGAAAATTGTACTCATTGTTTACTCCATTCCGCCGAACCAAATATCAGATTTGGTGATGGCATTATTAATTTTTTTATTAAACCTATTTTTTCTTCTAATCATTCAATAATATGTTTTGAATAATCTCAATAATATGTTGCGGTATTTCTTGATTTATTGGCATTAACTTGCTATACATTCTGACTCCTTGATACGAAAATACAATCATATCAAATACAGCCGAAGCATCTACACTCTTAAATTCTTTTGTCTTAATTCCATATTCTATTAGAGTTTCCCATGTTTTTTTGCTGTATAAATATTGTTTATACAATGCATTTTCAGTATCTGCATATTTTTTTATACTAAAGAATTCATAAATAGCAATACTTAATGAATTATTGCTATCTAACATTTCCTTTTGGTACCGTTCTAATATTTCTGATAAAATTTGTCTGGCAGAAATCTTACTTTCTATTTTTTTAACCACTTCATCTTCTTGTACTTGCATAAAGCAATTCGCAATTAGGTTAAATATTTGCTCTGTGCTGCTATAATGACGATAAAGACCACCTCTACTAAGACCAGTCTTTTCACATATATCTTTCATAGTAACTTCCTTAAAACCTTTTTCTGCAAATAACTTATAGGATTCATCATATACTAATTTTCTAGTTTTATCTCCTCTTACACTCAGCTTGATCCCTCCTTTGTGACATTATTATTTTTAATTATATTATGCGACATTTATGTCGCATTGTCAATAATTATTTGAAAGAGGTCTATCGCAAAATAAAATTGGAGATGGCATAGTGCAGATTGCCATCTCCAATTTTTCTATAATCTTATTTCCTAATAACGGGTGCGTAAATCTGTATTATAGAGTGTTTATCCTTGAAATCTTTGCCGTAAACTTCAATTGCCGGATATTTATTAAAAGTACAATAGTTCGCGTGAAGCGATTCGTCTGGCAACTCATATCCTGAGTTTGGAAGCCATTTTGAATAAAATGTACGCCAGAAATCACCTGTCCAAATAATCTCAAGTGTCGTATCGAAGACAGCAAAGTCGCAAGCTGCAAATTGCCGACCCACTAAACCAACCGGAAGATTGCTGAGAGTATTTACCTCAACACAGACTATATATTTCCCTGTATCATCGGCTGTTTCACTATGCGTGATACCATATGTGACACCGTGAACTGTTTGGTCCGGAATCATCTGTAGTAATTTTTCATCATTCCATATATTCCACGCACCGCTTATCGGACTGGTACCATCTGGGGTATTGTAATTAATGTCAACCTCAACACCAACGACAAAATAGTCCTCCTTTTGAATAAATCTTACATTGTTAAAGCAATCCATTAGTTCCATAGAAATTTTCTCCTTCCATATATTTTCTGGTGGAAACGGATCAAGCAAGGGACTTTGCAATCGGAATTGTGCCGGCGTAATTCTGTACATCTGTGAAAAACTTTTTGTAAATGCCTGTTGAGATGAAAATCCGTTTGAATACGCAATTTCAACAATTTGTCTATTACTATTCTTTAAATCTATTGCCGCACAATAAAGCCGATACCGATTTAGATAATTTTTTACCGTATAGCCGGTTAATGTACGGAATAAAAATGAAAAGTAAGATGGTGACAGAAAAACCTGCGCCGCTATATCCGCAACTGTAATCGGCTCATCATACCATTTTTGAATAAATAAAGTTGATTCATAGATTATTTGCTTCATGTCCATAGTGCTCCTCCTTCCGATTACTACTATATCACGAGATATTTAGCATTGTATTGTCAAAAACAACTTTTACTGACATACCACTGTCATATATACTTTTATATTAGCATACATTAAATCAATAAAAGTTTCTAAAACAAAAAGGTTGTGATAAATTGATTATACATGTAGTAAATCCAGGTGACAGTGTATACAAAATAGCAGAAATGTATGGCACCTCACCCGAACAAATTATTTTTGATAATAAACTGATGAATCCTGACCGTCTTGTAGTTGGTCAAACGCTTGTTATAAATAATGTAGCTAAAAATCCTAATTTAGAAAATTCACTCTATATCAATCCTGTAAATAAGCGTACCATCATTGTAAATGGATATACATATCCGAATACCGATCCGGCTATTTTAAGCAGTGCCTTCCCTTACCTGACTTATATCAGTATTTTCAGCTATCAGGTTTTACCGGATGGTAATCTGACTCCCATTGATGACCAACCAGTTATAGAACAGGCTATCCAATCGGGTGTCGCTCCGAAAATGGTAGTTACCAACATCGAACAAGGCGGTGATTTCAGCAGTGAGCTTGCCAGAGAGATATTTACTTCTGACCAGGCGCAGGATAGGATGATACAAAATATCTTAAATACCATGTCTAAAAAAGATTATGTAGGTGTCGATATTGATTTTGAATATCTATATCCAGAAGATAGGGAAAGATATAATGACCTTTTAGAAAAAATAAGAAATGCAATACATCCATATGGCTATATATTATCTGCAGCCATTGCTCCAAAAACCTCTGCACAGCAGCCAGGTCTGCTGTATGAAGCACATGATTACTCTGCACACGGATATTATGATGATGAAGTAATAATCATGACATATGAATGGGGATACACTTACGGACCACCGATGGCTGTTGCCCCGATTAATGAAGTGGAAAAAGTTATCCAATATGCTGTCACTGAAATACCATCGAGAAAAATATTGATGGGTATTCCTAATTATGGCTATATCTGGGAGCTGCCCTATGTACAGGGATCAGCCGCTACCGTTATCTCCAATCCGGAGGCAGTAAATCTTGCCGCTCGGGTAAATGCTGCGATCCAATACGATTATACTGCACAGTCACCATTTTTTAACTATTACGATGAACGTGGAATAGAACATATTGTATGGTTTGAGGATGCAAGAAGCATATACGCAAAACTACAACTGGTTGAAAAATATAATCTTGGGGGCGTAAGTTATTGGACAGTAAATAATCCGTTTCCTCAGAATTGGCTGGTACTTCGTACAATGTTTGATATTATGAGATTTGTATAGATACGAAACCTGCTTTCCTGCGGGTATGGCAATTAAACGGACATTTGCAGTATTGTTGTGTATTTAAGAAACCATACCCTGATAAGGGTTTTCACTTGTTGGCACAACCGTCTATACGATTGTGTTAACTTGAAGCTGTGTTTTTCACACCCACTTTGTAAACATTGGCTTTTTTACCATTAACCAAGATATTCATACTATCCATAACAAACAATTTTTTGACTTTATTAATTGCGTCTTCAAATTCTTGCTTTCTAGCTGTCAGTATCACTATTCTTCCATTTTTATTAGTAATCCTCAAAAACTCATTCAGCATATCCATATAAAAATCCTCGATATCGTCAATGTGATCAAAAATTATAGCCCGGTTTTGCACCGGATTCCCATATCACGCCCGGTTTTAACTGCGTGCCAAGACGCGCAAATATGTTATAGTCTATATGTCACTGTCCGCCTTGCGGATAAGTGCTATAGAACCTTAATTACCAGTTTATATATATATGTTCCTTTCTCTTTACTCCTATCTGTTATTACTTATCTACCTAAGAAGTAAATTTTCCATTCTCTCTCTTTCGTCATTTACAAGTTGCTTATCATAGTATTCTACCTCTGAATCAATAGAAATGTTCAACTTCTTGTTAGCAATATCTATTTTCCATAATCCGATACATTTACCATTGTAAACAATTGTTGGAAAGATTTCACCTATTGCATTAAAATAATCTTTATGCTTTTCACTCATATCTACCTCCTTAATGCTTCTAACCACTCATGTCCATCGGGATATGATTTTTCAAGTGCATGGATTAATCAATTCTTACTTTCATCAGATAAAAGCGGAACAGTCATATCGAAGTCTTTTTTATAACCTTCTCGCCCAATATAGACAGATTTACAAAACAAGACAATCTCCTGTGAGCTAATAACTCAACTAAAAATCTTTTTAAAAATCAGCATTTTCACTATAATTCTTTTAATTTAGTTCAGTCGAAGGCTGAACTGTAACCATTCATTAACTTATTACCAATTTACATATTGACTTTGAATTACAAATAGTTTACAATTATTGTAAAGAAAGCACCGCCACTAGGTGGATGCCTTTAAGGTTTTATTTAGCTCTACAAAGAGCCAACCTACCCTGTTCGGCAGACAGGGTAGGATTTTTTATGTATAAACTATTTCTTCTTTGTAACTTTGAAGAAAAAGGTTAATACTGCAGTAATCATTATTACAAATGTGCATAAATCACTAAATGTAATATACATACGCATCACCTTCCCTTCTTTAAAGAGTGAAAGGCATCCACCCCTGTCACGGTACTTTCCTAATACGTAGCTTATCATAGAACCCGGAAAAATAAAAGAGTATATTTCTATATTATTCCATGTATTATAATTTATTAAATTTCTAATTTATTTCCTAAATCCATTTCATCAAATTTATCCATAATCTTTTGTATATCTCTTAACTCATCCTGCACTACCAGATTATTATAATTCGCTATTGCTGCAATGATAAACTGGTTTCTTTTCTTTTGAGATATTGACTGGATAATGTCATGAACTCTTTTATCCTGATCCGCATCCAGATTTAATCGTAGTGATGTCTGCTATTTATTATTATCCATTTTGTTACTCCTATACACTGCTAAATCATCTGACTATTGCATCTACAAAACCATCTTGTACTACTTCCCTTGCATTCTTTTAGGTTCACAGAAATAAAGATTATTTACCAATACATTCATTGTTTTAACTTTCTGTCCATCATCTGTTAAATACTTTGCTACTGTATATCTGCCAACAGCCAATTGACCTCCTTCCTGTCCTGTTTATCTAATATTAGGATCTCGTGTTAACCTACCTATCAAAATAACTTTATTCATATTATCTATCCCTACTTTCTTAATGCATAAAAAATAGAAAGCATAGACTTTACTGCTTTCTTAATCATCATAATGCCTTAGTTATTATTTCATAACTTGCTATCTTGCTAAATCCATCTTTTCTCCTTTTATATGTAGTCTTCATTTCCTAGTGTTCAACTAAATTATTAAATACATTTCAAGTGCTGTATCTATAATTGCTTTTATATCATCCTCTGTTGATTCTTCATCAAAATATCTTTCCAGAGTATCTCTAATCCATACCCAAGTGATACCGCTGTTGTTGTCTTTCCAA
>Ga0153924_1000725_pt1 | contig 19691 bp, 12 predicted proteins | sample TSNJ008MetaG_FD_104709 | JGI IMG/M metagenome (GOLD analysis project Ga0153924, IMG submission 104709) | Attine ant fungus gardens microbial communities from New Jersey, USA - TSNJ008 MetaG | ecosystem: Host-associated > Fungi > Mycelium > Unclassified | place: USA: New Jersey, Wharton State...
AATATCCAGTAGCAGCTTTCGGATTGTCACTGCAGCCGCCATTCCTGAGACATCCATGTGACTTTTGAGGAGGCGGGTCCACTAAAGAGCGTATATTCGGCAGCAGATGCCCAGGTATCATCATGATCCTCTGAATAACAAATATCGTGGAAAATATGTCCGGAAGATATGAGACATATTTTCAAATACTAGCATCAGACTGGTCCTTGGGTTAGATTCACCAATCAGGCTCGGCAAAAACTTCTCAGACTTCATACCGAACGCACTTATGTCGTCGCCACGCTCGTATGTTTTGGCCTTTTTTTCTTCCCATCACGCAAGCATAAAAGGCTCCTGCTCGATTTGCCGCTAACCTCTGAACCACCACAATGAGGCTCACCTCAGCGTTTGCGGTGCTTTTTGCTGGCCTTCCCTGCGTTTTCGCTGCGACTCGTACCTTCGATTTCAACGTCGTCAACGGCAAGGTCGCTCCAGATGGCCTTGAACGAGAGTGAGAGATAGCAACTACCTTGCGAATATCCAACTGAACAGCTATTTAATAGTGCTGTTCTCATTAATGACCAATATCCTGCCCCTCTGATCACAGTCAACAAGGGCGATCGTCTCGTTATCAACACGCATAATAAGTTGAGCGACCCTCGTATGAGGCGTAGTGTTTCTATTGTACACAAAAAATCTATGATTCTGTTCTCGTGTGTTGATATTTTTTTTTAGCATTGGCACGGGCTCTTTCAAGCAAGGACATCTGATATGGATGGCCCTTCTTTCGTAAACCAATGTCCCATCCCACCGAATACCACCTTCGTCTATGATTTCAGTGTTGCCCAACAAACCGGAAAGTCAGTACTCAAGCCTTTTCGGACTTGACGTACCATAGAGCTGACTTTCCCTAGTTTCTGGTACCATTCTCATCTCTCGACTCAGTACTGTGATGGCCTGCGTGGCGCCATTGTAATCTATGGTACGTCCAGATAACTGTTTTGATTAAGTGCCTAATACGATTTTTGATCAGATCCAAATGACCCATTGAAACATTTGTATGATGTTGACAACGAGGATACTGTTATCACCCTGGGGGAATGGTATCATATCCTGGCGCCAGATGGCAACAATGTATTTTTCTCGACTGGCATCGTCCCGTGAGTCCTCGGAATGCTAGTTTGTTTTTCAATGTGTTCATTCTATCGGTGGCAGGGTACAGGACTCCGGTTTGATCAACGGAAAGGGTAGATTCAATGGTGGCCCTCTCGGTAGGCATGCCTTCCAACAAATCTTCCAAACCATCTATCTGACAGTGGAATCCCCTAAAATTTTTTTAGTTCCATTTGCCGTGGTCAACGTTGAAAAAGGCAAGCGTTACAGGCTCCGTGTCTTTGCCTTGTCTTGCAGGCCATTTTTCACCTTCTCTATCGACAACCACAACATCACATTCATGGAGGCCGATGGCATTGAACATGATCCAGTCGAAGTTCAGAACATAGATATCTATGCTGCTCAACGGGTCTCTGCGATTCTCAACGCCAACCAGCCAGTAAACAACTACTGGATCCGAGCACCTCCGACCGGCGGTAGCGCAGCTAACAATCCAAATTGTGAGACATTTTTTCCGAAATAGATATCTACACTTTCTGAAAGAAATTCCAGTAAACACGAGTCTCTCACTTGCTATCCTCCGATACCGAGGCGCCCGCAATGTTGAACCTACCACAACTAATCCCGGAGGGGCTAAACTGCTCGACCAGCAGATGCACGTAAGCATGACTAATATTTTTGTATAATTAATTTTTGACCAAGCCATCCTTCAGCCCATCGCGCAGGTTGGCCCTGGGAAGGCATGTGATTCAGAGTTTTCCTCATCAGCATTGGCCCTGATTACATCCACCAGCTTGGGGACGGTCCCCCTGATGTCCATATCACGCTCAATATCGCTCAGGTGAAGATAACTGTCGCTTTTCCTTCTTCTTATCCTGAACATTGCATAGCCCAACCCACCATTCTTTGACATTAATGGTATCTCCTACATCTCACCTACTGTCCCCGTCCTTCTCCAAATCTTGAGTGGTGCCAAGACACCACAAGATCTCCTTCCCTCAGAGCAAATCTTTGTCGTCCCCAAGAATGCCTTGATCGAAGTCAATATTCCTGGAACTGGTGCTCATCCATTCCACTGTACGTTGCAATATAATCTACTACATGTGCTTTTCTCACTACCTTCACAGTACATGGCCATACCTTCGATGTCGTTTTACCAGCTAATGATGACGTCTTCAATTTCAAGAAGTCAGTAATCAACCGTGTTTTCATATCTGAAGGTGTTTCTCACCAACCGGCAGTCCTCTTCGTCGCGACGTGTATCCTATCAATGGTGGCAACACCACATTCCGATTCTGTAAGTGCCCAAAGTTCTGTACGTCTCGCTGATACTGAAAGCCTTTCAGTCACCGATAATCCGGGTGCTTGGTTCTTGCATTGGTGCGTTCTTGACTCCCAGATATCAATTGTGGCATTAACTCGTCTTTTCTCTCTCAGTCATATCGATTGGCATCTCGAGGCTGGTCTTGCGGTCGTCTTTGCTGAGGCGCCAGAGGACAACGTTGAGGGCCCAGCATCCCAGATTACTCCTCAGGATTGGAAAGATCTCTGCCCCGAGTTCGATGACCTTGCTCCTACGGACCAGTAGTTGTATCCAAATTATCTGGCTTCCCTGTATCATTAAAAGTGATTCAATTCATCTTGTTGATTCACTCCATCATATAAAACATGACGCGCTGACTTTATGAGCATCAAGAGTACACTCTATAGAATGATCAATTTGCATTCTGACAACAACATATGACTGATTTCTGATCCATTGAACTAGCTGTTGCACAAAAGAGCGTATGCGGTGAAGGAAAACATATTGAGACACCTCAATTGTCCTGCGGCTTAACCGACATGTAGGTAGATCATGTCGTAAGAAATTTCGACGAGAAACAGCATCCACTGTCCAACAAGCCTCGCTTTTCTCTACCTCAAATTCGCGTTCAGGACACGCTTAATTCAGCGCGAAAATGTAATTCACGATCAGAATAGAACGTAGATGGATCATACAGAGCTGAGGTAGATTATGATTACGATTCGTTTTGAAAGGGCAGACAGACCTTCACCGGTGTCGTGTATCGCGCCGTTTTTCTTTCTCAGCATCGCGCAGGCTTGTCTCCTGCAATTCTGAGACAATATTCGAGCAAAAGTTGAATGGCAGCCAAGCATAGTCCAGTTAGCGTATGGTTCCCGATGGACCTTTTGACTCGAATAGCGGATTTGAAAGTTTCAGAACAATACATCCCTTCCATTACTTCACTAATGATGTTACGTGACACTATGCAACATCAACCATCCGTATCTCGTGTAGATGTCAAGAAACTTGTATCTGAGGGATTTTATGTCCTCTGAAAGACCAAGCTCCTTATCAAATACACAGCTCATCAGACGACAATTGAGAATCGAACTATGCAAAGTCAATATGAGGATTGGTATGATCTATGAACACAACAATTCATGAAATGACATTAGCTAATTGCAAAAAATCAAAAACCCAACAGGAAGAGAGACGCAAAAGAAACACGAGGAGGAAAATCATCAAGATCGTGAATGGTCAGTTGCAAAAAAAATACAAGGGATCCAATGCCCCCGAGAGTCTATTGATGGAAACTATGTCGTTGCAAGAGTGTCAGAGAAGAGAGAGGCATGAATATTAGAACAAGAAATGTGGCATAACAAAATGTCCCTTAGAACGGAACGAGAAATCATACGAGTATTTACAATCATAAGCTCAGCTTAAGTCTTGATAGGACGCTTTGCAGGTTTATGGTTTGTGGGACGACCTTTCGGTCTCGGGCGATGGAACCTGAGTGAGCTTTCATGTCTAAATAAACCCGTAGGTGAGCAGAACAACAGAGTTGTACGAACATTCAACTCACGATAGGATGCTACCCATTCCAGCAAGGTTTTCTTTTTGGTCTATTGATCTCGTAGTAGTGCTTGTGCTCAACTTTCCAAGCACTCCAAACGTGTCCGTAGACTCCTTCACTCCATTTCTCTGGGTCAAACCCAAAGTGATCCTTCTCGCATTTGAGCCCACCCTGGCCCTGCTCGAGCCACTCCTATATTTAATGGGGGAAATCATGCGATTTGTATTTGATACACGTGAAGCCGGAAGGTTGGAGGGACGAAGGGGGCTCGAGTCATTTGCTTGGATTTTGGCTGCAGTTGAGCATCTCGTGTTCTCAAGATTGGTAGCTGATGATATGGTCTCCGGAGATGCAACGTATTTGACAGATCGAAGTTGAGGATACGGAGAAGGTCGCGAATCTTTACGAGAGCGCATCCGGCGAGGGCGAAGCTCAGACGGGAGAGGACCATAATTCAGAAGAGACTCCTCAAGCAAGGCCTTCATCCCCTCAAGGTGATGCGGAGGATTGAAAGCTGACGACGAAAAATCAGCAAGTAACCAGAGAGCACGGAAACGGAACTGACACTGAACAGCAAAAATCGAAAATGGCGTATCCAGCCAAACTCGCTGACTCTCCATCACCGTACTCTGTGCTTCATCCTGAAGAGCATAGTACCTTCTCAATGCAGTGACACCCCTTTCATCATCCCAGAGTGGCATGGAATCATCGAGAGCTGTTGCGCCAACCGCCCGTTGTATACTCGTACTTTTCTCCTGAACAACAGATTGTGCTGGGGAGCTTTGGGCACTCGCAAATTCCTCTTGAATGGTCTCATAGACTGAGCCGGTCCGCGAGGAACGAATGTGGGAGTAACGACGACGATTATGTCCGCGAGTTCGAGAACAAACATGTTGCTGAGTGGAGGTAGAATGAACGGAGTGACCAAGCATATGATCAACATCGTATAAATCAAGGCTGGACAAAGAACTGCCCGATATTGAAGTACCGTCGCAAGCTGAGAGAGGTGGTGTGTCATCACCAAAACTCATGAGAGTATTTGAGCGAAGTCGGGGGGCCAGAGACGGACGTGTGAACACTGGTGCAGGACGGACTGGAGCGCAATTAGATCGTATATCATAGTTCCGGGTGAGTCTCACTTACACAGCGTGGGCTTATCTTCACCGCGACCTACAAAACAGCTTTCCTCTGAGCTACGATCTTCTTTCGGATGGTGCTGAGCCAGAGAGAGGGAGCCCACTTGGAAAGGAGAGAGAAGAGTTTTCTTAGATTTCTCAGTGGTCCCAGTGTTCTTCGGGGATGCATATTGATCAACAGCTGCTCCTTTGATATCCCGGAGAGTAGCATACTTGCGCTTTTCGACACGTGCACAAGGCGAGCCCGACATAATTGAATCCATTGATCGTCGGCGAATGTGACCGCCACCAAGCACCTAACAATCTTGACAACCAGAATCATTCATACACAAGAAAAACTCACTGAAATCATCGTGTCATCGTCTTTCACGGGGCTGTGGGCACTGACCTCGCTCGAGAACGACAACGGTCGGAACTGGTACAAGGGCAAATCACCAGGTTGTATACAAGCATCATCATCATCGCGTCCAAATACTGATTTTTCAGAAATCACAGAAATGCGCTGACCACTTTTATCGAAAATGGAGTCTGGAACTTCAAGTGAGATTCTTCGATCACCATCCAAAATCGAGTCCAATGTTGATTGACCAGGTATTGGCGACAGTGAAAATTCGTAAGGACTACGCGTTGACAAGGTTGAGGAGGGAGGCAGGGCCCGATCTGTCGTGTCGAACATCTTATCGCCGAGCCCAGGTCGTCCAAGCCGCATCGCAGACAAGTCACTCGTAACAGATTCTGTAGATGCGTTAAAGCACTTATACTGGCCTCGCATCAAGCGGGAACCAGTGTTTCCATCTGAGTCGCGGTGTACTGCAAAGCTCCTTTTCAAGAGGCTCACTGGAGGTGCTAGGGATGCAACAGAGAAAGTGGATTCGCGGTGTCGATCACGAGGACGAGAATTTGGAACATGGAAATAAAAACTAGAAGCATCGCTGTCAACTCTCTTTCGCGATCTAGACGGATGTTTGAGGAATGAAAAGGTATCGTCAATGGAAAATGATGTCGATAGATCTTCTGATGAGGGACACTCCTGCAAACTTGGCAAACCAAAGTCAAATGGGTCTGGAATACCGGGATTAATGACCCGACCATAAGAAGAGACGGACGCAATGCTCATGATGGAGTCCCGAACGCGACAATCAGCTCGGATATTGCCGGCAGCCGGAGGAGGATAGAAGCCAGGGCGCTGAGAGTTGAACTCAAACCCTCGGCGGACTTCTTCGAATGAGTCAAGTCCGTCAAAGCTGGAGATAGATGCGTGAGAGTGACGATAGAATGTTTTTTGAGCTTGAAATAACTTGCGGTTGGCATCTGAAGCAACTCTTGGGCGTTGTCGAGGTAGATCTGGTTCCTTAGCCAGAGTTGATTTACCAAGGGAATCATCACCAAACACTCGTTGGGAGGAAGTGGATGATTCCGAAAGTGGACCAACATGGTCAAAACGGGGAATGATGTCAGAGAGTGTCAGAGGTGTGCTGGAACAGTGTGATGGCTCAAGGATATTTTGACGAACTGCTCCTCCGAATTTGAAAAACTTGTTGAGCTCTCCCTTCATCGGACGCACTTCAGCAGACTGATTGGAGGGACGAGACGGTCCCATGTCTTCAGTAGGGTCTGTACTGACAATAATACGACCAGTCACATTTGCTGAGTCAACCTCGAGGCTTGAGTCAAAGCCGTTGACCAGAGGTAGCCCTTGGACATCGCTGGGAGCGAATCTCTTGACATTAGAATCAGATGTATCTGATTGAGTTGATTGGATGCCGAATGTCGATGGGTCTTCGGAATTGACTATCCTAGAAACCTTGTAAATATCGAAGGCTTTTGACCCATCTGTCTCGCCTCCACTCTGCCCGGTATGCTCCTCTGCCACAGCTACACCATCTGTCAACTCATCCCCAATTGATCGAGAATTGTCAGAAGAATTCTTGGGCGAAATATTCTTGCAAACATTGAAACCCTGAGGAAGATGTGGAACGGGCGGTACCTCTACCTGAACAAGTCCCCCCAAATCACACCTCAAATCAAGCATCGCCGGCGTTTTGAAAGCACACTCAAGTTGCTCAAAAAAGCTGTGACGGTCTGAAGCACCGGACTCGTTCAGTCTTCGCAATTCTCCGGTGAAGTCAAATGATTGTTTCGTATCCACGTCGAGATCCAAATCCACATCAGCATGTTCCCCTTCATCAACATCTTCAAGAGTACCAGTATCATTGCCGAGGGACGCGTCGAAAATAGGAGGGCTGAGAACCTCAGAAGGAAGATCGGGAAAGTCAAGAGGAGGCGGAATGGAACGTGGGTACTCGACATCAGCGCTGTTATCCTCATCTTGAATTAAACGCTTATTGAAATCAAGAGTATCGTCGTCAGAGCCGTCATTGATATTGGCCTTCAATATGTCTTGAAGCTCATCCGGGATATCAGAGTCAGGATCTGATGCGTTAAATTCAGGAACAGCGTAGCAGGATACATCTGAACCTCCAAGGGTAGCAGGCATCCTCCTTCGTTTCTCCATAGAAGTAGCACGATCATGTGACGAAAGTAGGCCATCTGCGGGAACAGGAAATAGGGAGCACCGCTCCCCACAAAAAGCGTTAGCCTTTCGGCTCAGCGACGAAGAGGGAGAAAATGAATGCCCAAGACCATCGATCCTGGAGGCCTCTGTTGGAAGAGTGAAAACAGAAGGAATGGAAGCTCCAAAGGTGGATTTGGCATCAGCTGCATCGGATGTGTGGGACACACGAACTTTGGGAGGCCGTAGTGGATGGAAAACAGGGGCCAACTCAGGTTCAGGTCCGGGCGTCATCGTGCGCCTGTGATCTCTCTTCCATGTACCAATCTTCGAAGGTAAGTCACTTTGAGGCACTTTCTCATTGTCGCCCCTCTTCACATCGTGACGTTCTTTGACCGGGGAAATCTGCTGGAAAAGAACTGGCCAAGGTTTAATTGGTTGACCTAGGTCAAGTTCACTAGGCTTTGTCATGACAGTGATATCATCCACAGGAGATGTGAAGACAGGTGTGGTCAACGTCTTCGTTGCTTTGCCCCTGGATTGAGCATATGGACGGAGGGAAGATATTGAGACAGTACTGGGTCGTAAACCAAGTTCCCCAGCAACGCGGGTGGTGACGGACTGAGTCCTCCTGACAGGACTCCCATTGAACTTGTCGGTGAAATCCTTTGAAACCGGTCGTGACAGAGATATGTCCGGAGTGTTTGGCGTCGCCTCGAGGTCCAAATTATTGATAAGCTGAGCAAGATCATTAGTGGCAGCATCAAGAATTGACAGAACACCTATTTTGGACATATCAGCGGGATAGAGAGAACAAAGACAAACATGTGACGAACCTTCATCATCTTCGTAGACTGCGCATGGCCGCACTTTACCTAGCAACTGCTCCGACATCGGTCGAGCTCGGGGTCGCTTCACTGGAGTCGTCTGTGGCAAATCTTTTGTTTCGCTCTCCTTCAAAATGCCACCATAGACAAATGAATCATGAATCTCCTCCGTGTCGTCCTCGCGACCATCTCCTGTTGCCTCCTCAATCGTAGCAATAGGGAATGCAGCACTGAACCGCTTGTGAACTTCCTCCCCCCGACCAGCATCAATTGTACCACACTCCTGACTCGACGCGACTTCCAGGAACACATCAGTTATCGAAGTTCTCCTCTTTCTTTCACTCGATCTCGTACTGTCCTCTTTCTCTCTCTTCTGCCGTTTCTCTTTCTTTTCCTTCTGGATTTCACGCCTGTCACTCTGTAGCCCTTCTTCGTCCCACTTAACGCTCCCGCGACTCTGACGGTTTGAAACTGATACACTTGAACTCGAGGTCACAGAAACCGGTCTCAAAGATGAGGCGTTACTAATTGTTGAGCCCAATCTCTCCTTCGCTCGACTACCGAGGGCATCGAGAGATGGACGGTTTGGCTGCAAAAAAATTGATGACGCAGTTGAGCCACTGCGAACAGAAGGAAGGCGCATCGAAGACCGAAAGCTTAAACCGAGCCCTAAAATCGAGTGCTTCTTCCCTCCCAGAGTTTGCGTATTGTCGGCATATTCTAGATTCTCGGTGAGTGAACCTGCCTCGAAGCTTGACGATGAAAGACGAAGGGTTGCTTCATTCTCTTTCTCTTTCGCTCTCTTCTCTCTTCTCTCTCTCTTCTCTCTCTTGTCTTTATCCTCTTTCCGTTCCTTCTTCCCCTTCCCTCGGATAGTCCTTTCTCCATCCTCCTTATCCTCTTTCTTTTTCTTCTTTTTCTCTCCCTTCTCTCTCTTCTCTTTGTCCTTCTTCTCCTTCTCCCTCTTATCTTCCCCTCCCTTCTCCTTCTTCTCCTTCACTTTCTTCCCTTTCATGGTACCCTCCTTTACGCCATTTTCATTGACACCTAAATGTGACCAACCTCCAAGACGAGCCAAAGACTTTACAGATCGAATAGCCCGTACTGCAATCGAATCTTGGTCTCTTGTATCATTAAGCTTCCGGGTTGGAAAAGCGGGGCGTGAAAGAGACGAAGCATGAAATGTTTCCCTGAGTAATTCAGGAGCGAAAGATCTCTGGGCCCGACATGGGCGCGAAGTTTCCTCAGAGGCCTTGGCATGGAGAGCGGTTGAATTCGAGAGAGGAGTGGAATCAAGAGTACTTAAGCATGGTCTCCACTCTTGTTTGGATGAGAGAACTTCAAGGGAGTCAAAACAGAGATGAATTCTTTGGTCGAGGGCAAAGGTCCAGAAACTTACTTTTTGACTGATTCATTGAAACTGACAGTAAAACATTGAGCGATGACGATAAACTTCAAGTGGAGACAGGAACTCACATTGAGTACCCAGCTCATTTTCCTTTCCGCTTTCTTGGCTTTTAGTCTCCTTGGAATCCTTTCTTCCCTTTCCAATGCTCCACCATTTCTTGTCTTGAACTACTTTTGATGTATCGCTAGAAGCAGGACAGCCACGAGATACATCCTGAACATTCGTAACTTCCCCGAGAGCGTCCCACTTCAGCCCATTTAACGCTTTGCGCGACTTTGACCTCTTAACGACAATGACATCCTCGAGCTCGGGATCATTGATTTGGTCAATGTGAATGTTGAAGCTTCGACGAGTGGATGTTCTGTCCTGACAATCATTGCCAGAGATATTTTTGGCCTCACCCTTGGAACCGACGCCGAGGACTGCTAGTTTAGACTTTTTTGGAACAAGACGCTTGCGAGTTGGTGCGTCTGACTTGGGAGAAATAATGGAAGGAGAACCAGACGTCCATGAACTCTCGAAGGATCTCGAGAACGAAGTACTGGCGTCAGCGGACAAACCTGCAGCAGAAGGTGTAGCAGAGATAAGTCGTATAGATGGAACTTGGTGAGAATCATGAGAAATGACGTTAGTGCAATGAGTGTTTGATAGATTTGGTAACATATTTGCATAAAATTCAGATGTGCATGTGGTCTTGAAATTCGTAGAGTGGATTTGATGTGAAATAAGCTCGTCGTCAAACTTGTTGGATTTTCTGTCTAGATGAGATCTAGTTCTGTCAGCAACCGGCTGTAAATGAGTAACCGACGAACTGACTTGGCAAATTTGATTAATATTTGGCTACCAGCACACTCCAGCCCCCCAGTAGGCAGTATCAGTGCCCTAGGAGCACTGGAATTTCGTAGTAATTAACGAAACTTGTTCGTGCGAAGAAGAGCACCGGTCTTAACGCCCGGCGCGTCCTTCAACATCTAGTCACGTGATGGGATAGATCACAAGCTCTGCCAAACATCACATAATGGAAACATTTTGAAACATTTCAACGCCCATGGAAATGGTTTTCTTGAAAGTTTCAGAGAATGCATATTTTGGTACCTCATGGCGGCCGAGATCTATAGCTTCTTGCCCGGCATCGATGTCTAGAATATGATTAGTCTGAGACGTATCAAAGACATTGACAGATATCTCAAGGTCAGGTATTGGTCCACTTTACTGCCCACCACAAATTTGGAGGTCCTCTTCTGTTATCAGAGGAATCAGGCTCCATAGCTCTCAATGTCCCTCACGACATCTAAAGGCTACTAACACTTGTTGCTGTGCGGTCAAAGATCCTTGACGATGGCAAGCTCAAATTCAACTATCAATACATAACATCTAGAGCTTTCCCCTTCTACCAATCGATGCTTGATGCTTTGTAGGAGATCAATACTTCGAACCCGAAGAGGCCTGACAGTCCTGTTACCGACGTTGGTGCCAACTAATCTCGACCACATACACAAAGTGACTATGAATACAACATGGAGGTTCTGGCTCAACTCTCCAGAATCAATATCTGCACTATATGGAGGGAGGGAGACCCTGAAAAGTGCTTGATACAGGAATGAGAATCACTATCTTGTGATATCCTATCCTTGTTAGGCCCCGGGCACAACTTGTTGTACTGGTCCATGCTCGTACGCTGTTGTCCATAACAACCATGGCATCTCGGTCTCTAGAAATGTCCGATATCGAAAAACCTCGACCCTTTCTTGTACCCACAAGAAATCGACAGATTGTATTCAAAGCCGATGCAGTAGGACCCAGTCACGTCTGGTTAAACTAGCTTCTCAGTGACAGAACTTCTGAATTCTCTGGTAAAAATATTGGTACTTTATTTGTGTTCTGTAGCTTGAGGTAGCCTGCTTTTGTTTTGTTCAAATTACGTGTCGCTTTGTATCATGCTTTGTACGACACTTTGTATAACACTTTGTATGCAATATGCTGCTCGGCCTTCGGCATTACATCCTACCGGTAGTTCCCGGGACTCCGGCACTCTTGACACAAAAAATCCATTATTGAACAGAGGCACAAAGGAGGCACGGGATATGGCTTGCAGCCGGAAACATTGTTTCAACCGTTCACCAGCACCTGCATATGGATTGACAGGGGCGGTTGAACCCGTTCGATCTGCATAACATCCCTAGTTGCTATGTCTCGTCGTCTTGTATTGATATGAGTAATATAATAGAGTCTAATCCAGATCACACACACATACAATGTGGGCTCCTTTTGGTTTCAGTTGTACCGACTTTTACGGGGGATTGGATCCTTCAAACGCTACCAACAATGACACAAGCACCCAGATCAAAAAGATCAAAAAGTGTAATCAAGCGCTGTGAACGGCAAATCAAAATACACGCGTGTTTTTTCTGCATACTTCTGCCCCGCACACCCTTTAGATTGTCTAAACCTCTACAGGCCTTGCAACGAGACATAACCCAAACGTCAATGATCTCTCAGTGATGTACCTTGCTTGGTGACTTCATGATCTACAGCTCTCCTATATCTCCATCCAAATCTGCCAGCTCGAATGATTCACATGATGCAGGTGATCATTTTTCATGGGCAGCCAAGAAGGGTTCGAGTGTCTGTCGCGGCTTCAGCGGAAGTGCTGTTGCAACCAAGCAGTTCATCTCGTGTATCCACTCTGAAACAAAATGTCATGAGTCCAGATATGACAGCGGATGCATTTCCAGTAAATGCAGGGCAACTGACCTCTATTCGTCAATATGTGGTTGAGTTACTCCAGGAATAGGGTCTCCCTATAACTCAGTTCCAAGTGTTCTCAAATCATGGTCTCAAGCTGATCGGGAAGTAGTCCAGATTTGGACATGCTCATGTCTGTGCGGTGATTTCGGAGTTAGTGACCATGAATTCCGAATTCTTTTAACATGTAGATTGCACAATGGTCGCTCAATGGTGCACTTGAGTTATGAGCACTGTTTCCAGCCAACACAGGGATTTGCCATACTAGCTGGGCATCTTTTGTCAACCGCTCGACGTTTCATCTAACAATATAATACTATCCTTGACGGCCACTTTCAGGGTCTTGTTTTGTCATGACTATTGATTTTTTTCGAAGGTGTCAATGTATATTGTCTTCCACTTAATATCCAAGCAGTTGACTTCAAGTCTCAAATTCTTTGATGAGTGTCTTTCAGGTTGTGTAAGGCATCTAAAAGGTAAAATGGCCTGGTATTTATATGTTTGATAAATTAGAATCGTTTCTCAATCATCAATATCACCACTTGAAGTATGGGAAATTGATAGGTTTTATCTCAGATATGTTTTCCTTTCTGGAAAGAGCGTTGAGCTTCTCCTGTTTGTCTCTGTTGCAGTATCCTGATTATTGCAAGCTTTTCTGTAGAACTGACATTGAAACAAAGAAATGACATTGAATGAGAAAAATGAGATCTTCGAGCTGAACACACTTTATCTGACGGAGCACTATCGGTTTCCCTCCCAGAATACTATCAGCTACAGCAGAATTATCAGACGTTAGTCAAAACCATTGCTAACCAAATTTGCCATGCCCTGAGTTATCGGATCACCAGATTAAGATAATCAACTATACCCTACCGTCGATGAGAACTACCTCTCAACGACTGCTTCCTTTCAAAACTTTAGTACGTGTATCTCTCTTACTCAATATTACACTTCTGAGGCCTCATTTCTTTTTTTGTTCAGTAAGTCATCGTATCAGTGAAATTTCAAATACCAATCCGGACAGCTCTCAGCTGACCACGAGTGTTGCAAATTCGGCCGTCCAGGTCGATATTTTTGTATCAATCCATTGCATTCTCACTCCAGTCACTGTTGTGGAACCTGGAAGACGCTCGTAACATCAAAATAGCCAATACTCAAACTTGCTGCTCTCGGGGAAATACAGTCAAAATTCCCAGTATCCTGTCCCTGTCAAACGATTGTTACTTCAAAAGCAGAATTCCCTGCACTCAGACCGTCCAGTTCTTCATAAAAAAAAAATGCAACCTATCCGTTAAAAAGCATGTACCAAAATTGACTGCACACGATGCATAATTGTAATATGATCTAGCCCATGACCTTTTCATAGACCCCCGAGATCACTCTACTTAGAATTGACTCTATTCATTATCAAGATCTTACATCAATCAACATTGGTCATCTGTCGATTTTTGTGATTTGCATCCCTAGCATCACTCCCTGAAGATCTCACCTTGGCGCTTAGAGAAAGCCTGGTATCGTTACATTGGTGGCTTTGACCTCTACATACCAAGTTGCACCACCTTTCAGACATCAAACCACATTGTTATATTCTCTAATGATGACCTATCGACGAATGGTGGAATCAAAAGCTTAAAGATGCGAGATATCAATCTATTTCAAGTCGAAACTCAGGGGTTTCGCCGGCGCTTGTCAGTAGACTTGAAGGACCCTTGGTCAAAATCCTATCACGGACGCCATGAATATAAAGGCTTGAGGGCACTCCATCTGTCATGGTATGTTACCTGGGTTATTGCGTTTTTGAAAATTCCTGAAATGACGCACCCTCCTCAGATTTTCGCTTTGGACAAGACGAAGACTTTTCATCACGGTGTTTGGTCGGATTTGATTTGATATTCGTTCATTAAAACGGGACGCAATCAGAAATTGATTGAAATCATGGTACTTCGGTATGATTGATGGCCCAAGTATTGACCCTAATATAGAAATAATGAGATCTACATTAATTTTTATAAAAATGACTACAGCTATTCTTCTAAGGGATTGTAGATTCTACGTATGATAATTCCTCTTGAACTCCAGTATCTATAAGAATTAAAATAAAATATCAAGACGCACAGACATCTGAAAGATGCAATTAACTATTACGGACTCTGATGAAATGCGTGGCAGCCTAGAATATAAAATACACGAAGGTAGAAGCTGGTGTCCGTCAGACAACAATATACTGGGAAATAAAAGGATGAGACTATACCTGAGATGTTCTAGATATTGCGCTCTGGAGAAAAAACTTCGGGACTCATATACATTGATAGCTGGGGCCCACCCCTCCGTATACAGCAACCAACGTATGTGTGTATTCCTGTGCGGCTAGACAGGTCCCGATGTCGGCTGTGGATATCATCATGTGAGTTCCTATGGCTGTTGATTGGTGTTTTAGGCTTACAAAATATTTTGTAGATCCCGTGTATATCGTTTTGAGAAATCTTCATTATAGGGAGAATAAAATTTAGAGATAGCGTTGGCGATGAACATGTCGCTTTCGCAATAATGGCGAACAGGGATGTAGACCTTGGGCCACAAGCGGTTTGAGCCTAGCTTCATCTCGAAATAGATTAGAAATCCGTGAGCCACTTTCTTCGGGAGTGAGGGCTTGATACGTTCATGGCGCCCGATTCCAGGAAAGAAGTAGCTCCAAAGGTTTTCAATCAAGTCGGTGGTCTCCTTGATCAGGGGGTCATCATCGAGTGCACCACCTAATCGAACAATGCGAACAATTTCGTCCAGAGTAGTCGCATCAGATCGGAAATAAACCTTTATGCGGTTCTGGGTCGATGGGACACAGTCAACGGCGATCATGTCTGGCACAGGACGTGCACTCTGTGGGAAAGTTTGCATGAACGAGAGAACCCGCATCCATGGTTCTAGCAGACCGATGCGCGATATGCATTCTGTGACAAGATCTTCTTGTGAGACATTAGTCTCGGCTGCTCGAAGATGAGGAAGGAAGTAAAATTTTCCAATCATCGAGTCCCGTGAAAAGTCACCTCCTGTTGTATACACGTAAGTCATTCATGCATCACAATTTTCTAAGGAGACAGGACCCACCGAAGAAAAACTGGGAAGGATAGTGGGCTTGGTCACCACATCCCGGGTGATCGAGTATGAGCGTCTCTCTACAGATATCTGTCCATTCAAGGGACCACGCCTTAGTACGGTGCCAAGAACGCAAGTTATGAAGAGTAGTCATCCAGTCTTCAGTCGGGCTCGGCGTCCCATCAAGACTACTCAACGGCTCCATAGCGAAACGAATGGACATTTTCCCATCTGCTTCAACGGCCCAGATGAGTTCAACCGGTGTGTGGTCATCCGAAAAGAAGGTACATGGCTTCAGTCCTTGGGTTCTGAATTCTTGAGGTGTGGGCCCCAGCAGGGGAACGATCTCGTGGTTGAAATAGTCCATAAAATCGTGACGCGCCGACGAGGGTAATGATACACGTTCAAGAAGATACTGAAGTGATCGTCCGATCTCTTGCTCCCAAAAGGCGGATCGAGGAAATTCACCTTCGCACTGAGGATGATCAGTTGTGGGACCGAAGTTAAAGTATGACTTTCACTCACAAGGAACAGCGGATGTGAAGCAAAACGACTGAAGAATTTTCGAAGTGCAGTGACTTCGGAGCGTTTAGCTTCATATGCAGCTGAGATCCCCAAGACGTGTTCTGCGAGGAAAGACATGCTTGGGAGCGAAGGATACTGGTCGAATGTACATGGTTCATGGTTTAAATACTCCTCGAGGTGAGATAAGGACGGAATTATGGGTACAAAGTCTGCAAGCTTCTGTCAACTTGCATACAGATTTGGAAAATCATTGCTGCGTCCAACAAGCACTTTCTCCGCCAGCTACTCTGCATACCGCAGTGAGATGGATCTTGGTACGCCCTGTCATATTCTATAGGGTGACGCAAGGGGATTGTCCACGTCAGGGTCCGTAAATGCATTGGAAAGGGACAGCCCTAACCATCAGAGGATTCGGAAAATCAAAGGCAGAACTGTTGTACTGTATGATTTTATGTCACGTCAGAAACGTGACAGGCTCACGACATAAACATGTTCCCTGCGACGACAGTGGAAAACATGATGCATACGAGGCAACACATCACTGCAACCACGGCACCGCCTAGAAACAATTGGAGCCTTGCGCCACAGTAATATCTAATCGATCTGAACTTGCATCGGCCGTTGGGTACAGATGTTTTGCTGCCCGTGATTGTTTCCAATAACAGATTGATTTCTATACCCGTCTTCCTGATTCGTAGAAATAGCACTTTCCCGTTGAATAGTATCAAAAGGAGACAATGGGAATCAGTGTGACGATGATCACTCAATCATTTGTTTCTAGATGGAAAGGAACTTTAGGAATATGCCATCCTCCGGGCAGCCGAAGGAGTCCGCTCGTCAGAATGAAAACAGACTTGTCATACCTTGTCATTCACAAAACGTATACATATGCCAATCCAGGGTCAACTAAAGCCGTAAACCAAAGAGAGGCGAGAGAAAATAAACAGGTGTTCTCTCATGACCCCGATATTCAAAAAACCCAAAACTGAAACATTAGAATTGACGTAGATCTTGGAGATGAACATACAGTCATTCAACAAACCATGTGGGAAATCGGTGTTGCTGGCGAGACTGGAGTTCTTACTGAAACACGAAAACTGAATGAACTATGACCTCAGCACGTTACATTGTATCCGGGCACGTGAAAAGGAACCCATCATTCATTAATCATCGCACTGTGCCGACAAGTCGATTTGTTGCATGATAAGCATGATAAATTTGATGTCAGATCATCGTCAACAACTTCCATCAATCTGATACACATTCATAAACTCAACACCAACGTATTCATCCGTCAAGCCATTGAGTCTCGACAGTTCAATATATCATAGGACAAGCCCATAAAATCATTTTTTTTCCACTTTTTCAGTATAAACATGAACTCGTGCAGCATCTGAGACTTGACAAAATAAATTTTTACAAGGTATGTTGAGATCATATTATCTTGATAGATCATTCATATTGATGTTGAAGTATTGTCGGTGGCAGCAACAGATCGAAAACCAAGGTCCAATTGATGTTGAATTCTCATCGATGAGCACCTACCAGATAATTGAAAAGCTGAGGTATGTTCAACCCAACGACAAAACAAGTTGCTACCTTAGGGAGACTTATAACATCTGGGGTGTTCTAAGTCCTGGACGTGTCAGTAGTTTCTGCCGATTGAAAGCGTAATGTTGAGTTTATGGCTGGCGACCATTCAGTTGAGAGTTGGCTAGGCTTCCATCGTTGCCTGGAGTTGAGGCTACTCATGAGAGAATTTGAATAGAGCTTGCACAGAGCAAGGTTGAGGATTAGGTGGCTGGAGAGCTTTTCATCGAATTCAGTTCTCTTATGACAGCGTAAGATGCTTACACTCCAGTGCGCTGGGATGATGTAGCGATAAGCCTAGTCTTCTCGCTGTCCGCAAAGTGATAAGACTTACATGAGACAATGCAATGATCACCTCACTAATCGCGACAACGGAGGTAACCATACCAGTCTGCACCGTGACTACAGACAGAATTCAATTGATTACGTGCAACCGAGAAGCCAATTATGAAGATTCATTTACATCGAATAATGCGGTTAATAATCATATCTGGTCTTTCAAATCCTGTCCTGTGTCTCCGCTGTAACACGCATTCAAATAGAAGGAGACATCTGCATACAGAAGACTCACCCTAGAAAACTATAATCACGAGACAAATATCGATGAGCTGGATACTCACAAATAATACACAAGGCTAACAGTTATAATTACATCGACGATGCTGGTGCAACCAAGCCAGGTGAAGAAAGATCCCTTGAGATTGCGTCTTTGAAAAAAAAGATAAAGAAAATCCGCAGGCGACTCACATCCCATGGCTGAAATTTCCCGTAGGCCGGGATGAGGGACAAATCATAAGTGCTGATCAATGACGCCGTTTTCCAGCTAAGATTGAGAACAATGATGATGCAGTAATACTTGTAAAACCCACCTCCTCCCCCGAGAGAGAGAAAGGCCACTGGTATAGTGAGAAACCAGCTATGAATGAGGACGTGAATCCTCCACGTGTAGAAGAGCTGGACAATGACTGCAATAACACCCTGAAAAATTGAAATTATTAGCGGATAAGATTCAAGAATAAGCTGCCATCAACTTACTGATGTTGCTAATACTGTTCAAGAGACATTAAACATACGACGGTGAAAATTCTTCAGTGGCATACCTGTCATGAGATCTGTGATTTTCCGTTTAAAATATGGAACTCGCTAAAATGAAGATTTCTGAACTTACACCAATTAGCGAACCGGATATAGTAGAAGTCGCCTGAAAAGTGGTAGGTGGTAAGTTCGTGAGTGGGAAAAGCCAGGAAACTAACCAAAATGTAAGATCAATGCGTCATAGATGAAAACTGTGACAATCACAGCGTTGAAAAGTTCAAATATGAATATCACAGAAACCTGAAAGCCTCGGAATCAAAAAATCTTCTAAACAAATGCAATGGGGCTTACAAGGATTTTGATACTGAGACGGTCTCTGTTAATACAATCAGGACGCTGATAGCCTTCTGCTATCAGAATAAGTACCTGGGATAGGTAGTATAATAAAAGTAATTTTGTGCAATTAGGACTCCAAAGAGCAGGTTATTAATTATGACCCCGATGAGAACAGGACCAAGACTACAGTTGTTGGTCAGCCATAAATTTGGTAGGTATGGCGAGACTTACAGAAATGTTGGAAGTCCTCCTTCCATACTGTTGGACGGCTTTTCTGTCTCTTCAGCCTGCAACGGATCGAGAAAAAGGATAGAAGAGTATGCTCTTCGAGTAGCAGATATTTAGCAGCACAAATCGGTTGGGCATTGGAATGCTGATTGCTGCTAGAACCCCTCCAAGAGTGCTTATCTAACTTCCTACCTATTCGGCAAGGAAGTTTAAGTGCAATTAATTGACGGCGTTGATCATGCCAGGACCAGCAAGGACTAGGTTCATGACTTATGGCATGTAGAAGAAAGGCAAATAGATACATAC
>Ga0153924_1000726_pt1 | contig 19690 bp, 21 predicted proteins | sample TSNJ008MetaG_FD_104709 | JGI IMG/M metagenome (GOLD analysis project Ga0153924, IMG submission 104709) | Attine ant fungus gardens microbial communities from New Jersey, USA - TSNJ008 MetaG | ecosystem: Host-associated > Fungi > Mycelium > Unclassified | place: USA: New Jersey, Wharton State...
CCCTTGGTTTCGGCTGTATCCTTCCCACTGCCGGGCGGATTGGGGACTTTCACCCGTTAGAACGTGTGCCCACCGGGCACACCAGACCTCGGCGCCCAGGCTTTCCTGGGCGCTGACTTGGTCAGAGTTTCATAATAAAGGATCATTTAACTCTTCTGTCCCTGCCAGTACAAATCTACCCTCTTCAATGATCGACACGTACCTGCCATCCTGATGCATCACACGTATATGCCCGATTTCATCATAAGGAATCGTAATATCCGTATGACAGCCCATATAAGCTTTTCCAATATTTTCCTTGCGTAAAATCGAGATTTCATTATCTCTCGCAATAATTTCCTTTCCATTCGGATTATACACTGCCGTATCCTCCGACCAGCTATAACAGGTATCCCCCACCGCAAAATGAGGTCCCATTTTCTCCGCTATCAAAATAGGCAGTTTATTCCCAATACCATACTTTTTCGCCATCGCATATGCCGTAGTGTTGGTCCCGACAGCAAATTCTCCCATGGGCAGGGTATCGTGGTGAAAAAGCACATTTTCCCGGATATAACGTTTGTTTTCTTCTTCATTCGTAAAGTTACCGCAAGTATATTCCGTAATCATTCCATCCTTGAATGTCAGTGACAGCTTCTCGTACCGCAGTTCATTCAGATATACTTCACTGACCTGTAAAACTCCGGCTGTTCCTGCGAGTACCGGTGTCGTAAAGACTTCACCTACGGGTATATTCACATCTGCCACACAGTTCTCAAAGTTGGTCTCCTTCTCCGGATCTGCCAGCGTGTGAAGCTGTATGGTCAGGTCCGTATGATTATCGCCCCTTCCTGCAATATGCACGGCGGTTCCGCAGTCCAATGCATCTATGATGGTCTGTTGGATACGCTCATACAACTTGTAATCCAATGTATTGATCTTTACTACTTCATCAAAAATCTCTTTAAACTTTTCATGGATCTCCGGAATCGGAAATGCGATAATGGTAAAGCTGCGTTCCTCTCCTTTAATATAGCGATTTGTTATTTGAGCCGCTTCGTTATCATATTCAACGGAAAGTTTCTGCTGTACCTCAGACAGATGATAGGCGGCTTCTTTGTTTTCCGGTATAAAGGGTGGTTCACCAAAAGTTTCCACACATGCCGGTCCGGCATGAACATACGCCAGTTCTTTATACTGTTCGTAAGCAGCACGCATAACGCCCAGCTTGCGTTCTGCAAATGGTTTGTCAAGATAGATGGCATTATCTGCTTTGTGGTCGTAGTCAAACTGTTTATTTGGTATGGCTCCATAATAGCCGTTGCGATGCTGCTGCCGTTTATTGATACTGGCTGCCGCCGCCCGGAAAATCACAGATCTTAAACCCATTTTTTCAAATTTGCCAATGGCCGCCCGAATCATTCTTTCAAAGCCAAGACAATAACGGATATTTACCGTCTTTTTCTTAGACAAATCTTTATTCCCCAACACAAACCCAATACGGTAGCCTTCCGTATAGGTGGATGCCATTTTGTCGATCTCTTCCTGGTTCAGAGAATTCAGATGTCTTGCTGTTTCCAGTTCATTTTCTGTTACATATTCACCATATTTATAAAGATATCTCAGGTCCTCCAGATCTTCTTCCATAATAATTCTTGCGGCAAAATCCAGATCCGGATCGACCGCTTCCCTTATTCGACAGGTCACCGTCTGATCACTGTAATCGCTGACAAACCAATATACAATTTGCTGAATCTGTCTGTAGCCAGGCAGCTCTTTTTCAAAACAATTGTAAATTTCAACAAACAGCTCATTCAAAATTGTAATATCCTGCATCCGCTCTTCGAAAGCATAGACAATCATGCCGCGCAATTCTGTATAAAGAAAACTCAAGATACGCCCATGCACTTCTCCCAGTTTCTCTACTGCATAGGCCGGATTGCCATAGCTTGTTTCATAATTTCCGGGCAGGATATCTTCATACAGTTCCTGATTAAGTGTCTGCCACATTTCCAGGCTGTAATCTCTCAATTTGCCGCTTTTCACTAACTCCGTAAGTTTATGCATCTGTATAAGAAAAGAAGCCGTTTTTACAAAGTAATCCCTAAACGGCTCCGACACACTATCTTCTTGTTGTATTGATGCGATTCTCTCTGCTGACAGCGCATAGCGCTCCTGCAATAATTCTGCTTCCATTTCATTCACCCTCATTCACCTGCTTTTATAATTCCTTTTTCTACATTTCTGTCAATAATCTCTTTTGCATAATCCCAAAGCACCTGGGAACCCTCCGGTGTATGCTCATTACGTTTCATGATCTGGGGACGCTTTACTCCATGCTCAGTCCAGGATTTCCCTCCTGAAGCATCATTCAGCATAACCGGCTGCACCTTGTCAAGGGCCAGCGCAAACTTTGCCTCAGGCGACCCGGCCGCTTCAAATTCTTCCCAAAGCTCACGTAAATATTCTGCCTGATCTTCCGGCAATAGATGAAACAGCCTGTCCGCCGCTTTCACCTCACGTTCCCGTTTGGTTGTATGGCCCTGCATATCGTAAGCGTAAGTATCTCCTGCATCTATCTCAATGATATCATGGATCAAGACCATGATCATAGTCTTCTTCACATCAATCTGTTCTTTTGCATGTTCACTGAGCAGCGCACACATCAATGCCAGATGCCAGGAATGCTCCGCATCATTTTCTTTGCGGCTGCCGTCCGAGAGATATGTCTGTCTTGTAATTTTTTTCAGTTTATCTACTTCCAGTATGAAATCCATCTGCTGTTTTAGTCTGTCCATTTTCATTACTCCTTATGAAAATCCAATCAAAATAATAAAAATCCATATTGCCAGCATAACGCCACTTAAAATGGAACCTATTTTGGAAAAGAGATAAAAAACGTCTCTTTCCCGAAAACTCGTTAATCCGTACACAAGTCCCACAATTGTCATAACAATTGCCGTAAAACCTATCGTTCCCAGATAGATCCCACCATTTCCTTTCGCAAAAAAGGAACTATACACCAATACACAAAGCAGCAGAAAAGACAGCCCTCCAAGGACTGTGGATGTGATTCCTTTTTGTGAATGTTTCTTCTCTGTAAATGAATACATTCGTTTCTTAGCCATATATTTTCCTCCTTAGCCGGTTGCAGGCAGCAAATATAAAGTAGCCAATCATGCCTCCAAGAGTATTCAAAAACATATCATCTACGTCAAAACTGCCAACCTTAAAAATCAACTGTATTGTTTCCACCATCAGGCTGAATTCCAAACTTAAAATGGTAATCTGAAAAAATCCTCTCGTATTTCTGTTTATTACAGGTAATACAACTCCAAAAGGAACAAATGCCAATACATTCCCCGCCAGATTCGTGAATACGGCCACCGGACCCAGGATATCCCTGTTGAACCAGAACCGCTTAATTTCCTTAAACGGTACCAGATTGTAGCTGTATTCTCTACCGGTAAATGTACGCCCGTATTTTTCGGCAAAAAACAACAGGTAGATCAGAACTACCAAATATAATAAGAATAATATATTTCCTGCTATTTTAATTTTTCTCTTTAAATGATCTTCCATAATTTTTCAAATCAATACCTTGTTTTTGCACTTTAAAAGTCTTGCCCCATGTACGATCATCATAACCCCCGTCGAAATACCGGTAACCATTATAATAATGCCCAGCACCAGATTGGCTCCCCCTGCACTTTTCATCGTCTTATAGATTTTTTCACTCATGGAAAAATCCTCCTTCTATAATAATTGACTTATTTATTCCCGCGAGCAATGAGCCGGGTGCAGGAATGCTTTCATTTCTGCATTTGGCGAATACCGCGAGGGTCAAATACCTGCTTTAGTATTTGACTATGCTCCATACTGCTTATAATATGCATCGATATTTGATTTTAATGTGTCATCAATAAGAACGGTGCCCTTATATTCCCTTCCATACAAATGCTCAATCACTTCCGTCATAGTCACGATTGCATTCGCTGGGAATCCGTATTGCTCCTGTATTTCTTCCAGCGCACTTTTGGTCCCTTTTCCTCTTTCCATACGGTTCAAGGATACCATCAGCCCTTTTATTTCTACCTTTCCCTGTGCCTGAATAATGGGAAATGTCTCTTCAATGGATTTACCGGAGGTGGTTACATCTTCTATAATCACAACCCTGTCACCATCCTTCATCGGACTTCCAAGAAGAATGCCGGTGTCACCGTGGTCTTTTACTTCCTTCCGGTTAGAACAGTATCTGATGTCTTTTCCATATAATTCACTGATTGCCATAACGGTGGCAACACTTAAAGGGATTCCTTTGTATGCCGGTCCAAATAATACATCAAAATCCAGCCCATAGCAATCATGAATCGCTCTTGCATAGAATTCTCCCAGCTTACGCAGCTGCGTACCGGTTACATAACCTCCGGCATTCATAAAAAACGGAGATTTCCTTCCGCTTTTCAAGGTGAATTCGCCAAATTTAAGCACCTGACTCTCTACCATAAATTCAATAAATTGTTGTTTGTATGCCTCCATTTTCATTTAAACCTCCGTATTTACAGGCTCTCCTGCCCGTTCTATTCTTTCATTTGCTGTAGTACAACACTGTATCACCGCTTAATCACATGCACGTACTCTTATACTCTTTTGCTTCTGTTTTTCTGAAAACAATGTGGATTCTCTCCTTTTCATAAGAATCAGGACAGAATGATTGCATATTCTGTCCTGATTCTATCATAGTTTCTTTTCATTTTCAATGAATCTGAAGAAAGAATTTGTGTATCATCCTTTCAGGTCATGGTCTCTATACTTTTCGTCCAGTGCTAACCGGATCGACTTAAGGAAGTTCCGTGAGTACATGTAACTGAAAATAATTATACCGGCAAACACTCAATCAACAATTGTATTTAGTTTCTGCAGCTTCGTCAGACCACCGCGCCTGTAAGCTCCGCTATATAATTAATTTTATTTCGCACCATATATTCCCGAATCCCATCAATAATATCCACCGTAGCCGTCGGGCTAAAGAAGTTCGCAGTTCCCACAGACACTGCGGTTGCCCCTGCCAGTATGAATTCCAATGCATCCTCTGCCGTTGCAATCCCCCCCATTCCGATAATGGGCAGTTTTACCGCATTTGCGGTCTGATATACCATGCGCAGTGCCACCGGCTTAATTGCAGGTCCGGACAGACCCCCGGTCTTGTTTGCCAGGGCAAAGGTTCTGCGCTGAACATCAATCTTCATGCCTGTAATGGTATTAATCAGAGAAAGTGCATCTGCCCCGCCTGCCTCTGCTGCCCTTGCCATTTCTGTTATATCAGTTACATTTGGGCTTAATTTCATAATCACCGGTTGTTTCGCCACTTTTTTTATCTGTTTCGTAATTGCCTCTACCGCTTTCGGGTCCTGCCCAAAGGCTATGCCGCCTTCTTTCACATTCGGGCAGGATATATTGATTTCCAGTAAGTCCACCTCTTCTTCTGATAAGGCTTCCACCACTGCGCAATAATCTTCTTCACTCTTACCGCAGACATTGACAATGATTTTTGTATCAAATTTCTTTAAAAAAGGTATGTCACGCTGAATAACTACATCCATTCCAGGATTCTGAAGACCGATTGCATTCAGCATTCCCCCATATGTCTCAGCAACTCTGGGCGTTGGATTGCCTGCCCAAGGCACGTTTGCCACGCCTTTCGTCACCACCGCTCCTAACCGGTTCAAGTCAACAAATTCACTGTATTCCATACCGGAGCCAAATGTACCGGACGCTGTCATAACGGGATTCTTTATTTCCACACCCGCTATATTTACACTCATACTGTTCATAACTCTACCTCCGTAGAAAGGAATACGGGTCCATCTTCACAGACACGTTTATTATGTACATTGGAATGCGGGTCTACTTCTTTTGTTTTACAGACACATGCCAGGCATGCTCCTATTCCGCAGGCCATACGTTCTTCCAGTGACAGCCAGCACTCTATCCCCTTCTCCAGCGCATAATTCTTTAATGCACGCAGCATAGGCGTTGGTCCGCAGGCATAGATCACATCCGCCTCCAGATTATTATCTGTGATCGCATCCAGTACATTGCCCTTCGTGCCATAGCTTCCGTCTTCCGTGGCAATATACAGACTGCCTTTTGTCTTTAGCTCTTCCTCTAAAAATATCTCATCACGGTAACCTGCCACAATCAGCTTTTCCCCCGGCAGTTCCCCGGCCAGTTGGACCATGGGAGGAATACCGATACCTCCTGCTATCAAAAAAGCTTTTTTTCCTTCTTTGCACCGTTCCAATGGAAATCCGTTCCCAAGAGGTCCCATGATCTCCAAAGTATCTCCCACACTCATCTTCGAAAATTCTTCCGTCCCTCTTCCGGCTACCCGATACACAATACGCAGTTCCTTACGTTCTCTTTCTATCTCGCAGATACTGATGGGACGTGGAAGCAGCCGGCTGCCGTCGTTACTGAAGACGGAAATAAACTGTCCCGGAACTGCTGCCCCTGCGATCAGTTCCGCATGAAGCCACATGCTGTAAATATCTGCGGCAATACATTCCTGTGCAATGATATGGCTGGTTTCTTTCAATTTCATTTTCTTCCTCCATCTGCCCTCTTTTTTTGCTGTTTATATAGTATTCAAAGCACTTCCTATATCGGCTGCCATATCTTCCACGGCCGCCCGGGAGGCCATCGCAAAGTTCTCTTCTCCAAACCCGGCATACTTCTCCTGCTGATATGCTGCAATGATTCCACGGGAAGAATTTACAATCGCCCCAAGACCATCTTTATCAAAGAAATGAACCAAATCTGCGCCTTTTCCGCCCTGGGCTCCGTATCCCGGTACCAGGATAAAGGATTTCGGCATGATTTTGCGGAGTACTTTTCCCATCTCAGGATACGTAGCTCCCACCACCGCACCGATATAGCTATAAGTATCACCCATGTGTTCTTCACCCCATTTTGCCACCTGCTCACCTACCAATTCATAGAGAGGTCTTCCATCGATCAGCTGATCCTGAAACTCTCCGCTGGATGGATTAGAGGTCTTTACCAAAATGAAAATCCCCTTTTTCTCTTCTTTGCATACATCTATGAATGGCTTGATACCGTCAGATCCCAGGTATGGGTTGACTGTTGCAAAATCCTCATCAAATCCTCTATAGGTCTTGCTTCCTACCTGTACCTTCCCCAAATGTCCCACTGCATAGGCTGCTGAAGTGGAACCGATATCTCCCCGCTTGATGTCACCGATGACAACTAAGTCTTTCTCTTTGCAATAGTCTATCGTCTTCTTATATGCCTTCAAGCCTTCTATTCCAAACTGCTCATACATGGCAATCTGTGGCTTAACGGCCGGAATCAAGTCATAAATTGCATCTATGATATCTTTATTATACTGCCAGATCGCTTCCGCCGCTCCTTCTAACGTTTCGCCAAATTCTGCAAACGCTTTTTCATGAATATGCTTCGGAATGTAGTTCATCATTGGATCCAGGCCCACCACGATAGGCGCATGTGTTTTTTGTATTTTACTTATTAATTTCTGAATCATTTCTTTAAAAATCCTCCTGTATTTTATTGCTGTTCGTCTGAATCAAATGCCTGGCATCCCGCGGCATTCGCCAAATGCAGGAATGCCGGCATTCCTGCACTTGGCTCATTGCTCGTGGATATATACGATTTTTCCATCACAAATCGTAGCCTTGACTTTGCCTTTCACTTTTCTTCCATGAAACGGTGTATTTCTCCCTTTCGAGACAAATTCATTTGCATCTATCAAATAAACCGCCTCCGGATCTATCACTACTACGTCTGCATTCTTATTTTCCGCCAGGGAACCCTTATTAAGCCCAATCACCTTCGCCGGATTCAAACTCATTTTCTCCGCCATCTGCATCGGCGTCAGGATCTGCTTGTCCACCAGTTCAGAAATCACCAGTGCTGCCGCCGTCTCCAGACCAACAATCCCAAAAGGTGCTTTCTGCATAGTCGTTCTCTTTTCCTCTTTGCTGTGAGGAGCATGGTCTGTGGCAATCACATCCATAACATCCTCTTTCAGTCCCTTAATCAAGGCCTCTGCATCGGTCCTGGTACGCAGCGGAGGATTCATTTTATAATTCGTATCATTTTCTTTGATATCGTCTGTTGACAACGTAAAATGATGAGGGCAAACCTCAGCAGTCACATCCACTCCTTCTTCCTTTGCCCTTCTTACCATCTCTACACTGTCTGCCGTGGAGCAATGGCACAGATGCAATTTGGCACCGGTTTCTTTCGCAAGCAAAATATCCCTTGCCACAATAATATCCTCCACCGCATTACTAATTCCCTTCAGTCCCATCTTTTCCGTAACGGCATCCGCATTCACAACGCCTCCTGCAGCTAAATTGATATCTTCACAATGCGCCAGTACTGGAATACGGCACTTTGCAGCGACTCGCATTGCCTCCCGGTACAGCCCGGAATCCATCACTGATTTTCCATCTTCACTAATTGCCGGTGAACCTTCCTCTGCCATTCCCTCAATCTCAGCCAATTCTATTCCCGCCTGTTCTTTAGTAACTGCGCCTACCTGAAGAACATGAATCGGCGCTCCCATCCCGGCTTTGTTATGCACATAGCGAACTTTCATCCGGTCATCCACCACCGGTTTTGTATTAGGCATTGCCAGAATCGTGGTAAATCCGCCTTTCGCAGCCGCCTTAGCCCCACTCTCTACAGTTTCCTTATGCGTCAGTCCAGGATCCCTTAAATGTACATGCAGATCAATAAACCCGGGCATAACAAAACAGCCCTTAGCGTCAATGATTTCATCCGCCGGACTCTGTATATTCTTTTCCACTTTTTTAATTTTATCTTCTTCAATCAGCACATCATAATCACCGTCTTTTCGGGTATCCGGATCAATTACTCTGCCACCTTTGATCAATATGCTCATGCCCTGGTTTCCTTTCTTCTCTTTTATACCTGTTTATTTCCCAGATTTATTCTACCACACCCCTGCCTGAGCCGCAATTTATTTCTATGATAATGGGTGCATATTTTAAAAGTGCGAGGTTATACATGTTGGCTGTTTTCGGCAATGTTTAAGTTCTGTGCAAATCACATCCATACTTTTAAAAGCGCATGATTACAGTTCAGTGGTGCGGTTTATAGCCTGACGAATATTCTACGGTGCATGAATAAATCATTTACCTGGTTTTTGCTATTTCCATGCTCTTGCACTTTCAAAAACACAGAGCTGATTCGCTCGGAACTTAAACACTGCAAAAAAACAGCCACCGCGGGAGGCGATATGCTTCTAAGCAAACATCAAAGGGCGCCTTTAGCGGCGGCGAAATAACTGCTTACGCAGACCTCGGCTGGGCGTCGATATGGTCGTAGTTAGCAGTTAGTTCGCCAGAGCGTTGCCCTGTTTGCGTGAAGCATATCGCCTCCCGCGGTGGCGTCCTAACAGCCAACATTGCCTGCCAGCCATCAAGTTGCTGTGTAATCATCCCCCCTTTTTTCGCCTTCGATACGCCTGCCTCGTCCCCTTCACCATTGCCTTCCTTATTTGCTCAGACTGAACCCTCACACTACTTCTTATTGACCACCAGATAATCAGAAGCCCAAGCAATGCCTGAATCACCACAACAATTTTTTCTTCCATTTCTTTGCTGATTTTCATAAGTATCCCTCATTCCTTTTATTTTTATTGAATTTCTTTTTTTATAATGATATGATTTAAGAAAAAGTACTGAAACCAAACAGGTAAAGGAGTCGCTATGGCAGAACCATTAACACTTTATAAACTGATTATACTATTTATGCTGGATAAAGTCCGTTTCCCGCTGACCAATGTACAGATTTCAAACTTTATTCTGGAGCAGGAATACACCACTTATTTTACTCTTCATCAAGCCTTATCTGAACTTCAGGATTCCAATCTGATAAGACATGAGAAAATGCGCAATGTTTCCCATTACTACATCACAGATGGAGGCACTCAGACTTTAGACTACTTTCGCAACAGAATCCCCCTTTCCATTCAGGAAGATATTGATTTGTACCTGAATGAACACCGTATGGAACTGCGTAACGATGTTTCTATTCTATCGGACTACTACCGTACCACCTCCGGGGAATACGCCGCCCACTGTGTAGTAAAAGAGCGGGACTCCAATTTGATTGACCTGACTCTGACTGTTCCCTTGAAAAAACAGGCAGAGAGTATCTGCAGCCATTGGAAAGAAAAGTGCCAGGATATCTATTCCCAACTCATAAAAGAGCTATTATGAGCGAAGCCATTCCATATATTCCAGAATCTGTTTTTCATAACCGTTTTCACTGGGTTCGTAGAATTTTTCATCTTTTAGTTCTTCCGGCAGATACCTCTGCCTTGAAAAATGCTTCGGGAAATCATGGGCATACTCATAGCCGGTGCCGCGTCCCAGTGCTGCTGCTCCCTTGTAATGAGCATCCTGTAAATAGGTTGGTATCGTCGCTTTAGAATGTTTTACTGCTTCCATAGCGGACGAAATTGCATTGGTAGCAGAATTGCTTTTTGGAGCGGTTGCCACATAAAGCACTGCCTGAGCCAAAATCAGCTGTGACTCCGGCATACCGATGCGTTCCACTGCCTGAGCTGCTGCGACAGCCAGCTGTAATGCCTGAGGATCCGCATTCCCCACGTCCTCCGATGCACATATCATAATACGCCTGGCAATAAATGTAACACTTTCTCCTGCATAAAGCATTCTCGCCAAATAATAAACAGCAGCGTCCGGATCGGAACCCCGCATACTTTTAATAAAAGCAGAAATCGTATCATAATGGTTGTCCCCTGCTTTATCATACCTCAATACCCGCTTTTGAATACACTCCGAGGCAACATCCAGTGAAATATGGATTTTTCCGTCTTCTTCCCGCCGGGTTGTTAATACAGCCAGCTCAATGGCATTTAATGCTGCCCTTGCATCACCACCGGAGATATCTGCCAGAAACTCTATTGCCTCTTCTTCAATCACCACATCAAATGCACCCATTCCCCGTTCCTGATCGTAAACCGCCCTTTCGATCAGTTCCCGGATATCCTGCTTCTTAAGCGGTTTTAGTTCAAAGACGATAGAGCGTGAAATCAATGCACTGTTTACCTCAAAATACGGATTCTCCGTAGTGGCGCCTATCAATATCAGGGTACCGTCTTCTACGAAAGGAAGAAGATAATCCTGCTGCCCTTTATTAAAACGATGTATTTCATCCACAAACAGAATCGTCCGTTTGCCATACATGCCAAGACTGTCTTTCGCTGACTTTACCACTTCTTCCATATCTTTTTTTCCTGCTGCCGTTGCATTGATCTGCATGAACCTGGCGCTGGTAGTGTTGGCAATGACTTTCGCAAGCGTTGTCTTACCGGTTCCCGGCGGTCCATAGAAGATAACGGAACTCATTTTATCTGCTTTAATCGCCCGGTATAATAGTTTATCTTTTCCTATGATATGCTGCTGTCCTACTACTTCTTCCAGATTTTCAGGTCGCAGCCGCGAGGCCAGCGGCGCTTCATTCTCCATTGTATTATTCCTCATGTAATCAAATAAATCCATAATCTTCCTTCTGTTTATTCTAAAATTATTTCATCCACTGTTACAAATACATAACCTTGTTCCATCAATATATCTATAATACGCAATGCCGCTTCCACTGACGAATCATAATAGTCATGCATTAAAATTATATCATTTTCTTTTACATTCTTTACTACCTTTTGTACAATCTGATCTACGTTAGCTGTTGTCCAGTCCTTTGGATCTATGGTCCATTTCACTGGAAACATGGATACATCACTCTCCAGGCTGGAAGTCCATGTCCCAAAGGGTGCCCGCACATATTCTGTAGGAATACCCGTGATTTCCTGCACTGCGTCAGATGTACTTATAATCTGCCGGTAAGCATCCTCTTCTTTCATGCCGGTAATCTTCACATGGTCATAGGTATGGTTCCCAATCAAATGTCCTTCTTCGTACATACGTTTAATAACGTCTTCATTACCTGAGATATTTTTCCCAATCACAAAAAATGTAGCATGAATCCCACGTTCTTTCAGACCATCTAACAGTCTCGCCGTAAAGACAGGATGAGGACCATCATCAAAAGTTAAGGCCAGTTTCGGTTTTACATCTTCTACCGTTTCTTTTTCTTCTACCGTTTCTTTTTCTTCTGCACTCTCTGCTTCGGCAGTATTGCTCTGACTCTGTTTCGATGATTCTTTTGCCGTATTATGACGTATATGATAAGCATGTATTCCCAGATACCCCAATAACACCGCCAATGTTATATAAGCAATGTAACATACTCTCTTTTTTTGTTCCAAGGACATCCTCCCGCCCGGCGCTCTGCCTGGCTAATTTAACATTATTATGATTATATGTCCGATTCAAAAAACATATGCTCCATGTACATTTCATTGAAATTTAAATCTGTAGATAAATCTACTTCCATCGATACTGTCAAAATACGCTCTGTGCTTTCTTTGGCTTTTGGGTCCAGTATATATTTGGCTGCTCCCGCAAGAGAACTGTTTCCTACTGTTTTCATTTTATGCTCAAAAGCCTTTGGTAAAAGTCCGATCCGGATAGCCTTTTGCTGATCCAGATGAAAGCCAAATCCGCCGGCAAGATATACTGTATCTATCTGTTCATACGTAACTTTGTACCGAAGCAGAAGGGTTTCAATTCCCGCCCTTACTGCTGACTTTGCCAGTTGGATCTCCCTTACGTCTTTCTGAGTGAAGCGAATCATTTCGTTGTCATCAGTCTGTGCCAAAGGAAACCCTGCTTTAAAATACGCTTCGTCCAACAGACCTGTCTCATCCACCAATCCGGTCCTTATAAGCTCCGCTGCCATCTCTATGACTCCGGAACCGCACAAACCAATAGGCGGTTTGTCTCCAATGGTACGTACAAGTGTCCTTTTTTTATTTAGTTTCACACTGCAGACAGCACCTGCAACACTTCCCATACCGCAGGATATATTACCGCCTTCAAAAGCAGGACCTGCTGCTGTGGATGTTACCAGGATTTTATCCTTATTCCCTATTGCCATCTCGCCGTTGGTTCCCAGATCGATCAGTAATGATATCTTTTCATTTTTATCAAATCCACAAGCCAGTAAACCTGCCAGAATATCGCCGCCTACATAGGTTGAAATACCCGGCAGCAAAGTCACCGGGCATAATAAGTCCCTTTCTTTGAATACAGTTTTAAAAGATTCTGTAATTGTACCGATATTGACGGGCCGGAATGGAAACACACCTAAATGTTCACAGGAATACCCCATCAGCAGATGCCCCATAGTAGTGTTGCCTCCAATGGCAACCTGCCGAACGTTTTCTTTCCTAATTCCCGATTTCTTTAGAATCGTCCGAATACCTGTCAAAAGGTCTGTCTGAATGCTGTGCTGCAGTTCCTCTTTTTTCCCTTCATTAGAAGCCTGTATTCTGGAAATCACATCAGAACCATAAGCACGCTGCCGATTAATTGCCGCATAGCTGTGAAGCGTATCCCCACTGTCAATTCCGATCAATGCCATAGAAAGTGTTGTCGTTCCGATATCAATCGCAATCGCATACGCCGACTCAGTCTTATTCTGTTCTGTTCCGACTACCGCTTCTGTCAGCACTTCAAAATCTTCATCTTGCTGAAAACAGAGACGTATGCGGCAATCTTCTTTTGGATAAGCTTTACAGGAAAGACGATATCCTTTTCGAATCTCGTCCGGCTTCAGTTTTTTCTCATCTGCCTGAGTAATTTCCAGATTACCTTCCAGCAGCCGGATCATGCATTTCCCGCAAGTACCTCTGCTGCCGCATACCGCACTTACATAAATATTTTGGCGCAATAAAGCTTCCAGGATGCTCTCGTCTTCTCTACAGGTAATGAAAGACTCCTGTCCTTTTCCCACTATGGTAATTATCCTTTCCATGTCAATCACCTGCTTCATTTTTTATACCACTATGCACGTTATTATAGCCGATTTTGGCATAACTTTCAATGCAGCAATTATTTATATTTTCTCTATTTGCTTTTTCCTGGCTTATCCTTTATAATTTATCTAGAAAGTATATTATATAAACTAAAGGGGACCTGAAAATGAACAAATTCTTTAATATGGATAACACTTTTTTTTCTTTTATGAGCCGTGTAGCCGATTTAATGCTTTTAAATATTTTATTTATTATCTGCTGCCTTCCGGTTGTTACGATAGGAGCTTCCATTACCGCGATGTACTACGTTACATTGAAAATGGTTCGGAATGAAGAATCCTATATTGCAAAGAGCTTTTTCAAATCTTTCAGGGAAAATTTTAAACAAAGTACGATTCTGTGGCTGATTATGCTTGTCGCCGGGATTCTTATTTTTATCGACTTCAATATCGTCAATCAAATCCAGTCTACTCTGACCACCATCGTCCGATACGGGCTTTATTTTATCACCTTTATATATTTATTGATCCTTATATACCTTTTTCCTGTCTTGTCCAAATTCTATAACTCTATAAAAAATACATTTCAAAATGCGCTGCTCATGTCAATCCGGCATCTGCCTTTCAGCATTTTGCTTGTTGTTATTTGGATCGCACCAATTGTAGTTACCTTTATTCATCCGACGATCTTCATGTACGGTCTGTTGGTTTGGATATTGATTGGATTCTCCCTGCTCTCCTTTCTTTGCTCTCTGCTCCTGGTAAAAGTTTTTGACCATTATATGCCAAAAGAAGAGGAATCTATGCCAAAAGAAGGTGGGGCAATACCAAAAGAAAAGGATGTAATATGATTACCGGCAGTAAAGAACTTATACGTGACATCAATTCCCGTCTCGTTTTAGAGGCAATTGTTAATAAAGGTCCTGTTTCAAGGGCCGGTCTTGCCAAGCATCTGGGCCTGACTAAGGCTACGATTTCTGCAATTGCACAGGTATTGATGGACCATAAATTGATAATAGAAATCGGTAATGCCCAAACCCAAAAAGGCCGTAAGCCGATTTTATTAGATTTAAATTATAAGGAAGGGCATGTCATTTCTCTGGATATCAGCCTGGAATATATTACAGTGCTTACCTGTGATATGCGTGGCACACACTGCCGCCTCAAACAGTATAAAAATAACGCAACCGAAAAAAACATACTTCCCATATTAAAAGATATCCTGAAACAAACGATCGCTGAATTACCCGCTGTCACTCACGGCATCATTGGGATTAGTATAGGCATACACGGAATTGTACATAATAACCAGATTGCTTTTACTCCCTACTATTCATATGCAAATTTGGATTTATCGAAAGAACTGTCGGAACATTTTCACATACCGGTTTTCATTGAAAACGAAGCGAATTTGTCTGTATTGGGAGAACGTACCTTTTATTTCAATTTCCCCAACATCATCAATATCAGCGTCCACTCCGGCATCGGTATGGGCATTCTTCTGGACGACAGACTCTATACTGGAAATCACGGTTATGCCGGGGAGTTCGGACACACGATTATCATTCCCGATGGGCGTCCCTGTCCATGCGGTAACCACGGATGCATGGAGCAGTATGCTTCCGAACGTGCAATTTTGATGGAACTGGCACATAAAAAGAAATGTTCACACATGGACATCCATGAATTTTTCCGTTTATATTATGTAAAAGATCCGGATGCTTTAGAATTGATAGAACACTTTATTAAATATATGAGTATTGGAATTAATAATATATTGAATACATTTAATCCGGATTTAATCGTCCTTAACAGTTCTTTTACTACAGATATTCCCGATATTATACAAAAGATTCAGGACTCCCTGGAAAACCGGATGCGTGAACACTGCTGTCTTCTTCCTTCCGGGTTACAGGATACTGCTATTTTATTGGGGGGTGTTTGTGTAGTCATTAAACATTTTCTTGAGATTGACAGACTGAAGCTGTCTCCATCGAATCCTGGGATTTGAAAAGATTATGTTGGAATTATTGGAGGGGGACGCCAAGAATCCCTGCCAACTATCTTATGCGAAAGCTCCGGTGTATGAGGGTAGAGGAGCGGCACTGAATGAGGAAATCTTATTCTCACTTAATGGATATATTGACATCGATTCCCATCATCATGGGGAACTTGCAGCTTTATTTAGCCTTCCGAAAGAAATATAAGGATAAAGGGCTGATAGTTGACTACTCTAATTCATCTTAAAATATAGTATATCTGCAAGTTCCCCAAATTGTTTCAACGTCAATGCTTCACCACGTATGACGGAAGAAACCCCAAGCTCTTCAATCGCTTCTGAAATATGTGCTTTCGATAATTTAATTTCAGGTGAATTATTCAGTCCATTTACCAGCGTCTTTCTTCGCTGATTGAAAGAGGCACGAATGATTTGAAATAACAGTTTTTCATCCTTTACCTGAACCATTGGTTGTTCATAGCGGGTCAGCCGTATCACTGCACTGCCTACATTGGGACGTGGAATAAAGCAATTGGGCGGTACATTTGCCACAATGTATGGGGCAGCATAATACTGGACCGCAAGGGATAATGCCCCATAGTCTTTTGTACCCGGAACTGCCTGCATACGCTGGGCCACTTCTTTTTGCACCATTACTGTGATGCTTTTTATCGGCACATGGCTCTCAAAAAGTCCCATAATAATGGGTGTTGTAATGTAGTAGGGAAGATTTGCCACTACTTTTACAGGTTTCCCTTCATTTTGCTCCCGCACCAGCTTCATAATGTCCATCTTTAAGATATCTTCATGGTATATGGTCACATTTGGATATGCGTTCAGGGTTTCTTTTAGAATGGGAATCAACGCCTGATCAATCTCAACGGCTGCTACCCGGTCTGCATATTCGGCAAGATATTGGGTCATGGTTCCGATGCCGGGACCGATTTCCAATACAAAATCCTCTTTTGTTATCTCTGCGGATGTGATGATTTTATTTAATACATGAGCATCGATCAGAAAATTTTGTCCAAATTTTTTTTGAAAAGCAAACTCATATTTTTTTATGATATCAATGGTTTTTTGGGGATTTGCTAATTTTTCCATGGTTACCTCATTTTCTATTTATAATCGGTACATCTGCATTGCATTTTCAAAGGTTGCCTGTTCTGCCTCCTCTGGCGAGACCTTCTTGATCCTGGCAATTTCATCTAAAATATACGGTATATACAGCGAAGAATTACGTTTGCCCCGGTAAGGGACGGGCGCCAGATAAGGGCAGTCTGTTTCTACCAGTATTCGATCGAGAGGTGTATACTTTACTACATCTTTTACCATTTTTGCATTTTTAAACGTGACTACACCGCCGATACCAATATAATATCCCAGATTCAGGTACTCGCGGGCCATTTCTTTTGAATTTGAAAAGCAATGGATCACTCCTCCTGTACTTCCTGCATGTTCTGATTTTATGATATCCAGCGTGTCTTTGGCGGCATCTCTGCTGTGTATGACTACCGGAAGATTTACTTCTTTCGACAACTGCAGCTGTTCTCCATACCACTTTTTCTGCTGCTTATGAGACTCCTTGTCCCAGTAATAATCCAGACCTATCTCTCCTACTGCTGCTGCCTTATCATGACCAAGCAGTTTCTTCAGCCAATCCAGCTTTTCTGAATTCAAACTTCCCACCTCATCCGGGTGGACTCCAAGGGCTCCATAGAGAAAAGAATATTGCTCCATCAGCTTGACAGTTGCCTCTACACTGTTCAGACTTGATCCAATGTTTACGATATACCCGATACCGGCATCCGGCATGCCGGTCAACAGCCGGTCTCTATCTTCATTAAATGCCTCATCGTCATAATGGGCATGACTTTCAAATATCATGTGAATATGTCTCCTTTTATTTTTTATCTTATCATATTTTTAGACTATTTACAGTATTAAAATCATAGAATATTTAAGATTAAGTTACAGTTCAGCCATAAGCTCAATTTCGCTTCACTGCATCTCGCTTTGGCAGAGCGCCAAATAAATTTTCAACGACATATAATACGAAAGCAAGCTTTCTCCTGCATATGTCATTGAAAATTTGCATGGCTGAACTGTAACAAGATTAGTTATGCAGGCTGAACTGTACGAAGATCATGTTATAGGAGCTATGATGAAAAAACCAACTATAAAGTTTTTTATTTTTCTTGAGGTTATACTGCTTTTGTTTTTATGTATCACTAATATATACCAATATTATGTCAGAAGGTCCTCTACTCCAACTTTGCCTTCTCTCTATGGCGTAGATGCACTTTCGATTAATGAAGAGTCAGAGCAGGATAGCGAAACAAATAAAAAGGATTATATTACGTGGGTCGATTTTAATGTTTGCAGTAAAGCCCTGAAAGCCGCTTATACACTGGATATTGAAACTTATGGAAAACCGCTGCATCTGGATTGGATAGAACTCCTTGCATATCTGGGCACAAAGTACGGGGGAGATTTTTCAAAGTATAAAGAAAAGGATCTTACTGAACTGAGTGAAACGCTGTTGTCTCAGGAAGCTACTATGCAATCCCTTACGGAAGATATGAAGTATTACGATTATTATCTGGAAGCCTATGGCGCTGTTCTGGGCGGATTTGTAGGTGAATATAAAATTCAGGTTCCGATATCGTCCGAAGCCAAAGACACTGACCCTGCAACAGAACCTGAATCTGAATCCGAAACTGAATCTGAAACTATTTCTAAAGTATGGGAAAAACGTTATGGTTTGAAAGCATACTCGCCCATAGCGAAAGGCTACAGCTATTCAGATTATGATGATTTCGGAAGTTCCCGCTCTTATGGCTACAAACGTCAGCATCTGGGGCATGATATGATGGGGCTGGTAGGCACTCCTATCGTAGCCATCGAATCCGGCTATGTGGAAGCGATCGGATGGAATCAGTACGGAGGTTGGCGCCTTGGAATCCGTAGTTTCGATAAAAAGCGGTACTACTATTATGCCCATTTGCGTCAGAATTTTCCATATCATAAGTCCCTGAAAGAAGGCGGTATCGTGCAGGCAGGAGATGTCATCGGGTATATGGGGCACACGGGGTACAGCACTACTGAAAATGTAAATAACATTGATGAAACACATTTGCATTGGGGACTTCAATTGATTTTTGATGAATCTCAGAAAGAAGGGGTCAATGAAATCTGGGTGGATTGTTATCAACTCACACGCTTTCTCTCTCAAAACCGCTCGGAAACGGTAAAAAACCCGGAAACAAAAGATTATAACCGGATTTACCAATTTAAAGATCCGGCGGCAGAGGCTGCGGCCGGATCCTGATCATCTTGTGCAACAGGAAGCTGCTCTCTATCATTATTTAGCAGATTTCAGCACCTGAGGGCATTTTCTTTTCCGGAATCATCAATACCAGTTCACCGTTTTCATCTTCTGCGCATAGAAGCATTCCCTCAGACAATACTCCCGCCAGTTTGGCAGGTTTTAAGTTCACAAGCACCATTACTTTTTTACCCACCATTTCCTCTGCGGAATAATTCTTCTTGATACCGGATACAATCTGCTTTACCTGATTTCCTACCCGTACCTGGGAACAAAGCAGTTTTTTGGATTTCTTTACTGCTTCGCAGGAAATGATCTCACCTACCTGAAATTGCATTTTCATAAAATCATCATATGTGACTTCGGCCTTTGGATCTATATCAAGAAGAATTATTCCGCAGAGGAAA
>Ga0153924_1000732_pt1 | contig 19550 bp, 22 predicted proteins | sample TSNJ008MetaG_FD_104709 | JGI IMG/M metagenome (GOLD analysis project Ga0153924, IMG submission 104709) | Attine ant fungus gardens microbial communities from New Jersey, USA - TSNJ008 MetaG | ecosystem: Host-associated > Fungi > Mycelium > Unclassified | place: USA: New Jersey, Wharton State...
ACTTAAATCCCATGTGCTAGTTGGCTTATCAACGCCTGCATACACGGGTATACTGATAGAAACTATACATATAAGCAGTATTCCAAATAGTTTTAATAAGTTTTTAAATTTCTGCATATAAAACCCCCTCCTTATTGATTATTTATTATTTCCCCTTGTGTAATATGTAATTAATTGTAAATCTATTATAACACTGGGAGCTTGTCCAGTATATGGAAAATGTACACAAAATATTTACAATGTTTTTGTACATAATGACTATAAAAGCAATCATTATAAAGTTGTATAAGTAAAGTGAACAGCGCAACATCCTTTTTTACAAAAATAGAGGTAGTGAATTAACACTACCTCATGTAATCATGTGTATTCTATTGTACAAAAATCAGATTAGTTAGTTACGATATTATTAGGACTATTATCAATAATAGAGCCATAGAAGCTACCATATGTAGCACCACTAGTATTATATATGCCACCACCAGTGGCATATCCAGCAGCATTATTTTTAATATCAGTGTAGTAGAAGAATGAATATCCAGTATTATAAATCCCTCCACCATATTGAGCATAATTATTTGTAATTGTACAGAGTTCTATAAGTAACATAGTAGTTGGAGATGAGGGGATAAAGCATATTGCACCGCCATAAAATCCAGTATTACCGGAGAACGTACAAGAAGATAACGAAGTAGTAGAAGTGGTGCATATTCCCCCTCCACCAACTGAAGTGTTAACAACATTATTTGTGAAGATACAATCATATGCAGATAAGGCGTCAGCATAAACACCTGCACCATAACAACCGCGATTGTTATCTATCTTGCAGTTACGTAAAGTTAAACCACCACAAGAATAGATAGCACCACCGTATGAAGAATTATAACAATTTTGTATTACGACATTTTTAATAGTGGCATTGGTTGAATAGGTAAACAGTCCACCGCTTGTTTTTTTACCATCGAGTATAACATTTTGGAATGTTACAGTAATATCTGAAATATCCCCTTGAAATACATTAAAATGGCGCTTTCCAGCAGCAGCATAAATTGTAGCCCCTAAAGAATTGAAAGTAACATCATGATTAATATTTATTACATCCTCTAATGTTATATCATTTGCGATAACGATAGTATCTGTCCCATTCTCTATAGCGGTTTTTAAAGTTTGATAGTTAGTTGCAATAGCGACAGTAGCGGCATTAGCTGAAAGCGAGCCGGGTATTACCATAATACAAACTAATAGTAATGCTGTTATTGTTTTATAAACTTTCTTCATGTTAAAACCTCCTTATTAAATAAATTTGTAGTTACATAAATACTAAGATAATCCATTTCCCCTCCCATCTAAAACTTAGTATAATTTACAATTAATGGTTGCATATATTCCATATAATAGCACTAATTACATAACTTATCAATGGAAATATTCACAATATATTCACACTATTTTTTATGCATAATGACTATAAAAGTAAGTATTATAAATTAGTTTAAGTAAAAAGAGAAGTGCAACATCCATTTTCATACAATAAAAAAGGTAGTGGATTAGCACTACCTCTATTTTAAATACTACATTGTTATTACAATTACTACACCTGCGCAGGATATAAGTAATACTATACCAAGTAAATCCTATACATTAAAAAATAGTTTAATCTTGTCGCCGCTTCTTATTAAAGAAAACTGTTAATAAACTAATGCATACGACTGGTATTAAAAAAATCAAAAAAAGTATAATTAATATTACATAAAAAGGTACATCAGGATGTTTTAAAAAATTTGTATAACTCGTAATTATTGTAACTAACATGATTAATACTATTATAATATCGATAACTAAACTTATTTTAAATAATTTGTTATATTTGTTGTTCATGAAACCTCCCCTTCTCCATTAATATATATTTATTTTACAGTATATTTAACAATTTGTGATGTTTCGCTGCTTCCAGCTATGTCTGAAGGCCACACGGAAATCCCTCCATCTTTATCAATATCAATACCTTGTCTTTTATATGCTGCCCATGCAAGTTCAGAGCAATACCATGCTTTACGATCAGAATTATACCCCTTATTTGCATTCAATCCCCACGGTTTACCTAGCTGAGTTTCCATAAAATAACTTGCACTACTACGTTGCGCAGAAGTTGCTTCTGAAACACGGTAAATTGTTGCTTGCTTTTCGTTCATTCTCTGGTCATCTAATATACCTCTACATACTCCTATTGAAATTGCTTCAATAAGTCTAATATAATACGTACTATATGTAGAATTATAATATTTTCCTTCTACAACAGCAATATGACCTGTTATACCAAAGCCTCCAGCTGCTTCATATACAATATCACCTGTTTTTAACTTATCAGTTAACCCATATTTTGTATATTTTGGTTTTTGAGGTAAGGATGAACCAGTGTTATAATACCAAGAAGAAGATGAACTACTACTTGAGTAAGTTGTTATAAGAGGAGTCTCTAAAACATAATTATGTGAATTATATTTATAATCCTCTAGATTGTTTTTGTAATAATCAACATATGATGTTATATTGGTATATAGTGTATCATCGTATGATAGTAAAAACTCATCTAATGATAAGTTAATTTCACCATATATGGAATCAGCGTACTTTATGAGTTCTATATATGCTTCTTCTAGTTCGTCAAAATTATCATATTCATCTTCATATGTGTTTACTGAATCTTTCTCCAAATCCACTATATCATATAATTCTATAATAGCTTCGTTCGATACAAGGCCTTCCACATTGATATTTGTAGCTGCTAATACATTTGCAGGAGCCAATAATAATAATATTGATAAACATACAACAAAATTAATAATACGTAACTTATTTTTTTCTCTCATTAATAAATATCTCCTTTGTATTTAATTTTTAAATATAAAACAAATTAAGTTGCGGGAATTAGATTATTTTCCTTTTAAATCAACTAATAATAGTACAACTATGCAAGATGTAAATAAATGTAAAACAATTATATCACTGGAACTGAAGCCAGTAAATGGTATATGTTCACAAAATATTCACATTCTTTTTATGCATAATGACTATAAATTTGTAACATTCTAAAATTCAACTGTGTCAATACCTATTTTGGAATAAATCGACTCCGTAAAGGGGTCGTGGATTGAAATAATCGAGGTTATTGGTGTTGCCGATATAGATACAATAATAAAAATGGCAGAATCGATAGTAATTTCAGAATAATCTACATAAAAAAGGATAAAAGATGTGTTATACTTCTATCCTTTTTTATGTAGATTTAATACAATCAAGGACTTATTACAGTATGGTGGACCTGACGGTGAACTTGGAGCATCGATGCGTTATTTATCACAAAAATATGCTATGAGTAACCGTAAAGTAGCTGGTTTATTGAACGATATAGGTATATCGTGATTGTTTTGTGATAGGGGGCGGGAACCTTGCTGTGACTGGGTTTGCGAAGCTGCCATTTTGCCATTCAGGGGTGATACATCGTGTTTGTAATGTGGTACATGCCCGCAAAGCCTCATAGTTACTGAAGAAAATAAGTCTAATGTGCGGTATGTAATATTGAAAATTTCACAGTTTAAAGTTATAATGGAGATAATATTGAAACTTAAATTTATATTAGGCGGTAATGATAAAATGTTTAAAATAAGATATGTGACTGAGATTAACAAGCCGTTTTGGCGTACGCTCGATAAGCACCTTAGTGAAAGCGAGTTAACATTGAAGATTCGGGACAAGCGCGGATATGTTATTAGTGATGGAGATAAGCCAATTGGAGTTTTTAGATATAATTTGTTTTGGGACAACACACCATTTCTTACGTTGATTTACATTGATGAATCATATCGTGGTAAGGGATTTGGCGCACAGGCATTGATATATTGGGAAAATGAAATGCGCGAGTTAGGGTATAAAATGATTATGACATCTACGCAAGTTGATGAGCAAGCTCAGTATTTTTATAGAAAACTTGGATATAAAGATAAAGGCTGTATTTGCTTAGATAATACGCCTTTTGAACAACCACAGGAGATGATTATGCTAAAAATTCTTTAGCAAACAGTCTGAGCGTTAATGTTCCCTATTTTGTCACCTGCGAAAGTTCGATCATATACAGTCGTTTATCGGCAACAAATTGAGGCTGATATCAACCGTGTCGTCGCCATGAAAATTACTCCTATATGTTGTATGTAATATTGAAAATTTAACAATAAAGAAAGGTTTTATTATGAATAAGGATTATTTGATAACAGGTTTAGATTTACAAGATTTAAAAGAAGCCTTAAGTCTCGTATGGGATGTATTTCTTGAATTTGAAGCTCCTGATTATTGCGAAGAAGGAGTACAAGAATTTAAAAAATTTATTGAATATGAATCTATAAAGAATAAGTTACTGCAATCTCAGTTCAATATATGGACGTGCTATGATAATAAAAAAGTCATTGGAGTGTTGGCTACAAGACCGCCATGCCACATAAGTTTGCTGTTTGTAGACAAGCAACACCATAGAAAAGGCATAGCACGTGCTATGCTTAATGAAATGATAAAGAATTATGAAACGAATACCGATTATTCTGAAATAACGGTAAATGCTTCACCTTATGCTAAAGAGGTCTATCATAAATTAGGATTTATGGATGTAGACATCGAGCAGACTGTTAATGGCATTCGATTTATACCAATGAAATGTCCATTATAAAGACATTAAAGCGTTGGAAACTGAACTGAAAATAGATACTCATGTTATAAGCATTTTCTGACCTTATTACATTGAGTTTCAATTATGGAGGAAATTTATGAATTGGGAACCGTGGACAGGATGTTATAAAATCAGCGATGGTTGTACCTATTGTTATTTTTATGGGCCATATGCGAAACACTATGGTCAAAGCGCCATACAAAAAACAGACAAATTTGATTGGCCTATAAGAATGAATAAGAAAGGTGAATACAATATAAAAGGAGATAAGATTCTCGCAACTTGTTTTGCAACTGATTTTTTTCTTCCAGAAACTGATGAATGGCGTAAAGACATCTGGGCTATGATAAAGCAAAGATCTGATATTGAATTTTTGATTTTAACAAAACGAATTGACCGTTTTCTTGTTTCTCTACCTCCCGATTGGGGCGATGGATATGATAATGTAAATATTGGGTGTACTGTAGAAAATCAAAAATTAGCCGATTACAGACTGCCATTATTTTTATCTTATCCGATAAAACGACGTTTTGTAGCTTGTGCGCCACTTTTAGAAGCAATAGACTTAACACCGTATCTTCATGGAATAGAACATGTAACAGTGGGCGGTGAAACAGGACGAGAAGCACGTGAATGCGATTACGATTGGGTGCTTAATATTCGAGAACAATGCGTTAAAGCAAATATAACATTTTGGTTTAAAAATACAGGCTCACTCTTTAAGCGTGATGGCGTATCGGAAAGAGTAAATCCCTTTAAGCAAACCAGTGTAGCAAAAGCACTGGATATAAACATTTCAGATGGAAAAAGATTGTTTTGATAAAAATTAGAACACATCAGCTTAAATATAGTTGCCCATCAAGGTAACGGACTTGATAGCTTGAAAGGAGATACAAATGCCAGATCTATTAAAGGATATGTTGAATAACGAGTTGCTTCGGAAAGTCGCACCCTGGGAAAAAGCATTAGATTTAATTATTCCCGAAATGAAAAAGATAGGTGTGGATTGGTACATTCACGGCAGCACGGCTATGGCTCTTTTGTTGGCGATAAAAAAGCCAATTGAACGATGCAGTAATTGGGTCATGAGCGGCGGCGGTGAAATTTTTATGGAAGCCGTAATTAGTATTTGGCTTCACAATAAAGAACTTGCACCGTATGATATGAGTCAGCACAAGATAATCAATTATCACGGCGAAAATATTTATCTGTCGAGTTTAGAGATGTTGAAACAGGATAATGAATATTTAGGTCGGTCCGAAAGAGTTAAGTTAATCGCGGAGCGAATAAAAGAAAACATCCGCTAAATCATACCTGCCAGGATCTTTTTACATCACCATAGATGGGACAATAAAGATACAAACAGTCGGAGCATTACTACTCCGACTGTTTTGTCGTCTGCAAATTCTCAATCACATACCGCCATTTAGTTGGCAGCAGATTTAAACTTACATCAACTGTATTATCACTATAAACCGTCATATGGTCAAGTAGATTGCCGTAGAATAGGTCGGATTCGGTTTTTCCTAAAATAATATCCGCAACTTTTTCCTTAATATCCTGTTCAATATCTTTTATATCATAACTACGTTCCTGCCGCTTTCGGGCAACGTTTATTTTTTCAGTCAGCTCATTGACTTTTTTATTGTATTGTTCATTCATCAATCGCATTTCATCTTTAGTGATGTTCTGTGCAAAAAATGCATCCAATACATTTTTTTTCTTATCTGTAGTAGTCGTAAGTTGTTTTTCAAGTTTTTCAACATTTAGCTGCTCATCGTTTTCGGAGTTGTTGATTATTCCGGCAACGATTTTAGTGATATTGTCAATAACTTCATTGTGATCAATCAGTAATCCGTCCACACTTTGTTTCAGCATATCCATAGCGACCTCGTCACGCAATTGCCGCCCGATGTCACAGCCGACTTCATTCCCGGCAGTATCAATTCTCCTTTTACCATAAGCTGTTGCGGTCTGGCAGCGCCAAGTCTTGCGCTGATAACCGCTTTTCAGTGTTTTATATCGTGCTGAAAAAGACGAACCGCACGCAGAGCATTTGATTTTGCCAGACAGTGGATAACGGTTGCCGTGCCCCTCTTTAACAGAAGAACGCACATCACGGCGTTTCAACTCCCGCTGTGCGGCATCCCACAATTCCCGATCAATAATAGGTTCGTGGTGATCTTTGATAAAAACTTTTTCTACAGCGCCGTTATTATACTTTTTGTCATGAGTAAGATAGTCGGGGGTGTAGGTCTTTTTCTGGCACAAATCGCCGCAGTATTTTTCATTGTGCAAGATTTTTAGAATAACAGTATTTGACCATTTGGCATTGCCGGTCAGTGTTTTATATCCCGCTTCCCGTAACTCACGGGCAATGACTGAAGTCCCTTTGCGTTCGGTGACATATTTAGTGAAAATCAGTTTGACAATCTCAGCTCCGGCAGCATTAACACTGATTTTACCGTCTTTTACATTATATCCGAGCATACTACGTCCAAATACTACACCCCTTTCCATCCGCCGTGTTTGCCCCCATTTTACGCGTTCACTTGTAGATCGGCTTTCTTCTTGTGCCATAGAAGCTTTTAATGTAAGAAAGAATTCAGAATTTTCATTGAGCGTATTCATGTTGTCATTCATGAAGTATACACCTATACCAATTTTTTTAAGTTCTCTGATATAGGAGATGCTATCAAGCGTATTTCGAGCAAATCGGGACATTTCTTTTGTAATGATTAGGTCAAAACGTCCGAGTCTTGCGTCGGCAATCATGTGGTTGAATGCCATCCGTTTTTTAGTGGAAGTGCCGGTGATACCCTCGTCAGCATAGACATCATATAATACCCAATCAGGCTGGCGCTCGATATATTCACGGAAATACCGCTGCTGGCTTTCAAATGAATTTGCCTGATCTTCCTTGTCTGTGGAAACACGGCAATAAACTGCTATTTTTAACATAATTACATTCCTTTCTTTTGTGATAAGGTAAGCATATCATTACCATCCGTGTTTTGCGAATGTGCGGATTTACGATGTCCTTCAGTCAACTTATCAATGCACATCTGACATTGTAAGTCATTAATAGTGCTTTGCTCCTTCAGCATAAGCAGAACGGCTTTTTGATATACCAGCATAAACTCCGGCGCTGTCTTACTATTTACTTTATAATCATTTTTTGTTTTGACTAACCGGACTTTCTTATTTGTCATTCTACTCACCACCTTCATTATTGATTTTTCGGAAGCAATGAGTGCATTCAATTCTCCCTTATCAAAGTTTATGAGAGAAGCTGCCATTTTTTGCCTGTCCTATCCTGATTCACTGGAAATTACGAATACGAACGACTTGATGGAATGGTATTACCGACCCGACTTGCGGTTTCTCACCTAAAAGGTGAAGAATGGTGCGATAACGCCAAAGGACTTGAAGCCTATCCGGCGCTGATCCGGCACTTTGAAGCCGTTGATCCCCAATTTGCGCTCTGCTGGCAAATGGAATATCTACTCGGAACATATGGCGCTTTGAAATATTATGCGTGGAAGTATTTTAAGAAAATGGAACAAACGGAGCTTGCCGAGATTTATAAAGCCGTGTATGACGCATGGCAAGAAGCGTTCAGAATTAAGAAAGAGCAAGATGTCAGCCAGACGGAAGTGAAAGTGAAAATTGCTGCGTTGCTTAAATCAGCGCATGAAAATGAAATTAAAGCTGTGGAGATTATGGAGAAAATCGCATAACAACGAAGCCGCCGGATACGAAACATTTTTCGCGTCCGACGGCTTTAATATCACAATACTATCTATCCGGCTAAATTGAACGCCGACGCGGTAGATGGTGGAGCTGATTCAAATATCACATCTACCATAATAACCGCCTATCAATATTTTCAGATATTTTACAATTCGTTCAATAATTCTTTGTAGAAACATACATAATTAGTTTTTTTGGTTTCGCTATACTTTATCGCCTGTATAGGATGCTTTTTACACTGGCCGGTTAACATATAAGGTATATCATAACCCCATAATACACCTTTTGATTTCATATTGACAATATATTTTTCAATGAAATTAATAATAGGCATCTTATTATAATCACGGCTTGTTTCATCCATATACCCTAAAAGTAATTCGGAAGAACAATTACCGGCTCCCCGTCCGATTCCATTAATAGTAACGTCCAATAAAGATACTCCCTTTGACAGAGCTTCTAAAGTATTCGCAAATGCTAATTGAAGATTATTATGGATATGTATTCCGATTTGTTTATTATATTTATCTGCGGCAGACAAATATATTTCTGATAGATTTTGAATCTGTTTAGGATAAAAAGAACCATAGCTGTCTACCAAATAAATATAATCAACATTACTCTTACCTAACTCATCAAGAAATGTTAAAATTTCATCTTGACTATTATTTGATATAGCCATAACATTAACAGTGGTTTCATATCCTTTTTCTTTACAGTACTCGACCATTTCAATCGCCTCTGTGATTGTGTGGCTATAGGTAGCGATTCTGATCATATCAATGACACTGTCTTTTTTGCAGATAATATCTTTTTTATAATCGGTCCTTCCAACATCCGCCATTACAGCAATCTTCATTTTGGTATTATTTTCACCGACTATACTGCGAATATCTTCTTCACTGCTAAATTTCCATTTTCCATATTGATTTATATCAAAAGAATTTATGGATGCTTTATATCCAAATTCCATATAATCGATACCGGCTTCTAAATTGGATTGATATAGATTTTTAACCCATTCATCATCAAAATAGAAATTATTGATTAATCCTCCATCTCTAATCGTACAATCTAATATTTTACTATTCATTTATGCTTTTCCTCCTTTTCGTCTACTTATTTGCTAGCATGCACACCCTATGGAGTATTTTCTGGGTTTTAGTGAAAGCCTTTCTTAACTTATAGGAAATTACTATATTTCGTCCCCTTTTTGAAAATGTTTCCTATAGGATAAAAAAATAACCTTCATCCGCAAGGGACGAAAGCTATCGTGGTACCACCCATATTCAAGTATGACAATATGTCAAACTCCTCAACAGCTATAACGGGGCCTACCGACTTTGCTTTTACATATCGTATCTTCAAAGTAACTCCAGTGTCGAACTTCATTATATATCTGAACCCTGAATACACTCTCAGCCGGTGATGTATTCTTGCTGTCGGGAAAATATAAACTACTAACCACTTTCAACGTTATTATTTTCACTAATAATAACTTATTAAGAGCGGAATGTCAATATCAATACGGCAAATTTGTATTGACTAATTTCTGTGTAAATGAAAGTCGATTTAAATTTAATACCTGTTAAGTGGAGTTATTAATTAACAAAACAGTAAATATTATAAATTTTGTTTATAATAAAATATAACGTAAACAATATATATTAGGAAGTAAAGTGTGATTGATTATGAATAAGTTAGGGATTTTAATCAAGGCTCAAGCGAACATGCTTACTTATGTAGTGGCAATAAGTGAAATAAAGTTATCTCACCAGGTATGGATGCGATAAGGATTGCCTGCAAATGAATATTATATAGCGTGCAATAATTTTTATTATTGTATTAGCTCATTTATATGATATACTATAATTATAAGTAAAGATATGGAGGTTCTCAAATGGGTAAATATTTTCAACCTAATAAGAAGTATATGACTATCAGCATATATGCTCTTGTTGTTATTGTTATTAGTGCATGCTTTATTAAAATTCTAATCAGCCTAGGTACAACTTTTGAATTTGTCGGTGGATTTATATATAGTATTTCACCGTTTTTAATTGGTTTTTTTATTGCTTTTATTATGAATCCTATTATAAATTTCTTTGATCGGAATTTATCTCAGAAGTTACTTAAAGTAAAGAACAGGAAAGTGTCCAAGTTATTCTCTATCTTTTTTTCGTATATTATTGTTTTATTTTTATTGATTGTTTCCATTATTTACGTTATACCGCAAATTATCGAGAGTCTGAAAGATTTGGTTATTTCTATACAAAATTTTATTCCAGATATTACCCAATGGGCGAATAATATAGAGAATATTTATCCGGAACTGGATTTAAATATTTTTGATACATTACTAGATGAAATACTGCCCTCCATAACTAAAATGCTTGAAACAGTTGCGACTAGTGTTATTCCGGCGATATACGGCGTTGGACGTTCAGTTGTTGTGTGGGTATTAAATATAATAATTGCAGTAATTGTCTCCTTGTATGTATCCATTGACAAAAGACATTTGTTAATCGGGGCAAAACGGATTATTTATGCCATATTACCATCTGAAAAAGCCTTTTCCTTTACTAAGACCTTGCGGGAATGCTGTTCAATTTTCACCAATTTTATTGTTGGTAAATCTCTGGATTCACTTATCATTGGAATTTTGTGTTTTATCATTATGTCAATTTTTCAGCTAAAGTATGCACTGTTAATCAGCCTGATTGTTGGCATAACGAATATGATTCCTTATTTTGGTCCTTTTATTGGCGCAATACCTGGAATCTTAATCTTATTGATGACTTCACCAAAGGCAGCGATTACCTTTGCGATCATTATAATTATACTACAGCAATTTGACGGATTGTTTTTAGGTCCCAAGATTTTGGGAGACAGTACTGGGCTTCGCCCTATGTGGATTATCTTTGCCATTACATTCGGCGGTTGGGTGTATGGTCCTATAGGGATGTTTTTAGGGGTACCGTTTGTTGCCGTTATCTCATACTTGTGTGAAATCTGGATTAATAAACGACTTAAAAACCGTGGTCTTCATATTCCGCCGTACTCTGAGCAAAAAAAAGTGAAAGCAGCGGATTAGTTTCACATTAAAAATGCATAGACTGTAGCCAAAAACTTCCCGGAGGGTACTAACCGCGTCCCCATCCGGGAGTAATACATGCTTTCTATAACTCACTATGCACCCAGCTGCGATGTCGATTTGTCTTCAACTGAGAAATTACAAGAATTAACTTCCTCTATAAATGGATTCATATGCACCATACAATGTTTTACTTGCGGATAGTTCTTCTCAATCAGATCATGAACTTTATGGGCAACAGAATGCGCCTCCTCCAATGAATCCGATCCCACTACAAGAATCTCAATATCCACATAAACTTTATCTCCAAACAGTCTGGTTCGCATTTGATCTATTCCTAAAACACCATCTATCTGTAAGACTGCTCTTTTCATTTCTTCTTCTAACTTTGCATCGCATGCTTTATCCGTCATCTTCCCAACCGATGCCATAAAAATCTGAACGGCAACCTTGAGAATAAACACACAGATGACAATGCTCGCGATTGGGTCAAGAATCGGAAATCCAAGCCGCGCACCCAGTATACCGATAAAGCTTCCGATAGACGAGAGCGCATCGGAACGATGGTGCCATGCATCAGCCATCAAAGCACCGGAGTTTATTTTTTTGGCGGTAAAACGTGTATACCAATACATTCCCTCTTTGATGATAATGGATAAAATAGCGGCAATTAGAGGCAGCTGCGTAGGGATTACCAGTTCTCCGGCATTCCCAGAGAAAATCTTTTGAGTGCCACTGACTCCAATGCTGGCACCGGTAACAAATAACATCACCGCTAGAATAATCGCCGCAACGCATTCAAAACGCTCATGTCCGTATGGATGCTCCTTATCCGGCTTTTTACCCGCCAGCTTGACGCCGATCATAACAATGAATGTGCTGAATACATCCGATATGGAATGAACCGCATCTGAGATCATTGCGCCGGAATGCCCAAAGACTCCGGCAATTAACTTAAATCCTGATAAAAGAATGTTCCAAATTACTGTAACCATTGAAACCCGAATTGCCATTTGCTCATTTAATCGTTTCATAAGAAAACCCTCCAAGATAATAGATTATTCTTTGGCACTTCCACGGTATTACAGAGTACACCAAAGAGTTTCGCTTGCGAAACTCTGGCGTTGACGCGCTGTCACTTTAGTGACAATCTTCTTATGAAGCGTCATGCGCATCCTTAGCGGAGCGCTTTTTTGTCTTATAGGATTCCATTCTTAATATGGAACGGAATGTAGTACTTTCCTATAAGATAAAAAACACCTGTGGAACATACGACTGTCCCACAAGTGTAAGTTACGACTTGCTGCCGCCAACGGCGGCCCGGCTCCCAATAGGCCTGATCAGTTTGTACTGTATTATGCAGCGCAAAGAGATAATGCTATTTTATCCTATGCGGAAACGGATGTCAAGGTGCATATCCAGAGCAAGATTTGACTTTGTTCGTTTTTTGTATATAATTATTTCATATAATGTAAAGTAATCAAGGAAGCTCTTTTGATGGAATATGTGAAGGATGTTGGGAAAAAGGTGAACATGCGGCTGGAACAATAGAGCAGGAAATAACCAATAGGGACCTTAACAAATCGGCAAATGTCGATACGACAGTTGATAGAAGAATGGAGGGCAGCAAAATGATTGAAAAAATAAGAACATTACTCAATCAGTTCATTAATGAAATAAATACAATTCTTCATGATAACCCACCAAGCGTATGCCTTTATGGCTCTTGTGTACTTGACGATTTCCGTGAAGGTTGGAGTGATATTGATTTTCTTGCTCTCACTGATAAGCCAACTACGCAAGCGGATGCAGAACAGTTGCTGGAACTACGGCAGCGTCTAAGCAAAAAATATGACAATCTGCTTTTTCATAGTCTTGAGGGAGTGATTATGTCTCACGACGGTCTATTAAAAGGAAAAGAAGATACCGTTATATACTGGGGATTAAGCGGTCAGCGTATTATTGATTCGTACAGCCTTGATTGCTTTGCAAGAAAATCATTACTTGAGCATGGTATTATGCTTTGTGGAAATGATTTTAGAAATAAAATTTCGATGCCTACATATGAGGATTTAGTTGCCGGAGTTGACAGACATTATCAGGCTATCCGCAAACACGCCGTCCAAACAAATGGAAATGCATCATCATCAGGCTGGCTTCTCGATATTGCGCGAGGCATATATACGATTGATACCGGTGGCTATATTGCCAAGACAGAAGCAGCCAAATGGGCCGTCCAAAAAGGACTCGTCCCGAATATGCCACTCATGAAAAAAGTGATTGCTGTTCGAGAAAATCCGGCACTTGAAAGTCAGGGCGAATATACATCGGAATTTTTTGAATCGCTTGGTCCGGAGATTCAACGGTTTGCAGATGTGCTTTATGATCATCTACAAGCATGGCTCAACTTACAATCTGCAAAAGATGAATTGTGGGATGTATACGATGAAAACCGCAAGCTAACCGGGCGAACTCACCGGCGCGCCGATCCGATGCCGGAAGGCGATTATCATCTTGTTGTTCATGTATGGATTTTAAATAGTAAAGGCGAATTTCTGATTACCAAACGCGCTCCTAACAAGGGATACCCGAATATGTGGGAAACAACAGGTGGCTCAGCTGTTACAGGCGATACCAGTCTGACCGCTGCAGTCCGTGAAGTAAAAGAAGAAACAGGACTCGATGTTTTGCCTGAAAACGGCAAAGTGGTGCTGACAATTCAACGAGATGATTGCTTTTGCGATATTTGGCTGTTTAAGCAAGATTTTGATATCAAATTTGTTGTGTTACAGGACGGCGAAACAATCGATGCCAAATGGGCTGCCAAAGATGAAATCCGGCAAATAGTTATTAATGGTGATTTTATCCCGCTCAGTTATATGGAAGAGTTTTTACTTTGCAAGAGGAAGATGAGGTTATTCGTATGACCATTATGAGTACAATGCTTGACGGCGTTTTAAACGAGATTGTGAGCGATGTAGAATGATTAGTGTAAAGAATGTTTTTTTAAAATATCCTTATTCAAGTGAAGATACAATCAAAGATGTTAGCTTTGACGTAAAGCAAGGTGAAATATTTGGATTTTTGGGTCCATCCGGTGCAGGAAAAAGCACAATACAGAAAATACTTACAGGAACACTTCGTAATTATCGTGGAAGTGTGCAGGTGTTTGATACCGAGATTAAAAATAGGAAAAATCAATATTATGAAAATATAGGTGTGGATTTTGAGTTTCCTAATTTCTACGGCAAGTTTACAGCACTTGAAAATTTGAATTATTTTGCTTCTCTTTACTCAAGCAAAACGATTAAGCCATTGGAACTACTAAAAAAAGTAGGACTTCATAATGATGCTGATAAAAGGGTTTCAAGCTATTCAAAAGGAATGAAAATGCGGCTTGGGTTTATTCGTTGCCTGCTGCACGACCCCAAGCTTTTATTCTTAGATGAGCCGACAAGTGGTCTTGACCCTGCCAATGCAAGGGTTTTGAAAGATATGATATTGGAACAAAAAGAATTGGGGAAAACCATAATTTTAACTACGCACAATATGCATGATGCACAGGAACTTTGTGACCGTGTAGCATTTATTGTTGATGGGAAAATAAAAGCAGTTGATACACCTCATGCATTTCAAAAAAGCAACATTGACACCAATGTAGAGTTTTGCTTTATAAAGAACGGATATGAAACAAAAAAGACTTGTTTATTGTCAGAACTGAATTTTAATGATGATTTTAAATCCGCATTAAATACGGGAAACATTACAAGTATCCACTCAAAAGAGCAAACACTTGAAGATGTATTTATTTCTCTTACAGGCAGGTGTTTAGCATGAGGTTTTTAAAAACACTAATAAACGATATTCATTATCAAATTAAATATGGATTTTATTTACTTTATACTTTTATAAGTGCTATCTACATAGCCATCTTAATTTTATACCACAGCAATACAAGGATTTGGCATCGTCAATAATTATTTTAACCGACCCTGCAATGCTTGGAATGTTTTTTATCGGCGGTATTTGGCTTTTAGAAAAAGGTGAAGGATTGCATAAGTTTTGGAGCATATCACCTCTAAAGACGATTGAATATATATTGTCAAAAGCAATATCACTTTCGATTATATCAACTATATCATCAATTTTAATAGTCATTATCGGCACGGGAAAAACAAGCGGGTTGTTGTATTTGTTAGCAAGTGTATTGATTGGGTCAATTGTTTTTAACATAATCGGGTTGATTGTTGCATCCTACGCTCGCTCGGTAAATCATTATATGATTATTGCAGTACCGCCTACCTTACTTTTATCCGTCCCGCCACTTGCAGTAGCGTTTGGTTTTCGCCATCCACTTTTAGGTGTTTTCCCCGGAACAGCATTGTGGAATATTATTGCAGGCGCAACTGATATAACAGAAAGCACAAGTATATGGCATTGGATTATCCTTACCGCATGGGTTGGAATAGCTTTGTTGATTGCTAATCATCGTATTCCTAACGCAATGCAATCGGAAGGTGGTGAAAAGGCATGAAGCAAACGGTTAATTTATTTCGTATAGGACTCCGGCAAGTATTTAAGGACGGTATGCTTTTTATTATGCTACCCGCCCCCCTTTTAATCGGTTTATTTTTTAACTTTGTTATTCCTTTTGCTAACAGGATGTTAGTAGAGCAATTATCATTTTCAATTTCACCGTGGTATGGTCTTGTTGATGGTATGCTAATATGCTTATCTCCTATGTTTGTTGCTATGATTTCAGCTTTTTTATTGCTCGAAGAAAAAGAGGAGGGTATTGGAGCATTTTATCAAATAACTCCAACAAGTGGAAACACTTATATATTGGCTCGTATAGGCTTACCCATGATTTGGGCATTTACTTCAACATTGATTGTCACAATTATTTTTACCATTAGTACGATATCCGCAAGTGCAATTATTATGGCTTCTATTATCAGTTCATTGTTTGGTATTGCGTTGGCAATGATGGTTGTATCTCTTGCTGAAAATCGTGTTGAAGGTCTAGCAATCTCAAAACTTATGGGAGTGAGTTTTTTAGGCCTTATTTTGGTTTGGTTTATCCCTGCGCCGTATCAGTATTTTGCTGCTTTTCTTCCGTCTTTTTGGATTGGTAAAATTACTTTAGATGGTCTAAATATTTATTATGTTGTATTCGGCATATTGGTAAGTTTTATGTGGATTGCAATATTTACACGAAAGTTTATGAAAAAGATTTGAGGAAAGTTATAAATGAATAGTGGATATTATGCCCTGCTTTCAAAAACAAAAGTAATATACAAGATGATACGCAGAAAAAGTGTTAACAATGCCAAATTCGTGAAGAAATGGCTGGTTATTGTAGAGGGTATGGGATGTGATGAAGAAGCCGAAAAAATTCTTTTCTGCTCTTGACGGCATGGTATAGAGTGGATTTATAAATTAATATTATACAGGAGGTGCGTATATGCTAGAAATATTGCCTTTAGAAAAAAAAGACGCAATGTGTATTGTGAAATGGAATGATAAAAAAACGGCTGAATTCTTACAGCAATGGGCAGGTTGTGGTTACGAATATCCGATTTCTGAGAAACAAATTACTGATAGGATTGAAGCCGGGTCTTCATCAAATTATATGCTTTATAAAATAGTTCTTGATGATGATATGATAGGCACTATTGAACTTATGAACATTGATTTTACAGCGAAAACAGCTAAAGTTGGACGATTTTTATTAAAGCCTGAGTTTACTGGTAAGGGTTATGGTACTGAAGCTTTATCAGAATTAATTATGTTTATTTTTAATAATTATAGTTTGAAAAAAGTAGGGATAACAGTATTTGATTTTAATAAATCTGCATTACGATGCTATGAAAAGGTAGGATTTAAATATGTAAATGAGGAAACTCGTCCAAATGGTTGGATAGCGATTAACATGGAGTTTATATATTAGGCAAGTTAAAGAATAGAACATATCCTCTCTTTTCCGCAAGTAAAATCAAGTAATGCGATTTCCAATACGCTATAATGACTATAGAGTGGTTGAAACGAGGTGGACAGACGAATGTACGAGTGGCACAAGCAAATCCAAATAATCGTTGATGAAATTGACGAGTGTATTAAACATCATAACAGTGAAGCAATAACGCTACGATTTCTTTCTCGCAAGTTAGGTTATTCCGAATTTCATACTACGAGAAAATTTAAGGAAATATCGGGTATGCAGTTAAGGGATTATCTGCGGCATAGAAAGTTAGCCTTTGCGTTGAAAGAGGTGCGAGATAGTGAAAGAAGCATTTTGGATATTGCTTTTGACTATGGCTTTTCATCACATGAAGCCTTTACGCGGGCTTTTAAAGCAACATACGATATTGCTCCAAGCGAATATCGTAAAAAGCCAATGCCTGTCGTCCTTCGTACAAAGATAAAACCTTTTGACCGCTACTTTTTAGGAATTGGAGAGATTGGCATGGTAAAATTAAAATCCACAGAGAGCGTTAAGATTTATTTTGTAACCATTCCCGCACACAAGTTTTTACACGTTAAGAACTATGAAAGTAATGGGTATTGGGATTTTTGGAAAAAACAGGAGGCCATACCGGGGCAGGATTGTGATACCATTTGCGGCTTGCTCGACAGTGTCAAGGGGAAACTGGATGACATGGGCAGCAGTGAGATTAACAGTGGCAGCGGTCAGATTATGGCGTATATAAACGACCCGAACGGTAAGCCTTTCTGTTATGGTGTTCCTCGCGCCGAATGTTACGGCGTTCGACTTGCCCCCGATTATGACGGCGAAGTGCCGGAACAAATGCTCTTGATAGATGTACCCGAAGCCGAATACATTGTTTTCGAGCATGGGCCATTCGACTATGAGCAGGAAAACCGTAGCGTGGAGGAAAAGGTTGATGCGGCAATTGCAAATTTCGATTTCGCAGATACGGCTTATTGCTATGATACTTCTCCCGGTAGGATGGCTTACTTTTTCCATGACTCGGAGCGGTTTTGGAAGTATATTAGGCCGATACGGAAGTCATAATCAATTAAAAGCACCTGTCTATGAACTGACCCCCATAAGTTAGACCTAAAAATCTAATTAATTGGAGGTCAGTTTTTTATGGAAAATATACATTTGAATTTAAGAAAAAGTAGTGCAGGCTTATTTAGATGGAAAAGGAGGATATACACATTTAGCTGAATCTTATGGTATCACCAATCGTAGACAAGTTTTAAACTGGGTCAAAGTATACAAAGAGTTTGGAGATGATGGATTAATTCGTAAAAATAAAGATTATATTTTTGAATTTAAGCTACATGTGATAGAGTTATATTTAACAACCGAGGTCTCATATCACGTTCACTTGGAACCGGGTCACGGCTGATCTTAACCCGGTTGACATCGACTTTTCAACGTTTATGAAATAAATATTATTGCTTGTGAAATAATACAATATTTTTACTGTAATTAGGTTGTAATTATAAATTGCATATGCTAAGGTAATATTTACTAAATTCTTTGTACAGAGCTATGGCTATTCTCCCTGTCAGTAAGTAATACGGCAGGCGGCAAAGCTACAATTACTGCTACAAATTTTACTGGAGATGGTTATACTGGAGTTGCATATTACACAGCATCATCTGTTACTGTAACTGCCAATCTTGATCTTACATCAGGAAGTAAAACACTCAGTGTAGGAATTCTTTAAATTTTATAAAGATGCAGGATGCTGAAATGATGAATCCCCAGCATCCTACAAATTATACATAGTTATATCTAATTAATGAATAAAGGAGCTTAGTGGTGTAGAAGTTTCGCAAGTATACCATGAATAATTTATGAAAAAACTATTTTTTTTAAATGTACTTGTCATAACTCAGCAGTTTCGCGTATTTCTATTCTTGGCGATTTTGAATCTCCGAAGATAGATGACAACACAATAAAAACTATGCAAGGATTTGCTCACATATTTGATGATAGCAAAATGACCGAAA
>Ga0153924_1000733_pt1 | contig 19539 bp, 14 predicted proteins | sample TSNJ008MetaG_FD_104709 | JGI IMG/M metagenome (GOLD analysis project Ga0153924, IMG submission 104709) | Attine ant fungus gardens microbial communities from New Jersey, USA - TSNJ008 MetaG | ecosystem: Host-associated > Fungi > Mycelium > Unclassified | place: USA: New Jersey, Wharton State...
AAAAAGCGCTCCGCTAAGGATGCGCATGACGCTTCATAAGAAGATTGTCACTAAAGTGACAGCGCGTCAGCGCCAGAGTTTCGCAAGCGAAACTCTTTGTTCTTTTCAGAGTAATACGGAGGTGTATAGAGATATGAAAATAGCGGTATTGGACAGACAAAAAGAGGAAAGATCACGGACGACAGCCCTTATTTACGCCTGCCGCTACAAATCAAACCCCGTGGAGGTTTCCGAGTTTGGAGACTACTGCGAGATTGTGGATGTGTTTGGGGTAAAAGGCTTTGATTGCCTGTTTATCACAGTGGATAATATGGACGATTTTGAATCGGCGTGGCGGCTTCACGATATTGACCATCACTGTCCTATTATTCTAATCAGCGACAGCGGCGAATATGCGCTCACAAGCTATCGCATACAGGTGGCGCATTATCTGACGAAACCAATAAGCAAAGAAAAAATTAATGAAGCGCTTAGGCGTATTAAAAACTGGAGGGATTTTTTATGAGCAGAATTAGAAGTAAAAGGATACTGGCAATGATACTGGCGGCGGTCATGTTTCTGACAACAGCGGTCACATTGGAATTCACACCGATGACAGCACTGGCGGCAAGTTCAGGTTCCACCATCGACGTGAACGACATCACAACCACAAGTGGTGACGGCTGGACATACGCAGACGGGGTGTTTACCGTCACGGGAGATGTCACGATCGGCAGCTCGGCTGGTGTAACTACACCCGTCTCAACTAGCATTGTGGTACCCTCGTTCGCGGATGTGGAAATTGTGTTGGGTTCTTCTTTGGGCGGTGTAAATATTGGTTCAAGCGGCTGTGCGTTTCAAATTCAGGAGGGCGCGAAAGTAAATTTGAAACTTTTTCACTTTAATACACTTGTAAGCGGCGGTATGCTTCACGCAGGATTAGAGGTTGCCGCTGGCGCGGAGCTTGTCATAGACGACCTCGATGGAACTCTTACCGCTACAGGCGGTACAGGCGGCCCGGGAATCGGCGGCGAAATGGATAAGGGCTGCGGTAAAATCACAATCAATGGCGGATATATCATAGCCACATCCGGCGGCAGCTTTATATCCACGGGCGCGGGAATCGGCGGCGGAACTGCCAAGGATAGCGGCGAAATTACAATTAACGGCGGTATTGTAAAAGCAACAGGCAAAAGTACCGGCGCGGGAATTGGCGGCAGAGTCGGCGGTAACGGCGGTAAAATCACAATTAACGGCGGTATTGTTACTGCAACAAGCGTTTACGCTGCGGGAATTGGCGGCGGAGATAATGGAGGTGGTGGTGAAATTACAATCAACGGCGGTATCATTAACGCAAAAGGCGGCGCAGGCGCAAATGACATTGGTTCGGGAGATGGCGGCAGCACGGGCACAACAAAAATTACGGGCGGCTCCGTTTTCGCGGCGAACGGCCTTGTTAACGGACTTGCAAACCCGCTTTATCCTGTAAAACTAACGGTTACAGACAACGATATAAAAGCGAACGATGTAACCGTCACAATTGGCTCTTACATTGCAAAAACAGGCGGCAACCTCACAGGCGCGTTTGCGTCGACACTCGACCCGGGCGTAGCGTGGCTCTGGCTTCCAGAGGGTGAAGCCCTGATTGTCGCGGATGACGAAATAGAAAACGCGGGCGTTGCAAATCAAACGGTTGCAACATCGGGCGCTAATACTGCCTCAATAGCGCTTGTCCCGTACACCTACAGATTGGATTGGGATGGCACACCCGGCACATTTGCTCCCTTGGAATACGGTTACTCCACAGGCAGCAGCGTAACATATACCATTAAAAACATCGGAAACAAACAGATTACAGACATAAACGCGGCCATTACCGCAGGAAGTGATACTTTCGAGGTTGATCCCGGTTATAGTACGACCCTTGCGGTGGGCGCGACAGCAACCGTTACCGTAACAAGCAAGATCGGTAAAAACGCAACAAATGGTACACCCCACACCGGTACATTGGGAATTACATGGACAAACGGCGCAGATCCCAATACACAAAGCCTATCGCAGACGATAAATAAGGCAGCACCCACCTCTCTCACACCACCGACCGCAAGCGCAATCACCTACGGCGCGGCGCTGTCGACTTCGAATCTGACAGACGGCTCGGCAGGCGGTACATGGGAATGGACAGATGGTGAGCCAATTCCGGCCGTTGGCAATGGTTGGTATGAAGTCACCTTTACGCCGACCGATATGGACAACTATGACTGGTCAGGCGTGACGTCGAAAAAATATACTATTGATATTACTATAAATAAAGCCGATCCCTCCTACACGCGCCCGGACAATCTCACAGCCACTTACGGCGATACGCTGGCTGATGTTGCCCTGCCGGAAGGCTGGGCATGGGAAGCGGCCCCAACGACATCGGTTGGCAATGCCGGAAATCAAACGCATAAAGCGAAATTCACCCCGAAGGATACGGTCAACTACACCACAGTAACCGGCGTTGATATAGTAATAAACGTTGCACGGAAGAAGATCACCGTCCCCGCCGCGAAAACCGGCCTTGTCTACAACGGCAGCCTACAGACCGGCGTAGCGGATGGCACAAACTATACCGTCATAAACAGCACAGGGAAACACGCTGGAACCTATACCGCCACAGTAACACCGGATAGCAATCACCAATGGCAGGACGGCACAACGGCGGGAAAAGCAGTGCAATTCATGATTGCGAAAAAAGCCGTCACCGTGACCGCCGAAAACAAATCAAAGAAATATGGCAAGAAAGATCCGGCGCTGACCTACAAGGTTTCCGGCTTAGTTGGCAATGACAAGCTGACAGGCTCCCTCAAATACACCGGAAAAACCGTGGGGAAATATAACATTGTTGAAAAGATTAAATTCAGCCATACCAATTATACCGTCACTTTCAAAAAGGGCACCATGAGCATCAAGCCACTGGGTAAAACACCCAAGCTCATCACCAAGAACGTTCCCAAAAGCCAATCGGTGAAAAAGGGTAAAAAGATATCCTTGAAAGCCCCAAAAAATACGGTATTGTATTACACCATCAACGGCAAAAAGCCGACGACAAAATCCAAAAGGATCAAAGCAGGCAAGACGGCGAAAATTACCATTCGCAAGAAAACTACCGTTAGGGTGATTGCGGTTAAAACAGGGTATACCGTCAGCAATGAGATCAAGAGGACCTATAAGGTGAGGAAGTAGAGAATATAAAGTCGAGCAAGCCGCCGGATTGTACGCCTGGCGGCTTGCTTTTACTATAAACAAAAATTATATAAAAAATTGGACATTCTACCTTGACAAAAGCTATCCTCGTATAATTTGCTTTTAAATATGTATACAATATTAGTTACGAACACGTAAATGCTATACAAATGTCTACTATGCTTTTTTCATTTGCCCACAATCAATTATACTAGTCTAGTTCAGTAACTTTTAGAGATTTTGCCGTAACTGTACTTCCCCAAGCAGCAGAAATCATTACCGGTTCGGAGATTTTTCTGTTTGGTTCCATCATCAGCATTTCAATATAAGGATAGTTGTCACCATACCCTAAACCTACAGCGGAAGAGTCAAGGAATAAAATATACTTCCATCAACAATTTTATCCTTCCATAATGATTAATAATTATTTAAGAATACCACTTCGCTATATACAAAAGAGAATTAGAACAACCTAATCCTCTTTGCAAAATATACTTAAGCATTGTTTTCATATCCTCTTAAAACCGGTTGAATCTGTCTGCCTTCAAATGCCTCTTCCATTGTAGACTGAATCATATCATAATGTGCAATCAAAGAATTTGGTTTTTTAACAGGGTCATCTTGACCATAAGGTACAAAATAAATATGTTTCATATTAAATAAACTCATAATATTTTTCCCATTCATGCCCATACCATCATTCGTCGACACAGCGATTATAATTGGGACTTTATTTCTAAGGGTTGCTTTAGCAGCCATTGTTACTGTATTATCCGTGATTCCATGTGAAAATTTAGCCAGAAAATTTCCCGTTGCAGGTGCAATGACCAAAGCATCTAGTTTTACTTTAGGTCCAAACTGCTCTGCTTCTACAATGGTTGACACTATTTTCTTACCAGTCAATTCTTCTAATGCTTTTTTATAATCATTACCTTTTCCAAATCTGGTATCAGTAGTAATGACCCCATCAGATACAATTGGTATCACATCATACCCCTTTTCAATCAATAAAGTAATTTGCTCTAATATCTTTTCTAATGTACAATACGATGACGTAATCGCAAATCCTATTTTCTTCATATTCATACCCTCCACATATCACAAGATGGCCTGCGATATTTCCACATATAAAGCTCGAACTCTGTTCCAATCACTTAAAGAACCTTATATACGGTACTCCTTTCATTAATTATACAATCTTTCATACTGCTTAAATATCCCCGAGTATGGAACTGATTTTTTTAACCAAAATCTTTCCTGATGTTCTTGGAGCTGTTTTAGATGGAATTTGCGAATATATTTTATAGGAAACGTTTCGCTGTTCAAGGGAATCCGTATCTATCCCATAGGGGTAGGATGAGATATCTAGGACATAGGCATATTTTTTCAAAAGTACTGTATGCTCTTTACTCAAAACAAGTTCGGGAACAGTATTGACAATCATATCTGACTTTTTTACATATTCATTCATAATAGGCATGTTTGTATAAAAAGCATCTATCTGTCTGTCTCTAAGTGTTTTTAAATCACTTTCTTCTTTTACACCTACACATACTTTTGCACCTAAATGAATAAAGGCCTCTACAAGCGGCTTACCAACATTGCCATATCCTATTACCATGACAGTAGAACCATTTATAGTAATCTCCGTATTCATAATTAATACCGATATAATTCCCTCAACGGTACATACCGCATTTTCCTTAATTACAATGGGATCTTTCATAAAATAGTTACAGTTTTTACCGCTATGAAGCAGCATTTGTTTTAAATATGGCGTTTCAATTCCAGAAAAAATCAAAACATTTTTCTTACTGTTATCCAAAAAATCAACCGATAAATGCTTTGACTCCGCCATAAATTCTTTAGAAATACCTAAGACTGGAAAAATAATAATATCGTATTCCGATATTTCTATTTTCTCTTCATACTCCCCTGCCACATCAACAATATACCCTTTTTTTCTAAAGTAATAAATTACTTCATCATATCTTTTATCTCCACCAAAGATCAATGCTTTCATAACATTCCTCCAATCACATTATAGTATATGTCTTTTATGTTTAGGTGTCACAACATGATAGTCTATTTCATAAACTGTTGTAACATGGGATTTAAAATTCCACGGGAGGGATCTGTTTATGTGTGGATTTGCAGGAATATTGAATAAAAATGTGGATTTAACCAACGAAAAAAAGAAGATTAGAAATATGACAAAGGTACTCAAATACAGAGGACCCGATGAATCCGGATATTTTATTGGTAAAAATATTTTACTAGGACACCAAAGACTTTCTATTATTGATCTAAAGAATGGAAAACAACCTATGTCCCATGAAAACTACACAATTGTCTATAATGGGGAGCTTTATAATACAGATAAAATAAGACAGGACTTAATTTCTAAAAATTATACATTCCATACAACTTCTGATACAGAAGTCCTGCTAAAAGGATATATCGAATATAGTGAAAAAATTCTGGACATGATTGAAGGAATTTATGCTTTTTGTGTTTATGACGGAAAATCTCTGTTTATGGCAAGAGATCCATTTGGAGTAAAACCCCTATTTTACACTAAGGTAAATAATTATCTTCTATTTGCTTCTGAGATAAAAGCCTTATTTAAAAGCAATTTAGTTCAACCGATTATTAACAAACGATCTCTTCAGGAATTATTGGCATTAGGCCCGTCTAAAACTCCAGGCAGCGGTATTTTTAAAGATATTCATGAATTAAGACCAGCTCATTACTTAATATATCAGAATAACAAAATATCCATATCAAGATATTGGAACATTAAAAATGAAGCATGTCAGGATACTTTTGATGAAAGTGTCGAAAAGGTAAGGGCTCTTTTAACAAATTCTATTCAAAATCAAATGGTTTCCGATGTTCCTATTTCAACGCTTTTAAGCGGTGGTCTTGACAGCAGTATTATTACGGCCGTATGCAGTGAAGCTTTAAAAAAAGAAGGAAAACAACTTTCTACATTTTCTATTGATTATGAAGATAACGAAAAATATTTTAAGCCTAATTCTTTTCAAATCTCCGGAGACAGGAATTTTATAGAATTGATGAAAGAAAAGTTTGATACCAAACACTCTTATAAAGTAATATCACAAAGAAAGCTGGCAAAAACCCTGAAAGAAAGTGTCATTGCCAGAGATTACCCTGGAATGGCGGATATTGATTCTTCTCTTTACTGGTTTGCCAAACAAGTAAAAAAGAAATTCAAGGTTGTATTAAGCGGTGAATGTGCAGATGAGATATTTGGAGGATATCCTTGGTTTTACAATGAAGAAGTACGAAATAGAGAGTTTTTCCCCTGGATTGACAGCTTGAATGAAAGAAATGAATTATTAAATCCTACTATGCGGGAAATTTTGGATTTAAAAGGGTTTGTTAAAGAACGATATGAGGAATCCATATCCGAAGTTCCTACTGTAAATGACCTGGAAGAACAATCCTTTAAAAATCTATTTTATCTGAATATGATATGGTTTATGCCAACTCTCTTAGAGCGGAAAGACAGAATGACAATGAGAGCATCCCTAGAGGCAAGAGTTCCATTTGCAGACCGCAAATTAATTGAATATCTATGGAACCTGCCTTGGGATTATAAATTTCATGAGGGAAAGGAAAAAGGGTTACTTAGAAAAGCATTTGAAGATCTGCTGCCGGAGGAAATTACAAATCGTAAGAAAAACCCTTATCCCAAAACGCATCATCCTAAATATGCGAATTTGGTATCAAAAATGCTGAAAAAGAGATTGAAAAATAAAAACTCTATTTTATATACAATCTTTGATCCCCAAAAATTGCAGGAGCTTTTAGACACGAAAGGCAGCAGTTTTAAAACGCCTTGGTTTGGACAATTAATGACCGGTCCCGAGTTAATTGCATACTTGTATCAATTTGATGTATGGGCGGAATATTATCATGTGGTACTAGACTTTTAATTCAACATGCCAATGTAGCTAAAAGTGGATGTTGCAAAATGTAAGTTGAATAGGGCGTAGCGCAAACAGCCAGATGGTCGAATCTGTTTTGAATCTGGCTTTTTGCGCAAGTTCACCCGCAGGATCGCCCTGTTCAAAGGCAGCCTTCAGCACTTTGTTTAGCTCCGATGACAATCTTTCCACCTTGGCATATTGCTCCTTCGTCATCCCTTTAATCTTCGCATTAGAACGGTATATTGCATTATCAACTGCGTGTATTATCTTTCATTAATACATTTCGATTAATCAAAATACTACCTACCCCAATACCAATAACTATAATGATATAAATCTTAAAAAATATTGTTTTATACTGCCCTATAAAGATACTATTCGTTGTAAGCAATGACAGTCCTGTAACAGGATAAATAAACTTAAGATTCATCATCCACAGTATTATGGGAACCGCTAACAAGAATCCAGATACAATCATTGCAAATATATTATTCTTAGCCATCTTAGATATAGCAAGTATTGCAAGTAACATAATTACACAGGCTGCAAACCGGGTAAGGTAAAGTATAAACAGATATCCCCAAATTGGCAGGAACACTGGTAAATGGGAAAGAGCCGGCAAACTCATGACCGGCGCATTTAATGAACCAAATGTATCTTTCATCAGTAAAAAATCCGGTAGATAAACGGCAATAAAAATTGGAATCAATGCCAAAATGCACACTACCATTTTACAATTACAGGTATGGCCTCTCCCTAATGGTGTCGATCGAATCAAATGCATTCCATTATTCTTATATTCCATTGGGAAAACCCCACTAAAACAGAGGATACAAAGTAATACAAGGATCAGAGCAGAGCGGTCATCATTATTTCCGGAAATTCCAAATAACCTATTGTATCCGGTATCATAGACAAACTGTGCATCCGGATTTTCAAGAATATAATCATAGCGCTCCTTTACAGCATCAAACATTGATTTTCCTAAAAGTATTTTTTCATAAGGCGACGATGTCAACTCTACTTGTTCTTTTGTCATCTCTCCCGTTTCAAGAAGATTGTTTAGCGCATTAAGTGATTCTTCCGCATCCTCATATTTTTTTTGCTCCTGTTTCATAAAACCCTCTTTTTCCGGTGTTAATCTCCCTTCTAACTCTTTCATATAATTTTGATAATATAATTCATCATAAGCATAGTAATACGTGGAATCTTTATTTGCATACCACTGGAATAAAATAAAAATAACAATCAATATCCCAACTTTATTAACCACAAGGAGCTTGTAACTTTCATGACGCATAACACTTGCAGACGGTTTAAATCTAAACACCGTAATTTTCTCAACAAACTTTTTAAATGGTATTTCTCCCGCCTGCATTTTCCTTTTTATACAAAATACCAAAAGATTAATTGCCGCCAAGAAGACAAAAACCATTGCAATTGCCGCCCAGATTGCTGCAATCAAATTGACAGGATGTTCAAATAAGTTTAAGTTTAAATAATCTTGATATAATTCATTTGTGCGGACAAAACTGACTAGATTAATATACTTAAATATATTAAAATTTGATATAGAAGGTATTGTTTGGTATAACATAAAGCTAAGAAACAATACCGATCCCGATATCAAATAAGTCACAGCCGGATGTCTGGCAAATAACGCAACTAATAAAACAAACAGAGAAACTGTAAAATAGGCAATAAATTTTGAAAATAGAAACAACAGAAGATATTGCCCGGCATTCATATGCAGGGTGCTGTTTATGAACTCTGGTATCGACTGTAAGGTAACGCCTAAGTTTTGAAAACCATATACAAAACCGGTAAATAGTAAATTTGCGCCAAACATAGCAACTGTGATTATCAGCATGTTAATACCTAAAGCACCTATCTTTGCAATTATAGTAGGGCCGCGTCCACTCGCTGTAGATTTGATTAAAGAAAATAATTCTTTATCTTTTTCATCATAAATCAAAAGCGTAGAGAGAAAGAACATCAGTAATACCGCAATAATATCAGTAATCAGAAAATTAGTTGCTGTTGTAAACCCTTTAGAGACATCATATACAATCGGAGTATCTCGCATCGTTTCATAATCTTTGGCTGTTTTTTTAATATTTCTTGAAGAAAAATTATCATTATGGCTACCGCCGAAAATAGATACGCTTGCTAATATTTTTGCCTGTTTTTCGATTGAATCAAGCATTGCCGGATACTGTGAGACTTTACTGATCTCATCATTTATTTCCTCGATAAACTTTGTTTCACTCTCTAACGTATCTGTATAAGTTAAAAACGCTTTAGAATAGTAAATATCTTTATAGGCCTCTATCTCAGGATTTTCTTCTTTTATTTGTTCGAGCCTCCCGGCTGTGTATTCACTCTGCTCTAATGTTTCAAACATATGGATTTCTTCCCACACATTCATCGCAGTTATGGTTTTTAATTTATCTTCGATAAAACCGGCTTTTTCAACCTCACTCAGATCTTTGATATCCTGATGTAATCTGGTATAGGCAGATGGCGAAGATGCATTTATCTGACTGTCAATGGTATACCAGAGCAAGAATATATTAATGATCAGCAGAAATAAAAAAATACCCCAAAATGCCTTTTTCATCCATAACTTTAATAACTCATTCTTTAGAAGTCTTATCATAGGCGTTCCTCTGTGTCTGCACTTTCGTCAAAAATTTTCAGATAGACATCTTCAATCGTTTGATTCGGTGCAAATTCATTGATTAGATTTGCTGCCGTATCTTTAGCTATAATCTCACCTGATTTTAACAGTATAATTTCGTCTGCCACTGTTTCTATATCAGAAACTACATGGGTAGCAATTAAAACGATTCTCCTATTCGCCAAATCGGCAATTAAATTCCTCATTCTCACCCGTTCCTTTGGATCGAGTCCGGCTGTTGGTTCATCTAGTATCAATAGCTTTGGATCCCCCAGTACAGCTTGACTAATTAAAATCCTTTGCTTCATCCCGCCAGAGTAAGCCCCAAGGCGTTTATCCAATTCATTCGTAAGATTCACAAGTCCGGCAACTCTTTCTATTTCATCTTTTATCTGTCCTTTGGGTATTTGCTTCAGTGCTGCCATATAGCCTAAAAAACGTCTGCCTGTAAAGGAATCATACAGACCTTGCTGCTGAGGCATAAACCCCAATATTTTTCTGAATTTTACTCCCTGTTTTACAGTAGAAATACCATTGTACAGTATTTCTCCACTGTCAGGTCTTAGATTATCTGTTATTATATGAATAAAAGTCGATTTACCCGCACCATTTGGTCCAAGCAAGGCATATAACCCATTTGTAACTGTTAGGTTAATGTGCTTTAGTACTGTCTTATTGTTATATGATTTTGACAAGTTTTTAACTTCTAACATGATTATTCCTCCTCAAAGTATGAATAATCTGCTTTTCCGCTCCAAAAGTCAGATTTTTCAATCAGGGCATAATACTGCTTTATCACATTATACTGCATGGTTCCTGCCCAGGTTTTTTCACCAACTTCATCCTGTTTTGGAATTACAAGATAAGAGCCGCCAGCATCACCAAGTATATTGACAGGGAATTTTTCATTAGATTCTATAAACAAAGTGAGTTCCTTGTTTTCACCGGTTTTAAAATCGTAGCAATAACTATTATCGACCATTGCATTTACCTGTTTATCCTCAGAAACATTATAAATTAATTTATCATCAACAATCTCAGAAAGAAAAGAACGTGATTTTATCATATTAATTGGAAGATCTGCAATTTCGCCTGTATCCAGATTTAATAATTTCACTTTATTTCCTTCCCTATCGTAATAACAGACCCGATTATCTTTTTGGACAACATTATCTAATTTTGTAGTCTTTGCCTTTATATGTGTTTTTTCCTCTTTGGTATTTACATCATAGGTGATAATGGATCGATCTGTATTGTTGTAGTATTCTATAAAGGCAGCATCAGTTTGAGGCAACGATGCATAGTCGATATCAGAGTCATAACCTTGTAAAATTATTTTAGTTTGATGGATCCCGATAATGTTTTTATTTTTCATATCATTAATTTTAATCACTGTTTGATTGTCAAGATTGATACAAATAAGTTCCTCATTTTCATTTACTTCTGTTATTTTATTATCTCCCGTGGATTGCTGCTTTGTTTCGTATTTTTTACAATATAGGTTGTTTCCATCTATAACAAATGGGAGTTGAATCTTTATTTTCGAGTCTAATTCCATAAGCTTTGTTCGGTTGGTTCCATCCAAGTTCATCCTATATATGGTTTGCGGTGCTGAACCGACACCAATCACCGTAAAACCAGTACTTGCTTCGGGATTACCAGAATATATATCGTTCACTCTATCACTATCTGCTATTACTAAATACAATTTATCCTTATTGGTAAAGAGATATGTCTCAGTTACTGATTTCACATATGCATTACAACTATCATCGGTATGCTTACAATTAGGCTTATTACATAACGGAATTTCAAGCATAGATGAGATATTTAGATGCATGATTAGCATATAATCATCTGTATCGGTGTCGATATTTTTTAAATAATAAAATCCTTCTTCTGTCATACAGCTTTCGTAATCTACTATTTCCAGGATTCCACTGCCGGCTGCGCTGCCGTAAGAATCTTCTGACTCATTTTGCATTTTCAAGGTTTCACCATTTGCGGAGGTTCCTTGCCTAGTATCATCAGAAGAATCGCCAGTATCATTCTTTTTTGCACACGAAGTTAGAAGGATTATTACCGCAATGGTTAATAAAATCAGTTTATTCACTAATTTTTTCACTCTTACACCACCTCCTAATTGTCTGCCTTAATAACCTGTATGTTTCCATTTGAATCGATTTCTACCACATACTCCTTTACTTCTATCAGCACCATATCCTCATCATCCGAATTTGACGTATTTGCTTTTTTTTCATCAATGGTATAATTGTCAGTCGCTTTGGATTTAATATCACCTGTTTTCGCATCAATCGTGATACGTACTTCTTCCTCCTCATCCTGAAAGATAATAATCCATGCAGCATCGTTTACTGGTGCCGAACCACTTAAAAGTGACGCATAACAAGTTGTTCTAGTAATTACATAAGTTTTCACAAGCTCTTCTGCTGCCGTTAAGATGGCTTCTTTTTCAGGAATGTTATTAATATTTGCAGTATCTTTTGTATTTTCGATTTCTGCCGTTTCCTCTTCCTTTATGGAAGCAACACTAATTGCTTCTATTGTTTTTATCTCCGTCCTATCAGGTGTTCCTGCCAAAATTATTGGGAACACAAAAGTATTAATGGCAATCACTGCCCAAAAAGCTGCACATAAGACGATACCGCCTATTAAATGTCTCATTTTCTTCATATCATTACCTTCTTTCATTTAATTAATAAATGAATTATACTGTCTTATTATTTTCTAACTGCTACTTAGTTGCTATAGAGTTGTTAAATATAATTTTTACATTTGTCCCATAATTAGGTTCTGAGTCTATTTTCAGCTCTGCTCCATGTAAATAAGCAATTTGAGATACTATGCTAAGCCCTAATCCTACACCTCCAAAATTACGAGAACGCGACTTATCTACACAATAAAATGGATTCATTATTTTGGTGATTTCTTCCTTCTTTATCCCACAGCCAGTATCTCTTATTTCAATAATTGGTGTATTTTCTTTATATGCCCGAATGGTTATGATGTCACTCTCGCTTGAAGCCCTTGCTGCATTCTCAACTAAGTTAATTAGCAAGGATAGTAATAATGCTTCATCTCCAGATATCGTTTCGATTTTGACGATTGTGTCTATTTTTAATTTTTTTTCTATAAAAGTTGGTTTCATAATATTTGACAGTGCTAAAAAAAGCGCTTCTACCTTAATTTCTTTACATTCTATTTTTTCGTTCCGCAGGTAAGTAAGATCTAGCAATTTTCCTGATAATAATTTAAGCCTGTCTGCCGCATCATGCAGATGCGATGCTGCTTTCATTCTATCTTCTTCATTACTCATTGCTTTTTGCAAATATTCAGAGTACCCAAGTATCGCAGTCAGAGGGGTTTTCATCTCATGTGCCAGATTATCAATCAATTGCTGCCGGTCCTCTGCTTCTTTCTTCAGAAGCCTAATGTTTTCTTCAATTGAATCCGCCATGGCATTAAAGGTTTCTCCAAGTTCTCCAAGTTCATCTTTTCTTTTTATATTTACTCTTTTATCGTAGGCGCCATTTGCAATTTCGCTTGTTGTTATATTCAGCTTGTTAATAGGACTGGTCAGGCGTTTTAAGAGAATATAAAGAGTAATGCCTAATACTACACAGACAACTCCATTTACTGCTATAAAGACGCGGCTGATATTGGTACGATAGGCATCTATCTGACTGATATCACGTACATATACAAAAGTCAAGTGAGGATACTCTTGTACTCTTGAAGCCGCAAATAAGTATTTATAATCTCCTATTCTTCTGGTTGCAACATTTTTAACATCGTTTTCCCCAATTGATATAAGTTCCTGATCAATTTCAGGCGCATTTGAATAAATCAGGGCATCTTTACAATAAATTGCTAAAAAGACACCCTGATTAATATAATACTCTGCTAATGGCTCTATGACAGCAATGAGTCGTTCTCTATTTTGGGAAGCACCATTAAAAATTTTTTCAGCACTGGATATACTATTATAAACCGAAGATAATATAACACCCTGTTCGCGAACACCACTGTCAATTTCTCTTTGCAAACTGAAATTATATGAATAAGATACTAAAACTAATACTCCTGTATCAAAAATAAGAATAAATATCAGCAACGTACTTAAAAAAATTTTCTGCCAAAACTTCATACTAAACCTCCATACCGCGCGCTCCCGATGCCGACACACGAGCCAAATGTCAGATTTGGCTCTGCAGCCAAGCATTATTTGCAGGCACTTGTGACTCAATACCTCTTTTCTAATCTTTCTCTTCAAATTCATACTTCCAGTCTATAGCCAAACTTATAAATTGTCTTAATATGATTTTCTAAATGTAATTTTTTACGTAGCTTTGTAATATGTACATCTACGGTACGGGCATCACCAAAATAGTCATGACCCCATGCTAAATCTAGTAATTTATCCCTGGATAATGCCAGGTTACGATTATTAATCAGAACTTCTAATAATTCAAATTCCCGATTGGTCAATTCAACTTGTTTTCCATTTACAGTCACCATATGTTCACCCAAATAGATCAATGTATCATCAATAGAAAAAACTTTTCTTGCCGGTTTTACGCGACGCAGTACCGCTTCCACACGAGCCAGCAATTCCACAGCTTCAAATGGTTTGACGATATAATCATCTGCTCCCAGCTTTAAGCCTTTTACTTTATCAGTCATGGAATCCCTTGCCGTAACAAGGATAACAGGAATACCTTGAAACAAATTTTGTTCTAAAAGAGTAAATCCATCTATATAAGGAATCATGATATCCAACAAAACTAAATCCGCCTTTTCATCTTTTAAGGCGGCGACAGCTTCTTTACCGTCGAATGCCTGTCTACATTCATATCCAACTAAATTCAGATTCATTAAGATTAAGTCATTGATTGCCTTTTCATCTTCAATAATTAATATTTTTGCCATAATCTACTCACTTTCTAAATTATATTATACCACACTCTTGTTATCGAGTTGTTAAAATCATATGATTAAATGCTTTATTTAGGGACTCATTATCTGGTATCGGATGAATTTAGTGAACCCCCTTTCGGCTTATCACTATTACGATTACAGCACATGATAAATATAAAGAATCTATATCGAAAAATATAATAGAAAAGAATATATATATATGTTATGCTTGATTTACAAAATCCGAATTGTAAAGCAACTGTTAATGAAAAGTAGTAATTTTATTTATTCTGCAATTACTCTACATATGTGTACAGCAAATGTGGAGAAACTTTATATATTTCATTTTAGAATGATAACAGAAAGGAGAAACAGATATGGATTTTCTTGAAAGAACGAATAGGGTGATGGATTACATTGAAGATCATTTGACAGAAGAATTATCATATGAGGATATTGCGAAACTATCTTATTGTTCAATGCATCAATTCGGAAGAATCTTCTCTTATGTTGTTGGTGTGTCGCTGTCGGAATATATCAGGCGCAGACGACTAACACTTGCAGCATTTGAATTGCAATCAAGTGATGTCAAAATAATAGATATAGCACTTAAATATGGTTATAATTCCCCTAATTCATTTACAAGGGCATTTATTGAAATGCATAATATGACCCCAAAAGAAGCGCGCTCGAAAGGTGTCGTATTAAAGTCCTATCCTCGTCTTTCTTTTCATATTTCAATTAAAGGAGATGTTGAGATGAATTATCGTATTGAAGAAAAAGGCAGAATCACAGCTATTGGATTGCTCAGAGAGATGAAAAACAATGATGACGGAGCAATCTGGAATGAATTTTTTAGAAATGGCATTAATACAAAACTTAGAGATGATTTAAAGTTATATCGTCCCCCTTATTGGCAGATGGGTGTTTATATGACTAAGGATGATGGGAAAATGGAATTATTTTTGGGAGCAGAATCTGACGGGCGAAAAATTGACGGACTCGATACTCTTGTGATTCCGCCGAGAACATGGGCAGTTTTTACTGTAAACGGAACAGGTGGAAAAGCATTTGGCGAAGTATGGACGAGAATAAACTCAGAATGGCTGCCAACAAGCGGATATAAGCATATCAATGATTTTGAGCTTGAAGTTTTCCCTATGGATAAAAATGCTGATGACCCTGATTACAAATCAGAAATCTGGATACCGATCGAGAGTATAGAATAAGCATGATAGGCAGTCGAAAACAAAATGCCTAATATTTATCCCCATGCATATCGCAAACCGATTTGCGATAATGTACAAATATGACGGAGATGTTGTAAATATTGATTGGATAAGGCATAGCGCAGACAGCGCTATGCCTTATTTAATCTATATATTGCAACATTGCCAATTATTTAACTGTTGCTATATTTGTATCCTTCAAAACCACATCATGCGCTCCACCTTCTACAATGCTTGTAGATGATACTAACGTCAACCTTGCATCTTCCTGAAGTTCTGTTATTGTCAAAGCCCCGCAGTTACACATGGTTGAACGGATTTTAGATAATGTAATCGCCAAATTATCTCGAAGACTTCCCGCATATGGTACATAAGAGTCTACACCTTCTTCAAAAGATAATTTACCCTCACCGCCAAGGTCATAACGCTGCCAGTTACGTGCACGGGCTGAACCTTCACCCCAGTATTCCTTCACATAATTTCCATTTAGCATCACTTTATTTGTCGGACTCTCATCGAAGCGTGAGAAATAACGTCCCAGCATACAAAAATCAGCCCCCATTGCAAGAGCTAGTGTAATATGGTAATCATAAACAATACCTCCATCAGAACAAATTGGAATATATACGCCGGTTTCTTCATAATATTCATCACGGGCTTTGGCAACTTCTATAATGGAAGTTGCTTGTCCACGACCGATTCCTTTTGTCTCTCTGGTGATACATATAGAGCCTCCGCCAATACCAACTTTAATAAAATCAGCACCTGCATCAGCTAAGAAGCGAAATCCTTCTTTATCTACTACATTTCCTGCACCTATTTTTACGTTATCACCATATTTTTCACGAACATAATCTATCGTTATCTTCTGCCATTCCGTAAATCCTTCAGAAGAGTCGATACATAAGACATCTACGCCCGCTTCTACAAGAGCAGGGACTCGTTCTTCGTAATCACGGGTATTGATTCCCGCACCAACGATATAACGTTTTTGTTCATCTAATAATTCAAGTGGCTTTTCTTTATGTTTATCATAATCTTTTCTAAATACCAAAGAAACCAAATTTTTCTCTTCATCTAAAATAGGAAGAGTATTCAATTTGTTATCCCAGATAATATCATTGCATTCTGATAAAGTAGTTCCTTCCGGAGCCCAGATGATATCTTCAATCGGAGTCATAAAGTCTTTCACCGGTGTATTAGTCTCTAAACGGCTGACACGATAATCACGACTTGCCACAATACCGACTAATCTTCCATTCGCTGTTCCATCCTCAGTAACTGCAACAGTAGAATGCCCTGTTTCTCTTTTCAACTCCAAAATATCAAACAAAGTTGCATCTGGCTTAATATTTGAACTACTCACCACAAATCCGGCTTTATAATTTTTGACCCGTCTAATCATTTCGGACTGGCTATCAATAGATTGTGAACCAAATATAAATGAAATTCCTCCCTCTTTTGCAAGAGCCACTGCCATCTTATCATCAGATACAGACTGCATAATTGCAGATACTACCGGAACATTAAGTGATAGTTGTGATTCTTCACCCTTTTTATATTTTACCAACGGTGTTTTTAATGAAACATTATTGGGAATACATTCTTTTGATGAATAACCGGGGACCAGTAAATACTCACTAAACGTATGTGATTCATTTTCATAATAGAAAGCCATTTCATTATCTCCTTTTCAATTTTTCTTAACAGTATATAACCATTACAATAAAAAAGCAATGCTAAAATTAAAAGAATCTAAATTATAAGGTAGTTGATACCGCTTGTATTTTTACATTATGTTCGCTATACTAGTAATGTACTGTTCTAGTAATTATGATAAAAATATATACTTGCAAAGTAGGAGAATTTGCTATATTGCATAAAGTCAAATATAAATATTTTTAAAAGTCTAATTTTATTTATATTAATTAACATATCTTAATATAAATATATTAGTGGGATTTGTAACAATTATCTCTTGCTGAGAAAGGAAACGCTTTGTCTGGTAATTTTAAAAAAGAAGATTTAAGAATTATAAAAACATATAATTCCTTAATACAAGCAATGCATATGCTTTTATCGCATCGGAATTTTGGACAAATCACCGTGAATGATTTGTGTGAAGAGGCACAAATAAGCAGGGCTACTTTTTATACGCACTTTAATGACAAATACGATTTACTAAAATATTGGCTAAAGAATCTAAAACCAGAAATAATTAACAAAAATTATACATATAATGGTATGGAAGAAAGTGTAAATAACTTTATAAGAGGAAACACTAAAATAATAAAAAACGTAATTGAAAATGCTAATAATGAAGTACTAGAAATTCTGCAAGCATTTATAATTTCACTTATAAATATAAGTTCAGAAATTAATGCAGATGATGAAATGAATATCGAACAAATAGTATTATCCAATTTTTGCACCGGCGGTATTGTCAATTTACTTATGTGGCAGGTCAAAAACAAATTTCCTCAGGATTTACAGATGATGAATACTTATTTTTATAAAATGCTAAGATTACTTCTGAATTGGGAATAAAAAAATAGAGGTATGTTATTAAAATGAATAATAAAGAAAGGGTACGTACAATGTGCAAAAATTTTAATAAACCACAATTAACGCATTATTATAAGTTATTTTGTAATTTGTATTGGTATAGTTATGCGGAATTACTCAAATAAGAAAAAAATTCTAATAAAATCAATTGAAAATGGCAGAGGTATTAATTATGTTTTAGATATAGCTTACAAAATATTGGGAAATCCTATTGCTATGTTTGACACCAGTTATAATTTATTGGCACATACAAAAGATATTGTAACTGATGATATTTTATGGAATGAATTAATTATGTATGGTGGATTTACACATGAGACTGTAGATTTTTTTAATAAAGAAAAGTTTATTGAATGTGTAGCAAATTCAGAAGTTTTAGCTTCCTTAAAAAGTGATAAATTAAAATATGACCGTATAAATGGGAAGCTTTTTGATGATGATAATGTACAATTAGCAAATATAATTATTGTAGCTTGTTGTAAACCTTTTGAAGCTGAAGATCATATGTTATTAGAAGATATATGTGAAGTATTATCTAATGAAATTCGTAAAAGTGATTTTTATATAAAAATTGATCGTGTATTTCAGGAATCATTTTTTACTAGCTTAATAGAGGGAAAAATTACAGACAAGGGATTTATCGAAAGAAAAATGAAAAATGTTTATAATGGATATAAAAATTATCTATATCTTATCGTTGTAGATATTATCCAATATGATTATACTCTTACACATTTGGCATATTTTAGAGATTTATTTAAGTTACTGCAGAAGGAATTTAAGTATTATATCCATCTAAATAATATTGTTATTATAGCTAATTTGGATAGTCCGATAAAAATCAAAAATGATTTAGGCATACTAAACGATTTTTTTGCAAAATATAAAATATATGCAGGTATAAGCAGTTCCTTTGAAAACTTTTTTGACTTAAAGAAATATTATACGCAAGCTCTTAATTCTC
>Ga0153924_1000734_pt1 | contig 19530 bp, 17 predicted proteins | sample TSNJ008MetaG_FD_104709 | JGI IMG/M metagenome (GOLD analysis project Ga0153924, IMG submission 104709) | Attine ant fungus gardens microbial communities from New Jersey, USA - TSNJ008 MetaG | ecosystem: Host-associated > Fungi > Mycelium > Unclassified | place: USA: New Jersey, Wharton State...
CGGAGAGCAGTGCGTCTCAATCTTTGTGTCTTTTTGAGTGACGCGGTCTAATGCACGATTTTCTATAATCTACAAAGGCGGTGGAAGGGAAAGAAAGGCTAAAAGAGGAAAAGAGACTTGCGCGACAGCAGGCCAAAGCCGTAGACGAGGGCAATAGGGACCAGGATGAAGCACAATCGAAGAAAGATTTGAGCGTCGGCGACGATGCCATTGCAAGCCTATCCGCGAAGCTCATCAACCCTAAACTGGTGACAAAAGAAAAGCCTGTACAGACACAGTCGGTAGACAATGAAGATGAAGAAGAGGTCCCAATACTCGTTAACCGTGACTTGCCGAATCTCAAAACTGTTCTGGATGGCTCTGATGTTTTGTTGGAGGTCCTTGATGCCAGGGATCCACTACCGTTTCGAAGTACAGATCTAGAGAAGAGAATGCAAGGGAAAAAGCTATTGCTAGTGCTGAACAAAATCGGTGAATCATGGGATGAGTTCTCGGTTTTGGATCTGTCTTTGTTGATGTCCTGATTTTCTAGATCTGTGTCCTCGGGAAGCTCTTACATCCTGGCTAGCGTTTCTCCGACGAGAGCACCGAACATTCCCTTTCAGATCGGCTACAGCTTTCTTGCCTATAAGCTCTGAAGTTAGTACACTCACGCAAGGTAAAGGAAAGAATAAAGCTTTGTCTCCGAAGAACGATGCACTTGGATCAGAGGAAATACTCTCTCAACTCACGACCTGGGCTGCAGAAAAGGAAGGCAATTCTATCAGAGTGGCCGTCACTGGTCTTGCTAATGTAATTACAATATTGTGGTCGATTGCTGTGCGATCGTGACACTCATATTATTGTACAGGCTGGCAAGAGCTCATTTCTGAACAGTCTGTTAACAAAGGCCGCATTGCCCGTCTACTCACTTCCAACATCTTCTCGGGGAAATACAACAACCACACTGCCTCAAGAAATAACAATCAATGTGAAGGGAAACTCAATCCATCTAATTGATACGCCGGGCTTGACATTTTTCGACGATGAAAGAGACCTAAAAGCTCGTGATATATTATTACACTCTAAAGGTAGAATTGACCGGTTGAAAGACCCATCAAGTGCCGGTAAGTTTGATGTGAAAGTTTTGTCTGATTATACTCATTTATGCGTTATAGTTGCTCATATCGTTGAACGCGCTTCTGCCGAAGATCTCATGTTGATGTACAATCTCCCAGCATTTCCCTCGGGTGATGTTACGGCATTTTTATCAGGTGTTGCACGTTCGAACCATCTTGTGAAGAAGGTAGTTTGGTCCTACTTTTGTGCTGTCTTGTTCTGATATCCGTCAATCCACTCAGCGAGGAGAGCCTGACTTGGCCGGAGCTTCAAGAATAGTATTACGGGATTGGAACACGGGCAAGTTTGCGCGCTATACGTGTCCTCCGAATGATGGCGATGAAAATCTTACATTAATTACTGAAATCGACAAACGAACCCTGAATCAGTCCAAGACGAGGAAAGAGCTGCGAAAGAATGGTGGATTGGTGAGACTACGGGCTTCCGAAGAAGAGAGGCGGGTAGTGCAGATGGAAAGCCCATGGGAGGATGAGAAGAAGAGCAGTGACGAAGATGACGTAGGATCTGATCAGAATATTGAAGAGGGTGAAGAGAGTGAGATGGATGGGAGCGGAGGCGATGAAGACAAGAATATGGATGTTGATGAGCAGGAAGAAAGGTCAGAAAAAGAATTGAGTGCTTACAATCAAAAACGGAAGCGGACAGTGTCGTTTGAAGTCGCCCGTCCTGCAAAGAAGACCGCTTTCGCAATTCAAGAAGGTCGAAAACAAAACAAATTGGCTCCAGCAACAGATAGAAAAAGTCAGGAGGACAAACATACGAAAACTATTTTGAAGAAAAACACCACTACAAAAAAGTCACAGTCACTAGATGTTTCATCTTCCAAATCTGCCAAGAAGGCTCCTGCGAAGGTGGCTAATGTTTCAAGCTCGTACAAGAGTAAGGCAGGCGATGATAGCGACCCGAACGCCTATGACTTTAGTAAATTTTTCTGAACTTTGTTTCCAATTAGATATTGTAGTATGTTTTTTTTGCACGGCGCGACTTCATAAAAAAGCAAAGAACATCTCGTGTGAGAAAATACCTGGGATGCATCAGCAATGCTGTGTCGATTACTTTTAGCAACACTCGACATCTGACCTCTGTCTCTGTTGCAGTTGATTTATGTATAGCAAGAAGGATACTATGTACACGTCGATACACTGTTTATCACCCTGACCATCTCTTCTGGAATTACTTGTGCTCAAATTGGGCACATGATGCAGTCGCTCGATATGTTGAAGATATCAAGATATTGGATACAGAGGTTAGGATTCCTTGATACATTGTGTATGGAAAGCATACCCGTTGCACCCGAAACATCCGAAAGTTGGAAATTCCATAGGAATGAACCACTCCAATGACGCACTTCCATATCTCTACATCTCACGGAAGAGAGTGACCGGGTGTCTGGTGGTATGCAGAGAAGATAGAATATATTTCTTTTTGTCCCTCAGTCGTCTGCCAGAGCTGGTGACGCCTGAGATGAGCCTATTCATGATAGCCTTAAGTTTAGTCACTCACAATCCTCATGTGGACCTTTTTAGGTAGGTATAATAGCCGTCTACCAGAACCGATGACGTCTGAGAAAGGATGATCTAAAAGGAAATGCAGAGTTCGGCCTTGGTGATATTCAAGATTTGAAATCATATGATTCCCAGAGCTTGGATTTGAATGCACTCACCTAAATATTTCTTCACACTATGCTTGAGGATAGACAGATGAAGTTGTTATCTGAGGAGATATCAATCATCGAAGAAGAAGTATATCGCTCCAGCTGCCCAAAATCATTCAGGTGATCATTATCGGGACTTAAATAGTATGTACTCGAGTCTTGAATTCCACGGTTTGGAGAGAGAACACAGATGGATCACTCGGAGTTAATTCTACGTGAATCTTCCAGATGTCTCTCGTGCATCGGCTAGTGTCATTGCTGTGGCTCAACTTATTCACCTGATCAATTCATTCTTGGGCGAGTGTATAAGAAGATGCCACCGACCACCTTTAAACTCTGCTTCCCTTTGTACAATCAGGATGAAGTGGGCGCTACTTGGATCATTTCTTATATGGTACTCAGCCATCAGCGAAGTGCAGAGCTCGAGGTAAGTCACTACCAATACATTCTCATCTAGTCTAATGTATGGCTCTTCTCTAGTCCTGTGTTATCCGGCACTCGGTCTATCCAACAGACGTTTACCCCTATCTCTGACCCTGCCAGTCTTGTCATACCTTTCATTGGAACAATTAATGGCGGTCATGTCTTTCCCGGTATGTATGATCTTGCAATTAAGGGTTATAAATTCGAGATTTGCAGGTGCCACCTTACCTCATGGAATGGTCAAAGCTGGAATGGACACGGACGCACCGGGAAATGTATATTCTGGCCATTTCTATTAAACTTTTGAACTCATTACCTGCCATGTAGCATGCTGGTTACGATGGTGACCCAGAGTCAAATGTGACCGGATTTTCCCAACTTCACGACAGTGGAACCGGAGGTGTAAGTCTGTTCAATGACATATCAAAATGAACAACTGATAGCATACCACGTAGGCCGTTCCCCTCTCGAACTTCAAGCTTTTTCCCTTTGGAAATTGTTCGTCTTTCGACAAGTGCCCTACTTCTCTCGGCAGCAGGAAACTCTTACGCCATATCCTTCCTGATGGTCTGTTTAATTGTTTTTGGACAAGATTCCCGATGCAGACACAGTAAAACAGGGTCTCCCGATGACTCCGCGTCTCCAGGGTATTTCTCAACCAATCTAGTAAGAGCTGGGATAGTCGATAAATCAGGGCTTCTGTCAAATCTGACAAAATTCTATCTATAGTCAAACTCCATTCGGGTTGAGTTGACCGCCACACGACGAACAGCTTTGCACCGTTACACATTCCCCATAGGAACTGAACATCCCCGTATCGCTATCGATATCACCAACGATGGTCAGAGGAGCAGCACAGACCCCGTTATGACAATTGATCCTGACACGGCTCAGGTTAAGGGTGGTGCTTCTTTCGCTGCCTCTTTCGGCCCAGGTAAGCCCCTATCGTTTTGAATTATCTGGCATTGATTGACGGACATTTCAAAGGTCGTTATAGTGCGTTTACCTGTGTCACATTCAAGGGCGATGGTTTCGACCTAGGAAAACCTACGGAATATGGTGCATGGCTAGCTGACTTCCCTGTTCAGGGTACCATCAACATACTGCAGCTGTATTATGGTGATGCCATCCCATAATTTCTGTATCAATGTAATTTACTCATACCGTGCATCAGGATTTATTGATGAACTGGGCGCATTATTGACCTTCAACCCTGCACCAAGCGGAAAGACGACAATTCTCGTTCGTGTCGGGGTCTCCTTAGTCTCTAGTGAACAAGCATGCGCCAACGCTGAAGAGGAAATTCCAGACTTCAATTTCGACCAGGTCCATCGTAATGCCCGTGCCCAATGGAACGATCTCTTGAGTCGTGTACAGGTCGACACTACAGGTGTTCCGAAAGAGACAGTTGAACTATTTTACTCTTCTGTTGGTATCATCCTTCATACGTACAGTGATCAGGACTTTGATATGCAAGTAGCTTTACCGCACCCACATATCTCCTGCCGACTGTGGGTGTCCCCGAATATTGTATTGACTCTGACTGAACTCCTCACAGATACAGGCGAAAATCCAAAGTGGAACTCTACAGAGCCATACTTCGACTCGTTCTATTGTAATGTACGCTGTGCTTTCCATTGAAGTCCACAATGCTGAAGAAAACAGTGGGATACATATCGTAGTCTTTATCCTCTTATGTCGCTTCACGATCCTGTCACTTTTTCTCGGATTGTCAGGGCGATGATCGACATACAGAAACACGAGGGTACGCATCCAGTGACCAACCATGAAGAACTCTTAGGAAATTGAATGGTCCTAGGATGGCTTCCTGAGTGCCGAGGAGCTACGGCGATGCACTCCATCCAAGGTGGAAGCAGTACGTTCTCGACAAAAAATACTTGCTTCTCCTTGATCTTGATGTGTTCCATTTTGTAGATGGTGACCCCATCCTCGGTGAATTCTTTGTAAAGTATGCTGTATTGTATCAAAAGATGATTGGGCTCCTTATTCAATTCCAGGTTCCATGAACAAGCTGCTGCGCTCCAAGTTTCTCCCAATGATCTCTATAATGCATTGGTGGCAGATGCAGAAAACGAACCCCCAAATTGGAATCTTCAGGGCCGACAAGCTGGCGTCTGGAAGCAACTTGGTGCTGTCAATCTCTTGTATTTGATAGCGTTCTTCTCTGACTTCGGATGAACAGGATATGTTCCTGATGACATGTTCAGCCCAGGAGGTGCAAATACCAAGCAGGTGTCTCGAACGTTGGAGGTAGGCATTAACTTGAATCATTTTCTATTACTTTCAAAGGTAGCTTAACCATAGTACGCATTTGACGATTTCTCGGTTGCTCAAGTAGCGAAAGTGCTTGAAAAAACAGACGATCAGAAGAAAGTCAGAATATATATGTCTGCTTCGGCTTGACAGCACTGATGATGCATAAAGTACCTAGGAAGAGCCGGAAATTTTGCCAACTTGTGGAATACAGACATTAGCGTGCCCGGTAGCCCACAAATCAGCGGGATGATGCAGGTATCTATCTCTCTTATCAGATTGAGAGGGAGCTGATGTACCTCAGCTGAGGTTTGCAAATGGCACTTTCAATTTCACTGATCCTCGCCATTGCAGTCCTCACGACCCTGCACAGGCAACATGCTTCTTGAATGCAGCAAACAGAGATGGTTTTTATGAAGGTAGGCGTGATTACCCGCAGGCTTGCCTCACTTGCCTCACTTGCATCTCAAGGTTCTCCTATTACTGTAAGCAATGGGCGGTCTTTTTTTTGGCTTAGACTTGGTTGACAATCGCACTGAATTAGTATTCTCAAGTAGGCTCTCATCATTGACTGCCGACCAGAGTTCTGATGATATGATATTAGTACGCACCGCAGGACACTGCCAAACTTATCGAGCTGCAAGGAGGGAAAACGAGCTTCATTGAACGTTTGAATTTCATTTTCGAACAGGTTACTCACTCCCGTCTACCATTCTTGCCTATCCGACTGACTTCCATTCAGGGATACTTTGACGCTACAGATGAACCGTCACAGCAAATACCCTTTATGTATCATTATGCTGACCGGCCAGGCTTATCTACACAGAGGACAAGGCAGGTCATAGCCGAATTCTTCAACACGTCCAAAAACGGCCTTCCTGGAAACGATGGTTAGTTAAGTTTCATGATCAATTTCAATGCACTAAGATCTGTAATAGATTCAGGTAAACTCGCTTTGAGATTCATCGGCTCAGTATTGAACTAGATACCTGAAGGTGCCATGGGGAGCTACGCAGCGTTTTACCTTGCGGGCCTCTACCCTGTTCCAGCTACTGAGCAATACCTCTTATCGTCTCCATTTTTCAAACAAATTTCCTTCTACAACCCCGCGTTCAACACAACTACCATCATAAAGTCAAACAACTTTGATGGGGAACCGATGGGTGGGTCCGGTGGTCGGGTCTTCGTCCAGGTATAGTTCGGTCAATTTGATAGAGGGCTGTGAACCTGATAGTCTTTTGATTAGCGTGTTACTGTTAACGGACAACAGTACAAGTCCAATTGCTATCTGGATTGGGACGTCTTCAAGCTAGGCTCAGTAGTTGAGCTCACCCTGAGTGATGATATCAACGTTTCGTGTGGGAGCGGAGTGAATGCTCTTCCACCATCAATCTCAACAGGCGGTTTCGATTAGAGCCGAGAGTGTTAGGCTTCTTTCAAATGACTATGACATAGTGACGAACGTACCAGTGTCTAAACATATGAATGAATTTAGTCTGATCATCCAGAGTCTTAATTGTCTGCGGTTCGCTACCGCCCTGAAATATCTGATTGAATTTCATCAATAAGTTATTGTGCAGCTTTCCCATCCACAATTGGACAGCTCCAACATCAAGGTTTGTGTATCTTACCCATTGTCAGGTTGGGCACCGCTGAGGTTGTATGTCGCTTATAGGTGATGGCAGTGGCACCTGCAAAGAAAAGGCTCAAAATTCCTGCTTGTAATCAATACCTATCAAGTGAGAAAGTGAAAAATATGGCTGATAGTTATATTATGGAAGCTCAATCCACTGCCAAGTAGACGCATACAAGATACATACTATCACGTCACTACTCCGTCTGCCACTACCCTATCTATAACGATGTCAAATCATGTCTTCAATTGCAAGGCTTTTGCGCGCATCAAACGATCTATTTCAATTATGGTTGTGTCTCGGCGATAGAGTATCTTCGCCCCTAAGTCCTTCCCAGATTCCCAAGAACACCTTTGTCATAACTCAGAGCTGATCTAGGCACCTTGCCTCATGCGGCTGTGCGAATCTTGGCCGCAGATTCTATGGAGATCTCACGGTGTGTGAAATCTACCTCATTCCATGACCTTTATAAGGTAGCAAGTACCGAAGAATCTACCTCTTCATGCCTTCGGTAAATCGCTCATTGTCCCTCTTTCGCATTTTTGCCTTCGGTGAGTTGGGTTGATAATGATAATTTGCTCTATATCTCATAACTGTGTAGGGATTGTGTCCCTTTTTTCTTTGATCGTGCGCAGATATATTGAACTCGTTCCATGTTCGACTAGATTTTGCCTGACTGGGGGTAGCGACCTCAGCATTCACCCTTGTGACCCTACCCGCAATGTGTGGTCTAATTTCTTCCAATCAGTAAAACACAGCTCACGATCTACTACAACTTGGATAGGCTTTTCATCAATCGACTTTATTCGGGTGCTCTGCTCTCTTTCATTGCTGTTGAACTCTCTTGGATTGGTAAGAATCATAAACATCACTCAGCTCTCTTGTGAAATAGAATTCCCAGCTTTTCTTTGGATCATGTGGCTTGCCACGGCTGGCACAACTGCAAGCATCAATTTCACTGGTGGTCATTGTGACAAATTGTTCCTGGCACGGGCTTTGACTATCTGTGGTGAGGTCAATGCCATCGAAGCCTTTAGCTTCCTCAGCTGGGTCACGCGTATGTGGTTTCGAAAATGCCTCATCAACGATTGCCTAATACCTCCCATAGTCATGGGCTACTTTATTGCATTACTAGGCTTCTCGATCAGAGCAGCTCATCTGGGGAACACTCGAATCTGGACCACATCTGTTGATAAGGGAGATTTCGAAAGTGGTTCAGGCAATTCTCAGGACAAAAAAACTGTCACCGAACAGCCTCCCGTGTAAGATATCCTCAGAGCTACCTTTTATGCCCTGGGTAGAGTCCAGTATCTCTTCCAATATTGTATACCCACATACTTTGTCAAAGAATCATTTTGTGACACTACCAACTGTCGCCATCGGGCAAACATCGATGACAGAATTATGAATAGCTCACGACAGTCAACCCGAGCCTGAACTGCGCACAGATCACGGTATGGTCCGTGGGCTTTTCCCGAAGCATGCCCACATATTTTTTGCAAATAGTGACCACTTGGAACGCCAGATGACATTAATGGCCACATTTCAGAAGCGGCTAACAGGTCATGATGCCTCAACATAGCCATTCGAGGGAACTTGATTCACCAGATAAGATGGCACATACAAGAGGCCTCGCAATCGATAGCCTGGCTAGCTGTTTTTGCGTTGTTTTCTCTCCGATTTTTCGCCACGAGGAGCGGCCTGGATGGCGCTGAGGATCTTCTGCAAATCCTCATCCGCAGAAACGAATCGTCTTTGTGAATCCAGATTATTGTTTGTCGGTTTGGAATCTACTGCCCCCCTTTTTTTCTTTCCAGAAAATGAATTAAAAAGGGCATCAATCTCATCCTCCTGCCTCTTGCGTTTTTTCTTTGGCTGAGATGGAGTAGGTTCAGCGACAGAGGACCATTCAAGAGTCAAGGACTCTTTTGGTGTCGGAAATACTGAGTCTTCGACTTTTGCATCACTGAGTTTCTTCTTCTCTGTCTGCAAATTTCGCCACTCGTCAGGTTTGCGCTGCAAAAGGTAGAGGTTCAGGTTGCGGACGAAGAATTTTCCATAGAAAGAGCCAGTAAGAGACTGTTGGTGAGGAATTAAGGAACGGGCTATTTTTTCCTGTGTGAATGAAAACCGTCACCACAGGGCATTTCATCGCACAGAATAGCTACCAACTTTGAGATAGGTGTCAGCAAAATTCCAACACCGGTCAGCCACTCTGCTCCCAAAACGGTCATCCACTAGCTGGTCATAGTGGCCGAGAAAGCTGATCACAAATATGCGTTTAGATTTCTGGGAAACTGTAGGCGAACTTAAGAGAGCATCATAAACCCTAGAGCTGATGCTATGGTGAGCTAAACGAATTCGTTCTTCTATGGGAAGCGAAGCTATGCTACATGAGGTAGTAACATCAGTTAGTTTTCTTAATATCAACAAAAACCCAACCTATCGGTTACAATCTGATAATGTGGTTCAGAAAGTTGGAGCAGCGTTTGAAGGAGGAGGGACCCCTGTAACTGGGATTCTAGTGGATGGAGTTGAGGTTTTGAATATTTTCTGTCAGGGGGGTTGGCCCCTTCTGGTGGAGCTGATTGCAGGGTATTGTAGTTCTGTGTATACCTGATAAGACGAATGGCTTGCACCATCAAAGGGGGATCTACCTCTAATGAAAGTAAAGCGAGGACACAAGGAACCAAGTGATGCCTCTGCCCCTTTCCTTCAAAACCAAAGGCAGCCAGCGTTGCCTTTAGATATATTATTGTCTACTCCTATTCAAACAAATAACCCTTACCTCTATCGCCTGTTCTCCAAGCCTTTGCAGCTTTGCAGCCCTATCTATGATAGATCTCAATACTCCTGACCTGGAGGCAGCTGCTGTACGTAAATTTTAGTCAAAAAGCAATCAAACAAGGTCTTACCGATGACATTTGGCCAAACGTGCTTCAGTTCTTGACAAGCGTCGAGTAATTGTATCTCATTTACTCGCTCAAGCGCTTTCGCAACCACGAAATTTGCAATTGGGTGAACAGACAAACGTAACAGTTTACCTTTGAGATATAGAGACCATAGACTATTGAAAGCGTCAGGGGGCGATCGGGCGAAAATTGTCTCCAGAAGATGTGAGGATGTTATATCGCGGAGTAAGGTTTGAAGATAATCAGAAGGTCCCGGAGGCGGCCGTCCGGCTCCTGTAACAGGACACGTTATTAATGCACCACAACTTAGCAAGAAAAGTTACTGGCTACAAGAAGATATGATGCCAACAGTCACTCTATCCATGAGTGAGCCAGGTTCATTCGAGAGATGTTGGTTCGCTTCGACCTCCAACATCATCTCAAGAATGCATCAGATTGGACATATAGTTAGTAGGGCCTCACGTACTTGCAGACCAGGACTCGCAACTTTGTTGGCTGCCATCGCTCTGATCTCGTTCTCGCCAAGCTCCGTCCGGAGGACATTAACAAAGTGCGCGGCCATCTCATTAAACACTGCAGGTGGATATAATGAGCTTGAGAACTCTCTTCCTTTTCCCTTGTTCAAAATGGATTTCATTGGGCCTTGTTTCGCCTTCCATGCTGCACTTTTTTTGGACCTCACAAGGACAGAGTGTGTGGAACCATGGGTCGCAAGGCTTGGGTCAAATAATGTTAGTATGCTTCGGACAACATGAGAACCGAAGGGATCCATGATCAACACTGAAAGAGCCGGTAAAAGTTCCTTGTTCGGAGTTCAGTCAAATGAGCAGACGGAAGGTATCAGATAAAATTACTTCACAGATATTTTGGATTAACTGTGTCATTGTGCGGAGTTCTCCTTGGTTCTCCGAGTCAGGCACCTGGGGATAAATACCGTTGACCTGCCAAAACGAGTCAGGTAATGAGAGTTTTTCAGATAGAAAAGACATCACCTCTCTTTGAATGGTGTCCTTTGCAAGCGTGAGGAGTGTCTGGCATACATGGGATCCAAACCGATGTCTAACCAGAATCTCGTACCTGATGAAATTGTATTAGCTATCCCACAGTATCCTAGGCACCACTCACGAACCAGCCATGCTATCCACGAACACACGGCGAATAAAATCATCCATTGAATATATCATTCGCTCTAGTATGATCGAACAATCCGGATCGGTAGCTAGTTGCTTTTCTTTGCCCCGCATTTCAGTCAGTGCAGCTACAAAAAATAGCCTCCTCTCTTTCCAAAGGATGTATGCAATGTCAATTTTCTGTGAAGAGACTGAAGAGGTGAACATACCTTCATTTGGATCAATTTCTGCACTTCCACCCTCCCCTTCAACCTCCGTCCTAGTTTCCTGCCAATCTCGAATCTGTGAGTCAACAGTCCTGAAATATGCCTTGACTTCCGCATCAACAAATCCAAAAGGAGCGTCTTGGTCGGCTCCCCTACTGATATTCTGACTGGCAGCAGGTATGAGCCAGGATGGCTTCGAGTCAGTCGCATTCGTTTGATCATAGATAGGCGGAAGTGGCCTTTCTTCCGTTGATTTGAGTTCTTTTCTAGCATATTCTTGCTCTTCTGATGCCTTCTTGTGCCTCCTACCTCTTTGCCGGAAGCCACGAGGCATGGTGAGAGAGACAGCGAAAGAGAGGAGAAGTCACACGAACAACCCAAACTTGAAAAATGTTCACTCACTGATCCGTACGGACCGGCCTCCCAGGGTGCGACTTATTTAGACACCAGTCGTGTCTGGCCGTGTCTTGCTTCAAGGTCATGTGAAAAGAGAGCTATGTTAAGAAAAATATTCTAATTCTATCCATCAGACTCTGCCTGTTATGCTTGTAACTTTCCTTAAAGGAACCCCTGAGGGCATTAGTAATGGTAGGGGCAAGGGTAGTCATTAATCTACCCTTGACCCTACCCTCGTTCTGAGTCGAGGGTGGAGTAAAGGAAGGACAGTTACTGATTTACTCTTGATGGGTCCTATAGTCTATAATAATGTCACATACCAGTTCCAATTGATTGATATTGTGACTTCAATAATAAGAAAGTAAACTATCAAGTCAATGGCCAGTCAGTCAGTCAGTTTGAATATTCAATAGGCCGATAGACCAGTCAATAATTCAAACAATAAGTTATCAGTGTAGTTGGACTCTGTCAGGAGTCAGGAGGTACCCAGGAGGTAGGCAGGAGGTATCACATGTTCTTCTTGTACATTATTTTTGTCGACACTTTATTATTTTTCTTATGTTTTACATGCGTATCAGCTGTCTCCATGGCCTATTTCTTCCTCGGTAGTATAGATACGTCTCTTATTTATTGCACTATTCCTCTTTTATCACTAAGTATACTTGTACTATAAATCAACAGATAATCAAAGTACATCATGATGAAAACACGGGGAAACTGCCTGTCCAACACGAGGCATCTGATAATTCTAGCGAACATAGAGTGTAGATGCAGTGAACTTCAAACGGCTTTCCCAAGTCTCGATCCCATCTTTAATACTTTTCGTCAAGCATTTCAATGTAAATATCTCCAACTCCCTCAATTCCTGAGCAGCACGACCTTCCACCAGAGCCAACAATAAGGGCTGATTCAGGTACTCCCCTGAGCACTGAAGTTTCAAAGCCCTGAGAAGAGGAAGGCAGGCATTTGTGCTTCCGTGATTCTCCTGAGACGACTTCTCTGGGGTCAAGTACTGCAGTAATACATTTGTGATTGGATCGGGCCATCGACTAGTCAGTGCGTATTTCAAATCGAGACGTCTTAGCTTATATAGTCCTTTCAAACACGCAATGATCTCGTGGTCTCGTAAAGGGAGATAAGCAAATCCGAGGTGTTCTAGGGAACTGGCTGACGACTGGATAAATCGGGTTAATTGAGAGTGAACTGCCCACTGCTGCTGGCCTGCTCCACCCTGAACCGATTCGACGAGCCATTCGAGCTGGAATGCTCGTAAATCGGTCAACGAAAGCCGATCAAGAAAGCCAATCAAATTTGTTCCTGCCTTTCCCACCGAATCGATCCCCTGTATGATTAGCTTGAGGGATCTAAGGGATGGTAGCACAATCCTCCCTGTATTATGAGAAAGGGGGAATGAACAATCGACGTTTAGCGTGCAGGACGTCAATTTCTGCGTTGCGGATAGGATATTGAAACATTCATTAAAAGAGAGAACATTTTCCTGATGGAATTGGAGATCAAGGGCAGAGAGTTGCGGCCATGGGATGTCTAGCTGAGACACGTCAAAGTAACGGTCCCAAGGATCGCTAAGCTGTAAGGACACGGACTCGAGTGCCCGCAGGCTTCCTCTTGTTCTTTGGCCCTGAAGCGACACCAGATTGGTACCTGGTCCGCGAAGACAGACGTATTTCCACCTGGGGGCATGAGGAAGTAGGAGCTCGAGGAGTTCCGCTGACCGAAAGTCCGGCACGACTCCAAGACAATCATGGATAATGCGGAAAGAGAGAGGTTGTTGTCGTGATCGATGTAACCATAACAATAGTCTCTTCTTTGTTTCATCTTGCTCCTGTTGCGATGAACCCGTTCCTTCCAATGCAAGCTCAAAACGCGACCACAGACAAGGTGTGCCTACCACCAGGTAGTACCACGCCTTGCACACGAGTGCCAACGTCAGAGGAGGCACTTGAGCACCAATCTGTGGGAAATCGGTTGGACAATGGCTGAAGATCTCCCCGTATATTTCCAAAGGGAGTCTGTCAAGTATAGTGTGCTCGAGAAAGGGACTATCATCAATCAGCACAGTGGCATGACCTATGTATCTAAAAACATACCATTTTACTAGTGGAAATAAGAGAACAGTCATGTTGGTTCGAGTGGGATGGTGTTGCCAGTTTGAATGGGTATCGATCAACGTACTCAATCACGAAGTGGATGGAGGTACAAATATGGCAGAAGAGGTGATACTTGAAGAAACAGATGGATGACTCAATAAATGGCTTTCTATTTGAGACTACACGAGGCCCTGTAGCAGGGCCCCAGGCTCGAGTCAACGGTCAATCTCAGCCAAATAAAGAGGGGTCCGCTGAATAAAGTGGATTGACAGAATGACTAGGAGAGCAGGGGTACAGCACCAACATTCTGGTGGGAGTCAAGCCAAGGGGCATAGATACTTCTAGATGTTTTCACCTATCGGGTGCTTGGATTGGCCGAGATTTCAGATTTAGAAGTCGCATATTATGTTAACCAGAGATATAAAAACCTATCGGCAGATGATCAACAAGCACGGGTATCGAGAGCAACCGGTTCATGATAAATATCTTGTGTTAGATCATTTCTAAACAGCGTTTTTCGGAGTTCCAATGGCTACCCGCTGACTTTGCATTGTGACAAAACGCAGTTGATTGAAGCTTAAGAGCCTGATTGACAGGCAGAGAGCTGCGTTACTGACGACTGAGCGTAAGTTGATGTTTGAAACTGAGCTGTCAGTGAGATGGTAGCTTCTCGCCCACACATACGAAATCCAGGTACACGAAGTCGTCGCCAGTCAAGCCTTCAGGTGGACATGAGGCGCTGAGGTCAAGGAGTTTTGTCAGAACAAGCAAGCTCAGACACGAATTGAAGTACATGTGTAGATGGATTAATGGCACGTGACCAGGACGGTCAGACGAGAGAGTTCTGTATTTATATACCGCAAACAGGTGCTAAGACGCGGTGGGTGAGTTACATAGTGGTACATTATGGATTACACCCAAGCTAGAAGGGTGAGCTGCTGGGGTCGTTCCGAAGCAGGTATGAATGATGGAGTTGGGTCTTCTGCGGTGGTCAGATGATTTGAATCATAAGTTTATGACGTGGCGCTCGAAGCGGCGCTCGATCGCAGTCCGCGGCAAAGCACGTACCCAGTACCCTATGATAACACAGCCTAAACTACAAAGAGAAACCTAACGAGAAACGTCAAAAAACCCAGAATCACTTGCAAATGATCCAGACACAAGAGAAGTGAGATAAGGAGAAAAGAGAAAGCAGGAATAAAGGAGCAGCACTCAATGACTCTATGATAGCACCTCACATTAAGTGATGTTACTTGTTTGTCTGTTAGGAGCAGGACAATGTGTTGATTACTAATTTTTGTAGATGAACCGATTGCAGTCGATCAGAATGCTCAGGTTTCTACCCTATTGTAACCGCAAGGGCAATGCACTGATCTTGCTCGATTCAGGTGAAAAGTTGTGCCTCACCTTTCTGTCGTGCAAGTCTCTTTCCCCCTTTTCGCTTTTTCTTCCCTCCTTTCACTGCTCTTAGGGACGATATAAAACCGTGCATTAGACTGCGCCGCTCAAAAACTGAGACACACTGCTTTCCGCCGCTCCGCTACCTCAGCCAAGATTTGATCCTTGTATAGGGGATTTCGGGATATGGCTGGGTTACCATAGCATTGGTGTGCTGCCGCAATGCCTTCAACCGCGTTGCTGCCTTGGCTTTTCCTTATACCCCTCTCTGACCTATTCGATGATTTTACGCCGGTCATTGGTTGACTTCCTGTTACTTCCTATTGCTAGTCTTTATATCCACAAATTATGGAAAATATGTCATGTACAATAAACAGGGTAATAAATATATAAATAGCGGCTTCTCAGGCTCTTCACCCACGGGACCGGCCACCTATTGTTAGCAAAACAAATGGACAATACTACACATCAACAAAGACACCACTAACGCTAAATTACACTTGGGGCCTGGACTTCATCCTTTTCTGGCTTGCAATATTGGAGCTAATTAAAGCCGACTTCTTCTCGCTTAGCCTACCAAAGATATTGGCTTTTCTTGGACTATATTCAAGAACACTTGCTATTGTTTATGCCGTAATTTCAGTCAAAGGCAGTCTTTGATCTTCCATGACGGCTGATGAATGCCGGTTTTGAAAATGTATAAGGTTTGAGGAATATTCGGCAAAGCTTGTACTTGCAAAAAGTAAGGTACTAGACGACGAGAAAACTTGCAAATAGACAATTGAAGTATTTGAAGCATAAATTTTTGAAGGATACTCAAGTCATGGTGAACAAGGTTTGATCTTCGATGTTGCAGGTTTTTTGCCCCAAGATGCCTGGAGAACCAAACACAGAATGAAACAAAGAAGACAATACCTTCTACCAACGATGGTTTTCGCCAGAACCATTCTGTACCGAAGCATCGTAGTCTCGGTTGCGAGATGGACTGCTACCTCTTGGAGGGCTGCGAGAATAGCTACGACGACGACGATACTCAGGTGAGTAACGACGAGGAGGGCTTCGGCGATCACGCCAATCAGATCTGTTGTCCCTTCCATACGGATCACGGTCGCGATCTCTGTCTCCCCGGCGGTAGTCACGGTCGCGGTCGCGGTGCTCACGATCACGATAATCCCTGTCCCTGTAAGAATCACGGTCACGATACCCATCACGGTGGCTTGATTTCCTGTGGCCCATATATTCTCCTGGAGTAGGTGCATGAGGCCTGTCAGTTACTGAGTAATCAACACGGATACGACGGCCATTGAGTTCCTGAAAACACGTCAATGGACGGAACTCGACACAAAGCAGAAGACATACAACGCCATTGAGTTCCTGAATGCAACGAGTCGCCTCGTCAACAGTGGACATTTCAATGAAACCGAAACCACGAGAACGATCGGACTGGACAGTATCAGGGACCAGAACAAAACGTCATAAAGAATTTCACCTACCCGCTGGTCATAAACAATGGTAACTTTAACAACACGGCCGAAACGACTAAATTCCTCATCGAGGTCACGCTCTATAGTACGGATGCTCAGACCGAAGACTCCAAGCACCTTGGAAGGAGGAGGCGCCTGCTAAAATTCATAAGTATGCATAGACCATACGAAACATGGACCATGGTAACTGACAACTGGTGCATGGGCAGGGCGTCTAGGAGGGGGAGAGCGCCTTCGGAAAGTAGGACTTCTGAAATCTGACTTATCACCATTGCTACGAGTGGCAGGACTCCTAGAACGCGACCGGCCACGAGGTGCAGCGTCATCACGGTCATTAAGGGTTGGAGCCGCAGGTGGCGCATTATACGCGTCAGAGTAGGGATCAACAGTGGTCGGGGCAGCTGGTTCACCGTACTGTAAGCTTGAAGTAAGAATTGCGCCCACGAAAATCTAAGCAACTTCTACAAAAAAACTGACCATGGTGGTTTCGAGGGAAGAAGTTGTTTATTATTGTTTACGTCGGAAGCTGAACAAGTCTCACGAGTGCCAGATTGAGACTGCGCACGGGCACCAGCCTCCCGAAGTGGTGGAGGAAAGACTCAATATTGCTCTTCTAGAGAAAAATAACGAACAATGCCACAATATCGCATCACGGTAGACTCGTTAAAATCATGACACAGACACATGGAGGTTACATCTAGCCGGCGTTCCGGAGGTTGCCGTATATCGGAGCCTGAATCTTATTTATCGACTGCACAGTTCATCAAGCCCCGACACAGCGACAACATACCCAAATACATACTGAGGTGAGAACCAAGATGGTGAGCTCGTCGTATTTAACAACATGCTTAGGAGGTTACTAATATAGTGGCTAGGGTATTGACATTGCCAGGCACCATGTCAAGAAGGGCCAACGTACCGCTCCCAAGAGCGAAGATCCTTATCTTCTCCTCCTTGTCAAGGTGTGTTTGAAGGTACTAGAACCAGGAACATATTTTGATTTCGTATTAGCTGTATCGTTTCCTAGCCCGCCGCACAGACTCTAACTTCAACAAGGTTTTTGCTTTTCAAATAGGAAACCGTTCAGAACTCATGCAAAATCTTCTTTAGGTCATATTGCACCGCCTTTTCCTCTCCAAGGTCAATCGCCCTCCCCTCTCCCTTTCTCGCATCATCAAAGAAACCTCAAAAACCCCGGACCGTGATTCCAAAGTCATTGTTCAAGTCGGTACAGTCACCGATGACATCCGTCTTACGGAGGTTCCCAAGCTCTCCATTGCCGCTCTCCGATTCACCCGTGCAGCCAAGGAGCGTATTCTAAAAGCCGGTGGTGAAGTTATCACCCTTGATCAGCTCGCTCTCCGGGCACCTACGGGTTCAAACACCGTTCTGCTCCGAGGTGTGAAGACTGCTCGTGAAGCGCATAAGCATTTCGGTATGGGTCCTCACAAGAACAAGAAGCCTTACACAATTTCAAAGGGCCGCAAGGCATGTTTATTCGCCTGTCTACATGATGTCCTATTAACGAGTCTCTGTAGTTCGAGCGAGCTCGTGGTCGCCGCAAGTCTCGTGGTTTCAAGGTGTAAGAGAATGTATCCAAAATTTTATCAGAAGGGTTTCAGGAGCGTCTCGATGGTTCTTCTGTCTGGTATGGTGGCCGGGCCTATGCGTATGATTCAATTCAACTTTTTGTACTATGCAATATGACCCATTGAATCATGTCTCTTGGACGCACCCTCTCAACTATAGTTCTACGATGTACGATGAACCATCTGACAATTGCGTGCTTCCCTCCTGATGTGCAGTTCTTGATCAAAATCGTATCCAAGCTTGCATTGTATTACGCTTCTACCTTACAATATCGTATCATCATCCGGGAGATTGTCCTTTGTTCAAATACAAGCGATGGCATTAATCGAATCATTGAGTCAAAGTTTAGATAGTACAAACATCTCAGATTTGAGGGGACACTCAAATCTGAGAAACACAGAGGAACCGCAGGTGGGATCCCGACAGTGAAAAGGGTTAATGTATTTCATATTTAAAGACCTGTGGCAGAAAGAATTGTCCAAGTACTAATAATCTTCTACTCAGAAGCACTCTAAAAACATCAGTCAAAAACACGCCCATTATTTGTGATACTATGCAAGGTACGCACTTCGATGGACAATTCCAGGACCAGACTCGTCATACTCTTGCTTTGAACACCACAAGTTTTGGAAAGTGCTAAGAGAAGCCAAGATTGAACCACCAATCCAAACGGAGTACTTCCTTTCGGGAGGTGCAACAATCTTGACCTTCATGCTAGCAGGTGAGAGTGCCGTCAATTCCTTTTGCATGCGATCTGCAATACCAGGGAACATGGTGGTACCGCCAGATAATACAACATTTCCATAGAGGTCGCGACGAATATCAAGATCGCACTTGAAGATCGAGTTGTAACTGGAAATAATCAGAAGAAGGTCAATATGTTGGACGTACGATGCTTACGTCGTCTCGTGGATACCAGCAGCTTCGAGGCCAATGAAAGCGGGCTGGAATAAAGCTTCGGGGGAGCGGAAGCTGATCGAAAGGAGTCAGCGTGCTAAATCATTAGAGATCATAAGAGGACGTACCGCTCATTACCAATGGTGATAACCTGACCATCAGGAAGCTCGTAGCTTTTCTCAAGAGCAGAAGACTGGGCAGCAGTCTGGAGCTCCTGATCGAAATCAAGAGCTACGTAACACAGCTTTTCTTTGATGTCGCGAACGATTTCACGTTCGGCGGTGGTGGTGAAGGGATAACCACGC
>Ga0153924_1000735_pt1 | contig 19518 bp, 13 predicted proteins | sample TSNJ008MetaG_FD_104709 | JGI IMG/M metagenome (GOLD analysis project Ga0153924, IMG submission 104709) | Attine ant fungus gardens microbial communities from New Jersey, USA - TSNJ008 MetaG | ecosystem: Host-associated > Fungi > Mycelium > Unclassified | place: USA: New Jersey, Wharton State...
AATGCAATGGTGACTACTATTGATTTAGAAGTAAAAATGGGAATATGGATTATACAAAAACGATTGGAAATCGATGAGATCGATAAGGAAATGAAAGCTAAAATTGCTAATGTATGGAGAAAGATCGTTGAACAAGAGCAAGAGAAAGAGAGAGCTGAATCACCATCAGAAGAAGAATTGAGAATGATGGACGAAAGGAAAAGCCATATATCATCGTCTGGTGAAGATAATGTTATTAGAGGGATATGGGACGAGTCTCCTATCGAAGACCCATCAGTTATTGATAGCAATAAGCGTAATACGTTATGGAGTACCAAACCACGTATGATTGCTTCTTGCATTATTATTATATTAACATTGTCATCTAGTGCTGTTGCTGGTTATGGTATGTATAAGTCAAAATATAGACAAAAAATATTTGATGAATATACTGAGATAAGTCTTGGACAGGATACTGGAACTCAAGCGATTAGCAAGGATAAAATAGAAGAAGTGTTTTTGCCTGTATATATGGCTGAAGGGTATATGTTATCAGACAATACAGTAGATGAATATATTGTCAGTACTGTGTATATAAATGAGGAACTTAATAAAATATATCTAACTCAATCTCGAGATAATATAATCAACAATGTACATAATGATGGGGCTGCGCAAGAAGTAGTGAAAGTAAATGGTGAAGAAGCTATATATATAAAGATGCATGGCACATTAATGTTATTTTGGTCACAAGATGGATATTTTATTGAATTAGAATCGGAAGAGAAAAGTATAAATATAAAAGAATTGATATTGATTGCAGAATCTATGGAAAAGCAAGAATAAAATTGGAGGTTAAACATGAAAGGAAAAATAAAAAGTTTAATAATTTTGTGTGTTATATGTTTATTTACACTGTCGGCTCAAACATTTGTATATGCAAGTGACGAGGATTTTTTTCCGGAGGTTGAAGTGCCTGTAGAGTATGCGGATGAACCTGTTATAACCAGTGGAATTTCGATTCAACCATTCCTATATCTAGCTTCATATAGCGTCCAGCTTAACATATCCGGAAGCACAGCAAATTGTACGGGGAAATTATCTGGTACAGCAAATACGACTAAAGTTGCAATTTTTATGTATTTACAAAAGTATGATTACAGCGCAGGAGCTTGGAAAACATATGCAAATTGGAGCGATGTAGCTAGTGGGAATTATTTAACTTCTATTCATTCTACCACTATAGCAAGTGGTACTTACAGAGCTAAAATGAGTTGCTGGGGTTATAATGGTACTTTGTCTGAAAATTCAATTATTTACAGTGCTGCATATGCAAAGTAAGAATCTCTAAAGATTTGTTTTTACTATAGAATATCATATACAAACGCGTAGGTAATTAAATAAAGGGTGTAGATTAGTAACAAGGTTCTTTCATAACTTTGGGTATTATAGTATAACGAATATGCTGGCATTTTGGAAGTGCCAGCATATTTCATATCAAAGAACTCGGGTTAAAATCTTCAGCTTGGGGTAAAAACGCAAGTTTGCATTTTGGGGAAAGGTTAGCCAAGCCACTTCTACCATATGCAATATGTTTGAGCAGTTTGAATTTGACAAGCCGATAACCAGTAAAGTATGCTAGTGAACCTGTTATCACTGGTGGAATTACAGTGCTACTTAAATAGCAAAGGAGTTTTAAGTCTATATTTATTACAGATTTAAACTCCTTTGCTATTTTTCGGAAATTCTGCTTTAAGAGCTTTTATTTTCTGAGATTTATAAATGTCTTATCTCTTATTAAGTAAATATTAAAAAAATACCCTATAAATATTAAGGAACTTATGCTAAAATATATGCCATATATAAAAATGATAAATAGAATCTAATTGAAAGCAATAGGTGTAACTATGTATATTGTTATTGGACTGGGTAATCCTACCTCTAAATATGATGGAACAAGACATAATATCGGGTTTGAAGTAATAGATGAACTGGCTGATCAGATGGGTATAACGGTGGAAAATAAAAAACATAAAGGATTGTGTGGAATTGGGATGATAGGTTCTAATAAAGTGCTGCTATTGAAGCCACAGACCTATATGAATCTAAGTGGAGAATCAGTTCGTGCCGCTGTAGATTTTTATAAATTAAAACCGGAAGATGAAATCATTGTAATATGTGATGATATCAGTCTTGCGGTGGGTACAATAAGGATTCGTGCAAAGGGGAGTGCAGGTGGGCACAATGGGGTAAAAAGTATTATCGGGCATTTGGGTACAGATAAATTTATGCGGGTTAAAGTCGGGGTTGGAGACAAAGAAAACGGAAGAGACTTAGCAGATTATGTCTTAAGCCGGTTTGAAGCCTATGAAACATTAAAAGTAGATGAATCAATTAGTAACGCGGCAGCGGCAGTGTCGGTAATTATTATAGAGAATATTGAAACAGCAATGAATAAGTTTAATTAAGAGCAGGTAGTAATTTTAGATTAGATTAAAGGTGTATCATAAGCAAAATCAAGAGGTGTATAGGAGCAGACAAAATGAAAATGTTTACAAGTCCATTGGAAAAACTTAACGAATATCAATTGATACGAGAATACATACAGAAGAACAGTGGAGCGATTCAAGTAAATGGATGCTTGGATTCGGGGATGGTACATTTTATAAGTGCAGTAAGCGGTGGTTTTAAAAATCGAATCATTATTACATTTAATGCTATAAAGGCAAGAGAAATCTATGAAGACTATAAATGTTTTGACTCAGATGCAGTATTATATCCGGCAAAGGATTTTATATTTTATAATGCAGATATTCATGGAAATTTAATGATGAAAGAGCGTATGCAGGCAATCAAAAGCATTATCGCAAAACCGAATATAACAATTATCACCACAATAGACGGACTTATGGATAAAGTGCTTCCGCTTAATGATATGAAAGCAAATGTAATTACATTTAAAACGGGTGATATCGTAGATTTAGAAGAGTGTAAGGGACAGTTGACGGCAATGGGTTATGAGCGTGTGGCACAAATTGATGTGCCGGGACAGTTTGCTGTCAGAGGGAGTATCTTGGATGTTTTTCCAATAACAGAGGAGGCACCATATAGAATAGATCTTTGGGATGAAGAAGTTGATATTATAAAAAGTTTTGATTTAGATACGCAAAGGTCGATTGAACAACTCGATCAGATTGAAATATATCCGGCGGCTGAATTTGTAATAAAAAAAGAGGCTGTCAGCCGGGGTATAGAAAAAATCAATAAGGATATGAAAAAATATGAAAGTATCCTAAGAAAAGAGTTTAGGACAGAGGAAGCCCATAGAATTAAGACAATTATTAATGAATTGACAGAGAAATTAAGTATTGGGATTACAGGAGTATCACTAGATAGCTATGTAAACTATTTTTTTGAGAACACTGTCAGCCTGATGGATTATTTCAATGAAGAAGAAACATTATTTTATTTAGATGAACCCAGACGTATCATAGAACATGGGGAGGCAGTTGAGAAGGAATTCAGTGAGAGCATGATACACCGTTTGGAGAAAGGTTATATATTACCCGGCCAGACGGATGTATTGATTGGATTTAAAGAAGTACTTGCAAAGCTTAACAGTAAAAAGAGTATTTTGCTGACAACATTAGATCAGAAAATGAAAGAGTTCGAGGTAGGAAAGAATTTTCATCTGCAGATGAAAAATGTCAACCCATATAACAATAGCTTTGAGCTTTTAGTCAAGGATTTAAAGAATTACAAAAAGCAGGGATACAAAATACTGGTATTAGCGGCTTCGAAGACAAGAGGAGCCAGACTTGCAAGTGACTTGATGGAGTTTGAGTTAAGTGCTTTTTACAGTGATGATAAAGACCGGCAGATTGAACCCGGGGAAATTATGGTCACTTACGGAAACCTTCATAAAGGTTTTGAATATTCGTTCATAAAATTCGTAGTAATTACAGAAAGTGATATTTTCGGCTTTGAAAAAAAGAAGAAACGGAAAGGTAAGACTTACTCCGGTCAAAAGATACAGAGCTTTACAGATTTAAATGTTGGAGATTATGTTGTTCATGAAAATCATGGTCTGGGGATATATCGAGGCATAGAGAAAATTGAAGTTGATAAGGTAACCAAAGATTACATTAAGATTGAGTATGCCGGCAACGGCAATCTCTATATACTGGCGACAGGGCTGGATATGATTCAAAAATATGCAGGCAGCGATGCGAAAAAACCTAAGCTGAACAAGCTTGGGTCAGTGGAATGGTCGAAAACGAAGCAGCACGTCAAAGGGGCAGTAAAAGATATCGCCAAGGAATTGGTCCAGCTATATGCAAAGCGTCAGGAGAAGCAGGGATTTATATATAGCCAGGATACCGTCTGGCAAAAAGAATTTGAAGAAATGTTTCCATATGCAGAGACAGAAGATCAGCTTAATGCAGTGATAGATATTAAGAAGGATATGGAAAGTACTAAGATAACAGATCGTCTGATCTGCGGCGATGTGGGATATGGCAAGACAGAAGTGGCAATCCGGGCGGCATTTAAAGCAATTCAGGATGGGAAACAGGTAGCTTTTTTAGTTCCTACCACTATTTTGGCGCAGCAGCATTATAATACTTTTACACAGCGTTTTAAGGACTATCCTGTCAGGGTGGATTTAATGTGCAGGTTTAGAACAGCCGCAGAACAAAAGCATACTCTGACGGACCTAAAAAAAGGGTTTGTAGATATTGTAATCGGAACACACCGGATTTTATCAAAGGACATTGTATTTAAGGATTTAGGGCTGCTGATTGTTGATGAAGAACAAAGATTTGGAGTTACCCATAAAGAAAAAATTAAACAGCTAAAAGAAAATGTAGATGTGATTACATTGACTGCTACACCAATTCCCAGAACGCTTCATATGAGCCTGATAGGGATAAGAGATATGAGCGTATTGGAGGAACCTCCGGTAGACCGTATGCCAATTCAGACTTATGTGATGGAATATAATGATGAAATGGTACGGGAAGCGATAAATCGTGAATTAGCAAGAAACGGGCAGGTATATTATGTATACAATAGAGTTAACAATATTGAAGAAATTGCATTAAGAGTTGCGAAACTTGTGCCGGATGCAAATGTATCATATGCACATGGACAAATGAGTGAACGCCGCTTAGAGCAGATTATGTATGACTTTATCAACGGTGAAATAGATGTGTTAGTATCCACTACGATAATTGAAACAGGTATGGATATTTCCAATGCGAACACAATGATTGTACATGATGCGGATAAATTAGGATTATCCCAACTCTATCAGTTAAGAGGCAGAGTCGGCCGCTCCAGCAGAACCTCCTATGCGTTTTTAATGTATAAAAGAGATAAGATGCTAAAAGAAGTTGCGGAAAAAAGATTATCTGCCATCAAGGAATTTACTGAACTTGGAGCCGGATTTAAAATTGCAATGAAGGATTTAGAAATTCGTGGTGCAGGAAACCTGCTGGGAGCAAAACAGCACGGACATATGGAAGCCGTAGGCTATGATCTATATTGTAAAATGCTGAATGAAGCAGTTCTTAGCTTAAAAGGTATAGAAGTGGAAGAAAAATTTGAAACGACGATTGATCTTAATGTGGATGCTTATATTCCGCCATCATATATTAAAAATGAAATGCAGAAATTAGATGTCTATAAGCGGATTGCCAGTATAGAAGATGAAGATGAATATCTTGACATGCAGGATGAATTGTTGGATCGTTTCGGAGATATACCAAAACAAGCCGCTAACTTATTAAAAATAGCTTTGTTGAAAGCGTTAGCAAATAAAGCTTATATCACAGAGATATCGGGCAACAGAAGAGAAATTAGGATAACAATGTTAAAAGATGCAAAAGTAGATGCTGCAAAGATTCCGGATCTGATTCATAAATATGGCAAACAGCTTAAATTCACAGTAGGTGCAGCCCCATATTTTAATTATACATTACCGGAAGAAATAAAAGACAATGAGAAGTATTTAAATAAAATTCAAAGTTTTTTAGAGGATATTTTTAGTCTAAAAGAGAATTCTAAAAGTGAGGAAAATTAAAGAGATACTTGAAAAGAATTGGAGGGAGAAGATTGATCAAAAAAATTGTATTTGTTTGTGCTGCGGCAGTAGTGGCACTTTTAGTAATTTTAAGTATTGATAGATATAACGATTTAAGACAAGAGCAGTCCAGTGATTTGGCAGTCGATACTTTGGTTGCGGAGGAAACCACAGCAGAAACAGTTACATCAGAAGTAACCACAGCAGATCCTACAGCCGCAGCGGAGACCACTTCGGTTGAGTCGGAAGAACCTTCTACTTATACAGGGGATTTAGAGGCAATCGATTATGTTGACGCCAGCGTTGCACTGGGAGCTTCCTTCACAGGAAGGATTGTTGCCGAAAGTGCGATTTTAATTGATATCAATAGTAAGAGTATTGTATACAGTAAAAATGCGGAAGAACGGTTGAGTCCGGCCAGTACAACAAAGTTAATGACAGCATTGACAGCATTGAAATATTTAGATCCTGATGAAAAAATAGTTGTCGGAAATGAAATATATTTAATCGGTTCCGAATCCAGTACATCAAGTCTTGTTGTAGGAGATGAACTAACGGTAGAGCAATTACTGCAAGGGATGTTGATTTCTTCAGGAAATGATGCGGCATATGTTTTGGCGGTTAATACCGGCCGTAAAGTGAAAGGGAATAATGTAAAGAATGATTTAGCGGTGAAGCAATTTGTAAAGCTTATGAATAATAATGTAAAGCTGCTGGGACTAGAGAATACAAACTTTTCAACGCCAGACGGATATGATTCGGACAACCAGTTTTCAACAGCGAAGGATTTAGCGATAATTGCCTGTGCCGCTTATGAAAATGATACGATTAAAGATATATGTAACATACAAAGCATTTATATACCGGAAAAAGGTATCACATGGACAAACACAAATGAATTAATAAATCCTAATAGTGAATATTATTTTGATAAGGCAATTGGTATGAAGACCGGAAGCACTGGAGCAGCAGGGAAATGTCTGATTTCTGCTGCAATAGATGATGGAGAACAGTATATTAGTGTCGTGCTGAATTCTAGTGAAGAAGGCAGATGGGATGATTCCATTATATTATTAGAATATGGATTAAGTATAAAAATACAGCCATAATAAAACAAGAGTATTGTGAGTGAAAGTACATTTAATTTGCAATATTCTTTTTTTATCTTATAGGAAAATACTACATTTCGTTCCATATTAGGAATGGAATCCTATAAGACAAAAAAGCGCTCCGCTAAGGATGCGCATGACGCTTCAAAGAAGATTGTCACTAAAGTGACAGCGCGTCAGCGCCAGAGTTTCGCAAGCGAAACTCTTTGTCTCTCATAGGAAAGTACTACGTTTCGTTCAGTTTGCAATATAAACTCTTTATTCTCTTATAGAAAATATTACAATCGTGGTATATATTTCTAAAATAGTAGTTGGAATAGTTATAGTGATTGTGCCTATTGCCGAAATTGTTACTGGAAAATAATGTAATATATTATTTATTGCAAAAAAGGACTAGTAATTCTCATTATTATTTGGTAAAATTAGAGAATCTAGTTACAATTTACTATCAGGCTATATGGTAGAAAGGGTAAAAAAGATTATGTATGACAAAGATTGGGAAGTAGAAAAAGCACATTTTAATTGGTGCGAAGAAATGATTAGTCATAATTTGAAGGAATATCAGAGAAAGGTTGATGAGAGCAAAAAAGAAAGTGAGAAACTATATGAAGCATATCAATCCGGTGATGTAGAGTTATACGATCAACTAGTGGTAAGCGATAACAATGTACAGAGCAGCCAAAATGTATTGAGAAAGAATCAGGCGGCTTTTCAAAAACCGTATTTTGGAAGGATTGATTATGTAGATCATAAGTTCAAACACATGGAGAGTATATATATAGGTAAGAATGGAATATCTAAAGATTCATCTACAGTTATTATTGCAGACTGGCGGACACCGATTGCCAGTGTATATTATGAGAATTCACTGGGCGACGGAAGTTATACTGTTCCCGGTGGTGAGAAAATCAAAATAGATCTGCAGCAAAAACGAACCTATGATATAGATAACCATAAACTTATCGGCTATTTTGACAGTGATGCAGCCACTAATGATGAATTATTAGTTAAATATTTGGCAAAAAATAAAGAAGCGGTTTTGTCAGATATTATTTCCACAATACAGGATGAACAAAATTATATTATTAGGGAAAATCCATTTAAAAACATTATTGTGCAAGGGGTAGCAGGAAGTGGAAAAACGACAGTTGCACTCCATAAGATTTCGTATATTTTATACAATTATGGAGAAAAAATCAAACCAGTAGAATTCTGTATTATTGGAAGCAATGAGGTATTACTAAATTATATTACCAGCGGGCTTCCGGATTTAGATGTTCATAATATTAATCAGATGAGAATGGATACTTTTTTCTGTAGCTTAGCAGAACTGGGATGGAAAAAGGAGTACAGGCTGACTGATATTAAAGAAACGCTTTATTGGAGAAACAGCTTAGGATTTGCTTCTGAATTAGAAGAATATCTGAACACTATAAGAAACAGAGTGATACCGTTAGAGAATGTATCTGATCCATCTATTGGGGTTATTCTATCAAAAGAAAGTATTGAGGAAATACTTAGACGAAACTGTAATTGCTCAGTAAATTATTTAGTAGAAATATTAAATGAAAGAATTGAGAACAGAATCGATCTTTTGATAAATCAAAAAGATATTGTCATGCGGAAAACAAAAAAGCGGGAGTATAAAAGTTACTTTTCCAACGAAATACTAAAAAAGACAGCGTTAGAGTTATATGTGGATTTTTTAGTGCAATATATGGGAAAAGGGAAATTTGGGATTAAGCAAGAAGTTACAGAATTAATGGACGGAAATCTGGACATTTATGATGTGGCTGCGTTAGCGCTTATTATTAAAAGAATCTTAGAAGAAAAGGAGGAGGATAATTATTCCCAAATTATTATAGATGAAGCACAAGATTTTGGTGTGATGCTATATTATGTATTAAGACAAATACTCCCCAAATGCTATTTTACGATTATGGGCGATGTATCGCAGAATGTAAATGATAAAATGGGGCTGGACTGTTGGGATGACTTGCAACATCATATTTTTAATAATAAAAAAGATAAATTTTATCTGCTTAGTAAAAGCTATAGAAACACTATAGAAATATCAAATTTTGCAGGTCGTGTATTAGAGAAAGCCTCCGCCGGCATTTATAAAATTGAGCCGGTAATCAGACATGGCAAAGAGGTTAATATTGTTGCTGAGACTGAAAGAAGTGCAATATTTAAAGTGGCAGAATTAGTAAATGAAATCATAAAAAGTGGGTATAATACAATTGCTGTCGTTTGCTATGATGAAAATGAATCCAACTGGCTCAAAGAACAATTAAAAAATTATATTTTACTTAAAGATGCAGAAAAGAATAATTTTGGAAAAGGTGTCATGGTATTACCAATTAGGTTAACAAAAGGACTTGAATTCGATGCAGTTATTTTATGGGACCCTAATTCCGGTAATTATAAAGAACATATAATGGATGTAAAGTTGTTATATGTTGCTATAACACGTGCACTTCATGAACTGCATATTGTTCATAAAAGCCCATTATCAAAAATCCTAAAATAGAGGTATATTTTCCTCTATTTAACAGACAATAGAATTATATGGATTATAGCAGTATAATGATAAACGTAAGAAAGTGAGGACAATACAGAATGAAAGCTACAGGTATAGTTAGGAGAATAGACGATTTAGGTAGAGTTGTAATTCCAAAAGAAATAAGAAGAACCTTGAGAATCCGTGAAGGAGATCCATTAGAGATTTTTACTGATAGAGAAGGCGAGATTATTTTAAAGAAATATTCTCCAATCGGTGAAATGGGTGGTTTTGCGAAACAATATGCTGATAGTATTTCTGCAGTTGGTAATTGTAGTGTTATTATTGCAGATAGAGATCAAATCATAGCAGCCTCCGCTATAAGTAAAAGGGATTTTGTTGGGAGAAATATCAGCAGAAATTTAGAAAGTATCATGAATGAAAGAGAAGTTATTGATACGATGAGCGGAAAGAAAAAAGCGATAGACTTGATCGAAGGGGACGATTACGGCGAAGGGCTGGCACAAATAATCTATCCTATTCTAACCGAAGGTGATATCACCGGAGCAGTAGCTATTATGTCAAAAGATGAAACCAGTGTTCTTGGTGAAAGTGAAGTTAAATTGGCGAGAGTTGCTGCTGAGTTCTTAGGAAAACAAATGGAGAACTAGATTAGATGTGTTAAAGCATAAGGGTTAAGAAAAAAGGCATCTCTAATATAAGAAATTGGCAAAATTATGTTGACAAATAGGGGATTAGAGAGTATAAATAATGTGAAGGTAATTCAGAGAGTGATTATCTGATAATAATCTATAGGAGGACATGGTAATGAATAAATCAGAATTTGTTGCAGCAATTGCGGAAAAGTCAGAACTATCAAAAAAAGATTCAGAAAAAGCAGTAAAAGCATTTATTGATGTAGTAGCAGAAGAATTAAAGAAAGGTGAAAAAATTCAATTAGTTGGATTTGGAACCTTTGAAGTAACTAAAAGAGCAGCTAGAGAAGGAAGAAACCCACAAACAGGTAAGACAATGAAGATTGAAGCTTCTAATGCTCCTAAGTTTAAAGCTGGTAAAGCTTTAAAAGATGCTGTTAACTAATAGATAATGGTTTAAGAATAATTATTGGGCCCTGCTTATATCTTTATAAGCGGGGCTGATTTTATGTATTGAGTTGTATCTTGGACAGATGATTTATGCATTGAGGTGTATCTTGGACAGGCGCTGCTTCTCGTATTGAGGTGTATCCTAGATAGGCGCTGCTTCATTGGATAGACCATTCCAACTTACTGTATTTCTAAGGATGCCAGACTCGGATGTTTAATTATTTATGTGCTCCGTGAACGCGCTGCGCTTGAACGCACTTCGCACATAAATACATCCTCGCGTAGGCCTCCTAAGAAATACGACGTAAGTTTTCATACGTCTATCCAATGAAGCAGCGCCTATCTAGGATACACCTCAATACGAGAAGCAGCGCCTGTCCAGGATACACAATTTACTCAGAGTATTTAGTAGTTTGTTAAAAAGTGCTTAAAGTGATATACTTCAATGGATTAGTATCGTTAGTAAGTAAAATTCAGGAGGATGGAGAGAATATATGAGATTGGATAAATATTTAAAGGTATCTAGGATTATTAAGAGAAGGACAGTTGCAAATGAGGCTTGTGACGGGGGCCGGGTTACGGTGAATGGAAAACCAGCAAAAGCTTCTCTCAATGTTAAAGTTGGTGATGTGATAGAGATTCAATTTGGCAATAAATCGGCAAAATTAGAAGTATTAGATGTTAGTGACAATGTGAAAAAGGATGAAGCAAAAGAAATGTACAAATATGTATAAAATGGATAACCTCTTAATATATATTAAGTAATTATAATTATATTAGGAGGTTATTTTTGTGGAAGAGAATAAAATATCATTAAATCATAAAATTGGGTTGGTCAATAGAAAGACAGGCTCTATAACCGGAGTTAAAGATGTAATATCGTTTGACGTTGCATCTGTATTGCTGGAAACATCTCAAGGGATGCTAACAATAAAAGGAACGGACTTACATGTAAGCAGATTAAATCTGGATAAAGGTGAGGTAGATATAGATGGTCAGATCGATAGCCTTACGTATTCTGACATTAATAGTTATGCCAGACGAGGTGAATCTATTCTTAGCAGAATGTTTAAGTAGGTGAGTCATGAATTATACAATCGTATTGGAAGTAAACTTGTTTTTTCAGTCTTTTTTAATCGGGGCGGCATTAATGTGCGTATATGATATTATAAGGGCATTTAGAAGGATTATTGTACATAGCAGTATTGTTTCGGGGATTGAAGATGTAATCTATTGGATATGTGCGAGTATTGTAGTATTTTTACTGTTGTATAAGTATAATAACGGGGTTGTCAGAGGTTTTGCAATTGCAGGTGTAGTGATTGGTATGCTGTTGTTTGAAGCACTGTTTGGCAGGTGGATTATAAAAATTGTGGATTTATTAGAAAAACCATTGCAAAAACTCCGTAAACAATATAAAATAAAAAAAGTAAAGGCTAAAAAGAAAGAAGAAGAAAGAGAACTAAAAAAAGAAAAATTAAAAGAAGAAAGATTACAAAAAGATAAAGTGTTAAGAGAGATTAAAGAAAAGAAGAGATTAGATGATAAATTAAAGCAAAAAGAAAAGAAACAGAAAGAAGAGAAACAAAAAGAAAAGGAACAAAAGGATAAGAGTAAAGCTAAAAGAAAAAGCAGGTGATTAAGTGAAACGACGCAGGAGCTCAAATAGGTTAGGGATTATAGGTATTACAGCGGTAGTGGCTATATTGGGTGGTGTTTTAACATTCAGTATGATGGAATCTAATAAGAAGCTGACGACCCTAACCAATCAAGAAGCCAAATTACAAGAGGAACTTGAACAAGAACAAACCAGAGTGGATGAATTGGAAGAACAAAGGGTCTACATACAGACTAAAAAGTATATTGAAGAGGCTGCAAAGAGATTTGGGTTAGTCTATCCGGATGAAGTCATTTTTAAGGCAAAAGAATAAAAGCAATTTATATTACCTTCTATATTTTAAGTGAAGAGGTGGTGTCGCAAAATTAACTTTTAAGTTGATTTTGCGACACCACCTCTTCTGTTGGAATATGTATTTCTCTATTATAGGATACCATACTAGAGAAGGTATAATCCCATGTTAAATAAATTTTTTGTAAGGTTTTCGTAATTGATTTTGTATTACTATTAGATAGATACTAGTAGCTATACTATAAGGAGGAGTAGTTTTGAAAAAAGTACACCACAATGTGGAAAAGATTCTAGGAGAATATGCAAATATGGTTTATAAATTAGCATTTTCCTATGTCAAGAATAAAGATGATGCAGATGACATTTTCCAGGAAGTATTTATAAATATTATTCGAAGTGATCCAAGCTTTGAAAGCAAGGAACATGAAAAGGCATGGTTGATCCGGACAACTATTAATTGCTGTAAGAATTATAAAAATACCAGATGGGAAAAAAATGTTGCAATACTGTATGGCAATGAGGAGCAAAATGTGGACGATATGGGCTTGCTTGGACAATCTAATCCAATTGAAGAAATGTTAAGCGCAAATCAGTATGAAAGTGTATCAGAAGCCGTACTGTCATTATCTGAAAAATATAGGGTTGTAATACATTTATATTATTATGAAGAGTTTAATATTAATGAAATAGCTAAAATTTTAGGTAAAAAGGAAAATGCCATAGCTACTAGATTATCAAGGGCCCGAGCAAAATTAAAGGAAATGTTGAAAGGAGAATATGATTATGAAGAAATTTAGGGACAAATATCAAGAAGAGTTCAAACAATATGATGTTTCGGAGGTATTAATAGAAAAAACGAAATTAAAAATGAAGGAAGTAGAGGGAAAATCTAGGAGGAGATCACTGTGGAAAATGAAAGGGGTAGTAGCCGCTGCATGTATGATTATTACATTGACTGGTGTAGTTGCGATTGCGGCAACCTACTGGAGTCCTCATGAATCTACTCCATCACGTTGGATTGACGAATTTTCAGGAAATAATGTACCTGCAAACCCACTAAATAAAGTAATGCAAAAGGATAATATGAAATTTACATTTGACAATATTATTGTAGACGAAGATAAAGTTATGATAAAAGTTTATGTTGAGTCTTTAGATAAGACACCTATTAGTAATACGAATGAACTCATTAATTCCTACTTAGGACAGCAAGGTTTTAAAAGTGTAAAACTCTATTGTGATGGAAAAGAGATATCTACACATGGGAGCAGTGCTAGAATGGATGATGGAAGCGTGCCTTATAAGGCAACATACAATATTACTTGTGAATATACTGGTGATATAGCAGGAAATAACTTGAAGATTCAGATTGAGGACATTGTAGGCTGCGATTGGATTAGCGAAAGCATAGGGTTTAAATTTGATTCCGTATATGACATGATCCAAGATGAGGAATTGCTAAGTGAAAAAGAATTTACAGATATATTACCAGCAGGGGATAAAAAAATATATTTTTCGGATAAATATCCAGAAGCATATATTGACAACATTGGTATAGCACCATCAGGTGAGATGAACTATAAAAGATTATATATAAGCATTGTCCCGGGAAATGAAGAGAGTGCAAAAGCCTTAATGGAAAGGCTTATGTATAGAGAACCAGATGGCAGCTTTGGTTGCGCGGATCTATTTAATGAAGAAGGAAAGAATCTATATGAAACAGAAGATGGTAGGCTAATAATGACAATAAATACAGAACGTAATGATGATTTAATTATTGATAACCTAAAATATGTAACATTAGCGCTGAATAATGGAGAAGAAGATGTTACTTATGCAAGCGGTATATGGGACTTAGATTTTATGGTGGATGCAAAAAATATTGTTTCAAAACAGATTTATACAGGGATGGATTTTGAATATAATGATGGAAGCATTAACTTTAGTATAAATGAAATGGTGATTTCGTCTAATGGTATGAAGATGAAGGGTGATATGTCTAAAATAAGTGGTGAAAAAAGTTTTGAACTAAAGATAGTCATGAAAGACGGTACAGAAGTAAATGTTGAGAAACTAGGTCATATTGGAGACGTCATAGATGGACATGCAATTCAAAATGAATATGATATGGAAGGTCGTTTTACGCAAGCGCTTAATACCGGGGATGTAGTGGGAATGAAGATAAATGAAACATATATTGATTTAATGATATATAAAAAAGGGAACTAAATAAATAATTTTTGAAAATTCTATTCAATGGGGGTAATATTCTAGAGAGCAATTTGATTTATGTAATAGAAAATTTCATGTAATTATTATTATAATAATCAGGGGGTGTCGCTCATCAACTTAAAAGTTAATGAGCGATACTCTCTTTTTCACCCGCTGGTGTGTACGGAATCGTCCGTGCAATCTATTACAAAACTTAGAAAAGCGAATAATCACTTTATCATCTGTAAGATTTCACAGTATCACTTAATGTGATAGATATGTGAAAGTTGCACAAAAACAAGTGAGAAAATTATGCAATATCATGAAATTTAACAAGTTGTACCAAAACGATATGTCAATTTTGGTAATTATGATATACTTTACCTATGTTTGTACCTGTGCATATCGCAAGCTGGATTGCGATACTGCCCGAATAAAAGGGTGTGTAACAATTAAATTATCTTACAGAAATCCATATTCATAGTAGAAGGATGAATCATATTTACCGGTAAGATAATAAGAGGGGAGGGAAAGGGTTCATAAGAGGTTATATGTACACAGAGTACGACAAAGCAACCGTACGCAAAGGATGAAATAATGGAGGGTATTCTATGATAAGTAAAACGATTAGTAAAATACGAAAGAATACAAGCAAAAAGGTTTTAAAGAGAGTCATCGCACTGGCATTGTGCTTAAGCATGATTACAGGTGACATCCCTTACAGATGGCTTGAAGATAATACGAAGATAAGTGCAGCAGATAATGAGACAATCACATCAACGACCCCAGAAACAGTTGAGATTTATATTCTGGATGAGGATGAAACATTAAGGGATGAATATTCAAAGACTTTTGAACGTTCAGACGGTCAGAACACGGTTATTACATATGCGAAACCAATCCATTATCAGGAGGAAGAATCAGAGGAATGGAAAGAAATTGATAATACACTGAAAAAAGAAACAGGTGAGGATGGAGAAGCATACTACACCAATAAAGCAAATGACTTCAAAGTCAGCATCCCGGATACAATAGATGACAGTAAAGAAGTGACAATATCAAAAGATGGATATATGCTCTCCTTTACGTTAAATGAAGCCAAGCAGTCAAAAGGCAGGAAGCTAAAAAACAGCTCACTTGAGCCGGTAGAGCTGCTGAGCGGATTAAGTAAAGAAGAACAACAGGCAGTCAAAGAAGAGATTCAAGCAGAAAAAGGAGCCGGCTTGGGTGCTGCCATAGAGCTGACTGAAGATTTCGCAAACGAAGAAGTAGTTGAAGAAGCCTTTGATGCAGTCACGCTGCAGTCAAGTGCAGGGTTTGAGGAGGTATACGACAATACACAGGTATTGTATGACTTAGATTCGAAATCATTAAAAGAAAGCATTCTCTTAGAGCAGATGCCGGAAAAGAAATCAAGCTATTCCTATACGATCAAAACGGAAGGCTTAGAGGCAGTTCTTAACAAAGACAATTCAGTTACATTCATGGATATGGAAAACCCGGAAGATGAAATATTTACGATGCCTGCACCATATATGTATGATGCAGATTACAATCTATCTTACGAGATACAAGTCAAGCTGAAAAAGACAGAAGAAGGATATTCGCTGACACTGACGCCGTCACAGAAATGGCTGACAGCAGATGACAGGGGATATCCTGTAACAGTCGATCCGACAGTGGAATCAGCAAAAACGACAGCGAGTATATCAGACGCGCAGGTAAGTTCAGCGCAGGCCACAACCAATTATGGAAGTGCCACCACCATGAATCTCTACCAATCAGGCAGCACAAAGAATGATGTATATGTGAAGATCAACACGCTGCCATCCTTACCGGCAGGATCTGTTGTAACAGATGCCAGATTAACCTACCATACACTTTATACACAGGCTGCGACGAAAGCGGTGGCATACAAGGTGACATCAAGCTGGGCTGAAAGCACAATCACATATAACAATCAGCCAGCCAGTGATACATTAGCACTCGATTATGTAGAACACGCAACAACATCAGGTTACAGCAGTGCAACTTATAACATAACAGGCTTGACAAATGAGTGGTATAATGGGTTAAGTGCCAATTACGGCATCAAAGTATCCTGCTATGGTACAGCAAACGGTTCATCTAATATGTTCAGCTCAGAAAATACGGCAACAGCAAAATATCCATATATAGAGATTACATATCAGAATGCATTAGGAAGCACAGACAGCAACCGGAGCATAGATATGGGAAGAGCCGGAACAATCTATTTAGATGATTACAGTGGAAATATGACCTTAATCAGAAGTGATATGGGGGTAGATGGAAATGTGATGCCGGTTAATATTTCCATGGTGCATAATGCTATAGTATCAACAAACTATAATAATACAAGCCTAAGTTATGGTACAAATCTTACAGGCTATAAGTTTAACTATACACAAAAAATAACCTACAAAACAACAACAGTAGGCAGTGAAATAAAAGAATACTATGAATATCTGTCAGATACCGGAAAGTTGATCTATTTTGAAAAGATAGCAGAAGATGAGAGGACGGAGGAGACAAAAAAGGAAGAAATCTATGTTGATGCAACAGACTCCGGCTATATCTTTACTGTTGATGAATCTGCTCTGACAGATTATACTAAACAGAAAATAACAGACAGTGAAGGGAATATCTACTACTTTGACAGTTTAGGAAGACTAAAAAAAATCGTGGGCGACTATCCGGCTACAAAGGAAGTCACAGCGACAAGCAATCTGTCTCCGTTAGTCAATGAGCCCGGTGTAATCAGAATGGATTATCCAACTACAGCAGAGCTGTCCAATTCATTACTAATCGCACAGATCACTGATGGAGCAGGACGAAGATATGTGATTCATTATTCGTTTGCATCCTATATCGTAAACTTGAGTACGATAGAATATTATGGGACAGGGGATACAGTACTTAGAAAAGTGACTTACGGAAGTACCTATATAGGCAGTGGGAACAGCGTGATATCTAGTGTAACCTATCCCGATGGAAAAGCAGTGCAATACACGACTCCGACAAATACATATAGTTTCCGTATGACCGGAATCACAAATTGTGACGGAAGTCAATTAAATCTGACCTATAATGATGCAAGTGCAGCAAATACAAACGCGAAAGTGACGGCTGCCAAATTATATGGAACAGACGGGGAACTTGTACAGGATATTGCCATAAGCAGAACAGCAGGGCAGACCAAGTATGAAGACAGTATAACAGGTGAGACAGAAATCATACAGTTTGATGCAAACGGAAATGTGATAACAGTACAAGATGGTAAAGGGAATGCCGTATTTGGACAGTATGGGAGTGCCGGAAGCAATGTACCCAACAAGCTGTTATGTGTATCAAATTTACAGAAAACAAGTACAAATTTGCTTAACTTTTCTAATATATCAGGTACAAGAGACAGCAGTACAAGCTACTTTGGAACAGGAAAATGTATTAAAGTACCAACCCGGTCAACAGTAGGATTTTCAGCTACTTTAGAGGCAGGCAAAACTTATACCCTTTCAGCTTACGTAAAAGGTAAAGGTGCAAAACTTGTTTTTTCTGCAAGTGGGGAAGTAATTAATGAATCCACCTCTACTGGAAATGCAGATGAGTGGATACGACTATATAAAACAATAAAAATAAATGATGCAACCTCAGCATATTGTATGTTGTATGGATTAGAATTAAATGATGTATGGTTTGATGGAATCCAATTAGAAGAAGGCGGATTAGGTGAGTATAATCTGGTAGAGAACGGATCTTTTAATACAACAGGAGCCAGCGGATATCCGGCACCAAATTGGAGCTATGGAGGCTATGCCTATTTAAACAATAGTTATATCACAACAGTAGCAAGTCCGTTAGACAATAATTCTTATCAATTAGCAGGAAGCCCGACAGCCAAATCCTCAATCAAGCAGACAGTATCCATCTCAGGCGGAGCAGGAGACGAATACAGCTTTGGTGGATGGGCGAAATCAATGGCACTGCCCGATAATGAGGACAGGACGTGTCTGATACAGGCAAAAGTAGTAAGAGCCGTTACTGTTGATCCAGAAAAGTTTGCAGAAGATGCAGTCTACGTGGCGGAATTTAATTCCTACTCTAACGACTGGCAGTATTCCATGAATGGATTTAGTACAGAGTATGATTACAGCAGCATTGAAATCTCAATCCAGTATGATTATCAGGTGAACGCTTCCTATTTTGACGGGATCCAGTTATATAAAGTTCCATTTGTCACGAATTATATCTATGATGATGAGGGGAATCTGGATTATACACAGGAAGTGACTGTGAATGAGAATGCTGAAGAGATAACGGCAGAAGAAACAACAGAAGATAACACAGATAATACGGTGAAAGATGAATACGGCAGAGTCATTGAGTCGGTATCAGAAGAAGGGGTTAAGACAACAACAAGCTATGATATATTCAGTAATGAGTTAATATCCCGTATTACAAATGGTACAACAGAGATTAAAACAGAGACGACTTATAGTACGGATGGAAATGTGGCGCTTAGTCAGACAGATGAGTTAGGGAATATAACAACATATGAATATGATGAAGAATTGGATTTATTATTAAGTGTTACTGATGCA
>Ga0153924_1000736_pt1 | contig 19516 bp, 21 predicted proteins | sample TSNJ008MetaG_FD_104709 | JGI IMG/M metagenome (GOLD analysis project Ga0153924, IMG submission 104709) | Attine ant fungus gardens microbial communities from New Jersey, USA - TSNJ008 MetaG | ecosystem: Host-associated > Fungi > Mycelium > Unclassified | place: USA: New Jersey, Wharton State...
ACGAAGACGACGATGACGACGAAGACGACGACGACGGCTCATATTTGTATTTCTCCCCTCGTGCCTCCATCCTATTCTTAGCTTCCTGAAGAGCCCAGGTTTGTATGCTAGGAAATAAATTGACAAATTAATGAGGTTGAACTGAGGAGATCCTTGAGTCGGACGCACCTTGTATCAGGCTTGTAATATAACAAGACAGCTGCAAATGCCATAGTTCCAAACATTCCCCAATACCATACATTCTCCCAGTCCTCCTTGACACGTTTCTGCCCGGGTGGAAGAGGCTTGACGTACAAGAGGTTAGATTGATTTTCTCAATGCAAAAGACTCTCGCCCAAACGCACCTTCTCGCCAAAAAGATATCCTGAGGGCTCATTAAATTGAGGGGCACCATGAGAGGCAAAGCGACGCCCCGGTATCCGGCATACACAGGGGCGTGCAGAGCGGAGAGTCGCCGACAACATGATTTTCAATGAACAAGACTCAGAGCTCGCGATAGCTGGGCAGGTTGTTCTTGCCAAGCAACACCATACAAACCGTCATTGATTCGGTAGCTTTCGTCACGGGTCACTATTCTTTACATCAATCAGTTGGTTGCTTGGAACTGACATCCTCCGTCGAATCCAATCGGTGTTCATCTGCAGCGAATGCTTCAATCGCCATTCTGGCAATGTCACATCTTGAGTCGATTGCAAATCACACCATTTGTTCTGTACCGACGTACAAACCGAGCCTTTCATATGCTTGACGTCCATGTATACTTGGACACATGAGCTTCTATTCCAGCTCAGGCCTTTGAGCTAGAAGTTTTTGGACATGATCTCATAGTCGTAGCTCTCTCTACTTGGATCGTTTTCTAGCAAGTATACGCTAGGTGAGCTAGGGTCGATATGAAATCTTGTTTCTCCGTCGTCAGGTCAGAACTAGGAGTAACACATGGAACACACCCGCATGCCCGATAAAATGCCATTGCATTCGTATTCGCTAAGACTGGTTGGATATGGAATTAGATAGGAAGTTGCTACTTACCTTTCAGTACCGTTAGCACTATCTTTACCATTCCGAATGCCTGGCCGATGGTACAGATGTTATCAATGAGCTTCCTCCCGATACCCATCCTGTGGCACTGAGGAGATATCTGGATATCATAGCTGCATTCATTCCATCTATCGGCACCATCATGGAGGTCAAACATAGCGTACCAGTAAACAACATTTTCTCCTTCCTCATTTTCAAACCTGAACATAGAAAAAGCAACCACCTTGGTTTTCTGCTCTAAATCTTGCACCAGAAGAAACCGTGACAACCTGTGAAATATCTCCTCTTTTCGCTCCACAGGTTCCCATCCGAATGAAGATGCTGAGTATCTGAGCTGAATAGTTTATCTCTGTTCGGACTTCAACTGCCTTTCACTCACAGCCCATACATATTCTTCTCGAAGAGATCCCACATGGCATCTTTTTCCTCATCCTCCAGCTCTGAAGCATGCAGAGCACGAATAGAAGGACTTCCGAATGATATTACGTTACCGTTGATGTTGTAGCTGCCGCCCTAGGAACGTACATAGAAAGATTCTCTCCCAGGCAGGCCAAGATTTCGCCGGAACTAGCCTGTGATCGCGAATTAAGTAGATTCTGATTTCCTGGCATTGATACCAACAACAATAGCCCGATGGATACGGCCAGTGTTCATTTCTATGCGGAGGGAAAGAGATATTGTGCGGACAAATGACCAAGATCTGGCAATTTAATCATTGACATGCCGAATTAGGCAACGATCAAACGGGTGATTTACTTTAAAACGGCAGATCAACGCTTCTTACACCTGAACTTGAAGGACTCAGAATTATCACTGCCAGCAGCATGAAGCTCGATGCGACAGATCTTAGATATATATCATCCGATGAGTTTCGGGTCCTCACCGCTGTACATCCATTCATTCCATTGTTTCAATCTAGGCAGACTGCTAATGGTAAATTTTGCCAAGGTGGAAATGGGCTCCAAGAACCACGATATCGTGCCAACACCTCTAATAGTACAGATCTCTGGACTTAGAAATGGCGGCGTAAACAAACTAATTGGTAGTCTGGCCAAGCGGAACCTAGTGTCAAAGGTTCAGAATTCAAAGTGTATGCTGACCCCAGTACCTTCTGCTACTCTTCTTTAATCTGTATTTTAGATGATGGGTATCGCCTGAAATATGGTGGTTATGACTATCTGGCAATGCGAGCACTTTCGAAACGAGATTCTATGCATTCTGTGGGTAACCAGATTGGTGTTGGTAAAGAATCCGGTGCGTTTGCAACGAGTCCTTTTCAGTCGGTGTTTAAGATTCTTCTAGATATCTATATCGTTGCTAACTCATGTGGTAGTGAGATGGTCTTGAAGCTCCACAGGTTCGTCTTCACCAATGAGAATAGAGGATGCAGTCGAGATTGAATCAGGCTAGGACGTATCTCGTTTCGTGCAATTAAACAAAAACGCGACTATCTTGGCAAGCGGAAATCTGCATCATGGATGTATATGTCGCGTCTCGCTGCCGAGAAAGAGTGGGCTTTTATGAAAGTATGAATATCCTATATGCATCCCACCAGCCTTCAGATGAAGTTAATGCTAATTTGGCAGGTTCTTCACGAACACGATTTTCCGGTACCGCGTCCCATTGACCAAGCTAGACATTGCATACTTATGGAGTTCATCGACGCTTACCCTCTGTGAGTATTCTGGCGGGGCAGGAGCAACTCTATATAACTTATCCCTAAGACGGCAAATTGCCGAGCTGCCGTCCCCGGGAAAATTGTATTCTCAATTGATGGATCTCATCGTTCGATTTGCTCATGCCGGCCTCATTCATGGTGACTTCAACGAGTTCAACATCCTTGTCCGTCGAGAGTCTGGAGAACCTGTTGTCATTGATTTCCCTCAAATGGTCAGCACAGCGCATGAAAATGCGGAGTGGTATGTTCTATAGCCCTCGATGCATACATCCCCTCACTCGGGACTAGGTACTTCAACCGTGATGTCGAGTGTATCAGGACATTTTTCCGCCGTAGATTTCAATATGAGAGTGTGCTCTACCCCAAATTTAGTCGCACCATCCGAAGTGGGTCATCTGGAGAGGGGTTTAAACTTGATGCAGTGGTAGCTGCGAGTGGTTTTGGGAAAGAAGAGATGTCAATTTTGGAAAAAGTGAGCTATGCTCGGTACCCCTCTGGAAGCACTTTTGATTGACCCATTTAAGTATATGGACATTGTACAGGATGATGATGATGATGATGCAGAAGAGAGTGAAGAGGAGGAGGAGGAGGAAGAGGAGGAAACCGAGGATGGGCACGGTGAAGACGACGAGGAGAAGGAGGATGCTGATAACGAGAGTGTGGAAGACGATGTAGGAATAACGAGGAGGAAGACGGATGAACCAAACACAAATGAACGATCCTCTCAATCAAGATCAACCGTAGACAATCTCCACTTTCCGGAGACTACCAGCACGCCCATTAATACCTTTGACCCCGAAAACGGGTCTCATCTACGATCACCAGACGAACTTACCCAGAAGGTGGAATCTTTGAACCTTTCAGACATCAAAACCAGGGTCACGTCAGACCTTTCGAAGACTCGTTCATATCAGCAGCGCAAGTACCATTCTAAGCGAAGCACACGCCAGGTGGGACGACCTCAAGGCAGTAAGGCCAAGCAGGACAAAAAAGTTCGGCTTGATCGTAGTGGGATATGGCATTGAATATCGTAATTAGCATTTGAATGGCCTTTTCGATGAACTGTGTGCAGATAAATTGCAGATAAATTCCTTCCATATAGCAGCGTGTAGTAATAAATTCCCACGCTAATACTCGTAAAGGCTCCTGTCCAAATCTTACCTCAAACTACACCGTCGCTATGGACAGAGCAGATCTAGAAACGTATCAGGTCCAGCTATCCCAGGTTGAAGCGGCTCTCTCTGCCGATCCCGATAGCAGAGAACTTGCGTCCCTGCGTTCTGAGCTCAAGGAGCTCATTCAATTGACCGAAGTGGCTATTGCGCAGGGGGAGGCTGCGTCATCGGCCAAGGTCGAAGGCTCTCGGCGATCTACTACATCGACCCCCTCCCATGTCTGGGCAGCAGGGGACGAGTGCCTAGCCAAATATTCCAAGGATAATGCTTGGTATCCAGCGCGGATCACATCTCTTGGCGGTTCTGCAGAGAACAGAGTGTATAGCATTGTCTTCAAAGCATATAATACGACAGAACTTGTTAAGGCTGCTGACCTGAGGCAAATGCCTCCCAACTACTCGACGACTGCTCAAACGTCTAACAAGCGCAAACTCACGAAAGCGGAAGAAGAGGAGAGGGAGAGGAAGAAGAAAAAGAATGAGAAAAAGCTTGAAGTTAGAGCTGCCAAAGCGAAAGAGCAGACCCAAAAGCAGGCGAGCTGGCAGAAGTTTGCCAAAAAGTCTGAGAAGAAAGGTGTTCATATAGCTGGGATCAGTGGAACGAGTATCTTCAAAACTCCCGATAATCCCACAGGGAAAGGTTAGTTGGTATCGTACTTTCCGACACGCAAGTTTGAGTTTTCAATCTCTTTATAGTTGGTGTTACTGGCAGTGGTCGAGGTATGACGGAGGTAGCATCGCGGACGAAACACAAGTTCTTGGTCCAAGATGATGAACAATAAACCACGATTGCAGTGCGCAATTGAATTTTTGTTATGGTCCCTCTAATTAATGCGATGGTCGTAGGTTCCGGTGGCTGGAATAACCATTGACTCGGCTTGACTCATAGGATGTTTGATTAGCAGAGTGCATGATGCTTTATAAGTGACATTAATTCTTGTCGTTATGGTCATCTCTCATTGATTTTACCTACGGAAGTTCCTAGACCCAATACTGGATGTTGTCGACTTGTTGTCGACAGTCATAATTAGGAGTTTCCCTATCTGGACCTACCGCCTTGAAATTTGAATGTTGTGATCTAAAGGCCTGCCATGTTTCTTTGACTGCCTGAACTATCTGAGGTGTGTTTCTTGGGTACAGTCAACTTCTGCAGTGTTACTCAGAGTCGATGAGCTGTCGACTAGTTAGGGAGCAAGTGATGCCCAATGAAGCAATCATGGACGGTGAATACTCACCAAGAATGTCATCATCGTACACCGCGGGTGCCGAGACTCGTTAGAACATCGAATAGTATATCCTACTATGCACCATGAAACGGTATTATTACAAACATCTACGCTAGGAAAATTAACCTCCTACAACCGGCACAAATGCTCAGCATCGGCCTCGGATTTCTGAAGTAAACATTCCAACTCGGCGTTCTATCTCACGTTTGAGCATATTAGAATGGACCGCGCCAAGTGACTTACGGCTCGCTCCAACTCGAGGAGCTTGAGTCTTGCTACTGAGACCTCGTGCTGTAGGCTTGACACCATGCTCTGTGCATTTTGATCAGTGGACAAGTGGATGGGCAGAGAAACATATGAGCTGACCTTGGCCGTTTTTGAGTTTAGGCCACGAAAAGGCTCCAGTTCAGCTACAGATACAGGACAGCAATTCATTCTTGGTACGTCGTGAGGAGACTGAAGAGGTGGGCAGTGCTTGCGACTCACTCTAGAAGTTGTGCATGTAGCTTGTCGATGTGAGCTTCCAGACTAGCGAGGTAAATCGTTCGGCGATGTGGTGCCCCCAGTGTGGACCTATCAAGTTGTCTGTTGAGCGGTTCCTGTCTTGATATCGGCATCACATACAATTCATATGGGTTGAAGATGAATTTCTCAAGAGCATGATTCCAAATTCGACGTCTCTTTGTATCGTCTTTCTTGGCAAGTAGCCGAGCGTATGGGTGTGCGATCCGCAGCCTACGTGAAGTAGACTGCGTAAAGTATGTGCGAGGCTCCGGTAAAGAAGCCTGTTCCGAAAGATGAGGGAGCTCTGCGCATTGAGAACTTGCGCTGTCGCTTGAAGAGGAAGAGTAGTAGTGATGGTCTTGTTCGAGGAGTGGGAATGGGTAGTCGGGGGATGGAGACATGTGGATACGTGTGGGCATGGCGTGGAGGACGAGGAGAGGAGGGTTGAATATAAGTATTATGTGGACAGATCTGAGATGAGGAGCGGCGCAATGTCAGGGCATCGAGGCCAATGTTTGCGCAGAGCAACCATTCCGCTCGATCCGCGCGTTAACTACCAGATTTCCTGAATCTTGTGCGAGGTTGATCCAGATTCCAGATCTGGGCACCTGCCCCAACTGATCCGGTTATTAAGAGAACATTGTAGCAAATTAGCCTTTCTACCGCGACGTGACTTTCGTCCACGTCACCGAATCTGGTCACACCGCTTCTATCCATGGTCGCTTGCAACAAACTCCCTCTTTTGCAAAACGGGTACCTTCCTCTGGATCTCGCCGGTCTTTAGAAAATCTTCGCCGCTCTTCCGTAATCCCTTTCAGGCTGGCCTCAAATCGGCATTAAATCCCAAATGGCCTTCGATCGACAGCGAAGACAAGTGCTACGTGCACAGTGTAGCGAGAGGTCCATTCATTCCAGTAACAGTCTTGCTATTTCTTTTTTTCGGGGAATTCTTCAAGTCATTCCACTTGGACTTCCTGCGTTGAAATCGTGGGATTGATCAATAACTTCTCTAGGTGGATGCGACGGCAACAGTGGTTTCGTCTCCACTTTGAATATAATCTGGTAGTAACGATGTCCGTTCCAAGTAACATAATACAGATAAAGAGGTTGCATCTTCAACGTACGGCTTGTTGATCATGGCCTTTTCGATCTTTCCAGCCGACTTGGTCTCCGCCATATATTCAAGCAGCAATCCCAGCTTGAAAGCAGGCAAATTTCCTATTTTGCAAACATGTCCCTGAATTTACCTCGAAGATCCAAGCGAATCTACTGTTCGCCCGGGTCGAGATCTGGGATCTGGCCGCTCAGCATCGCTGCCTGATATGTAGTCTCGCATGGACTATTTCGTCTCGGCAACTATCATCTCAGTCATCACGCTCTTTTTGGTGCTTGCTATTACGCCCATTACGTGTATACAATCTCGACAAACCAACTCACTCTCCCACAAAGTCATTTAAAAGGGGATCTCACCAAGTACTTTGACCTTGCCGGCTGATTTTTTCCATTCCCTGCGCTTTTACCATGGACGGCACCTTGCAATTCGATTACACATTTCACCATGGCCAACATCATGGCTACTATACAAGCTGTGGCAATGAGGTGGATCCTTTATGATTATCTCCGTTGCCAACTTTCTGATTCGTCTCCAAGTCCGTCGAAGATAGCGGCGGTGCAAAGGATGGGCCACTAGTCCTTCCATTCGGATTGCCCTCTGATCCCACCCCTGTTCAGTTTTCTCGGGAAGGTTGTTCCTACCCTCCACTGGACACACCCGTTTCTCAAGAGCACATGCATAGTACATACTGGACTGGACTTGAACTTGGCGAAGGGCCATCGGATGTACTACGCTTACATGCGCCAATACCTGTATCCGGATGCGCCCCAATTCTCAGGAGCAACTCATGCTGCCCTGAAGATTATACGGTAGTTGAACCTCGAACCTCGATCCCTCACCTTCCTATGCAACCCTCGATCGGGTTTCAACCTGAATACCCACAGGCGCAACGATACGACCATACTGGCGCCCCTTGCTTGCCCCCGTCCAATGTGGCTATGCCATTGACATTTCCGACACCAAGCGAATTGCTAGTCGAGCTTTATACACAAGAAAATCAATCTCAACAAGCTCCTCATCCAACTTTCAGACAGGAGCGTTACTCGTCCACTCACATTATGAACAAGCCCCATCGTCCTCTACCTGCAAGGTCTACGCGCAATGCAATTGAGCCAGCTTCTGATGCTCCACTTTTGGCATCTACCGACTCTCCCTCTGAGAGCATCACATCGCATGAGAAGAAGAGGCATTACCTTGAGTGCCTGGAGCACTATGTTGGGTTTCTCCATGACCATTTCCGCCACAACGGTATAAAACCCGCATCTCTCGAACGGATTTCGAGCTATCGATGCCTCAGTAGCCGATCAATTCGAGTGAGTGAAATTTAACTGCATCGTGATGAATCCCTGCTTAAACGGCTTTCCAGTCACTTCTCATCCACATGGAAAAAACAACGAAGCAAATGAAAGACCAGATTTTCAGGGAAGAGCAAAAGGTGTGTCTTTTTTTGTCTTACTATCTAACATTAACACGAGTGGTTTTCTAGTTCTTGCGGCTCCGCCAAGCCCTTCAGCAGCAGGAGGGTGGATTGGAGGTAGTTCAAAATGGTATGGACAGCCTCCCAATCGACAAATAAATCCGGTTAAGGCCCATCGTATATACTTGAGTAAATGGGAAATAGCTAGTGACTATCATAGAATCTAGTAATAGGACAACAAGAATTTCGGAAATTGAGCGTGCAATTGATGGGAGGGAGCGTGGGATCGAGCGACATCCGTCGTCCGTCCGTCCGTTCATATCCAAATGCGGATACGCCAGCATGAACATTAATCTCGACGAGCTTACGCGCAATTGTTTCCAGAGTGGGTTTTCTGCTTCCAAGGTACCTCCCATCTGCTCAACTATCGTCTTAAATTGACTCCATATAGTGGCTGGCTTTGTGTCGTAGATTCATAGGTTCCCAATCTCATGATGCTACTGAGAATAATCTTAGCAGTCTGTTCTTCTTTATGCTGATGTTTGACTTCATTGCTGAAGCTCGTCGATAGACTCGATACTGGTGTTGTTCTCATCTTATCCCGGTGACCCTGAATTACAAGGATATTTAAAACATGCGATCGACAGTGGAGTATTATCGCTTGCAGTATATGTCGCTACATTTCTACAAGCTGCTCGGTCTCCAGATTTGCACGCGGTCGCGACGCTGGACCTCCTTTGCCAGGTGGCTTTGGAAGCTCATTACAGGTCCGAAATGGCGCCCATCGGTTCTATTGTTTCGTTTTCTGAAACACCAGCCTCCATTTTGAATAAAATACAAGATGCGATGGCTCTTCTTCGTACCACATACACGCTCCCAATCTCCCACTTCCATCAGCTGACTTCCTCCGCCTCGCAGCTCACCGCGCTTCTCCTCTCTTGCGTCTCCGACTTTTCACAGATATCCAACACTCAAGCTGCCATGCTCTATACTGACGCAAATGAGTTGCTTACTTCATACCAGCTGGAAACCGATCTTCGCCAAATGCTGGAAACGTTTGGGTTCTCCTTGAGTCTCTCAATGGGGGATGATGTTAAGGCTGCACGAGAAGCTCAAATGATTCAGTCAATACAACTCAGCATGGGAAAGACCGACGTTCAGGGTTCAGACTCAGATGTCATTACTTTTGGACTTACATTTCATGAGTGGGTGGGTCACTTCTCGGGACGAGACGAGTCTGGGTTAACAAGTCACAGATCCACCAACGTGGGCACGATTATGGTGTCGGTAGTACGAATGATGCTGTGTCTACGTTGATTGCTATATTGCGATGGACAGCGTGGACACCAAGAGTCTTCTATACGCAACTTCTGACAACTGCATTTATGTGCTTAGCACAAAATCCTTCGACAAGCTCCATATGGAGGGTCTTCATCGTTGGACGCGTAAGTGCGAACAATACAGCAACTTGAGATCATATTGAGTAGTAATTTTAGCTTCCATCTTTGCTAGCGTCGTTCGAGGCTGCAAACAAAGGTGTCCATACATCTCAGAGTGATTGGGTGGGTGCGGTAAACTTCACATTTTTCCAATTCCTTACTGGGTACAGAGAAGTGCAATGTTATCTGCCCTGGAGTATATATACAGAAGGCCAGACCTCATAGTTGAGTGCGAACACATCCTATCTCGAGCCACAGGCAGTTCTGAGGATGATCTGTAAGTGTCTCAATGGGACATCAAATGCGAACTAATGAGTTGGGGGTCAAGAGGACGGTCTTTCAACCGAGACCTGCTCCATTCTTTGATTCAGTGCGACCTGGTAGATCAGAATTTTGCACTCCAATTAGATCCCGCTTTTAACGCAGAGAGTGGCTCTCGGCTTTTTGCCGAAGCCCAGGAGGCGGGCGCAGATTTTGCGGTATGTGTCTCGCTCAGAACTAGCCCAACCCTAACACTCCATTGGCAGCTATACCTTGAAAGCAAGCTAGCATTGGATGTAGAAATCACTGATGTATGTAATTGGATCGTCCGTCTATGGCGTGACAGTAGCACACATCACACCTTCGCATGCGTCGTGTTGAAGGTGCCTTCTTTGTCAGTCACTAGGGACAAATTTTTGACCCTCCAGGTCTTTCCAGCGCTTCACCCAGTTCGCAACTTCTCTGGACACAGATGACCTTAGTCATCTTTGCAAAATTTTGTACACAAGCGACTTTGCTCTGGACATCCTTGCACTACATATAAAGCTCACTGAACTTGTCTTCCGCGCCTTGGGATTCTTGGAAGAATATGATTGCGGAACTGTCGGTGGGTTTCCATGTAATACAGGGAAAGGCAAAGAGATTTATCAATCATCAGGTGATCCACAGACCGCAGTCAGCCATCTAGGAGATATTGTACTCTTGGTGCAATACACTATCGTCCGGTTTCGGGTAAGAGTCCAATTCTAATGTAATGTAGCTTTTGAATTGTTGATACGGAAGTCAAGTTAAGCACGAGTCATATTTCTTTCATGGATCAGTCGATCTCGGCCTCTTATCTCTTTTCGTCTACCACTGTCCAGGACCCTGGAACTCTCTCGTCAGATGAGGCGAATTCCTTTACTGCTTGGTTCAAGGCTTTATTTGACAGCAGCAGCGAAGGGATCGAGGATGATATTATAAGGTTAGCCTAGTTACACGTGCTATCAGTTCAACTCACCATCTATATCTTCTACAAGATCTACGCCACTCAAGCTCCTATTGCGATTATCCACAAGCCTGATTGCTCAGGCTCTCAGGTCCAAACTGGATCCTGATGTCCTTAACAACGGGATTTCTTACTTTACTAGCCCTCTTCTCAATTGGACCTTGTTCAATGTGGTGAGAGGGGTGTTGAAAGAATCTGAATCATCAAAGTGAGTTGCATTTCCGAGTGAAATTTTGAGCTTATTCATGTTGGTAGGTCTGTGAATCCGGCCTTCCTAGACATCCTCCAGACATTTGTTCTTTCGCCTTCTTGTCCTCGTCCAGTGCTCTTGTTATGCAAAGATCAACTGTATGGTCTCACCAACCTGAAACGGACCAAAAATATCGCTACTTTTAATGCGACTGCAATCCGAGACAAACTAACAGAGGTCACTGGAAGGAAGTATTTAGGTGTGGGATAAAAAAGTATCTCCCAAATATCTTGAGTTAAATCCTAATTTTTACTCTAGATACTAATCGGGTGGCCCCGGTCAATCTCCACAGCTGGGAAGAACAGCCGAAGCAAGATATACACGACGCTATAACCGCCGCCTCTGGACAGAAAGTTCCAAGCTTAAACGTTGAGAAGTGTTTACGCATCTCGCCACCGACGAAATTTTTAAAAATTCTTTGGTCCGAAATAATCATATCAGGGAGCATGAGGGAGATTGCAATCGTCAAACGACTGGCGACGTTCGTCTTAGCTACTCCGAGGTCTTCTCAAACCCCGCCACTATTACCCATTTTTCTGCATCTTGTGCTTCCCTCTCTTATAAGCAATATTGACTCTCAACAACCAGCGGAACAGAATGTCACTGCTGACATCTTAGCCATTATCATTTCCTCTGCACTCACAGCAGCTGCGCATCTCGATTGGGCGGTTCGCACGACTTGTGGTGAACATAGGCCAATCCTGGGACAACACAGTCCAGCAATGGTTAGACAATTGGCTGCAGGACTCCGCGCACAGAAGGCTAGACCTGCTGGCAAATTGGTGGGGCAGAAGCTGGCCACATCTCAGGGATTCGTGACCAACTTTCCTTTCTTTGTGAAGGAACTCAATGCATGAAAGAAAAATAACATTTTATGCGATATAGTTTCTTCTTGTATAGATGTAGATATAGATCTCTATACATCAGTGGTAGTAGAAGCTATGGAACAGTAATCAGCATGAAAGTAAGGTTGCTACTGAGAACCTACGGCAGCAAGCGTTTTGAGCTGGGTCACATGCTTGGTCCGGAGGGCAGGGTACAAGACAGGGCGTGTCATCATTTCCCTAAAAATCCTCAGACTAGTGAAATTGTCAATATTGACAGCAGCGTACCGAGCCCGCAGGTGTAATGGAAGGAGCATATTCAGGTTGTATTGTGCAAGAGTGAATTCCGAGATCGTGGAGAGTTCGCCGGATGTTTCCAGCTATATGCATAAAATCGTGCTCTCTTTCAGAACGAACGTGAACGGAGGCGACAATTTTGTTCTCTGACAATTGCCAGACGTGTAGTTCATGTAAAGAAACGACCCCAGGGACTTTCAGGATAGATGATCTAACTTCATCCAGAGAAACTGCCGCCGGGACTCCTTGAAGAAGAATGAAGGAGGCGCTACGGACTGTTCATACAACCAAGTAAATGAATAATTGGAACCTAGAACACTTGCCAGTACTTACCAAGAGGAAGTGCGCTAGAGAATATGATGACAGTAATAACCAAGCTGATAAGTGGGTCGAAATAGTATTTGAAGGACCATGACGTCTTCCAGATGACAAATCCTGTAGCAATGACACCTACATTTCCGAGAGCATCGCCCAGTACATGCAACACGAGAGCACGCACATTCATCGAACCTCCATGGGAGTTGGACTGTGACTTCGGAGGAGCATGGTTCTCAAGGTCCCCAAGTAAAGGAGTTTCTTCAGAGATCCCGCTTGTATCAAAACTTCTCTCAGGGATATCATGACCTTGGTGAGCATGGGAATTTATGGCCGAAGGAGAATTCGCTTGAGCAATTTCATGTGCCACGTTCTGAAGCGAGGCACGAGTAGCGGCAGGATGACCGTAGTAGGTGTATGCAGCGTCAGAACTTGGGGAAGTTGATCGACCAGGTATGGCGATCTTTTTTGTCGGCGAGACTGAAGTCGATTGAGAGGTGGTAACACTTGGCGACTCGAGAGACACACGAGGAGGACTGGGCGGATGAGAATGTTCTGCTACAATCAGAACCGGGAAGGTCTGCAGTATAGAGGATAGCATATACCATGGAGCAAAAAAATTCCAACGATGTTTGACGCTAAACCGAGGGATCCAACAACGATGACAAGTCGGGGATTAGATACCTCTGAGGACGTGTAAGATGACAAGAGCAAGCCAAGATGGTAGCAACTAAACCTGGAGTATTGAAAAATCGCTCGAATGCCTCTAAGGATATAGAGAAGCAAAGTGCCAAAAGAAAGACGCCATTTACAAGAGCAGCCAATATTTCGGCCCGGTGCCAGCCATAGGAATAGCGCGAATCGGTTGACGTGGACGTGGTAAGCTGGTTACCTACGAAGTTAGACAAGGACAGATACAAATGACATTGAAATGACCTTTATAGCATACAAGCCCACGATAAGGCTCAATACATCGCTAGTTGGACAGTCTGAGTAGGTTTCTGGAAAGAGTGATGGTGGACGATGACATACTTGAGCATATGGAAGCTATCTGCGACAAGAGCAAGAGATCCAACGGCATACCCTGCAAGGCATTGGGTTTATGTGATAGCATAATTAAAGGATACGAACCAACGATGAGCTCAACAAAGAAGAAGAGAACATCTATGACAAGGAGAATAATAATTCTTGCAGAGCGGGACAGGCCCATGACTGCACTCAGGAAGAAAGAAAAGATGCAACTTCGTTTTTAATCGGGCTTCGGCCTCTCGGTGATCGCTCACCGGTGGCTCAACAATCAATCAAAAAACTTCTGAGATCAAAACACACCTGGAGTCCGTGTGCCAATCGGCACGATCTTAGATGTATGAGCTACCCAAGTCTCTCAGAAAAACAGGTTATTTTGCAAAGAAAGCATTAGATGGCTTCCTGTAAGGGGAATGAGTACCCAATATTCCGAGCCGAGATGCCGAGCAAAATTTGGGGTCCCCAGAATGTTCCCTATGGATTAAAGTTATATTTGGAATATGGTTTACATCTTATTTTGTTCTTCATACGATGAAACAACTCCCCAGGATAGTGTAGGTAAAAACAGTGGGAGTCCCAATATTTAAATTCTAGAATAAACAAACTCAGACGTCACCGATGTGGTAGACGACTGTGATATATTTACCTAAAATAAACAAACTGTAATACAGTGATCAGAGCCGATAACAGCAATAGAGAACTATAGCTCACCTCAAACGTCACCGATGTGGTAGACGACTGAGTGAGCCTAAGCGTGGTCCCAGTATTTATACTAGAATGAATGTTTCACATTTGTCATACAAGTAGAAGAAAGAAAAGAGAGAAACGACGTCACTATTGATCAGTCCCGTCCAATACCAATCATTGAATTTCAATGCCACCTATCAATCGGATTGCGCGAAACATGTACGTGACATAGTGATGTCGCCCCTGGATTGTTGCTACGAGAATCATAGTTGTCCCAGATTCAGACCATAAGGTTTGCACCGCACGTAAATTCTCTCAGAATTCTTACAGGTGATCCATTCGAGCTCGGATCAGGCAACGGTGCTCACATTTTCGAGGCCCTGTTGCCTATGTTTTGATTGACACTATTACTCAGCTTTGCTGCTCTAACCTTGACAATAATATAAGTGTGGCTGCTGAATTTCAAATATATTTGCTAAGTATGATGTGGACAGTGGAAAAATTACTCAAGGTCTCAAATATTGTGCCCATAATTGCTTGTGATCCAGGCTGTGATAGGCTCCGGTTGACATACCACTGCTTCCGGATCCACAGCGTTCTTCGAAAGTTGGGTCAAACCCTTCAAATCGAATGAACAGTGAAGGTCCGACTTCCAGACGCTGATACTGCTCCTTATGGTGGTTTCGGCCACTTAGGGTCCAGAAGAGGTATAATGAAAGAGTGTGAACCACTATCTATACTTAATTTGGCATTGAGCTGACTAACGAGCATCCTCAGATTACAGCCTCATAGCTCCCATGATCAATATTCCAGCTTCCAGCTTCTCGATCCAACCCTGGTTATGATTGGACATCAGTATCATCAATAATTTATACGTCTGGTAGTTTCTAACATAGAATCTACTGAGTGTCCCCACTGCGGGTGCGACAAGCCACAAAGAGTGGCTATACACTGCTTTTTGGTACGCGAATGTGACTCCCTTCAGGAATAACCGAAACAGATAGTAACTTTTCAACCGCTTATCCGACTTACATCTAGCCCCTGTCTCTGATTCAGAGGGTTCTCGTGAATGTGTGCGGTGCGCTTAGTCATCGTGCGATGACCCGATATCAAATCGAAGGCTCCATTATCTGTGCGCTTGGTGAAAATGCTTTGAGCCGATTTCACTCTTGTCAGCGCCAACTCATCTCCAGGTCTGGCTCCAGGGTCAGAGTTGACCCGGAGTCAAGACATGTTATTGGTTGATTTCATTTGTAAACTTCAATATGTCCACTTAAATCATATCAATGAACTCTGGAACGTTAGAACATGGGACCACCCTAGAAGCTACTGAGTACAAAATTTGACACCTATGACTCAAACTCTGCCCAGGTTACAGGGTAGATTTTTTGCTCCAACAATATTATTGTGATCTGCCCAGACAATTAAAATCGGGGTTTTATCTCCTTCTGAGCTTCTGTGGCCTGCCTTTTCGATTCGACGGGGTCCACATACAATCGAAAGGAAAGACTAGATGTTGATTAATTGTTTAGATAAAAATCCTGAACTGGTAGTTGAATTTGGCCTTGCTTGGCAAAAGCTTCAGAGATTTTCGTATGGTGTACTAAGCTTGAGCTACGGATTCTGCTTTCCCAAAAATGGCTGCCCCATCTATGGCTGCTGCTCTCGCAGCGTCTCTTCCGTCACCATCTGATGCACAGGCCTCGCCTCAACCAAAATATGAAGCGATTCCAGCTTCAATGGCAAAGCTAGTAGATATTGAGGCTGAAATCCCAATCACGGGTGTTCAGCTGGACGGGATGGTAAGCTTCTTTGCTCCTTGGAACTTCATCTTTTTGTCATAATTTCTGAGTCTATTTATTGAAAAATACTCATGTCCATGCTCAGGTTGTCTCTAAAATCATGAAACATGCATACGAATCACCCTCAGCTACTGCCCATGGACTGTTACTGGGTCTAGATTTAGATGGCACTTTGGAGGTTTCTAATTCATTCCCTCTCCCATACCATTCGCATGATGACGATGATAAGTCTACCAAAGCGATTGGTATGTTCCTTTGTTTCCTTTGTTTGTGTGAATCAGACGTAGATTAACGATCTCTAGCTCGCCATCAGGCATCAATGCTGCGCTCACTGAAAGAGGTGCAGGCAGATGATAATGTTGTCGGATTTTACCAAGCCACGACCCTTGGTGCCTTTTATAACCAAACTCTAGTAGATACTCAGATGATTCATCAAGAGAAGTTGCGCCATGGAGGTGTCGTCGTTATACATGGTCTGTCAATTTCCTGACGGAGCTCTGTGAATCTAATGCCTGTTCGTGGCATCATTGATCAGATATATCGCAAACTGCACGGGGAAACGCATCATTCCGCGCCTACCGGTTGACGGCTGCGTTTACGGATGCTTACAAGAATTCTAATCTTGACACGACGAGGTAGGTAGAGGGACTAGTGTATTTGCACGGGGCTTTCATTATCTGGCTTTTGAACCATGTGCTGACAAGGGGTTATTGCAGCCTGATGATGCACCAACTGACTTTCTCTTCGATTCTTGAGGAAGTTCCTCTCAAAATCCGCACGAATCCTCTTCTCAGCTCGTTCCTCGGTACTCTGACGAAGCCAAACCCATCACCACTCGTTGATGCCAGCCCCGATGAGGCATATGAGACAGGCGTGACGCCCTCCTATTCGGCACTTGACCTCGGGACAGACAATGTAACGAGGAACCTGAAGCAAATTGTAGAGTCGATTGATTCATATCGGGTAGAGGATGGTAATGTGTCGTACGTGATGCGGCAGATCGCTCGAGAACGAGTAAAGGCAGATAATTACATTGCCAAGAGGCAGGAGGAGAATCAGGCGCGCATTGCACAGGGCCTGGCGCCACTTCCAGAGGAGGATGTCACCCGACTGTTTAAGATCCCAGCAGAACCTCCCCGACTTCAGAGCCAGCTGCTACTGGGACAGATAGATGTCTGTGCAAAGAGCCTGGGTGATGCGGCAAATACGAGATTAGTGAAAATGTATGCAGCCAAAGCCAGTGCCGGGATCTAATATTAATACATATATGGCGATTGTGGGAATGAAATTGCGTGGGAGGCACGTTGCGAGGCCAAATATCCGGCAACAGATCGCTTGTGCAGATTCTATAAGTATCACTCGCTCCAGTCCTCGGCGAGAGTCTTCCATTCCTTCCCCCATGTCTTTCACTAAGGCTTTTGTTCTCTTCCTTTCTTTTGCTCTGTCCGCCTACGCTCTCGCCACTCCTCATGTACCTCACGGCCCTCACGGCCTTCACCGCGCTCTCGCCGCCCGCTTTCCCAGTCCAATTCCTGCTGATCCTCTAGCTTCTGCTGATCCTACGGCCCCTGTTCGCAAGCGCCAAAACAAGCGCTGCAGGCCCCGCTCTTCTGCGGCGATTTCATCCAGCGCCGGGCAATCCACAAAGGTCCTTGTTCCATCGGCAGTCACCACTCACGGGGCTTCGGCATCGACTTCCTCACATGAGGCACCCCCTACCACTATTCCAGAAATATTTACCTCTACATCCAAGGAGGTGGAACCTCCAGTGACGACTAAGGGGCCACTTCCGTCTTCCACCAAGGAGGCGGAACCCCCAGTGACGACCAAGAAGCCGTCTTCCACCAAGGAGGCGGAACCCCCAGTGACAACTAAGAAGCCGTCTCCATCTTCCACAAAGGAGGCAGAACCTCCGGTGACGACCAAAAAGCCGTCTTCCCCTCCATCTTCCAATCTCCCCAGTTTTATGGTCGGCACCCAAAATGGGGAAGGTACCTTCTATTCCAGTATGTTCCTCTCTTCCTTATTCCGCTACTCCCGTTCACTTGTTCCAACAGCTGGCCTTGGTGCATGCGGTGTGACGAACAAGGACACCGACCACATCGCTGCCGTCTCTCACCTCTTATTTGACGCCTTTCCGTAATTTTTTCCCCTCTATCCTGATGGAGCTACTTACGAATTACACATCAGGAACTACAATGGCATCAATCCGAACCATAACCCCGTTTGTGGGCGCAAAGTCGCCGTCACCTGTGAGTGATCACTGGATGAAAATTTCTCCGTTCTAATAATGCAACAGATGAGGACAAGTCTGTCACAGTTTCTATCACGGATCGTTGTACAGGTTGCCAGCTAACAGATTTGGATTTCTCTCCCTCTGCCTTCGACGAGCTCGCCGACCCTGCCATTGGCCGTCTCAAGGATATTCGATGGGAATGGCTTGATTGAGTGCTCCTGGATCCTTTCTTTGTCTCTTATTCTTAATCTGCCGCTCGGTGACAGGCGGTGCTTGACGTGCTCATTCCACCCGCTTCTTGAAGTCGCGGTCGGCCTTGCAAGGCATTGTCATCTTTCTTATTGAGCTGGCTCGATATTCTCCACGAAACCACCTACTTGCTATAGTCATGTATGTGTTTTCTGTTTGACTGCTTTAATAACTCTGGTAGTTTGTGTTCAGATATGTAATGGGTAGTAAATTGATGTAGAAGATCATTTAGACGCATACATACAAGGATATCTTGTAATCACTGATTAAGAAGAAACACCCATGTACACTTGTACCCAGTGCTCCTTTTCGGGAGTGCCTGCTACTGCTGAATTGACCGCCATGAAAAGACTGTCACAATCTTTGGATACACCAATTCCACAGTGGCGTCCACAGGCAAGTAGAGTGGCCACCATATCTAAACACAGCTGCTGAAGAGGGGGTGAAATAGTACAGTATGGCCCAAAGAGTTGTCCGCGGACAGGGTGGTTGAAAGTGAAATAAGGTATCAAACGTAACACCAATGGAGAGACTACCTGTGAGATTGGACTAAATATCTTGGCTATTGATGGCATAAGTGACTGCGCACCTGGACCAGCGACGTTCGGTGTTGTAACCAACGCAATAAAAATCGTAGGATAGCCTTGTAAAATTTGTTGTCAGATTATTGGAAAGATGCCATGCGACATTATGGACTCGCCTCCGTTGTCATGGGTTCAGATGTTCCTGTTTCCCACAGGACTTGAGGTAGGCTGATTAACCAATCCTCGAATAGTTGCCGTGTCTGATTATTGCTTCCGGCTCGGAAAGTACCAAGATAATCCTTTTCGACTTCGAGCTAGTGGACAACCACCTGATTCATATACAAAGAGTTAATCTTCAATTCACAAGGACTGACCAGAAGTAGCCTCGCCATAAATTCGATCGTGATATGTTTTGTCCTGGACTTCGAGGGCGTCTTATTCGCATGCTCTAAGAGTGCTTGTAGAAC
>Ga0153924_1000737_pt1 | contig 19501 bp, 20 predicted proteins | sample TSNJ008MetaG_FD_104709 | JGI IMG/M metagenome (GOLD analysis project Ga0153924, IMG submission 104709) | Attine ant fungus gardens microbial communities from New Jersey, USA - TSNJ008 MetaG | ecosystem: Host-associated > Fungi > Mycelium > Unclassified | place: USA: New Jersey, Wharton State...
CCGGGTGTTAAGGCCTTATCCATAGTGCCAAGTGGAGATGTGGCCTGAGCAGAGTTTCCTTCTTGTAATTCGATTATGAACATGTGCCCAGTGTTCTGAAAAAGAGTCTGCTTTGCACTACAGGAATTTATTGCCTTGTCTTTCGTACCACAAAACGAGCGAACTTCGCCTCTTTCTGGTATCCAATTAACTGTTCCTATTAAACTCGTGACAGATACATATTCGGAGGGACCAAATGGTTATACAGCGCCTTTTGAGACCCAATGATCGCTAGATTATCCAACTGCCCACGCTTGAACCGGTGTTACTCTTATAATTATCTCCTTTGGTCAACTTTCTACATCCGGAATTGTATGTACTACCGTCGTGTATGCTCTCCGTTCGGTCTTTTGTGCCATTTGGAGGTCGTTTTATTGCTCTCCGCTTATTACTTCCATGTAAGACATATTGTATACATGACAAGATACCTTTCTCCAATGAATATAATTGAATGATTGTGTACTACTAAGGGCTTATCAGCTCAGTTTGGCAGTAAGCTGATTAATGTTACTGTCCTGACCATGGCTGAGTTTCAAGCTAATGCATCACACGTCAAGGGTGCAGTAGAAAGGCCCCATGTGATACAACCAGTAATTCTTGGAAGGGCTCCACACGAGCCCTAGCGATTCTCTTTCTAATTTCATTTATAAGTATCATTATCAAATGTTATTGTATATGTTTCGCTGAACAGAATCTTCAAGGTCTATCCAATGCAGATTCTAGATTGTTGCTACTTGGTGCGCGGCCACTTGACTGGCCGTGAGGTACAGCAGTCACGTTGTCCAAGGATCTAAATTAATCTCAGGTATTTATATCAAACTCTCCTTCCCAGGCAAATGACAACCATTCTACAGGGTGGCCAAGTTACTCTGTAGCTGCCTCTTCATTTTTTCAGATGTACTACGTGGCAAGGGCAATGACGATGTTGTTGGGAGGCCCTTCCTATCTCAATCCCAAAAAGAATACTCGAAGACTGGGATCCATGAGAACATCAAGAATGCCCAGAATAAGATATGCTTGAGAAAAATTAAGGCAGGTAAATGGGCAACAAGATAGGAATGAAGGGTCGTATCGACAAGAGCTGACCTCTCAGGAGAATAGCTGGAGGGGAACTGGTATCTGCTGAGAGATGATGTATGGCTGTCGAATCGCGACCCCTGAATGTTGAGCTGCTGGACATAAAAAAAACCAACTGAAAAAAAGAAAAGGTTCACAATTTAGCTTGTAGCATGGCAAGGAAATTAACGCCTCTCCCCTTCGGTTTCTGTGAGAGCTCGGCAAGCCACTTGGCATTCCGCTAAGTGGTAAAAAATATTTATATTTTTGGCAACTTCTCCTCTCAAACTGCTACCAATCGCTCTTTTGTCCTTTCTGTCCTTTCATGCAAAATCGGCACTTGTCTCTTGCTATCATCGTTGCCTCTGCTTATGCCATTCGTGTTCCAATTGAAACCCGCTTCTCGAGCCCACCATTAACCCGTCGGATACCCAGTCCTATCTCCAACACAGGAAATGCTCAATATGTGAGCAATATCACGCTGGGAGGGGTAACGCTGCCTGTATTGTTGGACACTGGCAGGTCCATCTCGTTTGATTCCTTCTGCTCGTTTTGACACTCACATCTTCTTGGTAGTTCTGATCTATGGGCTGCCTTCCCAGGCAGCCAGCCTTCACTAACCACCCTGGGTGACAGCGTGTCCCTCAACTATGCCGTCGGCAAAGTAAATGGTTTGTCAAACTACCCGCAATTCTTTAGAGTGACCTACCTAGTTCTCGTGCAGGCGATGTCGCCGTTACAACCCTCCAGTTTGGAAACTACACTGTCGATAATCAAGCCTTTCGTGCGTCTCACGCCTACTGTTTGCTTCAAATACTCATCTTTCGTCGACATAGTTTATGTCAGCGATACGAGCACATTTACAGCCGACATCCGTTCTCAGGGATATTACGGTCTCCTTGGTTTAGGGCCAAATTCGGGCAGTGTCGTTCGGAAGAAAATAAGCAAAGATAGCAGAGGCGACACAATGCTTACACATATCTTTGAGACTGATAATCTCACAGACAACTACATCTCCTTCTTACTGGACCGCAAAGGTGTTCCTAATCCCCCATTCCAGGGTCAGATTACGATTTCCGAACTTGTCCCTGGCTTTGAAAACGTCTCCTCGATGCCCCAAATTGACATTGACAAGGTCAACCGATTACTGAAGGCTGGTGTGTTTAGTCCCTAGGTCGTTTAATCGCCGACTGATTGACGCTACTTAGACCAACATTGGCAAATATTAACTGACAAAGATAATGGGATCATTGGTCCAGATGGGCAGCCCCTGAAAGTCGATTCAATCGTCCCTGGATGTCCAGATGGTCAGCTAGTTGCTGTTATTGATAGCGGGTGAGTAGATTAGCATTTATAGTTTTTCATTGGTAACCATGATAGGTTCACATTCTCCCAAGTTCCCCGTGATATCTCGGATCAGATATATGGTCGTGTTCAAGGCGCATACTACGACACGAATCAAGAATTCTGGATGATACCATGTCAACAGTCTCTCAATCTGACCTTCAATTTCGGTGGACAATCATACTTTGTACATCCACTTGACACTGTCGATAACAATTTCAACCAAGTCGACTCCATGGGTCAGCCAATCTGTCTTGGTGCTGTGAGTGCTCTTTACCCAATAAGTTTCATTCCCGACTTAACATGATTAGTTCCAACCAATCACCTCGGCTTTCTCTCTTCTCGGACATTACGACATGATTCTGGGCATGAGTTTCCGTATGGATAACGTTTCGAAAATATATGCTTAATCATCTGCTTACCATCATGCCATAGTTCGTAATGCCTATACCCTCCTTAATCTGGGTAACTGGATCGATATTTCTTCTCAACAACAAGCACATCCCTATGTCCAGCTCTTATCAGTGACAAATCCTGCTACTGCCCACTCAGACTTTGTCAAAGTCCGTCTTGGGGGTATTGACACCACCGGTGACCCAGAATATGCTCTCTTATCTGTAGACCAGATGCAGCACTCTCCTGTATCTGCGGAGGAAAAGAAAAAGAAGTATCAAGAAATGATACTGAGTCGATGGCCATATATCTTGCTTGGTTGCCTGGTCTTCACACTCGGTCTAACTGGTTACTGTGTGTGGAGATGCTGCTGTAGAAAGAACAGAAAACAAAGCGATCGCAAATTCAATTTGTTTTTCAGACGAAATAGGAAGGGTGATGATATTACGGGGAGTCATAATTATAGCGGGGAGGAAATGAACACCGGGTACGGAGTGAACAGTGTTCACAAACGAGACGAAACATCATCCTACTATCGACTCGCTGATTCCAATAACAGCACATATGCCTTCCAACCGAATCACTTACAGCAGTCGCAACCCCACCAATTCACTTCACCATCACAAAATAACTTGCACCCTGACGGTTCATTCACAGCTCCTGCTCAGAGCTGGAATAACGGGAGCATGCACTCTTTACCAGGCGCCAGTGGACATCCGGCATCGACATATGTTTTGAATCCATACGCATCAGAAAGTGTTGCAAGTGTGCATCTACAACAACAACAACCAGATTATGGCGGTATCAGAAATGAATATTCTGGTGCATATGCTCGATGATTGTAATCCTTATGTTCTTTGCTCGCTCACCTGTACCGTTTTGCTATCATGCTCCCTCTGTCCCGCGGCCGTGGAATTCTACCAGTGGTCTCCGGTTAGATCACACTTCCCTCATTATAGAATAGAAGTCGAGGGCCTGCTGTATAACTTTTGGTTACCTGTGGTGTCCCATATCAATTTGAATAGGTTTAATATACTATCAAACTCGAGAATTGGCTCTCTAACATCACACTGGCAATCATCTGGGATATAGGCAGAGCTACGAGTTTGGTCACTTGAATAAATATGTATTGGTTATTCGGTTGACAAGAAAATTTCGAGCAACCTGCAAATGGGAGACATTCCTCATATCACAGTCGGGTGATACTGTCAAGACTCAAATGGCAGGGAATGGAGTGTCCTAGGGCTAAGCCTTGGATTACCCTGGTTAGTTGTGTGATTACCATGTTCAACGAAAATTTCTTTTTTTTATCATCATCATGTTGCCTCGAAAATTCGAGACTCCTGCCATTGTCTGATCATCAGATTCAGAGGATAATTCCAAATTGGAGGATTTAAACCGGAGACGGGCTGAAGAGAATGCGAGGCTGGAGGTAAGGTTTGCTGAGGAAGGCAGCTCAAGCTGTAGAAAGAAAACGGCTTCAAGAGGAAATCAAGAAACAGGGGAAGAGGAGGAACGAGAAATAGCGCAAGAAGCTGGAAAACGCATACGGGAGTAGAAACAACCAGAAGAAGCCTACCTCCAACGAACGGAAGAAGCTCGTTGAATTTGCCAAGTCCACGCATGTATGGATCAAATTGTGTCGAGGTTCTATCAATTGCGCTCGAAAAAGCGGTCGCCCTCGATCAGGGCAAAGCCAACAAGAGGCTCCAAGAGAATTATGAATCAGTCACTTCGACTTTCAGATCTAAGGACAAGGCGAAAGGGCCAGCTCAAAGCACAGGGATGAGTGTCAGTGGCGGAGTGAAGACCCTACTTTGGGAACTACTTGAAGAAATGAGAGGCATGAATGCAACGATGGCGAGACAAGGGGAGTTAGTGACCTCAGAGTTGACGAGGATCTGGGAGGCATTAGAGATGGAAGGTGCACTGAATGGCAATTCTGTGAAGCACTGACCGCCTAACCCGTAGGCATCAGGGTAGACGAGTTGGACACCAGGATTATGGAGGCATTAAAGATCTCAACTGAGACAAACAATTCTAACATCAAGTTGCCACTTAAATTAGGGTAATGTCATCTCACGTCTAACTCTGCCAATATGGCTACACCGCCAGGATGCAGTCTGACACAAGAATTCTTAAGATAGCAGAAGCGATGGTTTAAATGTGATTTGTGGTTGTCCCCCTTGAACATCGCCAAAACAAGTTGCCCTTGGCAGACCATACAAGATATGATTGAGATGTGAGACTTTCAACATGAAAAACAATTCAGAGCTGTGGAGTTTATTTCCAGAGCTGCTCAATTGATTCTTTTTTTTTTTAATTCTTCACACATTTTGTGGAGGATTAGTGCCTTTTGACAAGGCAACCATTTAGTGATCAAGATGAGGTTCGAACGTCCAACCTGATACATCTGTCGTGGGACTTTCTGCATTCAGGTCTCATGCTCCAACAACTCAGCCATCCCGCCGACTGAAAACTTAGGAAATTCCCACCACACAACACCTCAAACGATGACACCACACTAGTGTGCACCATGTTATCTCGCTGTCTATCGTGCAACAGCATTTATAGACAGTTAGGAGATTCCAGACATAATCTAATTACTCAACTACTGAGATAAATGTCCTACAAAAATTATCAAGGTAATAAATGAAGGTAAAATAGATATGTGTACGTGCAGGAGCATGGCATAAGCATGAACCACTGTAGCTGCTACATTCTTGAAGACTGAAGTCACGTTTAAACAAGTTGATTCGGTACAACTCAAAAATGAGCGGAAATCCAACGCTCGACATTGAGCAGTTTCTGGTATCCTCTGGCACCAGTAAATCCACCAACAACAATAATGAAATGAGCAAGACAAGCTGAAACAAGTTTAAGCTGATAGACACTCTAGACTTGGAGTAGCGTACCTGCAGCGATGAATGCCGCTACTGAGGCCACAGAGTACTCCCTCCTGGATTGAGGCCCCTCAATTTCAAAGGGCACCTCTAACACGAGTTCCTCTTCCTTCGAAGACTCCGACTCCGGAGAGGGCGCTATACGTTCAGCAGCCAATGTCTCCATGACCTCAAACAATCCTGTGTTGAGTTCAAAAGCTGCACAAGCTTCACTGATAACGGCCACTAATAACAGAGGTGACTCAGCATGGGCGCTCAGATGTCTATTCAGAGACCAACCTTTAATAGCTTTGTCGTGAGCGCCTACGTTCATGCCCTCTCGAAACCACTCCTTGATTGTTTTCATGTCACCCTGGCTGGCTCTTCGGGAACCACCCAGCTCCTTGAACTCGTAAAATTCCAAACCGATTCCGCTCATTTCATCCAGCTTATATGCCTTGGCAATTACTCTCCTGATAGACTGACCTCCACTCAAATCACCCAGATATCGCACGTAAGAATGAGCCAATAGAGCAGATGGATCTGGAGAGTCAGAGATGGAGTTGATACGATTCACGTATGTGTGTAGTTGGGCAGGCATTAACGCAAGAAGTGACGTGTGTAGAGGATGCTTTTGCCATGTGGACGCCGGGACTTGCAGTAGATAAGAAATATCAGAAGTTAGCGAAGATGTTCGTCCCAGGAGCGATGGGTTATAGGTCGACTCCAGCGTAGGATACGTTGAATGCCGTTCGAGTGCACGTTCAAAAGCGCTGTTTCAATCGTTAGTTCTGGCATCAGGACAGACAGACACTTACTCGTAGACATGCCAGAGCATCATCAAGAATTGGGTGTATTGCATCTTAGACAACTTACCATTTAGGAGGAGCTTGGCTCCTGGGCTGTTTTTTGCTCTTTCATGCGCTTCCTTCGTCGTGTTTCTTAGTAATATGGCAAGGGGTTGTGAGAGGTCGAGGGTATGCTCTGTAGACATCGTTCTTGATCTACTGAGAGATTGAGACAGATTGAGAAGGTAGGATGGGAGAGAAAGTAATAATGGAGAGAAAGGATTTGACACGGGTCTTGAACTTTAAGGTGATAGATAGCCTGAGGACTTCGGATTCCGCGTGGGCTTCGGCTTTGAAGTTAGGGTATCTGCCTCATGCCAATTAACTTAACAGCAGGTCCTCCGTTCCTTCAATTTACATATCCTAGGCTGTGATCGCTATTTTTTCTATAGTTCATTTGAATCTTATCTGATAAAATGACTATGCTTCTAAACTAATAAACAAAGCCTTCTCGATAACAAAGAGTAGCAAATAGAATTCCGAGATTTATTGGACATAAGATACATATCCAGGACTGTAACTGACGAACAAGATGGAAGATCGAAATAGAGGCAGCTGGAAGAAGACGAAATAGTGAAAGCAGAGATGACAGTTAGGATGCGAATATCGTTCATTATCATGACTGAAGGCAGTCGCCAAGAATTGAAATGTATAAAATCCATGTCAGGAATCTGTGGGATCATTCCGCAGGAAATAACTTGAGTCGGTTGAGTAAGACGAAAATACAAATGTCAACAGGAAAAGTGCTTACATTGTCTTCGTATCTCCGGATACCAATCACGGTTTGGGGTCGAGCAATGTGCAGAGTCGAGGCTGAGCCAGACTGTAAATTAGGAGCCGTCAGACAGGATTTCCTCTCCATATCAAAATCATCTCCCCCACTACTTTCTATCGGCGGTTCTTTGGATGTCATTCGTTCCTCAAGAGATTCAACACAGCGCTGCTTCTCCCCCCCTGAATTTTCTGACCGTTTACCACCCATGAGAACCCCTCCTCCTATCACACGCCAGGTGACCGGAAAGAAGTTCTTCTCTTGATCACCTTCAGACTCCGCATCTATAGCTTGTGATATGCTCTTCTCTGCATTCTCATTATTCTTGTCACAACCCATCAGGGGATTGTCCTCATTCCCAGAAAATTTCGGGCCCTTTAAGCAGCTCTGAACGATGGGAGAGGCAGGGAAAGTACTTGTGTCGTGTATGCTATATTCAGACGCCCATCAGTATAACCACCGATCGAGAATAACAAAGACGTGCAACGTGCAGTTATCGCCATTAGGGCATTCGTTCTCTGCACTGAAATATCTGCATGGTTTCGCTATGTTAGGATCGACCGAGTCAGAATCGGGATATTCAAAGTGTTTAAATGATGGCTTACTCCTGTACTTCCTGGTGGCTGAATTGCTCCATACATTAGTCTTCTTGCTTCCACTGTTCGATCCAGTTGCCTGCGAAAAATAGGAATCTCCCGTTGTGTACCATGAAGGGATCTGGGACATAGGATAACTTCCATGAAGTTCATACTCTGATATTATGGAATTGTGCTCCCTGTCTATCGCACGAATTTGTGCCTGTTGCTGGTCTTGTGTGTACTCTGAAGACTGAAGGTTCCCAGTGATGATAGTGGATTCGTCGTATTCATGTAGGGAGTGAACATCTATGACCGAGGCCTTACTAACCAAATGACTTGTTCCAGTCTTGTCAATATTAGCCGATCTCAGGGCTTCCACTAGATCACCGTCAGTAGGGGTGTCACTCAATGATAAAGCAGAGCTGTCGGCTGATGTTGAAAATGAGATAGAGGGTGATTCAGTTTCTGAAGCATAGTTGTTGCGACCACTTGGGGCATGCCTATCATTGACGATTGTCGTCGTGAACGGCTGTTCAGCCCAGGTCCCTTGAGGCCACGATGGATTGTAGCAAGGCGAATATGGGACGTATGGGTTGGGGTAAGCCAGAGTTCCCGCAAAGGGGGCTGGTGAATCGACACAGCAGGTTAACGGGCGATAACAGAAGAGATGAAGTCAACGTACTAGGTGATAACGGGGATGATGGTCCAAGGTGCATGTGATTCATTTGAGCCCCAAATTCGTTCACATCTATGCAAAGGATGCTTGTCAGATATTATAGTGGTCAAAACTATTCATCTACCACAAATGTGTTGCACCCCACAGGTTCTCTCGTTGGGACACTGTCCTACCACTAAATATCTGTAGAAACCCCCTACGCCAACCGTTGGTGACATTGCCATTGGCAGAGGTGAAGAGAGCCCTGGTAGCACTAATACATGCGCGAAGTTACATTCTTCGGCGGTGTTCGAGCATCGTCCAAACTGAAAAAACTTGCAAGGTTTAGCTACAGTCAATAAGTGAAGGATCAGCGAATGCTCTAGGAAGACCAGACGAGCCAGAGAATCTGGCAGCCTGGAGCAAAAATGTGCCTTACTATGTCGTTTCTTGAGTGGGGGTGGTTTTTTGGATTTCATGGATACCTCGCGTGAAGGCGGAGGAGGTTGCTCCGAGTACAACATTGTCGACGCAAGACAACGAGTCAGGGAGAAAAACAGGGAACCTAAGATAAATATAGGTCCGGGCGAGGGCCCCAAAAGGCACCCCAACTCAAATTCTTTGATGAAAGATAGGAAAACAAAAAGGCAGATCTGGCAATCGGATGGAACTTATACGACGAGCAGCTGAGGGACTCCCGTGGAGCACTCTAGCTAAAGTTGATCGAAGCTCACCCACTATGCTGGGTGGGATTAAGTTGGCTGTTGCACCGGTATACAGGTCTGAAACAACACCTCCTCAGATTCGGACGACCGGAATTTGTGCGCCGGCGGGTATTATTTTAAACGAAAAATGAAGATGATCGGAATGCAGGCGTCACGGATGAAAGTATCCACAAGGTGCTCGAGCCTGTAGTACAATAGAGGAGCAATGCAGGAGAGGAGCAATGCAGGAGAAGGTTGCGATACAAAAAGGCTACGAGAGAAATTTTGATATCAACGCTCTCCATAAAAAAAGCAACATGATCGATACGTACATTAGACTCGAGCGATAGGCAGCAGGTCGGGGATGTGAGTAGCTGTCCAAGAACCTCATCAATCGCGAAAATCACAACCATTGTCCGGGAATCCCGTGACATGGGCACAGAAAAGCAGGTTAGGCAGGTACAAAGACAATTAGGCCGGTCCATAACAATAAGAAAGAGACGTCATGTTCGGAAGCCGGAACAATCCATTGACGAAAGTAGTGCAATTGCGTGATATCTGTGTAGTAGGGTCTTCATTTTTCCCATTTCCCTTACAAAGTGATTAGTTTGTGGAACTCAAGGCCGTGGCTCCAAGTTTGGGTTGGCCGGGAGCATTATGTTAGGTCCTCGTAGTGATAGTGATAAGAATCGAAAGATGTCGATGGGCCAATATATCCCTGTATACACTCCCGTGGGTTTTCATCGGGTTCTTATCGTAACCATACCGATGCTTGGATCAGAGAGAGGTGGAAAAGTCCACATTATGCCACCAACTCCATTTCAGCTTTGGTCACAACAGTAACGCTCGCGCGGAATCTCAAATTACAAATCAGCTAGCAGACTAAGCTTCAACAAAAGAAGTAAAAGATCATTTATCTCTTACTGTTTCTTGCATCTTGCATTGAAAGCGTGTTATCTGAATGAAGTCATACTGTCCAGGTGATGAAGCACAATGCACTGTACCAGCAAGGCTGACTTGACAAATCCGGACTCGTGACGCAGTCTTGATGTTGGTGACCTCGTATGAGACGAGTTGTCAGGATCAGCGGTGGATCAAAAATCTGCTACAAACCTGCTTATGGTAAGACCATGCATGTCACACCAATCTTGATGAATTCTTCTACCATTCCAATCACCCTCCCTACTTCAGAGATGCTCCCACTCAGTCCGTCCTGCTCCTGCTCAATTCTCTGTGACCTCTGATTTTACAAACTCGTACCGAGGTTAAAAATCCTATCAAGTCAAGGTAATTTCCTCAGACTAAATTAACAGTGGGTTGATATATTGAGTAATTTTTGAGCTGATTCAGTCTCTCAAATGTCCTAGGGCGTTTATACTTTCAAAAGACATAGATTTTTGGGCAACACCACCCCTATCCTTGCCAGGGGCAAGGACTGATGGTCTCTTCTTACCTTTACTATATGTTTTTATTCTCAGCATAGAGTGGAACCCACCATACTGGCTGTACACAGTTCTTTTAATAAACCAATACGATAACCGATCCTGCCACTTTGTCCTGCCAACCATTTTGACGTCGAATTCTGTTCTGTGGGCCTATGCTGATGGAACCTGACAAGAGCATGACGACCCGGTTACCAGCTGACAAATCACAAATCACGACGGAAGAACAAAACAAGATTGGCTCTGTAATCCCAGGCACATTGTGCTAATCGACGAAAGGTATATTACAACGCGATGAAATAGTATACAATAGTACAATTTTTTTCCATCATGGTACATTAAGAGTCTCCTGCGTTACTTCGATGTAACAACGGCGTTCGTTCTGTCGCATCTTGTGGATGAAAATCATCACGGGATTGAGTCAGTGATGACGAGGCTTTCCGCAGTGGTGCAGATTGAGGAGGTTGTGTGACGTCAGCTTTACATATAGGGCACTAAGGAAGACGAGATGAGTCAAACGGCACAGATAGCACTGACTTTCATGCTGACCAGTTTTTTCCTTTGGGTCAGCCATTCATCTATCTCGCTCAGATGGAAGAGATGCAGGCAAGGTAGTACGCGAACTTTGTCTCCTTTGATAAATCCAGAAAGACAGATTGCACATTCCAATTGGGTTTCGAACCAAGGTTGATCTTTCGGGTGTGGCGTGGGGGAAATTTCAAGAGCCTCAGTAGGATTAAGCGGTTTTGTCGACTGCATGTGCTCTGCTGGTGGTATTCCCTCCTCCAGATCTACCTCCGAGGACCGAAAGGCAAGCATATCATCGGCTGGGTCCCCTCCTTCATGTTTCTCCCAGCCATTCCCGGTATAAACTCGCCAAGGTAATCTACGAACAACGTCAGCTGGCGCTCGCTCGCGCTGAGCTGCGCGAGTTGCTCGGATACGATGAATGAATAATGTGATGAGTGTCAATACTGATGGAAGGAGTAGAATGACTATAAACGTAATAATTGGCCTAAAAAAGAGTCATATTTTATCTATTTGCACTCAACAGAAAGAGGCTCACGAATACCACTCCCAAGCAGAATATTCGGCAGTGATCAGGAGCCCGAGTGTCTTTAATCCTGAATGCGTTGTGTTAGATGATTCGATAAGCATGTAAAGCTGCATGTAGTCCGAGAATTTGATGTATGTGGCGGCAATATCAATATCTGAAGAGTCCTCTGCAGAGTTTGTAAGATGACGGACGCTCTCGTCTATGAAAAATATTCTTGCCTGGACTATACATGTTCACCAGAGCATCTGGATAGCCAGATATGGCAGGGTCGTCTCCTCCAACAACGACTGCCTTCGCACCGAGTTTTTGTGCCTCTCGCGTTTTCCTAACGAATTCGCACTCCCCTCGTTGAACTAAAGCAATCCAAGTATCGGTAGGCGCATTGGAGCCAATGACACACAGAGGGGAGCAGCCAGTATTTTGTGGCAAACCCAGGCTGATAGTTTGGTTACTTGTACAAGGAGCCGTAAATGAGGAGAGCGGAATAACATAACCCAAGATGGGGTCTTTGATTTCAGCACCGAATGTAGCTACAGTCTAATTAGCAGAGATTACGCCGCCTGAGTTGGACACTCAATCGCACACCTGGTCTCGAAGTATAGGAAATGACGGGGGAATGGTCAACTATCGAGACAGTGCTCTCAGAGCCCCACGCCCAGCTCCAAAGGCGAGTCTTATCCGATTGGGCTTTCAGGAGGGAAGGTGGAAACTCAAGTGATCTGACTAATAACGCACAAGAGACAACGAACCCCCAGAGCATTTGAAAGGGTTCGACGTTGAAAATCGAAGAGGAGGATTCCAGACACGTGCTGAACAATGCACTTGATCGAGACGCTTATAAAACATTTCCACAAGGCTTGCTCCGGACCCGAGCTTTTTAGATGCCAATCTTGCACTTACTGCCTTTAGTCGGCACTACCGCCACCTTCGGTGTATAATCGACTTATTGGCACTTGTGATATTCTAGAAAACAGGGGACAATTTACTGCTCTTCACATGCTCATGTGATCCAACAAACCCTGCTTCCATCTCAGAAACCATGGATCCGATTATCATCTGACAAGACATTTTGAACGTTCAGCCTAAACATTGTGGGGAAGAACATATGGAAGATGTGTACACCCGGGAGATCAGCAGAGCTGTGTTGGTGTCTTAGATGAATACATATCTCTCACAGGCTGGAAACAGACTTGCGCGAGTGACCTTACATAAACCGATGATCAGGATACAAAGTCAGATGCTTTTGCATTATCGTAAGGCCCTTTACCGATCAAATTCAGGTGTTGCTCCGTAACTTGATTGACTTACCAGGGTAGATTCGCCGCTGCTTTATACCACACAAGGAAAACACTTCTAATTGCTGACGCTCAAAGACGAACGCAGAAAGTCGGTCTCGAGGAAACTCCTATTCGGCACTGTCACTATTATCACCTCCTTAGCTCCTGGCTTCGCTTTAGGGCCATGCATTCATGCCATGAGTAAAAGCTTCGAACAAAGATGCGTTCACTTCTTTAGTAATGTTGTGCTCCAGAGGAGACTGCCCCGTACAATCTGCAAAAGTAGAATTTTTCAAAGAAAGAAAAGAAAAGAAGCCAGTTGCGAACGGTGTCAGGTCATCTAAGGCGAATTACTTCCATTCCGAGAAAACTGCATTTCAGGTTTTAACACGGCCCTGAGGGCTAGATTTGTGATCGTCAACCCCATTACTCGCCATCTGGACACCTGGACCCGTGATGCTGCTCCAAAAATTGTCACTCAAGGCTAGTTCATACTCGTTACCTTGTATCTACTTCTATCTGCTTCCAACGCATTGGGTTATGCCATTTCTAAGGCAATTCTTAAATAAGCTACCAACCATGCAGTTGCTACCGGTGGCCTGGACCCAAGTTTTACGTTGACCTCACTGCATTCACAGAGTGGTACTAGCGAGGTATGATCTCAGGTCTCTGAATTGTCTCTGAATTCTTAATCTCTCAGAGTTGGGCCTGCGCTCCGTGTAACTGTGTCAATGAATTGGCTCATAGATATCAGTGAAGTTATCTATAAGTTCTGCCCAGTCATCAAGTTTGGCCCTTGTGCAGTCAGTTGGAGCAAGACTGGATATTGAGTTCCCAGCTTTGCTCCGACAAAGCTTTTGCAAATCACAAATCCTATGACGGTGCCTTCCGGTCTATCTATACAATAGATCATTCCGGATGCTGCTGCAGCGAGTGGAATATATATTACAACGGCAGGCTCAAGGCTCAACATCATTCCAATTACCCTTCTCTCGGCAACTTTTACATCCTTTTTGATTACTTACAGCTGTAATAATTTCGTGATACACGACTACGTTGATGGATTCTTGGCCATAGCGCAAAACATACAACCGCCACTGGTTTTCCGCTGAGCGCGCGCGAAGAATCTGACTTGGAGTGATGCTGCATTTTTGACCACAAGTGCTGTCAAGCAGGGATTGGTACAGGAAGCTGGGGGTGCAAACCCTTGCCGCGAGAATATCGAGGTCAGGGCGATGAATCTTTTTAAAGTAGATAGTTGCGACCACTTGGAAGGTTTGTGGTCTGGACCCCTTCTCCTAAGTACACTACGCAGTACCTGTTCGGTGCACAAGGTTTGCCCCAGTTCCATCTAGTCGTAGATACTATTTATTGTCCCTCTCCTGCTCACCGGGGGCTAATTGTTTTACTCTCAGAGGTTTACATCTGGGACGTTAAGTCATTATTGTTTTATTATCTTACCGGCAACTGTACTGTTTAAATACGATTACATTGTCAATACTGTGTCTCTTATTGGAAGAGTCGTCCTCTAAGCATTGGATTCATGTTATCGACAATATATTTTTGATAGTATGATTACGTCATCATTTGACTAGATTACTATCCGCAGCTTGAGGGTACAGAATGCCGATAGTGCTCAGGGCCGTGACGTAACTCCGTAAACACAGCACCTCGTCTTCCAACCTTCAACTGTCGCCACACAATGTCGTTCCTTGACAAGTTCCGCAAAGGCGCACAGAAAGCTGGCATGCAAGCTACAGCTTTCGTTCAGACAAGCTCGGTCAAAGTTGCTAGTGGATCCAAGGAGCTAATGCAGAGTTTCTCTCTGCCTGGTGAAGCCGAAAAGTCTGCCAATATTTTGGAGAGTTTCTTAGGTATGTCCATTGTATTGTTGTGCCTTTCGAGCTTGTTGGCTGACTGACATATGGTTGATTATCGTGTATAACTAGCTGACCCCGACAGACCCGACTCGGCACTTAATTCGATTCCTAAGGCAGTCCTTCAACGGGCACGAGGTTTGTCCACTGAGCGAATTCCACTGCTCAATCATTTTGATTCGTACTCATGGCTACATGCAGGTCTCGCGATCTTCTCAGTAGTTAAGGCTGGATTCGTTTTCTCCGGCAAGGCGGGATCAGGGCTCGTCATCGCTCGGCTTCCAGATGGATCTTGGTCAGCGCCTTCTTGCATCGGTACAGCTGGAGTTGGCTGGGGTCTTCAAGTCGGTGCTGACATCACGGATTTCGTCATCGTTCTCAATAGTGAAGATGCCGTCCGTGCATTCTCACTTGGTGGAAATGTTACAATTGGTGGAAATATCGCTGCCACAGCTGGTCCTATTGGCACAGGTGGCAGCGTCCAAGCCTCGCTTGCTCATCCTGCTCCCATGTTTTCTTACTCTAAATCAAAGGGTATGTCCTCCATGTTCCATCTGTCATCGCTTAGGGTGGCACAGCTTACTGATACGGAAAAAATTACAGGCCTCTTCGCTGGCCTTTCCTTGGAAGGTACTGTGCTGATTGAGCGCAAGGATGCCAATCGTGATTTCTATGGTTCACCTGTACCAGCCAAGGATATTCTTGGTGGTCGTGTACCTCCCCCTGAAGTCGCTTCAAGATTGTATGAAATCATCGAAGCTGCAGAAGGTCTTGATGAAACCGGTCTTCCTGAAGAAGCTTACGTCCCCACCCCAGCTGGCGGCCATATGAACCTTGCCAGTAATCAGATGGTTTTTGACGCGGATAGTCACCACTGAGCTCTAATTTTCCTCTCGCGAATGCCGCTGCAAATCCTGAAGTCCTCAAAATCTATTCAACTTTCCTTCCTTGTACTTTTTGCTACTCGAGGCCAATATGTATGGATGCACCTATTTGACGAGAGATTCTCTGTTTTTTAGGATATGTATGGATTACTATTTCCGACTTGGAAGCTGGCCCCATTAATTTACCGTCTCAAGTGTCTCGTAGCTCAGAAGCTCCTTGAATTATGCCACGTATCTCATGTATCCTATGCAATCTATAAACCTTACAGGAGTCAGATTTCTTAGTCGATTTCATACAAAATAGATTTTTATGGTAGTTTGGCAGTTGCTATCATCATTCTATCTCTTCTTTGCCCACCATGTACCAGGAAGCTTGATTATACCCTCACCAATTGGGTCTTGCTTATTGGATCTTGATCTTATAAACTAGACCTGTATAATCAATTCTAGCGAGCTCAGACCTTGTTGAAGTCTCCCCTGACTCTTGCCTTCCCCATACACGTAGTATTAAAACAGTAATCCTGGCAAAGTGCTGTGATATGGGGTGATAATTGGGATGCAGTCAGTTCTCAATCACTGCTCCTGTATCCGCTCTAGAGGCGGTGATTTTGCCTGCTGGAGGGACTGCTGCTGAAGGTAGTAAATTGTCAAATTTCTACCTTGTCGTTCTATATACCTCAAATAAATCATGGTGTCCTTGATAAATCCCATTCTTTCAGCCTTGCAATCGGCCGATAATATCAGGACAGGTGAGTATACAGTTCCTGCGAGCAGTCAAGATCCGTGACCAGGTACAGCGCTTTCAAAGCTTGAATACGCCCAATTGAATATTGCCCCCCAGCTATACTTGATAGCTATACTTGATTTGCTATATTGCAACCTTAGTTGTTACAGAAGCTGAAGAAATTTTTGTTTATTTTGTAGCGCCATCGGCTGTCCTGCTCAGCTTATGGAAGCTCGCATCGATCTGCAGTGACGAACGATCACACAATAACCAATCTGAGGCAATATGTTGCTTTGGAGAACCTTCATATGATTATAGCAATATGAGAAAAGACAGTAACCCCAAAACCCCTGTCACGAATAACGTGAATGACTTCAATATAGAACGAGGCAAGAAAAGGTCAGCAGTACACAGTCAGAAGTAAATATCCCAGAAACCAGGTGTGCCGTTGTTGCGAGCTGAGAGATTTTCGATATCCAAGAGTTTCATGATGAGACCGTAAATTTCAACATTTGTAAATGTGTTAATCACGTAGGTATCGTTCGAGGTCGAGTGCCAACCCTTGTCCACCCAGGCGAGCGATCGTCTCCTCTGCTTTGACTGATATATCGTCTTAACCACAGCAGCAAATGGCCCATGAGCAACAAAGATAGCTTGCATGGCCGTTTCGATGTTGTCAAAGCCGTGGTTCTGTCAAAACCTTCGAGTCTCAAAACTACACAACAAAAGGAGGTCACTCACGCCCGGATTGCCTGTCTTATTGCCTTCTTCTACGGTCGTCAAAACGTGTTCGGCCTTGGGCACGATATAAATAGGAGCAATTCTTGCATTATTGGAGAAGTGCCATCGGCGAGGCATCGTCTCATGCGTAAAGACGTCAAATTGCTGCTGCTTTGTGGCCTCATACAGACGGGAGAGATACAATGATTCATTGCTGTCCTTGCGAAATCGGATCCCAATAGCTGGCCCGCCATCCACGTGTTCTATGGCTTGCATCCCATCCTCTCCAAGGATTTTGTCTATGTATATGTTTGTAAAAGTCGTTGTATCAACCATACCATGGTCACTGACAAAGACGATGTCAACGATATCAGTGAGGTTCCGGGCCACGAGCTGCGAGTGAAGATTCCTGGCAAAGGTATCGATAATTCGGAGGGTTGACTAGAAGGACACGCTCCAAAAAGGTAGCAAACTCAAGCGACAAACCGCTCACGTTGACCTGAGCTGAGAAGGGCCCATATTTGTGACCGACTTGATCAAGTGAAGGCTCATAAGCTAGTATCAATACATCAGTACGTTCGCTTTCATCAAGAAAAAAAAAATTAATCACATACCGAGAAGGAGCTGTGGTCTTTCTTCTAAAGGAAGATCAATCCACTCGAAAAGTTGATCCAACTTCTCATCAAGTGAGACATGGTCCTAATATCGTCAGTAAAGCCAGGTGCAGGAAGCAAGAATCGAGCGTACCCTCCAGGGCACGATGTACGTTGGCGAAGCACCCGTCAAAGTTTGAAGAGGCCCAGGCCTTCAGAAAAAATAAATGGACGAGTTTTCAAGTAGACACTTGTTCAAACCCACCACATAAGATTAGCTGTAGAAATTCCTGCTTTCATGGCCGTCTCCCACATCTGTTTCAAGTCAACAGGTGAATCATCTTGCAGAAAGTAAAACTCAACAGGTTCACCAAGCCACCATTGAGGAAGGTAAACATTGTCTGGCTGATTATAATGAAATTCTTTCTCTGAAATGGGATCCCAGAAATTCTGAGAGCATGTTGATTAATTGTGATAAGAAAGCCTAAGAACGTACGTTCGCTATGATCCCGTGTGACTCAGCGTAAAGTCCTGTCCTGGTACATGTCTGGCGATGAATGATCGCAACTGCAATGATTATGAACGCACATGAGAGCCCAATGATTGCTGTCATATAGTCATCAAAGTTTTGCAAAGCAGTATCAGCGCTTATTTACTCACGGGAATGTCACCGTCTACATCAAGATTCAACATAACACTCTCAAGTCAAAGGTACAAACTCACAGGGAAGATCGGTCGCATTGATTTGGCTCGGAGACCTTTTTTACTGATGTCCAACAAATGTGGTGTGAGCCCTCTGTCCAAGTAATCTGCTCTATGGTTTATGAGCCAAGTGAAGTAGAGCAGGAAAAATCCTAAGCACCTCAGGCCATCAATGGAAACCATCAATACTGTTCGCCTGAAATCATGTGTTCCATTGGACCTTAAGGCGTTTCCGTGAAAGAGGAGATGAGGTTGTGATAGTGAAGAGATAAAGACTGTTCCTGCTACGGCACTAGTAATGAGTAGGCCAATAAGGACCAAAGTAGTGACTGCAATCTTCCAATTTGACCATGCATTCGAAAGGGTTTCTGGTTCTAGTTTTTTGATGAAGTCGTCACTAAGAAGTCTCCTTCGCTCCTCAATATCATAGATATTCCGTGGCTGTTTGCGCATTGAGGGTAAAGGAAACAATGTATCCTGGCTGCCCATTGTTGAGGAAAGACAGCCGACGGCTCCCACTAGGCGCACAGGTCTGTGCCGCTTAGTCATCCATCAGTAATGGCATAAGTCTGGCTAATTCAATGCGAAATTCCACATTATGACGGACATAGTGTTCATCGAGACAATGGTTTAGAGTCCAACCCTTAGACAACTCCTTGCATAGTTGTTCTTAATCTGGCGCTTGTCTGGCGTATTGGGAGGCTAGCGGCTTTGATCACATGCATAGGAAATGCATATTAACCTCTGAGTTGTAAATGCGTAGCCTCTTGATTTAGCCCATGGATTAATTGACACAAATAAGGCCTCTTGCAACCCAAAATAACTCTCAGGAAAAAACCCCTTAAGAGTTATAGGAGGGAGGCAGTCAATTGGGAAGGCCATGGCCATGGTCGTGTTATTTGAGTCAAATTCATTGGTGAATTAAACGCGTGGAATTTCGAATTTGACCTAATA
>Ga0153924_1000739_pt1 | contig 19474 bp, 31 predicted proteins | sample TSNJ008MetaG_FD_104709 | JGI IMG/M metagenome (GOLD analysis project Ga0153924, IMG submission 104709) | Attine ant fungus gardens microbial communities from New Jersey, USA - TSNJ008 MetaG | ecosystem: Host-associated > Fungi > Mycelium > Unclassified | place: USA: New Jersey, Wharton State...
CTCGGATTGAGTTATGAAAACATACGGGTAGAAACATCTGTATAGACTTTCCTTGTAGATCTGAACTTGCTTGTTCTACTCAGCATGCGTTCAAATCCTTGTCAACTAATTATAAACCAACTATTTGAGTATCACAACAGGTCCAAATAGCATCGGGCATCTAAAATTCTACGTTACAGGCGAAGTCTCGGCGGTATGGGATAAGATAGACAACACAGATAGAGAAATGAATTACTTTCACAACAAATCAATCCCTCGGGGCGAAGGACACTTTCAAAGGCAGGTTCTCGCCCCGGAATTGTTCACCCCCCAGAGTTGGAATCATGACCAAACATGCCTCCCTCCTCAACTTTTCAATCTCCGGTGTGGGACTTAATTCAAAATTGTTGATAATCTCCACAGTCAAAGCCTGGACTTCATAAAGAGCAAATCGCCAGCCAATACAGGTCCGTACACCACCTGCAAAAGTCAAGCTAGGGAAAAGGTTATGAGTTGTACACGATCGAATCACAAGCTCAGAAACATGCGAGTAGACTCACACGTTCCCATATACACCAACGTTCGGTTTTTGCTTCTTGTCGTTATCCCTGAACCATCTCTCCGGATTGAAAATATTTGCGTCTTCGCCGAAAATATCTTGATTCCTGTTTTGGCAGTCACAATCATACATATCGGGATGACCGAAACAGATGAAAGGGCCAAAAAAAGGTAACACAACCCTTGAGCACCAACAATCCTAATTGACAGCAAAGTATCTACGGACCTATTGTACCCTGAAATGGAAAGTATGACTTTCAGTCCTTTAGGGATGGGAAGCTCGGACAAAATCTCGCCAGCTGTCGTAGTGATCGACCGAGACAGCGGTAATACGTCATCTTTGACTGCTTGTCGGAAATTATGATACACAGCAGGATGGAACCTCATCGACTCCTAAAGAATTATCGCAGTAGCAACAGATAAAATCGGGAGTCAGTCATAACAAGAACATAAGCGGAGAAACGATCCACTCGGCCGTGGAAGAAATTTTGATTGTAGATAGCTTACCTTCAGGACTGCATTCAAGTAAGACATTCCATCGAGATCAGATGCGGTGAAGTCGGACCCTCCTCGCGCGTGGATGGCAGCCTGAGTGTCTCTTATCTCCTTACGAAGTTTCGCCTGCACATGTGGGTGACGTGCAAGCTCGAGGATTATCCAACAGAGCGTCGTTGCACTTGTTTCATGACCTGCTAGAAGGATCGTCCTGGCGATCAGCCACCGATAGTCAATTCATATTAAAATCAAATAGACTCTTCAGTGAGCCACAAAGAGATACTATAATTTGGAATTAGAACACACCGCATCTGCGCCAGTAGTTCTTCATCAGTGAGCTTCGTTTCTGCATTCTCCGATGCATTCGCCTGAACTAGATGAATCCAGGATCGCGCCAAAATCGCATGCCACGGATTATTTAGCATGTCAATTAAGAGGGGTGCTACACCAACCAAGCAGACTGAGGATATCTTTATTTCCTTTTCCCTGTAACGCAGCATCGAGTTTCGAATCAATGAGCTGACGAGCAACATCATTCGCGACTTTTTCCGTGTGGCGTGCGTGTACGAGGTTCCGGCGGTTCGAATACTTCGACATGAGCTGAAGCACCCAAACAGGTAGCACAGTTTGCATCAAGATGGCCGACCTTGACGGTGAACCGAGAGTATCAGACCTGTCAATTAGAATACGCCGGAAGAAAGAAGTGACATCATTTGAAGATGACCTCGAAGAAAAAGATGGTATCCAACGTACATGAGTCCCATATATGCTTCCATGAAGTCATTCTTTGTATCCGCCAATGCACCAAATTGATAGTCAAAAGCCGCTTTGAACGCAATAGTGGGCAAACGTCAGATTGGTGTCCAAACAAGTCATGCATACCTTCTCCAATAGAATCCATCGTAGCACGAGACAGCCATGTGGCAACATTGAACACCGCGGTTTGGTCAGACGAATTGACAAGCTTGTCTGTCCACTGATTTGTCAACTGATTGATTCAAACGTCAACAATCTTGACCGAAAAATCACATGAAACATACCTCCGCCCCCACTCGCCGGAAGATGGTCACGAATGCTTTGGACTGGGGTGCTGAAATGACCATTCAGAATTCACCTCACCAGTACAGCATAATTACCGCCAAATCCGGGCAACATGACCTTGCGTTGACGCCGATGAGTTTCACCATCTGCCCACAGTAAACCCCGACCCATCAACACTCGAGATATTTCTGTCCTCTCGGACCATTTTAGGAAGTTGTACCCTTCAACTTGACGTCAGAACGATCGACAAACAGGCGCGCACCTTCTTACCGGAAGTGTGTAAGATATATTGCAAGGCTTTAGGATCGGAAATCAAAAGGCGATCCTCCTGAGACACACACTTAGCAGAGATCAGTTCATCAAGCGTAATAAAGACTTACACCAAATGCACCCTTGATTCTGACGATGTCACCATATTCCTTCTGATACTTGAAGTCTGCATCCCCAACCTGACTTTGAAACAACTCGGGTAAATTACCTATCAAGTTGAATTGGCGACGACTATCTCATGCCTGAATCTTCTGGGGGACATACCGAGTACAAATGATTCCGGTACGGGCCCGCGGACGAAAGCTACAGATACTTTTGTCGCTTTCCGATAAAGAGCATACGCGCCACCCACAATTGCCGATAAAATCACAATATGCAGAGACTGTTTATCGTGGAATAACACACAGGGAATTAATTTCGTATGCGTATGAGACAAAGTCAATGATGTAAAATGAGACATACATTATGCAAGCCGAATATCAACGATATATCGTGGACTAAGTGCATCATGTTCGTGTTGGAGATCGCGTATCACTGTCGACGACAACTTCCTTCTAACAGGACCTGATGGATAATCCGGGCCTAGAGCGGTGTGGAAGATTTGCAAATTTTCTGCTAATGTGTTGCCACAGGTCACAAAAGCCAATGACAAACAGTCGAATTCTGTCTACCTTTCAGAGGAGGCCCACTGAAGGACTTGCAAGATAAGATGACGAGTGATATAGAAATTTGAGAAGACTACTTTCACACGACTGAACTGAATGCTTCAGGTTGGGAGTGGACTTAGAATAGTTTGGGTTTATGAATACGGTGGGAGCTGCATGGCAAATGATCAAGTTTTCACAGATCTGAGTTCTGAACCAGTCTAATTGTGACACAGATTGGATTATTGTACACAAGGACACCAGATTCGCACACAAGGTCCAGACCTAGAACACCACGATAGGAACGGCACCGGTGAGAACGCGATGAGAAAATGACACCCATGAGCTTGTCCTGGGCACTATCTTCCGGAAAAGATCAGGAAAATATATTATCCGAAGATTTTAGCCCCCTTGCTCGTGTGTCCCATACAAAAGTAAGAGGTTGTAGAAGCCAAGCCTGATGATCACTTGGCAGGTCACATGGTAGGTAGTCAGCATCTGATCTTCTGCCATTTCCAGCGCTCATATTCCATGAGTAACATTGACAAAAGCCAAGAGACGAAGGCACAAGGCGCAAGTGGTAGTCTTATGAATCAAATTGAAGCCGGAAACAAAGATTGCTCGTCGTGCCGTATTGTCGGGAGTGGGACCTTTGCTGGGGTGGGTATCTATGCTTTAATGCAAGCCAGGGCCACGGCCCCTGGAACACCTGCTCAAAAAAGGCTAATTGGAGGTTTGGGAGTTGGTGTGTGCTACGCGCAGTAAAATATGAACTGCCAGGTTTATTTCTTTCACTGCAGCTATGCTAATCGGGAGTGTAATTCGGTGGTATCAATGTAAGTCGGGAGCAATCTGGAGCTGTTGTAGTAATAATTCAGTTCCTCTACTAGAAACGGATCGATTACGAATTCGACATCTCGAACCAAAACTCATGAATGAGTAAAATTGGCTTTCCTCTTCTCAGCGAATGCGGCCATACCTTCGAATACATCAGTTGCATGTTTTGGAGCACAGAAAACCAGTTACTTGCCTTCCTTTTGGTCATTAGTAGCAAACAATCCGTGGAAAATCCTCCTCTCATACTTCAATCCCTCCGTTAATGTTGTCTCATAGGCTGTAATGTATCCATTAGTTCCCTAGAACTCACATGTTCAATTGAGATGCAGTACCTTCATTGACAACTTCCTTGCCAGCTTGCACTGAAATCCGACTCTTCTCAGAAATTTCCTTTGCCATCGCAATAGCGTCCTTAACCACTTGTCCCTCGCCCTCTCCAACAATCCTGCTGATCATACCCCACTTATCTGCCTCCTGAGCCGTAATCATTCGACCAGTCAAGACCATCTCCATAGCTCGCGATTTACCGACGAGTTGCGCAAGACGCTGAGAACCTCCGCCACCCGGAATTACACCGAGGTTGATCTCAGGTTGACCAAACTTGGCACTTGGTGAGGCGAGGATGATATCACACATGAGTGCGAGTTCGCAGCCTCCTCCGAGCTTCGAAGTCTTTCAGTTAGGCATTGCGATCGAATGTCCCACTGGAACGTACTGCAAATCCGCTAACAGCGGCGATGATAGGCTTGCTGATTTTAGTTATGTCCGCCCAGTCTTCGAGAAACCTGTTCTGATACACATCCGCGACTTTGAACTTGTATCAGTACATGTATAAGAGATGTAGCTCAAGACAATGACAAGAAACTCACATTGCTTGTCCTTCATTTCCTTGATGTCTGCTCCAGCTAGTAATGAAAGCATACTATCATTAGTCCACATTTAGTGAATCTAACTCAATGTCTACTAACCAGCAAAAGCTCTCTCCGACCCAGTCAGCACCATTGCACCAACTGTGTCATCTTTATCTGCACCTTTGAGTGCCTGGTTCAATTCCTTGAACAGCGGGCTACACAAGGCATTAAGTGCTCTCGGTCTGTTTAACTGGATGAGCAGAACATGGGGCTCTGGGCGAGACGTTATGATATATTCATAATCTGCAACAGAAGACATTTTATGACGCTGAATTGGTCCAAAAACAGATGTTACAGGGGTGATCGTCCTGCAGGTACGAGAAAGACCGGAAAGCTGAAAACAGTTGTGGAAGAAGGGACGGGAGAGATGAGCCATTCCGGCAACCTGAAAGGGGAAGATAGATCAGAGTGTGACTGCGATAAGTGACTGGATGAAACCTTGTCAGCAGGTGCTGGCTTGCGAAGCCCAGTCTGTTCCCAGTCTGTTCCCACGTATACATGCACAAAGTACAAAATAAAAGCAGGTTTAATCAGTTTCATTGACGAGCGGGTAAACAAAAGACCTCAAATTTTGACATGCATTGGCAAAAGAACCGACAACGGCAGAACGTCCTCAGATAGTACAGAAAACTTTAAGCGATGATAGCTCATGGTACAACATTGAAAGGCGTGGCAATGTTGTAGGGAAGAACTGACAACTTCTCGGGATCCCACTTGACATAACATTAGTCATTAGTCTGTGATCATAATGACTTATGCGACATACCACTCCTGAGGTATAGTAGATGTCCGCCTTCACTATCTCCCAAACTCTGTTGTCATTTCAATATCCGACGGAATGTAGGGCCAGACCGGGGACGCACCGATCGATATTATCTGCCTCGAAGATGAATACAGAGCCGATCATTTTCTTCGGCGCATCTGGGGTTGCGACAGACTCGGGGGTTAAAATAGCACCACCAACACCTAAATCCAGTAACTAAGAAACGAGTTTCAGAAAATCTCACTACGTACGGATAATCCCTTTACCGAAGTTGGCCGTCGCGCTCTCGACATGCTTTGGCCTGACCGAGAGGCGTTTTTCGAAAGTGCCTTCTTCAGTCTTGTCAGGGGCATACACAATCCAGCGCTGACGAGGGACAGAGGACATAGTTAGAGTCAGGTTCAGAAATGTGAAGAATGTGAAAGCTTTGGACCGGAGTTGACTTCGGTCCGTCCTAATCCGCTAGCACTATTCCGGAATTAGGGGCTGCATCTGCAACAAAATCCTTTCCGACTGTAGAGTTCCTCCAAGTCCCCGACTCTTTCTTCCCTCTTATCGATCTGGGATCATGCAATCGCCGAAAGAAAGATTTGATGGATGGACTCCTGTTCTGCCAAGTCTACCCATGGACAATGCTATGGATGTGCAAGACCAGTCTGTGACTGACCAATTTCATCCACTGTTCGCATCGCCGGAAGGTGATGTTGTGTTGTCTGCTCGTGGAGGCCGGACTTATTTTCGTGTGCATTCTTATACCCTGAAGACTACATCAGGGTTCTTTAGGACCATGTACAATTTGCCACCGTAAGTCGAGGCCTTCCCTTCTTGGGCTCTCGGGGGGTCTCAGACTGATATCTGCAGGTCCAAGTCCCCTGTCGACGATGTGATCTACTTAGATGAGGACGCTGAAGTACTTGAGCCGCTTCTTCAGATGGTCTGCGGCCTGGAAGTGCCACCCATGACAGACTGTGATCTGATCGAGAAGATTCTCTTTGTTGCCGAAAAATATGAAATGCCTGGGCCAATTTCAATTCTGCGACTTTTAGCCTCTACACAGAGCATTCTGGATCACCCCCTCCGTCTTTATTCATTTGCTTGCCGGTACGGGTGGGAAAAAGAAGCCAAACTAGCGTCTAACCAAACACTCAAACTCGATTTATTCGATCCCTGCTACCAGGAAACACTGCAGCAACTACCTTCCAAAGCTCTTCTTGATCTGCTGAATCTACGTCATCAAAGACGGGAACTGTGTGTCTCTGCATTAACCGCCTACTAGCAACAAACTGATCGACCTTGACGGTTAGATTACGCAACAGACTAGATAACCCCCCCTTTGTTTCTGGGATTGCCGCAAACTGCGTTCAGTGTGATTCAATTATTGAGTATCACACTTGGAGAGAACTGAAGTACAGAATTGTTCTCGAGATGGACCGACATCCGCAAGGGGATACTGTGCTTACTTCTGGACTTAATGATTGGCCAGAAGCCAAGGCTTGCTGGGGGGCAAAGTGCAGCAAGAAGGATTGTGGTCGATTGCTTTATGACAAAGGGGAGACATTCCGAGTAATTAAACAGTGTATTGATGAGCTTCCATCAACTGTATAAAACGTCACGTGCCTTATGTTCAAGGGGCGCGTCAGATTAGCTTTACTAAGTTATAACAGGTGATGCAATACAATACAATCAAAACAGTTCCTCCACAATGCCACCCATGCAAACTCCTCCTCGTAAAACTTGTGCACGCTCAAGATCATCATCTGTCGCTCAGAAACGTCCCTCAAAGCGCAAAAATCTTTCTCCAGACATCCTTGAGCTCAGCAGCCCTGATGTCCATTTTCGTGTGCCACCGAGACGACGGAAACCATTGATAACTAAGACAAAGCACAAGCCGAAGCTGAAAGCTCCGATATATGATAAGGATGTAATCGAAATTTCGTCTGATGAGGGCGAGGTACCGCTCTCTCAAGAGTCCATCGCTGCAAACCTGCACCGCCAGGTCAAGAGCCGCACCCACGTTTGTCTATGTTGCTACTCCTTGTCACCTCACTTATCCTCTCTCACCTTAGGAGAGGGACAAGTATAAAACGGCTTATAACTCGCTCACTACAGAGCTCGCCAAGGTCCGCGCAGAACTTAACGAGGTCAAGGTCAAGGCGTCACAAGATCAGCCTGCGAATGGCAAACTCGTCTTGGTAGGTCGCTAAACTACAATAGAATTCCTCTTCAAGTTCCAATACCTCTCTCTATGACAGAGATCTTCAGAGGTTGAAGATGTCCTCAACTGTGAGATCTGCACACGTCGCATGTACACCCCTTACCTGTACGTTTCTCCTAACATCACCAGTGTGATGTGCTCACTTTGTTATGAAATAGGTTACCTGATTGCGGTCATACCTTCTGTCTCTCCTGCCTCCATGATTGGTTCGGAATGGCACATGCACGCTTCATACAAGCAAACCCCAATTGGCGTCGGGAAGTGACCGACATGTGTATTGCACATATGCAAACTATCCTTCGACCAGAATACCTTCGACATCCCGACCTCCACCATCACTTACAACGATTGCAACAGCCTGTACCTGAATACACATGCCCCACTTGTCGAAAGCGAGTCAATCAACGTCCAGTGGAAGTCTATGCGCTAAAGTCCCTTGTACGAACTATCTCGGCTGCTGACAAGGAGGAAGGAGTAGATATCCCACCAGATCGGTCTTCTATGGATCAATTTGGGCGCTTCACTGACCCTTGGTCCAATTATTTTTACTACACTAGGGAACATTAACTGCTTGGTGCTTCTTTCATTGATGCTTCTTCCATTGATACTTTTTCCATTGAATATTTCCACCTCAATTGTTCTATAGTCATACAAGAGCATGTTGGCCTATACTGCTGATACTATCAAGCACTGTTATATTAATATGATGACTGATATACAAAGAATGAAGGAGTGTGAGGTACAAAAAAATAGTCATGAACACACAAAACATGAGATAGATATCTTATCACCGCTTCTTCGCCTTTGCCTTGCCAGCCGTTTTCCCTGCAGTCTTTCCCGCAGTCTTTCCCGCAGTCTTCCCTGCAGCCTTACTAGTGCTAGATCGAGCACGTTTGGCGGGTGGAGCGGTTCGAACCTGCACAGGCCCCTCAATGATTTCAGTTTCATCAGCATTTTCCACTTTGCGTTTGGTAGTCACACTCTGAGAGGTGCCGACCCCGATATCTGCTTGATTCAATCTCGATTTCATTGTTGGACTCTGCTTCAACGATGTAATAGACCCTTTCGCAGAGCTTCGTGAAACGGCAGAAGAAGCTGGTGACGCCCTCATCGATGTTGATTTCTGTTCACTCTTCGCACGGCCAGATGCGGACCCAGACTCCAAATCACCATCACCGTTGCCACTTGCGCTGATAGCGCTTTGAATCGTCCTTTCGCCAGACCCCGATGTCGGTGAAGGTTCTTGTCCGACATCAATTCGACTCTCCCTCCAATCTCTTACCAAAACACCTTCAGTAGACAAACCGTCTTCAAATGCTCGTATGTTCTCGGCCTGTACATCACACTCTCTTGTAGTATTCTCCACGACGCCATCACCGGTCATTTTTGCCCCAAAAAGTTCAAGTGATAAAGATCCTGAGTTTTTGACCAGATACCTTGTCTTGAGTCTAATCTTTTCATCACGGTCTCGGTCTTCATCCTTGGTGGTGGCACCATCAACTGAAGAGGGTTCACCCAGATTTTCAATCCATTCCCAAGGCCTGTTGACGACTGGATGATCAAACACGAGGGTACCAGCTGAGTCCAAGTGCGAGTTGACGAGGTTGGAAGCGCTGTTGGTTGACAGGAACGAGAGTAAGGCGAGAATCTGTTTACGATACTCCAATGGAAGATCGGTAGGTAGTTCAAAAACTGGCGTTCTTGGGTAGTATCTAAATGGATCAAAGGATAGTGGTTTTGCGGGTTGGGGAACTTCTGGAATGGGGAACGATTTGTCAATAATCATGAACCCTAAACCCAGACTGCAATAGGTCATAGCTTACCGTCTATTAGGTATAGGAGTGTATCAACAAGAAGTGGGTAAACGACAGGATTCAGGTGGTCTGCTGTACCATAATGCTGCAAGAACGAGGATATAAACTTCAGTATGCGTACAAGAATCAACAGACGTACCAAGGCAAGATGAAAGAGATCGTTGATCAGTTCCGAACTGAGATCTCTGAGTTTGGGAGTCCATGCACCGCGGAAACCAAGGTCGAACTGTAGCAATCGAACTAACAAGACCACCTGTTGTGAAATGGTCATTGACAGATCTTCACCACTACTAACGGGGACTTGAATAGATCCATTTGATTCAGTAAGGGTCGACCTGATCACAGAAAGTTTATCGCGCAAAATTACCACGAAATCGTTTTGAACCATCGAATCAAGATTCAGGAGCAGAGGCCCTTCTTTCCAGAACGGTTGAGCGATATACACCAAAGCGCGCAGTAACTCTCCGACTCGGCGGAGCTTATCGGTAACATCAGTCATCTGCCCAGGTTTCAATTCCTGAAGCAACTCGTTGATACATTTGAAACCGTTGGCAATAAACTGAAGTGCAAAAAAGGATATCCCGACATATCATCAGTCATGCCGTAGATAAGATAACAGGGACATCTGACCTTGCTAGCAACCGTAATGTCAGCCCCTCGTGCCATCTCCCCGACATAGTACGCCTCCTCCGAAGTCATTGATTGATGAAAAAGCATGATAGACAACTTATTGAGATTACCACTCGCAGCATCGCGTGTAGACTCCTGGGAGAGAGCCTTCCCTAATTGTTTGACTGAGAACTGCATTTGTATCGTGGTGGCGACAATCTTCCAGGGGCTCAGAAGGCAGGTTACTTCGGGCCAATCATACATATCCGTTTCTGTTCGCACTTTATTTAATTTCGTGACCTGCTAGACAGTATTTGACACCCACCATCAACATTTTCACCCAAAATAATCCGTAGACCTGCAATGATGTGCTGTCCCAAATCAGCTGAAGACGTTTCAGATAGATAGGGAGAGTCTTCAAATGCTGCTCGGATCACATCCAGATTTCTATAAGCACCCTGACGAAAATGGATATCATAGCATAATCGGTTTCGAAGCGAGGTAAGCTCTGCCCTAGTGTCAATTGAGATGTCTGATTTGTTCTCCAAATATATCAGGAGAGGAATATGGGATACCAAGCAAGAAAAGTGAGGTTCTTCGTATACAGCACGCCGTCTCGTCTGCAGACACTGGACATCGAAGAGATCAACTGGAGGGATGCCACTTGAATTTGGATTTTCTTGTAGCAATAGCTGCTGGAATATATTGTTGGCAGCATTGAGAAAGACCTGAACCTCAACACCAGACTCGGAAGCTCCAAGCTGCCAAGCCGGATAAACCACACCCGTTAGAATGGTTGTCGTCTTAAGGGCACCATGAACGCAAAGATGCAACAGAACCACTGTGACAACTTCCCAAGCTTCAGCACCCAGTGCAGCAATCTCATTCTGACCGGGGCCACCAAACCATCTTTGTACATCACCATCTAAACCATCCGGGAGATGCTGGTCAACCTGCCACAAGAAGGTGCCGTATCTCAACGCGCAAGCCTTCCGCTGGACAGCGTCCGGGTTCATTGCCGGGAGCTGACGCAAGCTTGCGATAGCGTTGTCCCAGACCTTCCATGCCCAGTCAGGCGAGGTGCGATATTTGATCCAAAGGCCATTGGCAAGTAAAGAGGGGGCCTCTGCTTCTGTGTCGGCAGCCATCATAAGAATTTCGGGAAGGACATCAGGAACTATGTCAGGTCGCTTCGTGACTGGTCGCAGAGCCTTTAGCAATGGTCAGTAAGTTCAAAATTAGACCGTTCAATCATACCAGCGTGAAGTGGTGGAGATCAGAGTCTATACGCTCTCTTGACGCAGGACTGAGATACCGACGGTCCCGATCGAATTCCACCATTAATGAGAGCAATCCTCTTGACTGTATGCCTTGTGTTTTCCAGGCTTGATGGGCGGTATCAAGGGCAAGAACAATGTTCTGTCGGATATCCATACACGACCAGATAGTCGCAAAGCGGTGAAGAGTATCGATGATAGTGACAAGTAATTCGGGATATGAGGTCTTTGGGAGTAAATGGAGTGTGAGCTGTATAGAAAATTAGAATTTGGTATACCGTCACATTCGAGATAAAAGCATACATCAAGGATACAATCAAAGTATTTTGAGTAAAACATAAGTTCAACAGAAATACAGTATATGCGCAGGAGAGTAGAGCTTGTGATGGTAGATTTTAGGCTGCTCATACAAGCAATCAAGGAAGACATCCTGAAAATTGAGCTAGCTGACTCACCTGGTTATGTATTGCTGTAGCCGGGGTAGGAACCAATGCTTGAAAACTCGTGATTGCTCAAACCGAGTAGCATTGACGAGTGTCTTACACCTGTCCAGTAGGACAGTAGAATTACATACGTTGGAATTCCCCTGTTCGCCTATTGAGAAAATTAGAGTACGAACAGAAGTCATATGAAGAGACCTTGCCACCAAAGAGTTCAGGAAGAATAAGACGAACCCCTTTCCGGATTTCCCGCTCGACGATGTCTTCAGGTGTCTCTCGAACCCTAACACCATACAACGTCACTTTCCTTTGATTCAAGTCAGACAAGGTTGAACTGTGTAGAGGAATCCAACGCAAGAACTGGCGGTGTCGGGATTCGAAACTCTAGAAAAACTGGTTTAATTATCATAAAACTCGAACCGAAGGGACATACTTCAGTTATAGATAGCCCCGTTTCTCCTCGTGCAATCAACCTTTGGATGTACTTCGCATACGAGAACAACTCCCGCTTCACCAACTCTTCATAGAGGAGAGCAATATGTCTAATACTCTTTATTTCTTCAGCAACTTCTGAGGTGTCAAGCCAGTCGAACAGCTGATCCTGAAGGAAGTCATTTGGAGTCTCGATATCACGACGAGTAGCGCGTTCGCAAGCCCTGTCTCTCCATGACCGTATGAGAGTGACGGCAGCGAAGGGTCGATGATCACCATATTGTAAAGGCGTGACACTCCAGGTAAGTAACATATCAAGTTTTTCTTTAAATGCAAGTGTGTTGTCCAGCTCGTCCTTGAAGAAGGATAAGGTTGCTATATCAGTAGTTGCCGAGATGGAGTTGAGTAGCTTAGAGAAATGGATCAGAACCGTGGCGAAGGGACAAAAAAGAAGTTGGTACTAACTTTTACATCGTTGACCGCTCTAGCCAGACGCCCGACTCCCTTGGTAGGAGGGTCATGAAAAAGCATAGCCTCGTTCCGCATCTGAATGTCATAGAGTTTATCACTGATCAACCGTTGAATTTTTTGAGTAGCCCTGTCAGTAATGGGCTCAACTCCGGTGGCTGTCTCGATAGTGTCTGCGATAATGGCATTCTTGATGAGTGCTGAATGCGATAGCCACATCCGTGGACAAACAAATGCATCGGACGAGGCCAGACAAATTCGCTTGATCTGATCAGCTCAAAGTAAAACTGAAGTCAAAATCTGGACTAACCTGAAGTATCATACATAATTGTTTTTCTGTGTCGAACAGATGACCCTGTGCTGTGTCATGAATCTATGGAATGAATAAAGACTCAATTTCACGTCCCCAAGATATTGGGCACACCTCCGACATTTTGTGAAGACATGCTTCAACGAATGGTCTCGCCAGTGCACGGCTGGTCATGATCGGGGGTAAGTACTCATCTGCAAGTCGACTAAGAAATCCGGCTTGGGCGAGATTACAAGTGCCCATTTGGTTAACAAACCATACAAGGAATGCCTGATGATCTACGAGTCCTTCTGCGTAGAACGTACGCAAGAGCTTCAAGCTTTTGGGGACGTTGAATTGTCAAATTCAAAAAACTTAATGGTTTACATACCAATATGTAAATCGTGATATCCACCTCTCTCTCCCCTCCATATCAGCAAGTACACCCTTGAAGGTTTGTTTTATGTTGAGTCCGGGTCGAGGGGCACTTGGAAGTGCAATTTCGTTCAGCTGTTTCTTCATATATCCAGTTATGACATTTGCCCACTCAATACTATGTTGGTTAGGATTAGTAGGATTCTTTGCTCGATACCCAACCTATAGAATCGATTCAGACTCAACCAAGAGATTTCGATGAAAATGCGAGGAACAGACCGTTTCATTAGCACCAGATACTCTGAGAAACCATACAGCGCGGGGAATGGCAACGTTGTTCTGTTGTAACATGTCTAGCAAGCCATGGTCTTTGCGTTCATGAGGTACACTCTTTCCAAGTTTGCTCAAAGGGACATCGGGATTGGCGAGGTCGGCAAACCAAGCTTGCTTCTTAGTCTCATTGAGTGTGACCCTCGTGGGCATGCGGAAACTTGAGGCCCTGTATGTAGATTAGCAAGCCTCCACAGCCCCTACTCGAGTAGGAACACACACGGAATAGGGGGTATGCGATCTGCACGACGTTTGAAGACCTCGTTGATGAGGTTCTCTAGCTTGTTGAGTGTATCTCTGGCATTCAGATTTTCATTGATGATTTCTGCCGTGCTAAATGTTTCTGCCTGTGAATTCGAAGGTCAGCAAATAACATGTAATCATACTGTAACTTACGGAGACTTGGTGTCCAGCCATGAACCCTTTCTGAACCGTTTCTTCCGACAAGACATCCTCGTCCTGTCTGGGCTTGGGAGGAAAGAACCCAGGATACCCTGGAAACCGAATACACAACTCAGCCCAAATCGACTATAGACTGGTACGTACCCAAGTCAGCCGTAGCATGGGATTTAGGCAGCCACTTGGGGGGCTGGGACTCATATACTGGCAGTGGATTCTCATTTCTGCGATGTCGCATGTCCATGGGCAGAAGATGGACACATGCAGGAGAAGAGGAGAAAAGCTGAGCACGGGATGAGCTTGTCGGCAGATGAAGACATTGATCCATGTGGTTGCCTAATTTAGTTTCAATGTCGACCCGTCAGCCCTCAGCAGCAGCCAGTGCATTCCGGGGCTCACACGGGGGCTCGTCTGCGGTCATGGCGAAATTCCTCGAGCTCAAAAAAGAGTACGATGCCGTATCTGCCCTCGAACAAGCATCCGCCTTGTATCTTCAGCGAGTAGAGGCCCTCGCACAGGATTGCGAAATCATGGCCGAAGCTGGCCAAGGTAACCCAATCCCTCCTGATTCGTGCTGCCTGTCTCATCCATATCGCAGTTCACGGCCAGGTCCTCGAACAGTGGCCACGGATGTTCCAGATTTTGAGCTTGTTCTGTAAGCATCTACCGTGTCTTTACCGTGTCATCAACTCATAGATTTCATCAGTGGCCTCTCGGGAAAATCTAGACAATCAAGATATATCTCAAGGACAACGCCTGGTCCGTCTTCCTCTCGACGAGCTCCAAGAAACCACAGATCAGTCCTAACATAAACCTGTATATAATATGTACATGCAACATAAATTCTACTCTGTTATGCATTGTATCCCCCAGACCACTTCTCATCTGGTGGGTTTCTTGACACCTCTACGGTCCTGTCTTCTCTCATCTCAGCCCCAGCATCACTCGCGCACACACCCGCATCCATTAACTCCTTCACCAACAACGAACTCAGGCCCAAATGGTCCGCAGGTATCCAGATCCACGGTTGATCAACATAAGTTGAGGGATGATCAAAAGCGTGTACATCATCTTCCGTTTCTTCATCTGTATCATCCACGAGTGCAGGCGTTGCTGGATCAAGGCCAGGGTGCTCCTCGTCATTATCCTCGTGGTCTTTCTCTGATTGTACAGAGTTTTGAAGCACTTTGGATAAATGCATCGAGTCGACGAATCTCATTGGGTATATCTCTGAGCTCGTTTTCGTTGTTTCCGGTGTGTGGGCTACACTGTCTTCACTGGTCTTCAAGAGTTCATCTTTTCCACAATGGCTTTGACCCGCCAAACTCGACTCTCCGACTAGACTTGTCTTGATAGTATCGAGTGTGTGACCGAGTGTCTTATCTAATGTTTGTGGAAGCTTCTTAATCCGTCTTCGGAGACTCCAGGCGGCTAGAAAACAGGTCAATAACTTCTGGTTACCTTTCCAGTGCAAAAGTAAAACGCACCTCTGCGACTGAAGAGACCCATCTCATCGTCGTCGTCATCACGTCCATCCTGGCGATCTTCATGCTTGTACTGCCGCCGCCTCTTGTACTTACTGGCGATCTTCTGCATAGCTAGCGACATCGGAAGATATTTCACAAGCGCTATGTGACCGGGTCAGCACTGAAGAGAGTATCCAACACCAGGTTAAACTCACGATGGTAACTGTGATTGATAAAGGAATGTGCAAGGGCAGTGATAGCCAAAAGAACGAGCATCACAGCTGCCTGAGAGATGGCCACTTTGGTCGAGCCAGATGCCTTGAGGATGAATAGACAAGCCAAGCATATCTGTTCAATGTACAGGCCCACAACTATGCTTGTGTTAGCATACGGATTAGAGCTACGGTCGTCTACCCACAGAGGTTGTTGATGGCCATTGGGAAGTAAAGGCCCCCTGTTTCTGAGTCATCTACTTGATCGAAGACTTGTGTAAATACTGTTCATTCTGTTAGAAGAGGATACAGCTCAGAGGAGAACTTGAAGACTTACGGAATTTCCAGGCGACGTAAAGCATAGCATAGCCTATGAATTCATCAATTTGGATTCTAACTGTCAGGTCAGGTCAGGTCAGCGAGACTCACAGATGAAAGCGAGTAGATTGATCAGAGGCGACAAAACACTGTATGCAAATCCGATCGTGGCAAGTAAAGACAGACGAGGTAGAATTACCCCGAAATCGGCCTGGTTTAAGCGGTTAAAGAAATCACACAAGACGAGGAAGTATGAAACAAACACTGGGCATGAGGAATGCCACTCTAAATGCTTGACGTGGCGTACATCCAAGGAACCATTTTTTGATAAAGTGTAAAACCAGATCAGTCAGCTGAAGAAGAGCAGCACCAGCCCCAGCCAGACCCTGAGTAACTAAAGATACATTAGGTGTGTTCATCATTGGTCCAAGATTGTGGACATACTCATATAGGACAGAAAGAACACCGAAGCACCGGGTAATTGTCTAGACAGCTCCTGAACAGTATGGGTGGGATTCTCAACAATCTGTGTATCAAATTAGCCACCATGGATTATGCACATATCGCAAGAAGTACCGACATCCTGGATAGCCCGTGTAATCCCGGAGCTCAGTGTCACAATCAAAAAACCATGACTGTGAGACTCCACGTCAGTAACTGTATCGAAGGAGATCCAACAGATGCCCACATAAGGAGGAAAAAATAAAAGCGTCTATAGACACTGACTGATATGAGGGAATAACGCGGAATGCCTTCATACCAAGCGAGACCTAATACATAATAGAATCATCGAACCTAACATCATCAGATAGCTTACCTCGTAGAATCAATGGAAGCAATGCAAAGAGCCCAGCCAGTAAAGCAGGGGGGAGAACACCTTGAATGATTCCTGGTGCGGGTGCTTTGGCTACAGTGTTTGACATAAATCAGCTTTTCAAATGACTTCAAAACCCATCTGATGCCATACCTCTACATAACCATTCCAACCAACTTTACCATATCACAAGCTGCGTCACCCAATCAGATGAAGAAAGATTATGGAATGCTCACTGAAATTTGACACATAGATCATCCAGATTACTAAGAGTACCAATGAAACCAACAGGAAAGGCCCAAGCAATGATCAAGCCAATTGTAGCACCCCATGAGATGACCTTTCGCCATCGCATTTCCAAAGCTCCTTCATCAAGATTGCGCCATACTATATCCTTCGGACTAGCTTCCATCCATTTGGACTGCATGCACAAAGGCTGGAACCCTCATCGTCAGTATCACATCATATAGTAATAAATCTCCATCTGACCTCGTGGTAACTGAGACATTGAGCTAGAACGTGAGCGCCCATTTGTAAATTGCACCGGATAAATGCACTGCCTAGGAATTTGCCCTTGACAATATCTTCACGACCTTGTTTGAGCTTGGCATTTAGTTCGACAATCTCTTGCTGTAAGATTCATCAACCGTTATGCCGTAAACATAATCAGTACTTCAGAGGCACCCACTTTGTACCATTCGATAGTGTCAACTTTTTGTCCAACCATACCTAAGAAACCGATGCGGTGATGAGGACGATTGGCTGGCGGAACAAGCTCATCCAGAAATTCTTTCGTGATTGGCGGGACTTCAAGCTCAATCAACACATGATTACTTCCCTCCTCGTCCTTCTTTCTTCGTTTAATCTCTTTCTTATGCAATTTAACGTTCTTGTGCCAAGCTGAAATTGCACCCCTGAGCAGAACCGTTACACCCTTCTCAAGCTTAGCACACGCTTCTTGTCGACGTTCAAAGGGTTCGTTTAAAGACTTCGTGTCACGGAAGAGCCAGACACGATCCACACCTCCCGGAACGAAGCTTGCGAATGTACGTAGTGCACGCTCTCTCGCCAGTGCATCGGGCACGGAAGTGATCAGAACTGTGCGTGCTTGGGCGAGGCGAGAATGAGAACGGCTGAGGAGGAATTGTTGTCGTAGCCTGACAAAAGTACTCATTTCCCGACGGATCATCCATATAACAAGAACTGGAAACAGTTCAGAGTCAAGCTTAGGTGCCGCAATGCAAGAACCAACATGTGAGAATATAAACAACAACGATGTGAGCCGAAAAACGCTCTTGGTCTTGAGGATCTCTGATGCTAAAATCATATATCAATAACGAACAGGATCAACTTTGTATAGAATTTACTTGGTCCATGAAATCCGTTCTAGTGCTCCCTCGGTGGATACAATTCCAGCAGCATCCGCAGGTATTACGACGGCAAATGTCAAAAGGGTAGAAACCAAGAAAATCCGCATCAAAAGTTTGAGATATCGTAAAAACATATAACTGAGTGCATGTCATCAGCTAGTCCATCAAGGGAAAGTTGCGGAGCGCACGCGTCGAGACCATTTTTTTGTATCTGATATTCGTCAGTAGCACGCTAGAAATTTATACAGTATAAACGCACAATCTCTTCCGTCGGGTACCGTATGAGTGCTGGCAGCCAGCTAATGATGCCGGGGAAATGAGGTCCACGCCTACTGCGAGCGAATTTCAGCCATCTGGCGAATGCACATGAGATGATAGGTTACTCTGGAGGAGGAAGAATGGTCCTTGGGCTGTAGATCCTCCACAACCTCTGCTTCAGGATGAGGAAAGCACCAACTTCTGCTCCAAGGAGGGCACCATTGACCACCAGAGCAGTAAGAAAATTGCTCGTTGTATTACTGCTCAGGGCCTGGTTCCTGTCAACAGACATGGCCTGAAGGACAGCGAAAAGAGGGAAGCAGGAAATGTGGACAGTGCCAACGATGCATGGGTTTTATGATCCAAGCCCCTGAGATCAGGCGATGGCACAACACGTGACATCTTGTTCTCGAATTGAAACTGATTGAAACTTCTCCCAGGACGTATCTCAGGCACTTCTTTTCAGTATGACGATATTCGCTTTCAACAGACGGACTGAGGCTACTCACGGTAAAGAGATTGACTGAGAAGGAATTTCACAGTTGAACTCTCCGTTATTAATGTTTTTTAATCCCCGTGGATCTCTTGGCAGTAAAAAATGTATTACTCAGAGAGCTGAATGACTGGCGGACGTTTTGGTATTGTTTTGGTGTTGTGGAATGACATCACAGTACCTATTTCGGGGGATCCACTAGGCCCACGGGTCCGTGTGATTATGTCAGGACAAGCTAAACTTAAAATGGAAGAAATAATTACATAATTCTCAGAATTCAGTTATCACACAGAGGAGAGAGAGAGAGAATTCTGTATTTGTATACCGCAACAAGCAAGCAGGTGCTAAGACGCGGTGGGTGAGATACATAGCGGTACACTACTGACTACACCCTAGC
>Ga0153924_1000742_pt1 | contig 19396 bp, 15 predicted proteins | sample TSNJ008MetaG_FD_104709 | JGI IMG/M metagenome (GOLD analysis project Ga0153924, IMG submission 104709) | Attine ant fungus gardens microbial communities from New Jersey, USA - TSNJ008 MetaG | ecosystem: Host-associated > Fungi > Mycelium > Unclassified | place: USA: New Jersey, Wharton State...
GATACTGAACCTAACTTATGTATAACTGTTAAGGTAGGAGTACCTTCCTGGACATACGCATCATCGAGTGGTACTCAAAATGCTCAGCAAATTCAATTAGTGGAGATAGCCCAACTGACTAATTACTACGCTTGTCTTGTTTTGTGTGGAGATCGAGAGAATAAGATAAACGTGAAAAAAAGAAAAACATAGGTCAGAGATACCAGAGTTTTTTTCGTGAGGAGGACACATATTTTCCCTTTTCTTGGTCTTCATACTACGAGCATATACTCCTTCCTGATCATATCTCAACTAAGAGTATGAACGAGACGATAACATGCCAGCATATATTTGGTCGTAGTACTTAGTCATAGGCACGGATCCTGAGTTCATACAATATTTCAGGATCTTGCAATCGTAACTGAGTTCCTGGTACACACCACATAGCTCGCGTCGTTGGCTGCACTTTGGGTGAGGTGGGCATCAATGATTGAGCAAAGATCAAACTGTGAGATGTGAAAAGAGTCGATCTGTTCCTAGATTAATTGGCTCCCATTCATCATTGTAGATCTGCCAAGATACGGTATGCATCCGACAATGAACACATTGGCCGAAGACGCTCACAGGGTAAAATTGTAGAAAGGCGCATTCTTTCCTTGTTGTATCACATATAGTCCAGAATAATTCGTGAGGCATTGATTGATCAAAGACGAGTACAAAGCTCATGTAATTCCATGTCTCTTTCCCGGCTTTACAATGCCCTTATCACCAAGTTGTCGAATCAACTCGTACAACACTTTATCACAGCCCCATTTGATCACAATCTGTACACCTACAAGCATCCACTCCCAACGCGTGCCAGGACTCATTTATTGGATCTGACCGAGAGGGTTGGTGACCTCTGGCAGTCCAGCCATTGAATCTGTGGGCTTCTAAGTTTGTGCCTCTAGTCCGTTGTTACTGTTGTCTCTGGTCCTATCCTTGGAATATTTGATGGGAGCTGAGTCTTGCTGCCATCGTTTGTGCCCTTCCAGTCCTCCAGACTGGGTATATCTGCCTTGAGACATAATTGTGTTTTATCTCTTTCAGCAAGTTGTTCATCCAAAAAAACAAGAAGGCCCACAAAGAATCGATTCAAATGGCTTGTGAAGCTGCGGGTGCTATCCAGACAGCTGCCTCGCTCATTCGAGCCCAGCTATCCTAAACGGTTGTGGTGCAAAGAATCTGCGTCAGCGGTAAATATTCTAATTCCTGAACTGCCAAGGCTGGTGCACGAAATGATTGCGGCTCTCAATTTCAACGGTCGCTATTGTTGAATCACCAAGGAGACCAGTGTGGGAAAACACATATATAGCTACCAAAAATTCTTCCCTCTTTGTTGATCTTCTGTCTTGCTATCAACAACGACGTCCACTCTTTACATTTACATTCGTTCAAATTACGATGTACTCAACTCAGACTCTTGCCGCTGTCCTTGCTGCTCTCACTGCCACCTGTAGGCTTTTCATATACTCCAGTGCCCGGTTTAAATCTCATCTCTTGCTACCCTAGCCGCTTTTGCAGCGGAATGCGCAAGGTACTACACTGTACAAGAGGGAGATATTTGTGATAGCATCTCTGCTGCTAACAATGTCTCAACGTAGGTCTTTTTGGCCGGTTGTTGAGAAGTGTTTGACTTTGGTTACTTTACCAGTTACCAGCTTGTTGTTACCAACGATGGCCGTATCGATTCAGCCTGCAGTAATTTGGTCCAAGGCGAATTAATCTGTCTTGGCAACAAGGGAGAGGATTGTTCGAACACTTATGTCGTCCGGGAAAACGACACCTGTGATCGCATTATCACTGCGCACAAACTCAACTCAACCCTCCTCTACCTCAACAATCCTCAGATCAACGAGGCTTGTGACAATATCTACATTGGCGAGGTAAGTAGTTGACCTTTTCGCCATCAACTTCTTAACCAATCTGGAACATATCTCGCTGACATGGATCCTAATAACCAGGTCCTATGTGTTGGTCAGTCCGTACAAGTTCCCCCTGCACCCACTGGTCCTCCCCCTGCCGCTACCATTCCCGCTACAGCTACTCCTGCCGTTCCTTCAACTACCAGTACATCTACCAAGGTCTCTGTCAATGCACCTACCAAGGCGCCTGTCAATACACCTACCAAGGCGCCTGTCAATACACCTCTTACAACCACCCATACCTCTGCAGCCATTCATACCCCTGGAACCACCCATAGTTCTGCAACCACTCATACGTCTGCAGCCATTTCTACTGGTATCACGCACAGTGGTGGCGACGATGACGCCGATGGTGACGAAGATCTTCCGTTTTGCGATGAGATTTAAACATCTCCACATTTCACCTGGTCCGCTACTTGGTTTTTACTCTCGCTTTGATTTGTGGTGTATCCACAAATTTTCTTAGCGCATGTTATGCTTATAATTAGTGAACTGCCTTCCAGTCTTATTTCTGTCCTAAATCTTGCTTGATGCAAGATTCTTCGATCGGCTGCGTTTAGACGTTACTCGAGGCAATTATATCCGACCGCTTGCGGCCCTTTGATCTTAAGATTAGTAAACGATTCATTGCAAGTTGTGCTGTGATCATTGATTAAATAAGCCTCAATCTATCATCACCAAAGAATTCACGGCGTACCTTGGTCAGCTTGGAAAGGGTTCCTCCTTTCGACTAGCTATTACGTCAGGATGAGGAGACAGAAAGCAAGAAGGGAAGTACGTACATAAGAATAGAAAGTTTGGCCACATAAAGACGGTAGAATTGAGGACGACATTGACTCCAAGCAAGCACCACATCACACCATTGTCAGACCAAGTAGTGAGTATGGTAACACAAATAGAAATAACAAATTTTCAGAGGAATCACATCCATTGCTTGTGGTGTCCCCAATGACTTGGGTCTCGATCTTCCCTCTTGGGCGAATACAGCAGAATTTACAATGTATTGGTATGAAGGAAGATGTGATGAAGAAGGACCAAATAACTAACCTATTGTATAGGTAGGCACTGTATCGATGACTACGTGGAGCAACTGTCATAGTGGATGGGGAGATGCAGGTACCGTGGAGCGATGTAAAACTCAAAATATAAGCAATTTGTCAAAAGGTTGGGCATGCTACTTCGTAGCTCCCAAGCCCAACCTTGTATGTTTGATGATCGCAACTAATGGGACATCTAGGCCTCCAGACAATCCAATCTTATTACCCTCAGACCATCCCATAGCAGCCAACATCTTGAATCCAAGATTGCCTTGTCCTATCTTTTGTGCACTCTACATACGCACACAACTTTCCAATTAGCTTTTAACCATAGATGCATGCATGCTACTTACCGCCCCGACTTGATCTCCCTCTTTATGCTTCGGCACTCGGTTCCCTTTTCCTCTCTCACGTTTAGATTCATTGAACGAGTCACCTGTCACAGATTGCCCTCCAAATTTACTCATCACCTTGCGAATCTCCAACTCATTCACTCTGGCCACACTCGTTCTCGACGTTTTTGTCAGCGTCGTATACCTTGCATTTCCTTTCCCTTTACTGACACTCTTCAATCCAAATGCAACCGCCAGTTCATGTACTATCGTTCTTGTTTTTTTGTCCGCGGGTGGTAGTGACATTGTCGATGGACCATCTAAATTAGTGATAAACTGTCGAATTTGTTGGATGAGGGTGGTGATGTCTATAATATGGTTTGGTCCAAGATCAATTACTGTTGGGTCCATAGTTGTAGCTTTGCGCATCACTTTACGGCCTTTCTTCCCACCCTTCCTTTCGATGAATGGATCAGTTGCAGCAATGAGTTTTTTCAGCTCGCGTTCACGTTTATGATCGGCTTTGCGTTTGCGATCGAGTTCCCATTGGCTGAGAAGTTCAGCAGAAAGATCTTTGTGTTTGTCACTACGTTTGCCTGCAATAAATCACAGATTATCAGTATTCAACGGTGACCGAGAAAGCGAGCAAGGACGAAAAGAAAACATACGAGCAGGTTGGATACCAGCAGTGTCAATGTCGAAACTACTATCCTGAATGGCATTAAAGAACCTGTTCCTCTGTTTCCTGCTGTGAAAAATTTTACCATCCGCATCGTAGATGTTCTACCCAAAAAGTCAGCGATTATTCGTTAAGAAAGGCTTATCTCAACCTGATTGATCAGATGATTGTCGTCATCCTCATACTCGTCACCATCCTCTTCGGCCCATGCCAACTGTTTTTCTAACGTATCATCGTCTTCGTCGTCTTCGTCGCGTGCATTTGTCATTTTCGCCTGAGCTCGTAGTCTCTCCAACCTAACCTGAAAACTCGATTTTGGACTAAACTCCACCTCATCATCGTCACCCCAGTCATCGCTACTCTCCCCAATCAACAGCCTTTCCTCCAACTTCAACATTTCTTCGATCTCTTCTTCGATCTCCCCCTTTTCATCGGCAACACCACTGACATCATCAACATCATCATCGTCACTGGTGTGAACTGCATTTCTTACGACCCTAGCCACGTCCTCCCCAGACTTCTTCTCAGTGTCAGCGTCTTCCATTGTTATGAACACTCCTGCATTGTTCCCAATCAAACCACTAACGAACTGTTGCATTGCTTGTACATCTATTTCAGAGTCGACAACCATCCCATGTTCATCATCATCGGCATTGGATTGTGCCTTTTGCTTTCCCTTCGCCTTTCCACTGACAGGCTTGGGATCGACCTCTGGATTGCAATCAACTTGATCTTCGAGACAAAGTCCATCGTCGCTATCGCCCTCTTGGGAAGTACCCCAATCCAAATCGGAGTCTCCTCGCCTCGCTTCTTCCCATCTTCGATTCGTACTACCGTCGTGCAACCGAGCATCATCAGCTAACGCCCCATGTACTAAAAGTCCTCCCTCTCGCCCTTTCATATGCCGGCAACTTTTTTTCCTCCCTTTTCGTGCCTTTTTTTTCTTTACAATTCTCGGTGAAGCAACATCAGCCAATTCATGATCAGGTGAACAGAGAGGACTGAAAGAAATCGAGCTGGATTTCTTAAAGGACGTAACTGTCGGGTGAGGCACCACTACAGGCGCTAGGATCGATTCCGACACGAACACTGATGATGGCAGGGCAGACGGTATAGATAGGGGTATGAATGAAGATGGTGTAATTTTCGGAGGAGTCTGTGCAGTTGGGGTTTGTTGAACTGTGTTCGTGTTCAGATTCACACCAGTTGTGGATACTTCTTGTACTAAAGGTGTGGAAGCAGCGAGGACTGGATCTGGATCAAGACGACCCGCAAGAGCAGTTGACTCCGAGTCTTGCAATGGCGTTGAAGCTAGGGTTAAAGCTATATGTGGATCATACCGTCCAAATCCAGATGTATCGGCATGACTTATGTCCTTAGGGTCATGTTTGTTTCCAGAACCAGACATCGAATGAACCTTGGGATGAGGTGCGGCATATACGATGATATCTTCATCATCACTTGGTAGAGATATTACCGCATGTTGTGATTCTGGTGTTGACAGTATGGATGAAAACCCCGGTTGAGGGTCGACAAAGAGGAGTGAATTATCTAGTTGCTGCTTCCGGGATTGAGGAGATGCATCAATGACGCTGATGGTGAGTTCGTTTGTCATCATATGCCGATCAGTTGATATTGGAGTTCCGAGTAAACCCGTCTGAAGTTGAGGTATACCGGATCGTGGCCTCTGATACAAGTTTGTATTGACTTGATCTTCAACCATCTGACGAACACCATCGATATTCATATTCTTGGCTTTTGTTGAAGTGACTGTGATAGTAGTCGAGGTGGACTCATGTACCATAGATGCAGTCAACTGATTGAAATCGATTTCCTCTACTTCTTCATCTTCGCTTCTATCGTTGTCTTCGGAAGACCCTCCAATATTTCGAAATATCTGTTCGACACGGTCGGCTGTCGGAGCATGAAACGATTCATCGTCACCTAAGATACAAATTGGCGAAGATAAATACTAAATGGGGCAATTACGCACCGATATCCTCAGCTACGGGCTTCAAAATTTCTTCTTGATCATGCATGAACAGAAATGGAGTATGTTCAGACCGTACAAATGTCATAGGCCTTAACAGAGGTCTTGTAGCATAAAGCGATTCAGATAACGTCAGGTAACTTCCAACCCTTTGATTCATCACTGGATTGAATGAACCAATTCTACAGCCTTGTCGTGGAGAAAACCTTGATTCTATGGGAGCAGATACGCCTTGACCGCGTTCACATCTTTGACTACTATGTGATGAACGTATTCCACGGAAAAAGGTGGAGTTGCATCCTCCTCGATCGCTGAAGTTGTTGAAATTGGTGATTATTGGCGAAGTGTTAGAACATCCCTGCCCTTGCCCTTGCCCTCTTCCCCTCAAACCACGACCTCTGCCTCTTGTATACTTTGACCCTGAGCATCTCAAGTCTCCATGTATGAGTCCTTGTGGCGATTCCGCCGCTACCAGACAAGCGCTGCGGATCCATAGCCTGAACAAAACAAAAGGAAGCACTACATACCATCAGCATGCACCTGATTCGTGAAACATAGCTCTTCTTGGATACAAGACGATCCTTGTATACGCGAGGATTCTACGGATTCTTGAATGGAAAGAGCATTGCCGCGTCCCCGGCCTCTCCCGTTGCTGAAACTAATGTGGCGATTGCTGTTCTTCTTTCCTCTTTGCATTGTGTTCGTAATGATTAAGGTGTAGAAGATAGGATGAGAGACAAAAGACTTGGAGTCATTTATTTGGCGAGGTGGATACTGGTAAATAAATATATTTATATTTTATTGAAATTTAATTCAATCATAAAAGCCAGAAGCTGTTGCGGACTGTCACCGAGCCCCGCGTTACAAATTGATGATGTTTAAGAAAAAAGCCAGAAGCTGTCATCCCAAGCTGACACCAGTATGTCAGATACAGATACAATAGAATTGTCGGATGATCAAGTTCTTTGGACAACAAATACAATGTACCAGTTACAGGATTAATTACTCTGAGCTACGGAATCGGTTCGTGGCAATGATACAGTCACCAGCAGCTGTCACAGAAAAATTAATGAATGGTCGAGCGCACGTCGTGCAGAGGTGTAGCAACACCCTGCGCGAGACAGGCTTCAATAATATACCTTCGCAACACTTCAGTTTGAGTAAAGTTCTCTTCCTCGATGTGAATGCCAAACGAAAGAATATCATCAAGACGTATAACGTACCGGGGCACTCCCAGTAAAAGTTCAAGGTTTCCACAACGAAGAGTAAGTCTTTAGCGAGTTCTAGGAGACAGACCATAGATTGTTCGTGTGGCCATATCAATACAGCCCTGAGAATTTGTGAGTGGAAACCAGAGATCAAGGAGAGCTTGTAGACATACATGTGCAACTGATTTATGAACCACGAAACGAAGAAAGGCTGACGAGTCAGCTCGTTGTTTTCGTGATGGATGATGTTTTTAACCCTTTGGATCACACCTTGTTGAGCTTTCACTGAAAACCATTTTAGTTCAACTAATGCAAGTGATTTAGTATCATACCCCATTCTTCAACATGCTTTGTATTGAACAAGATGCCCGGACGACCCGACGAGGGTATTCCAGTCACACTGAAATTTCATTAGCAGGATTTTCGGTTCGATTCGGGAGACGACTCACTGCACTCTCACCTCGTGTGCAACGAGCAAGCGAATGCTGATGAATATGTCAGTGTCTAAGCAAAACCATCAAAACTTATGAACTACTTGAACAAATGTTCACGGGTAAGGTACATGATCATAGCGTCGAGGTCGCATCGGTGCACATCGAGAGCATCTTCAATGATCTGAGCTTCGCCTACGGACTGCGTAAAAGCCTCTATTCTGTCGTCCACCTTCGTATGACCCTGCTTCACAGAAACGCAAAAATTCCAAAGGAGCATGCTACGACAGTATAGTCCCCAGATGGACTCTTTGGGAAATAACGGATTGTTCGGATCTTTATGGCTGAGATCAAACGCTTCACCAGGGAAAAGTAGCGCAAACTGTGTTGGCTCAAATTATATGAGGTGTAACATGTTGTCAGATCCAACTCACATTATCTGGGTGATTCAGACTGAAATCATGGATATCTCTGCCGAGAGCCATGCATTGAGAGTTGTGCTCTGATATCAGACTCAAAGCACTCCAACAAAGGCGCCGTATCTCTTCTTTACCTTCTGCCTTGTCCGTCTGAGAATGGGACCACGAAACGTGATGCGCTCGGATTTCAAAGTCTCTGGATACTTCATTCCAGTCTTGAGATAGGCATTCGCAAGTTTTCCCGGTAAGAGATGGACCATCGTCAAGGAAGACAGCTGGAACTGCTCCATGACTGAACGAAGAGACTGAAGGATTTCCGGTATCCAAAGTTGGCAAGAGGAGGATCTGGATCATCTCATCGAGCGCACGAAGAGCAGCGGTCTCGCGAGAATAACTATATTCTCTGTAGGCCGAGGATTCAAATATTGCAAGGAGCTATGGACAGAATGTCAGATGGCTACAACTTCCACGTCAACTTGCTCACAAATTGGGCTTTAGCTAGGTCAATGTTTAGAAGACCTGAGTGGCGCGCCTCATCTAGTGCAGTCTGGGCTTGAAGTCGTAACTCCATAGCTTGAGTCATGCCATCTGATCCTTGATTTATGGAACTAGACTGAAGGAGCTGTGCAAGCGCCAGCATAGCAAGAATGAAAGCTGGTTGTATCTTAACCCGCTCCCTATCGTTGAAAAGTTGTAGAGCAAGAATATCCATATTTACGAAGGAAAGTTGATTAATTGTGTTGCGTCGCCTACAAAAATGTGAAATAAAGTGGAAGAGGCGTAAACTTTGGTGCTCACAAGAAATTCATATGCTGCACAATTTCTGGGGGACTTATTCCAATAATGTCGGAGAAGGTAGACAAGAAGCGAGAACGGTTTCCTTACCCATAAATCCCGGCAATTCGGTCCCACCAATCTCTTTGCCTCGCTTCCAAGTTCGGTAGTATCGATGTTGACAGGACGCGATGTGTGTTATTTGGTGATATATCTGGGTGGGGAGATGCACTCATTAAAGACCCACGCACGCACTCATACACAGAAAGACGGTGATTAGTCGGAGATTCTTCCTATTGCTCCCATTAGAGTGAGCCTTATCTTTTTGGAAGAGGACGGTTCGACATCTATACCTTTACAAAATGGTCCAGACCACGATGCAAGATCGAAGATGTATGAGAGGTGGTCTGGATGCGAAAATCTGGAAGACGTGAGGAAGAAGGTGTATGCTTTACGCCATCCATCTTCTCCTTGATTCGATGATATTGTATTTCTTGGGCGCCTGGTGTTGTATTAGAAATGGTTCGACGGCGCTTCGAATTAGGGGGAGTTGGGTCGTCCGGAGCCCGCTTTTTACATCTTCTTTGACGTGTACCAGGACGCTTATCTGGACCTCTTCGTTTAGGCATTGCATCATATTCACACTCGTTGTTTCTTCGGAGACAGTTATTACAGTCGGGCCTTTTTGAATCACATCGTATCTTGCGAGCACGACTGAGAAGAAATGACAGTGTGCCGATACTAATTATTTTATGGATAAAACCATTAATGAGAGACTTGCCAGAGGCGGCAGGCTATGACAACGGGCACTGTTCTCTTTCGATTCTCTCGTGAAGGATTAGTTACGTTCGTGATAGAAGGCTCTTCTGGGCCTGTAGTGCCCATTGGATTGAGCCTGTGATCACCATCCATGTTCGAGCTGTTTGAAGATATGAGGTCAAGAGCAGATCCACAAGGGAACGGTCGCTCGTACAATGATGGGATAAATCTGACAGGTGCATCACGGCTGGTGGCATGAACAAGGGAAGAAACATGTGGATATTGAGTAGGGAAATGTCCCAGGTGATAACGAGATGAGTAAAGCTGATTACAATGAGACAACGTGACTTGACGGGCATTTGAACTCGGAGGCTCTAGGGCAGAATCAGTAGTCGGTATCTGTTGTCGTTGGTTCTTATTGAGACCTTGAGCAGAGTCAAATTTCGGCACTAGGAGTTCCGGGGTAGGAGATAAGTTATCTGGAGGAACATGTTGATACCGGACTTTCAAGACTTTGGGTTTAAAGAACACGGACACATATACGACGAAAAAAAATAACATACAAGACTCATGGCCACCATGTATTGAAGGCATCTGCAACATCTGAGGGAAGACATTGCTAGTCGGAGAATATACACCAGATCCCTCTTCGCTGGATGAGGTAACTTCATCGTGGATCATCACCTGAAGGCGGAAGGGAGAGTAGATGTCGTTAGTTTCATTGTTTGGGACCATGATGGTAGACGTTGAGGATAAAGAGAATGTTAGACAGTGAGTGCAGGGCACGAAGCACAAAGGCAAACTCTGTGAACGAGAAGGGCTGGGTAGAAAAAGCTATGTAGTATTAGAACGTTATTTCGGTGAATTGCGAGTCATCAGTGAAAAGAATCCCGAGAATCCTTCGCCAGAATATTGAACTTTGGATGATCGATTGTTTCTCGCCCAGATCTCTGATTGCCTCGGGCCGGTAAGCGATTTAAACTGAGGCACTCAGCAAGGTACGACCAAAATCGGTTGCTGAGCAGGTACGGCTGGCCTTTGTGCCTCAGAACATACGTTTGTCTGCTCTACTGGGGAGTCCTATCTTCTCTGAAGTTAACCCATGTGGACAACAGAAATCCAGGAAAATGTAGAAGAAACATAAGCATATTCTAATTTGAGAAGCATCAGGTCCTCTCCACGTGGTGTTCACTTGAGCGGGCCTGTTTCTCCCACACCATCAAATACTTTGCCTCTTCTGCACATGCTATAATATAACTGGCCTCCCCGTCCACCTACCATTAAACTCCAATTTCTGCACCTTCTGAATTCATATTAAAACCAACCCGAACAATGCTTGTCGCCACGTTGAGTGTCCCCCTTCTGCCTAGTGTCAAATATCCCTTCTGGATCGTCAGGCACAGTAGACAACATCCTCTCAAGACCCCGAAACTGGGGTAAACTGCTTGTAGACAACTTGCCCAAATGACAAATCCCTGTCTCCATTTAAGTAACAAACTGCACTCGAGCGCCTCCCACATCCACATGGAAACTCCTCTCCTACATATATCGAATTCAAATGTGAAGGACACTCCATCGATAATCATACTCTCTTGCGAAAGGGGATACATTCTTCCAACTACATACAACATCGTGTCCTTGGCTTCATAGTTCAGTGACTTCCTCATTCCGGTACATCTGGCATGTCAACATATTTTTGGCAAATTATTTTGTGGGAGGACCACAATAGCTACTTATATAAGGATTGTAGACGATTTACCGTCAATCGTATCAGCAACTTCAGACCCCAGCTCTGTTCTATCTTGTAGTCAGCACTTAAATTGAATGGTCATCAAGGAGTATCTTCAAAAGTTCTGATAAGACTTTTACTGTTGTTTTCTTTATGTCATAAAGATGAAGGAACTCATGAGGTCTTGCTCCTTCCGGGCCGAATCCTAATATCGCCGCTTCTCAATATCGCCCAGTTGCTCTTTCACTACTAGATCAACATCCTTCAAGGCGTTACTCAACGCTCGTGTCCGCAGGTCGCAGCTAATAGTCCTTCTTTAATGGCGTTGTAACATTTGTCAGTCATTATTCATGCCATTCCTCCTGTTCTTATTTCCAGAATTTGTTTCCTGCCAAGCGAAGAACAAAATCCTTAGCTACTCATCTTGAGTTGATTTACGAAAAGCTTGTCTCTGTCTACCTCTCTAATGTGTGACTGTCATCTGGCGAGTCAAGTCATTTGAATAATAATGGTCTTCATAGGGCTGACTAACCGCGCATTATGGTAAGAACCCACCTCCACAGTGTGTAATTTGATGACATCGGAGAAGGGATGGATGCACACGCGCCAGGTCAGAATAAACCAAAGGCTTCACAGAAATAGTATCGATATATTCTGTGGACAACAGCCATCACCATAAAATGCAAAGCCAGGATGATCTATCGGCTTCTAACTTCTCATAGAATTATGCAAGCTGGTGTCTTGGAAGAATCTTGAATTTTGGAGAAGTATTCTTAGCCTGAAGACCTCATTTCTCACAAAAGTCATCTCTGCGGTTTATTAAGGTGCTTTGGTCATATGAATTACTTTTGATGAGGTGTATGCTCAGGAGAAATTGAGCGCGGATAATATAGCTCACCATATGTCCACCCAATTTGCGCGATCCAGTGACATGCACCTGTCTCTCTAATCTATTAATGAGACTGAGTCATTATTTCACGAAGCAAATGCGAAATGAGTAGTCCACTACTTGAGCCCGTTCTCTTCACAAAAACATTTATGAATTGATTTGACTCCACTGTAGGCCATTTTCGATCCCATCTCAAAATATGGTAAGAGTCAAGTCAAAGGACGGACTGCGTTTCTTATATAGTGGCCCTCATATCACAAAGATATCATCATTCCGTAAACGCCACAATAAAGTTCGACGGGTGACTATGAAATCTCTGCCATGGCTCAAGAGCCATGCTTCTTGGATATGTCGTAAATATAAATGGAGATTCTCGTGATAGGTCCCATTTTGAAAATAGATATTTAAGTTCTCCGCCACATTAAGAGTCTATAATGCAATAAGACAGAAGAAATTAATCACCTGAGGAGAGCGTTGCATAGATGCTCCAAGGGATGCCACTTCATTTTCCATTCGAATGTGTCATCCTGCTGATTTCTCAGGATTCACACCGAAGGTGCCACAATAAACGAGGTCAACTTGAACCAGTGGCATATAGAGAGGAATGCAACAAACATCTAGTTCTTGGTGCCCAGTGAAATCTCTTATCTTATTTAGATCGTAGAGTACTTTTGTTGAGAGGCCCTTATAGTATAGAACATCTGGCTTGACGATAATGCCTCAATAACTGCAATTGGACTTTACCGTAGCAGGAGAGTTGCCTGAAGGAGTTCGTTACTTAGTAGGACAATACATTCATGCGCCGTTGTGTATGATCACTTCTGCTTTTGCACTTGACGTAATGACCTACCATGTCACTTGAGATCCGATCCAGCTTCTAGAAAAGAGAGATCATGAATGGTTCCTATCACGGCTAATATTCAAGGAACATTATAAGCGTAAACCGCCGATGTCCAGGAGCGGTGATCGAGCCTCGTGGATGTATTGGACAATCACTGGTGTCATTCACGAATAGCAGAAGCTTGGGACCCCTAGCTCGGTGGTAGAGCGTGAGATTCGAGTCTCCATCATTTCCTCGAAGCCATCCATTTAACCCGGGTGGGTTTTGAGAATCTACTGGAAGTTATCACTTCCCCCAATACACTCTGTCAGCAAGCCTACTAACCAGATTTTGACATGAAACTATCTCCTGATTCTCTCCGAAATGGTGACGAACAATCCTCCACAGTGCGATTCAGGACTGTTGTTTGCATCGTGGAACCAACGAGTATTACGTTCAGTGCCGTCCGTAGTCATCCAATGGTCAGCATTTGTAGCGGCTGAGGATAATCGATGATCACGAGCATGTGCAGTAGTGATGTAATTCATGATTTGGCTTTCCTCTTACAAAAACATTGTTACCAAGCGCAAGCTGGTCGTTCATTGTCATTGTGACTTTCTGGCTCTTTGCTGATGGTAAAAAAATTGAAATATTGTTCTGTAGACATTGATGGTATTGATTCTTTCACTCGATCGATCACCATGATGTGCGAACATGCATGAGGCATGTGACTCAAACTTTATGCGAAGCGTGCTTCCTTTGGGTTTGGAGTGAAATAGATTGGTCTTCGCTCCGCATCTGCCACCACTAAAAACTAACACGATGTTGAGATATCAAGAACCACACCCAAAGTAAGTTAGGTTTCATCTCGTTATGATCTAATGTTTCATTTTATGATGGTAGATAGAGAGTAAATACAAGTCGTCGAGATGAGACTCATTGCGTGTTTGCAAGGAGTTTTCTCTCGTCCACCCTTTTTCTATCTAAACTCAATATATGAAATATCATTCTGATGAACTCCATTGTCCTATATCTCGCAGTTAATATACAAATGAATAAATCTCACATTCATAAAAAACATACTACTACTCCATTAACCCATTTACCTAATTCGAATTTTTACGCGAGCAGTTTTAATTTAATGATCCAAATGACTGTCTCGAATAATGTGATAGCCGCATTTTTCGCTTGCTTCAATCAAAAATAAACGTCTCAGGAGTCACTGACTGGGGTAGACGACTGAGGGAGGCTTATATTTACACTACGAATGGTCAGTTAACCTGTTGAGAAATTATAAAAAAAATGCACCAAGGCGACTTGTCAAGTCTACATTTTCAGTAGGATGGAGAGGACAGAATGCACCGCGCTGATCCGATGATGTGACTGGGGGAGTCCATTTCAATATTCACCAACTTTCATTCAATGACAAAACTTGAAATGCTTAAAACCTTCCTGAATGTAATTATATCATTAGCTGTACTGGAAAGAATGCCCTAATATAATGTGCTTGAAGAACCTCTCTAATAAGTTGAAGCATTTTTAGAGTACAAAAATTGTGCAAGCTGATTTTCCCCTTCGCTCGATCGACAACGAAAGTCCTGTTTCATTGATTCACCTTAGGACAAGACTTCACGGAGCACAGTTCTGCGCAAGTCTCCAGATCAGCATGTAAAACAAGCAGTGATGGGTCCATTTCTAAATGAAACTTGATTGCAAGACAATGGAACGAAAAAGATAGGAAAATATTTTTGCATCCGTGATCCGAAATAAGAATGGTCCAAGTTCCTAGGCATCTGCCAAAACACAAGTGATGGTCCTAGCCGGAATGATATGGGATCATACTGAAAGGTACTATGTGCTCTTGCCAGAGGCTGAGAGCCTCATAAGACTCGATTATAACAGTCTCAATATCAATACCCTGTGGGCCCCATGTATCTAGGAGGAAGGATGGCTGGAGAGCGTCGTCTATTTATGTTTGCACGTGTGTCAACTGGACTGCATCGTATATCAACTTTTCAATAAAACAGGTACTTTGTACTGGGAAGAGCCGCTCGAGGTGTTGGTCGGAGAAATTCTAATTTTTATTACTCTCGGCTAGATGAACCTCGGTATTTTGATATTCAATGCCCAGCTGGAGCTTTTCATGCCGCAGGCTGAATAGCAAGATGTCACCCTCTCGAGTTGGTAGAGTCTGGCGATTAAAACATGTGTCGGATAAACAAGTAGGTTTCTGATGACTGAGAGGCCCATCAACTAGGTACTGGAAAGCAATATAATTTTGGACCGATGCACTCGGGAGTCGACTATAGCTTGCAGGCGTTCTCATTGAGAATTGAAGTTGTCCTCGTGTCAACAAGCTGCGAGCGCAGATCCTGCCCAATTTGGAGAGGTTTGTCTACAACGAGTGTAGGTGCTGAAATAGAGTAATAGGCAAGAAGACAGGACTGCGGAATGGCTTAAAATACAAGATGCTTGGGCGTCTCCCTGTTAGAATGGTAACAAAGTTTGGCGGAAAAAGGGACACAGTGTGTGGGCATGTGTGATACACGCCAATTTTTTGCAGTCGTATAAATGGGTGATTAAGAGTGGCACCTCTCGGTGTTGGATAGCAAACAGGCGTCAGTTGTCAGATACGATAGCCGACAGCATGAGTCCTGGTTGTCGATTTTACAAGCCGAATACAACGGCGACACGGCGGAGAGACCGGGATTAGTCAGGTGTGGCAGCCGTGTGAAAATATATTCCGGTGTGGGTAGTGGCTGTTCTTCTTTCCTTCTTCACATCATCACCTCTTCCAGCTTCCTTTTCACCATGGGTTGTGTCCAGTCTACTGTAATTGACGAGGAGGCCAAGGCTCGTAAGTACCATTTCGTCAGCCAGATTCATTTCATATCTATTATTCATCTAATAGGCAACGACGAGATCGAGAACCAACTCAAGCGCGACCGTATGATGGCCAAGAACGAAATCAAAATGCTCTTGCTGGGCGCCGGAGAGTCGGGAAAGGTTTCTTCTTCGTCGTCGATCGCTTATATCGGAAAACTCATGTGTCGCTAAAGTCGACAGTTCTCAAGCAGATGAAGCTCATACACAGTGGTGGTTATAATGACCAGGAACGGGACTCTTACAGAGAAATTGTCTACTCAAATACTGTTCAGTCCATGCGGTGAGCACTTAGAAATCAAACTTATGACTTGGTGCTCAAACTTCTACCCAGGGCCATTCTTGATGTATTGTCCCAACTTGGCCTTCAACTTGCACCCCAAAACGATGCTCGAAAAGCAACAATTCTTACTCTTCCTGGTCCCGTTGAAGGAGAAGCTCTTCCTTCTGGGATTGCCGACGCGTTGCGGAACCTCTGGCGTGATCCGGCCATCAAGGAGGCAGTTCGTCGTTCACGAGAGTTTCAGCTCAATGACTCCGCTGTCTACTACTTTAACGCCATCGATCGTATGGCTCAGCCTGGCTACCTTCCCACAGACCAAGACATATTACGTAGCCGTGTCAAGACCACTGGTATCACGGAGACAACCTTTTCGGTGGGCGAGTTGATATACAAATTGTTCGATGTTGGTGGTCAGCGGAGTGAGCGAAAGAAGTGGATTCATTGTTTTGAAAACGTGACGGCACTGGTATTTTTGGTCAGCCTGAGTGAGTATGATCAGATGTTGTATGAGGATGAGAGTGTGGTAAGTTTTTTTGCTCAACCTTTTCTTCACTCGCCCCACACTCATTTTCTGCTTCTAAGAACCGTATGCAGGAAGCTCTTACACTCTTTGACTCAATATGCAATTCCCGGTGGTTTGTCAAAACCTCTATTGTAAGCCTTTTCTAGCCTGCCTCGCCTCGCCCTAACATGCCCTCGATAGATCCTTTTCCTAAACAAGATTGATCTTTTTGCCGAAAAACTCCCTCGCTCCCCTTTGGGTGATTATTTCCCAGATTATACGGGTGGTGATAATTACGATGCTGCTTGCGATTACCTGTTGCACCGTTTCGTCTCGCTCAACCAGAGTGCAACGACGAAACAGATATATGCACATTATACTTGTGCCACTGATACCCAGCAGATCAAATGTGAGTTTTGCGTTTCCTTCATGAGTAAGCAGAGCATTGATCCGGCCCTGAATACTTTTAGTTGTATTGAGTGCTATTCAAGATATTCTTCTGCAACTCCACCTCCGGGAATGTGGTCTACTATAAAAATCTATGTTGGGTCGGCGTGCTATACCCACCACCTTGTACTATCAATCTTGACCACTGTGTTCCTATCCTCATCTCGCTTTCTCTATACCTCGTCTCTTGGCCACCGCTTTTTGCAGTCTTCATGGTTGACACCACTCGATTCGCGCCCTAATTCAAACTGTAAATTATCTCCCCTCGCCACCGCCGATCTTGCAAGTATGCTTTGACTTATTCAGCCCCTCCACCTATGGACGCATATATATAAATTTATATATATTCCATCCCTCTGCCACCTGAATCTCGCTAGTCTGATTCATTTAACCAACTCGCTCACTCGTTCTCTCCTATACTGTAGGTTTCAGTATCTCTGGATGATGCTCCATAGCTCTTTTCAGGGCTGTCAAGCTTCTTGGCTATATACCAGGCTTCTCTTTTTCCCTCTTCCCTGCCAAATTCAGTCTCATTATTGTACATAGCTCCCTTTGTTGATTAGCATACCAAACGGCTCTTCTTTCCTTTTGTCTCTGCAACTCTGAAGTTTATATATCGTCATTAATACACTTTTTCTCGCATTTGTATAGGAATTTCGTGGCTAAGTTTTCTTTGCGCTGTCAAAAATGATTTGTCACCTGTTCGTTGTTGACGACGGCTTAGCCCAAATGACGGGTTGTTAACCATTTGACATGAGATACAAATCAATGTCAGGGTTGCAGTTACAACCAAAGACAGGAGTTGACACTGATGTGACGTACGTCGAGGCTGAATGGTTGATGAATGCGGACATCGTGAACAGTCGCAGATTGAAATCAGGATTTATTGCATGGCTGTTATGCACATAAAACTCACGATCCTCAACCAGACACTGATGCGCATTGAAAGATGAGCATGACTGATATAGCGTCGATCGTACCATCTCAGTAACCCTCATGATCAGCATAAGACGGATGATGCTCGAGGTTGATGCACTTGCAGGACGAGCAGATCCAACATTAATAACCTGAGACTCTCTACAAAGATCCAAGGTACCGTAACCACTGAAGGTGACTGACAATAACCTTGTCGGTCTGTTTTTTTAAAAAAATGTGTTCAGTCTGGGCTTCGCCTGTATGTCCAAGCCGACAAAAAACAATCATGCATCTTGTGAAGTGGAGTGAGTATTCATGGATTACGACACCTTATATGCACGTGGTCACTGTCTTCTTGGATTCAGAATTCTCGCTGAGGGCCTTGTCTACGAGGCCCAGCACCCGGGAGTGTATCGTGCAATGGTGTAAACCAAAGGATGTGGTCATTGTATTCAATAAATTCAGTGTTTGGGCATAGCGGAACAGTGCTATTATGTACCCGTTGTGCTACTATATTTTGTCCCTCAGACAACATTCATTCCAGAGTTTAGGATATATAGCGTAATTACGCTGCGCTAGAATAGGAGAGTCAAAAATCTGAAAAAGACCCTGCAGGGCCATAGAGTTTATTGAGAGTTTATTGATGCTTTGGAAAGTTCGAAATGGAACTCTTGCGCGCACCTTCAGCGTCTGCGTGAGCCTGATTCCAAGTGAAGGAATTCTGATATTTCAAAGAATGCTTCTGCCCGTGGGCAGTTACAAATACCTTGAGATCATGGCTCTTACAAACCACGGACAGGCATATAACAGCACGGGCGCCACCATACGCAGGGATTTATGCTTTTGAATCAGAGACCAAGACTTCCTTCCACCCAACCCTGTCTCCGATGTTGTTTGATGTGATTCGCGAAAACCATCAGTATCATTTCAAAATAAAGTTACGAGGTTCGATTGAGAAGAGTCTCATTGACGAACCTCTGATCGGCCATCATATGTGGAGCTGACACGGTGGACAAACAGCTGTCAAGTGATCAGCTAAGGTTTGATGTCAACTGTCAACTTCACATGTCACACTTTGTTATCAGTTGATACCAAGTTATCTGCACTTGCACCAAGTGCCACCTCTTTATTACACCTTATAACCAGACTATCTATGGGAATCATATTTCAACAACCACACATACCAAGCATTTGAAAAGAGACTAAGCAACTATCACTTTGGTTTTGGCTCTCAAGCAAGATTATCAAAGGGTACAATCCAAGACCAGTTCAGGATTTCTTCAATAGCCAGGACTGTTGTCAGTTTTGATTTTGTCTTCATCCTATCACAAAAATTTCCTATTAGTCATTGCAACA